>Ga0210394_10006162_pt1 | contig 13078 bp, 14 predicted proteins | sample IncBWC12MmetaG_FD_160121 | JGI IMG/M metagenome (GOLD analysis project Ga0210394, IMG submission 160121) | Forest soil microbial communities from Barre Woods Harvard Forest LTER site, Petersham, Massachusetts, United States - Inc-BW-C-12-M | ecosystem: Environmental > Terrestrial > Soil >...
TAAATCGAATTTATTAGACATTATGTGGGTAGGGCGGACCCCCTGGTCCGCGGCCGATCCCCGGATCGGCCTGTTCGCCTGAGAGCGCGATCAGGGGATCGCGCGCGGACCAGGGGGTCCGCCCTACTTCGTAAGGATGGCGCTCGATTGGGTTCACTGGATCAATTTCAGTATCGCCTGCGCGATCATGTCGTCGTCGGTGACGATGTGAATGATTTCCGAGATGTGGCCCTGGCCGGGGACGTACAACAAATCGACCGTATCGAAGGATTTTTTGAGCGCGGCGGCGAACTCGCGCGCCTGCAAGGGCAGCGCCAGATAATCCCACTGGCAATAGCTGACCAGAAACGGAGGCGCTTTGGGATGCACGTGCGCCATCGGCGATGGATTGTCGTCCGCTGCGTTCGCGAAGCCGGCGATCTTGGCGACATCGTAGACGCCGGAGAGCGCGGCGACGCCTTTAATCGCGCTGAGCGGGACATCGTATTTCTTCAAATAAGTTTCGTCGAGCGCAAGCAGCGCGACCAGGTGCCCTCCGGCGGAGTGGCCTGCGATGTAGACGCGATTTGCGTCGCCGCCGTGTTGCGCAATGTTTTTGTAGACCCATGCGAATGCCGCCGCGGTATCCTCAATCTGCGCCGGGTGCGGATTTTTGGGCATCAAACGATAGCTGGGAACGGCCACGCCGATGCCGAGTTTGGCGAAACGATTGCCAAGGGCCGGATAGTTCGACCGGTCGCCGGATCGCCACGATCCTCCATGAATGAACACCAGCACGGGGAAGTTTTTCTTGTCCTTTGGCAGATAGAGATCAAGTTTGTGTTTGGACGCGTCGGCGGGATCGCCATCGGTGTAGGCGATGTCGCGCTGGACCTCTACGTTTGGCGCAAGAGTGCCCGGCGGAAGCGCGAGATTGCTGGTTTTTGTGACGTAGATCGGGTTCGAGAAGATCCAGGGGCGGTCCTCTCCATCGACAGTGAGCCACGCCTCCAGGCGATACGCACCGGGGTCGGTGGGCTTATAGGCGAACTTGGAACCATTCGACTCGGCGATCACCTGGCCGTCGCGGATTAGCTTTAAGTTCGCCGGAATCGGCAGCGACGCGTGGAGGCTGGTGCTGCCGACGCCGAAGCCAGAGAGAGGGATCTGATCGCCCATCTCGAACAGTCCGAGATTATTTTCGGCGATGAACGAAAAGCCGGTGGGATCGCACAGCCAGTCGTGCGAAACATAGGCGCGTCCGGATGCGAGCGATTCGCGGATGTCGGCTTCGGTGAGCGCGCGCGCCAGAATGTGCGTGCTGACGTGGCGGAACGCGACGGCGTACGGGTCGAACGTAGTGCCGTTAAAAATCTGGTTCTGATGAGCGTCATTCGCGGCGATGCCGGTGAAAATGCCGGCGGTCAGTTCCTTGTCCCAGCGAGCCAAAAACTGGGGCAGCGCGTCGGTTCCTGCGGCGAACACTTCGTCGGGAAATTCCTTCTCCTTGGCGACGAGGCGTTTCCATTCCTTGTGGTCCTTCATCGCAGCCTGGAAGTACTCGGTCAGGTCCTTATGGACGATAGCGTCGGTGTGGCGGTTGTAGATTTCCATGCCTTGAAAACCGGTGGACGGCATGTCGGGGCGTTCTTCGATGTGAGAAAGAAAACGAAGCTCGGGACCGGCGGGCGAGGCGGGATAGCGCAGCAGATGATCGTCCTCGGAGCCGGGGATGAACAGGACTCCGTCGCGGAGGCCGGACCAGGTTTCGGGCTTGGGGCCGCGATGGTCGGTGAACATGACGACGTGAACTTCGGCTTCGCGGGCGGCTTTCAAAACCTCGGCGCGAGTGCCCTTGGTGTGGTCGGCATCCTCGGCGTGGATGTGGAGGATGGCACGGAAATCCTGGTAGACGCCGGGAGGCGGAGACGCGTGAGCGCGAATCTTCATCCATTCGACACGCTGAGCGTGAACGGCTTCGAGATGAGCGGTTTCCAGGCGCTCGATGGAAGTGCGGGCGAGGAGGAGAGTGGTGAGAAGAAGGAGGGCGAAGAGCCGCACACTTTTATTCTACGCGGTTGGGTGGAGTTCGCTAAAAGCGGTATGATGGACGTTGTAATGGCGACGGATTTCAGCGCGGAAAAGCAGCAACTCCATAAGTTGATCGACCAGATTCCGGCGGAGCGGAGCGCAGCTTTCCTTCGCGCCTTCAATTCTTTGTCTGCCGATCCAGTTCTCCTTTCACTCCTGAACGCCCCGGCCGACGACGAGCCGTACACGGACCAGCAACGCCGGGAGGACGCGGAAGCCGAGGAATCGATTGCGCGCGGCGAAGGCGTTAGGCACGAGGACGTTCTGCGCGAATTCGGGCTGTGAAGCTGAGCTTTATCTGGCACTCCGGCGCACGGGCACAACTTGGACGTGTAGACCGCGAGATCGCGATGCGCATCCTACTGGCCCTGACCCGTTACACGGAGACCGGCGAGGGCAACGTGAAGGCGCTCGAAGGAAAGTTCACGGGAACTCATCGGCTGCGGGTTGGCGATTGGAGAGTACGATTCCGCAGGGAGCAAAGCTCGATACACGTGTTGGCGATTGAAAATCGAGGCGATGCCTACTAAACTCCGAGTGTAGTCAGAAATCCAAAATGAAATACATCGTCATTCTCGAATGCGAATCGGATGGAGGATTTGTGGTTTCAGTCCCGGCGCTCCCAGGCCGCGTGTCACAAGGCGACACGACGGAAGAGGCGATTGCCAATATCAAAGAGGCGGTCGATCTTTACGTTGAAGATTGTATTGCCACGGGTGACCCGGTTTCCATGCAGCATTGACCGCTCCCGATGGTCGCGGCTCCAGACGCACTACTCGTCGCCCGGGTCTTTCGCCGGCGGCATTTCGTAGACGTAGATGACGTGGCCCTGCTTGCCGTCGGTGCGTTCGATTTTCGTCGGCTTCCAGCCGGGGACGGCGTAGTCGTGCGAAACGACCCGCGCGCCAGCATGCAGATATCTTTCCAGGCGCGGACGAAGCTGCGCGTTCAGTTGCGTGGCCAGGTAGATTGTCACCACGTCTGCGCTTGACAGGTCGGTTTCGAGCAGGTCGCCTTGAATGATGCGCGCGCGGCCGTTCAAACCGGCCTTATCGATGGCGGATGTCGCCTGCGAGGCAAGTTTCGGAGAGATTTCGACGCCCACTGCCTTGGCCTTGTATCGTAACGCGGCTGCGATGACGATACGGCCATCGCCGCAGCCGAGGTCGTAGACCGTTTCGCCGGGCTTGATGGCGGCCAGTTCCAGCATGCGGTCCATCACGCGCAGAGGCGTGCCTACGTACGGCGCGAGCTTATTCGCGTACCGCGAATCCTGAGAGAACGCCGGCATGCATGCCAGCGCCAAAACCAGACTAACCCAACGCATACTACCCCCCACCACCCCTAGCGTTCAATTCCCTGACACCACCCCAGACCCAACGTGGCTGTGTCTCGATTTTACAATACGCGACACCATCTCGGAAACCGAGTACCACAAGTCTCTTGGACGGCTGATGGTGTATTCGGTTCCCCGAAAAACCTTGACCGCGCGGCTGATGGAATCCTTCCACGGCACGGCCTGCGGGTTCAGGTTGTAATTCATGTAAAAGACCGGATAATCGACGTCGGTGGCGATGGGCGTCAGCGTGTCCTGGGGAACGGCCGCGTCGAGCATAATTTTGGGACCGGCAAAGACCAGCGCATCGGGATGATCTTCGGCGCTCATCTCCTTCTTTATCAGGTCGGTAAGGAAATCCGTGTCACCGTGCTTCTGGGACAGCCGCTTCAGGTCGATGGTGCCCAGTTTCACCGATTGCAGAGCTTGGCCGAGGGCCGGAAAATCGATTCGCTCGGAACTCGACTGCCGGTATAAGACGCGCTGTTCCTGGATGTTAAACGCCACCAGCGAGAATTTGCCGAATTGAGGTTCGCGGGAGATGCGGCGCAGGATCGACACCAGGGCGACGGTATCGAGGGGCCGCAAGGCCGGAGAATCGAAATTCTGCGGGGCGAAATTGACTAACACCTTGATATTCAAGGGCGCACCGGCCGAAGGAGTACGTTCCACCGGCGGATCCTCGATAAACTGTTCGTCCTGGGAATGGCGGATGGCGCCGGGGGCAATTTCAAGAGCGATTTGCTTGTCCTTGGCAGGCAGCGTCGCTTCCGAATCCCAGTAAAAGGAGCAGACGCGCTCGGAACGGTCGCGCATCAGCCAGTCGACGTGATAACTGCCCTCGCCCAGATCGAAAACACCGCCCAGATTTGCTTCGCCCCTGGCATCGTCATCAATCGAGGGGACGCGGATGTGCTGCGCGAAGTAGACCGGATCGTCCTTATGCTCGCCGGAAGTGACACGGAAGATGATCGTCAGCTTGTTTTCGGTACCGGAAAGTTCCTTAAGGGGTACAGCGACGTCATACCCGGCATGGAAGCGTAGATCGAAACCCAGCACCGGTTTGGAGGGAGTCACGGTGCAGGCCAGATCCTTGCGGACGTCCTGCGCCTCCAGCACGGCCAGGTCGGTGTTCATCAAGTGAAGGCCGCTGGGTCCCGCACCGGCAAGCTGCGCCTGAGCCCCCAACTGCGTCGACAGCAGGGCCGCTGCAACCGGAAATAACGTAACCCGAGCCCGGAAAAACATTGGCTTCGAACCGCCTCCCCCGTTAGATCCAGTATCGGGAGAAATCGTACTTTGTATTATGGCTGAAACTCGGGCAAGGTCAATAGAAAACGGTTAGCGGTAGTGGCTCAATTTGAGCATTCCGAAAATTGTTTGGCTCAAACTCGAAATTTCGTGGGAGATTCGGATAGGACGGCCAACGAGAAATTTCTCGCGTTTGCGGTGTTAACAAGAACGAATGTGCAGCGCACAAAGACCACATCTTCCAGTTGAACAGGACCGCCAGAATAGAAGACGGAGCAGTCTCGTAGCACCACGTGTTTCATGCGCATGGTATCCAGCCCGATTGTCCCTCCTTGCACCAAAATCACCTGCTTCCCGCGAGTTTGTCCGACATTTAGCGGGGGTTCGCCGATTTTATCGATTAACGCCGCCCGATCAATTGGTACATCGCCTCCAACGCTCAGGCGTGGAAGTGGGTAACCGGGAATGGACACAAAGCGATAATTTGTGGTCAGATTTGGATCCACTGGCGTGGTAGCGATCTCGTCGGCAGTCGCCGCCTGCGCTAGATTCGCATTTAACTGGGTTCGATATGATACAAAAGCGAGCGCTGTGTCCCAAACGTTTTGATCCAGCGATGCAGCGGCGTCAACGAAGCTCGTGCCAGTTTCTCTCACGATGGATGTAGGAATTGGTGTAGCTGATTTCTGTCGTGCTTCGGCAAGAAGCGCTTTCGCCGCATCCTGATTCTGCTTTTTGAGCGGTTGACCAGCAATCACGAGCGCGCGTAAACTCACCATCTGCTCGTTTATCTTTGTGAAGCTATTATTGGTGTTAGTGCGGAACTCGGTTTCTTTCTCGACATGGACAAACGATTGATATAAAGCGCCACAGGTCACAGCCAGCAAAGCCACGCCAACTCCCACGATTGCGGCTGGTGTCCCCCAACTGATGATGGTTTCCCTGGCTTTTCGCCATCCAGTGGGCCACGCGATTTTCTTGATTTCGCCTTGTAGCCATTTTTTGTCTTCCGGGCTCAGTTTGGCCATCTCATCATCTTCAGACTGCACAATAAACAAAGCGGGAATCATGGTACACTCCATTCAGACCGCTTTTAACGCTGTTCAAAAACGGGGTCCAGCCGTTCCTGAGCAGTGGCAGTATAAATTAGAGAGCACTGTCCGCGCTCGACATCAATCCTACGCTATTACTCCTTCTGCGTCTACAGTCCCCGCCGGTTGATTTTGGCCGCTGTACCGGATCCAAAGCTGTTATCGTCCTTAGCGCATTCCGCGTCCTCCGTCAATCGAACTATGTCCGCGACCTCCCACACATTGGCGCTGATCCCAGCGGCCATCGCTGGCGTGATCCGTAGGGTCTGGTGAATCCGAACGAAATTGTAGTACATCATGTGCAGGCTGACCGCCGCGACGTGGTGCGCCAGATCCTTCGAGAACGCATTTGTGAGCCGCGTAAAGCGCCGCATGTGCATCCGCATCGTCAGGTTGGACCGTTCGACGTAGGATGTGCTGATGTGCTTCTTGTCGGGGTTGCCAGTGATGGTGTGCTTCTTTGCACCGTTGCACACGGCGGGACTGTACCGCGCTTCCGTCTCACGCGGTGCGCCGTAAATCTTCACCAGCATGGCATAGTCGATGTCCGCGCCGAATGTATTGCCGACCGCATCCACATACGAGTTATGGCCGTCAGTCGTCAATTGCACGCGATTCGCGAGACGGCTCTTGAGGTCCTTCATGAACTCATAGGCCGCGTCGGCATCACGGTTGCCGATCATCCAAGAGCAGATCAGTTTGGAATCGGCGTCAATCGCCGTCCAGGTCCATATGGAGCCGAAACCGAACTCTCCTTGGCGATTCACGGGCACGTTCTTATCCTTCGCGCCGACGAAGCTCCAGATTTCGTCGCACTGTATACGCTCCGCTTTCAGGTTCCGCAGGGCCTTGTCCTGATAGGCCGCGCACGCGCGTCCCGCGTCGAGCAAGAGGGTCGCAATCGTGTTGCGGGCTACGCCCGTCATTCGGCTGATGGAGCGAATACTGGCACCTTCTACGAGGGCGGAAATGACTTGAGCGCGTTTAGCGGGATCTAACCTGTACACTGCGAATCTCCTTGAGATCCACAGCCGTTAGCCCGATAATGGAGTTGAGGACTCGTGCGGCTTCGGCTGTGCGGATCAATCCCCTGGTGGGCGTTGACGCGCTCACTAGGGGAGCTATTAAGTTGATGCTGGCGGCCCCTGCCGGATTTGGACCGGCGACCTCCCGTTTAGTAGACAGGCGCTCTATCCACTGAGCTAAGGAGCCGCAAAGGGCACCACGGCCCGATTCGATGACCCTTGAAAAAGCGTCGGATCGGGCCTTCTTTTGGCCCAAATCGCCGGTGCTTTGTTGGGCGAAATGGGCTGTAACTCTTCTCACGCTTCTATCTTAAAGATATATCTCCTCCTTGTCAAGATAAAACTAGAGGAGGCAACGGGATACATCCAATACGGTATCTCTGATTTTGGTTGACGCGCGATCAGCTATCTGTTAGTATGCAAGATAGGAAGGATTTTCAACGATGGCGCAGCCAATAGACAGCGGATCAAAAGCGGCCCGGCTGAGGAGCCCAGCGTATCCAGGCATTAACTTAGAGACCGCACTCAAGCGGGCCAAGGAGTTCCATACGAAGGAGCGTCGAAATTCAGCAAACGTTGCTGTTGCGGTTACCCATTGGGGATTCGTTCCAACGAGCGGAGGGGCATATATCATCGTCGCAGCATTGAAGAGCTTCGGGCTCTTTGACGACGAAGGGAGCGGAAACGAGCGGAAGGTCAAGCTTTCGACTCGTGGGCTCCGAATAATCCTCGATGAGCGTGAGGACTCGCCGGAGCGTGCGGCTGCGATTAAAGAGGCGGCCTTGGCACCAACGATCCATGCTAAATTGTGGCGAAAATACGGGGCTAATCTACCTTCAGATGCCAATCTGCGACACGAACTGATCTTCGAGTGGAAATTCAACGAAAACTCTGTTGACTCTTTCATTAAGGAATATAGGGATACAATTCGCTTTGCAAAATTGATGGATTCTGATACCATATCTTCAGGCGTTAAAGATACAGCGGAAGATGATGAGGAACAGAATGAGTCAGGGAACGCACTCCAGGTTGGAGATTTTGTTCAATGGGAATCTCAGGGCATCTTGCAATTCTCTGACCACAAACGAGTTCGTGAGGTATCTAGCGATGGCAAATGGGCCTTCGTGGATGGAAGCGATACGGGTGTCCCTGTGAAGGAATTGACTGTAGTAGAAGCTCCGAGTAGTGCCGCTGCGGTACCGCCGCCAGCCTCTCCAGCCAGCTTACCGCCTCGTCCGCGCACTATGGTCGAGTCGCAAACCGCTGCTGGGCAGCCGCCTCCTACTGCTCCGTCTGGCCGCATGCAGGACGTGTTCTCGCTCACCGAGGGGCCGGTTACAATTCAGTGGCCCGCGTCACTAAGCGCTGAAAGCTATGAGGACTTTTCTGGATGGTTGGATCTTCTGAAGCGGAGGGTTGGTCGTTCCGTAGCAAAAATAGAGCCGAAGCGCGATTAGGATTTTGTCCACCGCGCCGCAGCAGCCTTCTTAGCAATCGCCTTGCGTTTGGCGGGCGTGAGCGAATCCGCCCGCGCCTTGCCGCCCTTCAACCCGCCCAGGCGTCCCAGTGTCACGGCGGCGGGGTTCTTCTTCACGACCGGCGCTGGCGGTTCTACCTTGGGGATCTGCCCGGTTGCCATCTGGACAATCGAGAACGCCGTCTCGTTTATGTCCTTCTCGCCTTTTTTCTTGCTTGAGCGCGCTTGCATAATTTCAAGCGTGACGCATGTTGGTTGCCACGTCAAGAGGGGCGGTTTTCAAATTGAGCCACTACCCGGTTAGCGTCCCCATTCGGTGAGCTGTTGCAGGATCTGCTGGGCGGCTTTTTGTCCGGCGCTCTTCTTGGACATGCCCTGCGCCTGGCTGACCCACTCCTTGCCCAGACGGACCTCGACGGTGAAGGTTTTCGAATGCTCCGGGCCATCCTCGTTGATGATCACGTAACGGGGTGGAGGCAGTTTGAGGGCTTGCGCCATTTCCTGTAGCGAGCTCTTATGATCGGCTACGGCGCCGTCTATGGCATCGTCGGGAGGCTGGAAGGAGCCCAGTACGCGGGTTTCGATGAACGCCCGGGCGATATCGAGCCCGGCGTCGAGATAGAGAGCGGCGATCAGGGCTTCGACGGCGTCCGAGAGGAGGGCTTTTTTCTCGCGACCGCCGGACATTTCCTCACCGCGGCCGAGCAGAAGAAATTCCCCTAACTTCAGCTCCTGCGCGACTTCGTAGAGACGGGTGGCGCTCACCAGATGGGCCTTGAGCTTCGAAAGACGGCCCTCGGGCGACGATGCGTAGATGCGCACCAGGCAGTCGCTCATTACGAAGCCCAGAATCGCGTCTCCGAGAAACTCCAGTTGTTCGTTATCGGTGGCGGTCTGGCCGTTGGCGGATTTTTCGTAGACTCGCGATTTGTGCGTGAGGGCGCGCTCCAGGAGCTGTCTATCCTTGAAGGTGTGTCCTAAAGCCTTTTCGAGAACCTCGATACCAGCACCCATCTATACTTAGTGTCACCTATGGGGCCGATCGTTTCGTCAATAATTGTTATTTCTTTGTAGCTGCCTTCAGATCTTGTGCCCGCTTGGTTTCCTTGTCCACGAACGGTTTGAGCGCCGGATTGTTCACCTTGGCTAGTACTGCCAGCGCTTCGTCGGGCTGCTTGTTGTCGGTATAGGCTCCGGCGAGGCGGACGTAGACCGCTGGATCGGAATGCGCGGCAATGTCGCCGGCCTGTTTGAATTCGGCGATCGCCACGTCGTATTTCTTGCGCACCGACGCGATCATGCCCAGATCGCGGTGGGCGTCGCCCAGGTAGTCCTTCTTGATGCCTTCCCATTGATCGTCCGGAATCTGCGGATTTGGCTTCGCTGCGGTCGGGATGATGTCCATCGCCTGATGGGCGAGTTTTTCGGCCTTGGACAGCTTCTCATCCTTGTCCAGGTCGTTTTCCCGCGTGCTGCGGGCCAGTTCCGCGGACTCCATCAGCATGGGGCTATACGCCTTGGGATTCGCTTCAATCGCGAGTTCCGAATAAATGATGAGCTTGGCGCTGTCGTTCCTGGCTTCAGCGGCCTCAGCCGCGCGCGTCAGTGCCCATTCCTTGAATTCCGTGTCGGCGAACTTCTTGACGAATTCGTCCACCTTCTTGATAGTGGCGTCGTAATGCTGCGCCCTTTCCGCCGCCGGGGTGCCTGGGTCGGCTGCTGTTTGCATTTCCTTCTGGATCGCCTGCAGCGCCTCGCCTTCGCCCTTCGATTTCACTTTCTGCGCCATGACCAGTGCTGCGGCGGCCAGGAAACCCGCCAGTATTTTCGTCGTCCTCATTCCGTCCACTCCTAAATTTATTTTTTGTCGAAAGCTTCTTTCAAACCTTTTTCTGCGGCCTTCTTGACCGAATCCGGCGCGCCTTCCACGGCCAGCGCCGCCTTATAATGCTCCTGCGCTTGATCGCGCTCGCCCTGAGAGTCCGCCAGGCGAGCTAAATACAGCAAACTCCACGACTTGGTGTAGGCATCCGGCTCCATTTCCAGCGCCTTGCGGAATAACTGGTCGCCGACTTCGGGATTATGCTCCAGGACAGAGATACGCGCCAAACCATAATACGCCTTTGCGTGCAGCGATTTCACCGTGGTTTCGGTGAGCGCGCGCAAATAGAGTTCCTTTGCCACTTTCAAATCGCGCTTGGCGTAGGATTCTTCGGCCTTATCGAGCGTGAGTGCGACGCCCGTGAGCACGTTGGGTTTTTCGCCCGTCACGCGGACGGTGCGGGCGCTGGCTTCGGTGGCGAACTGGAAATTTTCGAGTCTCTTCTCCTCGCGGCGGAAATCGAGCGAGTCCACCATGTCGGGAAAATGGAGGCGCAGAACCACCTCCTGCTTCTCGTAATCGTTGGCCAGGATCTCGGCGAAGGCGGGAGTGAGCACGAAGCCCTCTTTCGCGGCCTGCATGGCCATTTCCGGCTTCTTGTCGATGCGGCTTTCGATCGCCTTGATGAAACATTCGGTGGCGAGCAGCGTGAAGTCCTTCTTGAAGTAATCGGGGAGCAGCGGCGCGCTCAGGGCGTAATCACCCAAAGGGGCTTTTGCCAGGATCTGTTTTGCGTATTTCAGTCCCAGCGGATCGATGAGGTAATGCAGATAGGCGTGGCGGATATCCTGAATACGAAGTTCAGTCGAGGGCGTGACGACAACGAAATAATCGTCCACGTAGCTGCGCGTCTGCACCTGGTTGGGAGCGGCAAGCAAGTCGACATAAATCTGAAAGCGCCGGCCGAGGAATCCGCTGGTGGGATTGCGTGCGTAGGCGTTGGCCAGCAGCACGGCGCGGCTCACGGGCGCATGATACTGGGCGATCACTTTGTCAAACTCGGGCTGAGCGCGCTTCCACAACTCCGCAATGTGGGCGTCGCGATAAAAGTTGATCAACAGAGGAGTGAAGCCTTCCAGTTGAGCGGCGTCCGGGGGCAACATGTTGTTCAGATAGCGCGAAGTGAACGTGGGCGGGCCGTCGACTGAGAGCGCGTAGGAGATGTACTGGCTGAGATCGTCGGCCGGATTGGCCTGCTTGTGGTCGCGCACGAAGCGCTTCAGTTCAAAGACCACGTCCAGCTTTTGCGCCGCGATCCGATCGCGGATGGCCTTGCGCAACGGGCTGTTCGAGAGGGAATCGATCTCAGCATCGTAACCGGCGGCGTTGATGGCGGCGAGGACGGTAAAAATCGATTCGTTGGCATCGAGCTGGTTGCCGGGCGCGGGCGTTTGAGAAAACGCGGAAAGAGCCAGCATCAATAGGACTGCAAGACGGCGCACTATTCACCCAGTATATCGAGCGCTGCTTCCAGTTCGCTCAATGCATGCGGATCCCGCGTGACGGCGATGCCTCGGCGGTAGAAATCGCGGGCTTCGTCGATCTTGCCCAGTTTTTCGAGCGCCTGGCCGCCATGGAAGTAGGCGGCGGAGTAGTTGGGATCGGAGCGGGTGACGGCTTCGAAGGTGGCGACGGCCTGGCCGAGATCGCCGGATTTGACGTATTCCATGGCGAGTCCGTAGCGGGCGAAGGTCGAGGAGGGGTTCTGCTCCAGCAACTGCTGGAGGATTTCAATCCTGGTGGGTTCCAAACTGTTAGGATACACCTCGTGGCTTGTCCTTTTTTCAAACCGCTTCGGCTGATGGAGTGGGGCTCGGGCCGTGCGCCTCTGGGAGGGTTGTTTGAAGGAGTGTGCGAGATCGCGCTCGGGGCAGGTGAGGCGAGGCTCTGCAACTTCGGATACGGGCGAGGGCTGTGCCCGTCGTTTCCGGAGGCGACGGTGGCGGATGCGGTGCGATTCTCGGTAGCCGGAAGCTCGGACGGCGTGGTGAAGATGGTCTGGATTTTAGAAAAAGACCATGCGCCGGTGGAGCACGGTTTCCTGGAGTATCGGGAGTCGACGCGCGAGTTCGTGGAGAAGCCGGAAGGCGTGCTCGGGGCGCAGGCTCGAGTGTTTGTGGAGACTTACTTGGGGCGGAGAACTTGAGGTCACAAATTGTGACCTCAAATTGAGAATTATTTGCCTCGACGGATACTTGAAGAATAATGGTCCAGAACGCAGTCCAGATCGCCCCTGTCGAATTCATTGAACGCAAGATTTACCTGATACGCGGCTGTAAGGTCATGTTGGATAGCGATTTAGCGGCCTTATATGAGGTGCCGACGAAGCGTCTCAATGAGGCCGTAAGGCGGAATCGCGATCGGTTTCCCGAAGACTTCATGTTTCAACTGAGCGCGGAGGAGCTTGAAAACGTTTTGAGGTCGCAAATTGCGACCTCAAGTTCTGGCCACGGTGGACGCCGCCGCCCGCCGTACGCCTTCACTGAGCACGGTGTGGCGATGCTCTCCTCGGTCCTATCGAGTAAGCGGGCGGTGGCGCTGAACATTCTGATCATCCGGGCATTTGTCCGCTTGCGCGAGTATCTGGCGACGCACCAGGATCTGGCTCGGAAACTCGAGGATGTGGAGCGTACACAACAGGAGCATGGCGCGCATATTCAGCAAATCTACGACTGCATCGACAGGCTACTGGAGCCGCCGCCGGAGCCTTCAAAGCGGCGGATCGGGTTCGTGACCTCGGGCGAATAAGCCATCATTCCGGGAGGTCCGGCAAAGAAGCCAGGATTCGACCATTCTCTTCCCGCTCCAACCCGAGTCGGATTGGCTGAATCTCGACCACGGCTAGTACTACTGGGTCATAAAATATGAATCATTTCATCACCCCAAATGCTAGCGTATCCTGAAGAAATATGACACCAAAACCTGCCGAAGCTTCGGCCGTGAGCG
>Ga0210394_10006163_pt1 | contig 13077 bp, 10 predicted proteins | sample IncBWC12MmetaG_FD_160121 | JGI IMG/M metagenome (GOLD analysis project Ga0210394, IMG submission 160121) | Forest soil microbial communities from Barre Woods Harvard Forest LTER site, Petersham, Massachusetts, United States - Inc-BW-C-12-M | ecosystem: Environmental > Terrestrial > Soil >...
TACGGCGGTAGTCAATCAAAACCTAAACAGAGCCTTTGTTTTGTCTGAATGGACGCGTGCGAGTAAAATCAGCCTCGTAGACTACTGTTAAGAGGCTTTGTGCAAGTGTTGCATCGACCCATTGAGATCACCCGAATTATCGGACAAGTGGGTACTGATCCCCACATGTCCGGTTTCGGCGTTGATCAGGCGATAGAGGACAGGAGCAATGTATAATGCGTGAGACAGAGATCGAATCGGAAATCCCAGATTCGAGGTGATCTATGGCCCTGCGATTTTACCTCGCATTATTTCTGGCGCTCGCTTCGGGATCCGGGCAGACTCCGACCGCTCTTCCCGACACTCCGGCGGGCCACACGTTCAAGGCTTTTCTGGATGCGTTCAACAGCGGCGATCGCGCACAGATCGAGTCTTACTGCCGCACGTATGCAGACCCAGCCACTCCGGGTGCGGTGGCATCGCCCGCTGACCTCATGGGATTTCACACCCTCGCGGGCGGGCTCGATCTGGTGCAAGTCGTGAAGAGCGAACCTCTGCATCTGGAAGTAATCGTCAAGGACCGCAAGAGCGATAACAGGAGAGTTGCAACCCTCGACGTAAAGGCGGGCGAGCCGGCGCTTGTGACGGACATGGAGATGCGTCTTATTCCGCCCGGGGCATCCGTCTCCGACCTCAACGTCACGCTTGATGCGGCGATGAAGGCACGCGTGATCGATGGTGCGCTCGCGAAGTTGAATGAATTTTATGTCTCGCCGGAACTAGCCAAGCAAACGGAAGTCGCGATTCGCGCGCGTCAGCAGAAGGGCGAGTTTGATTCCGCGACCTCAGGCAGCGCTTTTGCGGCGATGCTCACTGCGGACCTTCGCGACGTAAGCCACGACAAGCACCTTCGCGTCGATTTCAGCCCGGTGCCGTTACCGGAGCAGCCGCAATCGGTGACTCCCGGCCCGGAAGCTCTGGCGTCCATGCGCCGGCGGATGGAGCGGTCAAACTGCGGATTCGAAAAAGTCGAGATCTTGCCCGGTAATATCGGCTATGTGAGGTTCGACATGTTCGCGCCGCCGGACATCTGCGGACCGACGGCAATTGCGGCGATGAATTTCATCGGCAACGCGGATGCCGTCATTTTCGATCTGCGCGGCAATGGCGGCGGGGATCCAAAGATGGTCGCGCTGATGTGCACCTATCTGTTCGCGGAGCCAACGCACTTGAACGACGCCTGGGAACGGAAGAGCGGCGAAACCCAACAATACTGGACACTCTCATACGTGCCCGGCAAGCGACTGGATACCCAGTCCGTTTACGTGCTGACGTCGCATCAGACCTTCTCCGGCGCGGAGGAGTTTAGCTACGATCTCCAGAATTTGAAGAGAGGCACGATCGTCGGTGAAACAACCGGCGGAGGCGCGCATATGGTTCGCGGGGAGCGCATTGATGCGCATTTCATGATCGGCGTTCCGTTTGCCGATGCCATCAATCCGATTTCGAAGACGAACTGGGAGGGAACTGGTGTGGTGCCGGACGTCAAAGTCCCAGCGGACGATGCACTTTCCACCGCGGAGAAGCTTGCAGCTGAAAAACTGGCTGCGAGCCACTAAGCCTCCCATCGTTTGCCAGTGTCCAAATTCGGGAAACCGGCTCGGGAAGCCTTGCACTTGGCTAACTCCTGATTAGTCGTGCCGGCTCAACCGGTCGGTGCAACACCCTTCTAATCTGTTGATCCGATAGTATTTTTCAAAAGGACCTGATCTTTTGTGCTGTACTCGATTTAACCTAAACAGGGCAGTGTTTTGTTGAATCAACGCTCGCGAACGAGTTTAGCCATTGAAATACCTGCATATAAGACTCCGGGTGAGTGTTGCGTCGACCCATTGAGACCACCCGGATTACCGGAAAAGTGGCCTCAGGGCCAGTTTCCCTTTCTTGGCGACTGGATGCAACCTCATGGCCCCGCTGGGAGGCGGGTGCCCATGAGGAGAACCAGACGGAAACACCCTCGACTCAAAACCAAATTAGGACTTCCTGACCTGGAGCACGCGAAGACTGCCGTACTCATCAGCCTGCGATCCCCGGAGTCGCAGCGCAGCTACCAACATTCAATCAATGAGTTCGTGCTCTGGTATTGCTCCGAGCCTCGCTTATCTTTCAACAAAACTGTCGTCAATCGATACCGAATTCATCTGGAAGGCCGTCAACTGGCCCCTGGCACGATAAATGTCAGGCTCGCAGCTGTGCGAAGCCTGGCTAATGAGGCGGCGGACTCCCGACTATTGAGTCCCGAACTCGCAGCAGGTATTCGCCGGGTAAAGGTATCGAAAAAGCTGGGAATTCGTCTCGGGAACTGGTTGACCGTGAACGAAGCCCGCACCCTCTGGCAATTGCCGGACGCCCGTACATTGAAAGGAAAAAGGGCTTGAGCGATTTTGGCAGTTTTGCTCGGTTGTGGACTCCGACGACGTGAATTGATTGAGCTTACTCTCGACCATATCCAACGTCGCGAAGACCATTGGGCAATTGTTGATCTGGTTGGGAAAGCCGGTCATGTTCGGACCGTTCCAATGCCAGATTGGGTGAAGCGAACCATAGACGACTGGTTAGCTGAAGCTCGCGTCTCGCAGGGCAAAAGTTTCGCCGTGTCTGCCGGATAGGAACAGTCTGGGGCAATCACATGACAGAAAAGGTGGTCTGGCACGTCGTGAAAGAATACGCGCAACGCCTTGGGATTTCGAAACTCGCACCGCATGATCTTCGGCGCTCGTGTGCACGCTTATGCCATGGTGCTGGCGGCGAACTGGAACAAATTCAGTTCCTGTTGGGGCATGTTTCGGTGCAGACCACAGAAAGGTATCTGGGTTGCAAGCAGCGACTCAGAGAGGCGGTTAATGACGGGATCGGCATTGAACCTAACCCCTGATCCGTGTGGGGTACTTGTCCGGTAATCCGACTTCCGAACCGCCTTTGCAACCTTGACGCCAGCGGAGCAGTCCGAAGCTCTCCAATGCGTCCTCAAGGGAGTGATGGTTCACCCTGGCAAGTTATCCCTGGAAATATTCGAACTAGGAGAGTTCTGCCCTAGTTCGCAGAAACGTAAAGAATGGCTCCCCGGGCTAGATTCGAACTAGCAACATTTCGGTTAACAGCCGAACGCTCTACCGTTGAGCTACCGGGGAGTAGCTTGCATTCGCAGCGGCAACAAAGCTGAAAAAGTGTAGACGAGCGGCACAGCGGAGTCAAACCGGCCTGGCGCCGGCTACTGAAGTCTTTGTTTCGCGGAGTCGTGCACGATCAAGTTCTCGAAAATCGCCAGAACGTGCTGGCGATATTGCACCACGCGCTCAAGCAACGGACGCAGCCCGGGTTGGTGCACCGACTCCTTGTCCCATTTCGCGAGTACCGGCGCGGGAACGGCGATGTCGCGCCGCAGCTCGTCGGCCGAATGTCCGCGCAGAAATAGGCCGTAGAAAAACGCGGCTTCTCGCTGCGGGAACTGAAAATCCTGCAGCGCGTCTTCCAGCGGATTGGCCTGAGTCGCCATGTCAGAAAATGCAGTTTACACATTTCGCAGTCGCCGTCAAGAGTTCGCGGCGCCTAATGCAAAATAGTGCTTTCGCTGCAACTGTACTGCCAATGTCGCCCGGCATCGTCGCCGGCCGCCGCAGCAAGTACTGGGCCTTGTGCTACCGCTTCCTGCGCCGCAACTTTTCGCATCTGCCCGTGTTTCATCAGTATGGCTGGCACGCGGCGCGCGGGACACGCGCCCTGTCGCCCGGCCGAGTTGTATTCCGGACGTACCCCAGGAGGAGGCCCGGCCACCCGGGCCTCCTCCCCGCTGAGTTTCGCCGTTGCGCGATTCTCAAATTGTGTTCCGCGACTCGTGCGCTGTTTATAGGGTCGGAACTTCAGCTCGACATAACTGCGAAAGAGCGCGAGGGTTTTAGCCCCTGAGGTAAACGGTCTGGCCCCTGCACTGGTCCGTTGACGTTTCGCGCATCGCTGCTTCCGCGCCGAAAAATTTTCGTCGCGCTTCGCGTTAACCTAATGATCGAGGCACGCATGGACGCACGCTGGAACCCGCGCCTGAACGCAAACCTGAAAACGACCGGCGCAGCCATAGTTTTCGCCGCCGCTGCGCTGGCGCTTTTCTGCCCGCCCACCACGCGCGCGCAGCAATCGCCGAGACCCCAGCAGGGTGGCGCGCCGCAAACGCAAGGTGCCATGCCGGGCGTTGACATGAGCGACATGCAGCACGAGACCGAGCAGAATCCCGAGGCGGCGCGCGCCGCAAACGACGCCATGTCCGGCAGCGAAATGGGCATGAGCGCCCACATGTTCATGACCGAGCTGCAATCGAAGGCGCCGGGCGACGATCGCCGCGCCAATGAAATCGTCGAAATTCTCGGCAAGTCCATCAGCAAGTACAAGGACTACCGCGTGGCCCTCGCGGACGGCTATCAGATCTTTCTGCCCAAACTGCCGCAGCAGCAGTATCACTTCACGAATTACAAAAACGCCTTCGCCGCGGCCTTCGTGTTCAATCCCGCGCATCCCACTTCGCTGCTCTATAAGAAGACGGCGACGGGCTACGAGCTGGAGGGCGCGATGTTCACCGCTCCGAAAAATGCCACCGAGCAGCAGTTGAACGAACGCGTTCCGCTCAGCGTGGCGCGCTGGCACGAGCACGTTAATTTCTGCATGCCGCCCAAGAGCTCGACCCCGCAGCAAGTGAACTGGAAGGAGTTTGGCCTCGCCGGCTCGATCGCCACCGAGGACGCCTGCGCGAAAGCCGACGGCCGCTGGGTGAAGCAAATTTTCGGCTGGATGGTCCACGTCTACCCCTTCGAGACCGACCCTGACAAAGTCTGGGCGCACTGAAAATCCGATAAGGATTGTCATCCCGAATGAGGCCGTTTTGCGGCGGACGAGGGCTCTGTTCTTTCCGGGTACTCCCCTCATCGCCGCCCCAATTGACGAGAGACCCTGGCCCCAGAGCCGAACATTGCTGTCGCCCACGGAAACCGCCCCCGAGGGTATCTCGAGGGCGGTTGGTAGAACCTGGCGTGCGTTATTTCCTTGCTGCGGTGAAATTGTCGGCCACTTGCGCCCAGTTGACGACGCTCCACCAGGCTTCAATGTAGTCGGGGCGCTTGTTCTGATACTTCAAATAGTACGCGTGCTCCCACACATCGAGGCCGAGGACACCTTTCCCACCGTCCATGATCGGGTTGTCCTGATTTGCGGTTGATTCGATGGCGAGTTTGCCGTCCTTGACCAACAGCCAGGCCCAGCCGGAGCCGAAGCGCGTGGTCGCGGCCTGAGCGAATTTCGTTTTGAAATCGGCGAAACTGCCGAAGGCTTTGGTGATTGCGCCTCCCAGATCGCCAGCGGGTTCGCCCCCGCCGCCCTTTTTCATCAGCTTCCAGAACATCGAGTGGTTGAGATGGCCGCCACCGTTGTTGCGCACGGCGGTGCGAATGTTTTCAGGGACATTGCCGAGATGCGCGAGCAGCTCTTCAATCGAAAGCTTCTGAAGGTCCGGGCTGGATTCGAGAGCTTTGTTGAGATTGGTGACGTAGGCGTTGTGGTGCTTGTCGTGGTGGATCTCCATCGTCTTCGCGTCAATGTAAGGTTCGAGTGCGTCGAAAGAATATGGGAGAGGCGGAAGTGTATAGCTCATTTGCGGAGCGGCTCCTTGTGCCGAAGTGGCGGTCATAATCTACCTCCTGATTTCCGATTCCTGCATGATAATTATACGCGCCTGGCCGGGAAGGCAGGAATACAGCAAATTCCCAAAGGCGCCGAGGCTGAGGAGGTCTTCATGCCATCCGTCGAGCACGTGGAAAAGCACTTCACAGCGACTGCGGCCGTGCGCGATATCGTGATCGGGATGGCGGACGGACTTACCGTGCCGTTCGCGCTCGCGGCCGGTTTGACGACCGCAGCGGCCGCCCTGAGCCGCGGCACAGGAATCATCGTCACTGCCGGTTTCGCTGAAATTGCCGGAGGATCGATCGCGATGGGCCTGGGCGGCTATCTGGCGGCGAAAACGGATACGGAGCACTACGCGGCGGAACTGGAACGCGAGTATCGCGAAACCGTGGAGCTGCCGGAAATCGAGACGGAGGAAGTCGCGAAGGTTTTCCGCGATTACGGCCTGACGGAATCGCAAATGGAGCCGATCGTAACGGTGATCACGGGCAATCAGAAAAAATGGGTTGATTTCATGATGCGGTTCGAGCTGGGACTCGAGCCGCCGGATCCGGCACGGGCCGCGCGCAGCGCGGTTACCATCGCTGCGTCGTATGTCGTCGGTGGTTTGATTCCGCTCGCGCCTTACATTTTGATGCATCAGATTGTTCCTGCGCTTTGGGTTTCGATCGGCGTGACGCTATTGGCCTTGTTCGTTTTCGGTTCGATCAAAGGGCACTACACGGGGGTGAAGCCATGGCGCGCGGGCGTGCAGACGGTGATCGTCGCCGGCCTGGCCGCGGCCGCGGCATTCTTGCTTGCGCGCCTGATCAGTTGAAGCAGATTGGTTGACAAGGTTTTGCTTACATTCACGGCATCTCATTGATAAGAATCACCAAAATTCCGTTGTGAGCGGTCTCGTGAAATTGATGTAGACGTCGTAGACCTTTCATGGCTATTTTGCATCTATAATTGGGTAGGCTTATACGGGGATTCGTCCACAGCCGTGCGGCGCGAAACTCACGGCGGAGCTCCGCGCGGTACAAATCACCTGTACTTGCGTCTAACGCATTCATAACCCTTGGCAGCTGCGACGGGCGCCCTGGGGTCGAAAAGGAGACAGCCATGAAAAGCAGTGATCTGCACATACCCCGCTGGGTGGCCACCGTCATAGTTCTGGTGGCGCTGATCGGCGGAGGAGTTCTTGCAATCGGATTCAGAAACTGGTCGGGCCACGAGGTTTTCGGCGCGCCGAATCTCGCGCTCACGATGGCGCGAAGCTCGAGTCCCGTGCCCCTCGGGAGCTTCAACAACGGATTTTCGTCCGTGCTGAAGCCCGCGCTCCCCGCGGTGGTGAACATTCACACGTCGAAGGTCGTCAAATCGAGACCCTCGCAGATGATGCCGTTCTTCAACGATCCGATGTTTAAGCAATTCTTTGGCGATCAGTTCGGAGAAGGTCAGCAACAGCCGCAAACGGAGAGGGAGCAGAGCCTTGGTTCAGGCGTGATCATCACTTCCGATGGAACGATCGTGACGAACAATCACGTGATCGACGGAGCGAGCGATATCGAAGTAGATCTGGCGGACAAGCGTGAATTCAAAGCCAAGCTTGTAGGCACGGACGCGAAGACCGATATTGCCATCTTAAAGATCGATGCAACAGGCTTGCCTACGCTCGCAGTGGGAGATTCCTCGAAGCTACAAGTTGGCGACGTGATCTTTGCAATCGGCGAGCCCTTCGGACTGGGTGGTACGGCGACGATGGGAATCGTAAGCGCGACCGGACGCGGCGGACTGGGGATCGAAGGTTATGAGGACTTCATCCAGACCGATGCGGCTATCAATCCGGGTAATTCCGGCGGCGCTATGATTGATCTGCACGGTGACCTGATTGGAATTAACACGGCGATTCTGAGCGGTGGCGGCGGCGGCAATCAGGGAATCGGCTTCGCCATTCCGATCAACATGGCGCGTTCGGTGATGGACCAGATCGTCGGGCACGGTAAAGTCGTGCGCGGCTATTTGGGTCTGTATCCGCAAGACGTGACGCCAGCGCTCGCGAAGCAATTCGGGCTGAACAAACCCGGCGGCGCGTTGGTCAGCGGATTGAAGCCCGATGCTCCGGCGGCAAAAGCCGGACTGAAGAACGGTGACGTCATTCTTGAACTCAACGGCCAGCCGGTGGAATCGGCCAACGACCTGCGCTTGCGGATTTCGCAAACGGCTCCGGGATCGAGCGTCAGGCTCGAAGTCTCGCGCGACGGCAAAACACAGGACATGAGCGTCACGCTTGGCGAACTTCCGACAGACAAGTCCGCGGAAGAACAGCCAGGTGAAAGCACCGGTGGCGGTCTCGACGGCGTACACGTACAAGACCTGACCCCGGAAACCGCAGAGGAGCTACAATTGGCTCCTGGAACTCGCGGCGTGGTGGTGGAATCAGTTGATCCTTCGAGCGCGGCGGCTGCGGTGGGACTGCAGCGTGGGGACGTGATCCAGGAAGTCAACCACAAGCCCGTCCATAACATCACAGAGTACAAACAGGAGCTCGCTGCGGCAGGCAAGCAGCCGGTGCTCCTGTTGGTGAATCAGGGCGGCGTGACGCACTACGTCGTGATCGAGTCGCGCTAAGCGCCGAGTCGGGAATCAGAGGACACTGCCGAGGACGGTGCGCCCAGCATCCATCCTTGGCAGTGTTGGCATTCATCGTGCATGGAGGGTCGCAGGCTCGATCGGAGCTTTCGTGACCCTTTCGAGCGCCTCGATGCACATCTTGTTTTTGGATGGCATCGCAACCGATAATTCAGAGCCGTGTTAGTTCCCGTGTAGGAACTGTGTAAACAAGACAACTCGAAGTCCCGCAGTCGATCGAGGATGGGCCTACCGCCTTATTTTATAATGTGTTGGGTTATCGCTTTCGGCACGACCGGGGGTAGAATGGTACCTGAGTTCTATTCACCCCGGCCCTTAGTTCTAGTACTTAAGTAGTGTGCGGGGAGTTGTGTCGCCGCACAGCAAACAGCCTATCAGGGCGCTTGGGGTGAAAGTTATGGCACTGGTAAAGAATAGACCCGTATTCAAGGAAGCCTTACTCCCGGAAGGTAAAAAGCGCTGGGGCTCATTCAGTGTTGGCCTGGGGCTCGAGTGCTTTGCCCTCACGGCTCTGGTTGTGCTGCCTCTGCTGATACCGCAGAAGTTCGAGGCGGCGCAGCACTACTGGGTCACGCCGATTGAGGCACCGGTCATTCAACCGTGGAAGCCGCAACCGCCGCCGAAGCCCGTGGTAATGAAGCGGGAAATCGTTAAGGAAATTCCCAAGCCTGTAGTGGTCGAAGTGCCGAAACCGAAGATTTATAATCCAGTCATCAGCACGCCTGTCGTGAAGCAGGTGGTAACAAAGAAGGTTCAGGCGCCAGACATGACGGAAGTCGCGAAGGAATTTCCCAATCCGTCGCTGGGAAGTTCGGCTATCCCGACATTGAAGAAGCCACGCGAACAGGTTCAGACGGGAGGCTTTGGCGATCCGAATGGCGTTCCGACGAACGGAAAAACGGACCGCAATGTGAATATTGCATCGGCGGGCAGCTTTGATTTGCCGACTGGCCCAGGAGTCGGAAATGGCACGGGCGGAGCCAAGGGAGCCAAGGGCGTTGTCGCCAGCACCGGATTTGGCAACGGCGTTGCAGCAGGTGGGACAGGCGGCGGGACTCACGGCACAGTGCAACAGGGCATGTTTGATGTAAAGGCAGCCGATGCTCCAAAAGTGAAGCAGACGGCGGTTGTCTCGAACACGAAGCCAGTGGAAATTCTTTCGAAGCCCAGGCCGGTTTACACCGACGAAGGCAGGAACAAGAAGATCGAAGGGGATGTCCTGGTAGAGGTTGTCTTTGCGGCGACGGGCGAAGTGAAAGTCGAGCGAGTGGTCCGCGGCCTGGGCTACGGCCTGGATGAATCGGCGATGGCGGCGGCCCGTCAGATTCGTTTCAAGCCGGCGACGCAGGACGGGCAGCCGGTTGATTTTCCCGCGATCGCGCATATTACATTTGAGATGGCGTACTGATTGGCGTACTGAAAGGGGAAAGTAATGCGTACCTGGAAAAATTTCTCTCTATCAATCATCCTTTTGGGCGCTTTTGCGGGTGTAGCCGGCGCGCAGGCGAAGCAGACGGCTGACCAGATTCAGCCGCAACCTGGCAATTCCACATCCAGCACGGTCACGACGGTGAATCAGGCCATTGATCGAATGATTGCGCGCGAGCACGACGAAAATGCAACCGTTCGGCGCTACAACCCGATCATCGAGACCTACATTCAGGACATGAAACCAGACAAAGATATGGGCTCACTCCCCGTAAAGGACCATTACTTTCTTGGCCAGGCCAATCTTTCGAAGGGCATCGTAGACAACTCGATGCTGGATAAGAAGAAGGGGAAGATGTCGGAGTTTAACCCGCTCTCGCATGTCTCCGACTTCTTCGTATCGTCGTACGTTCCCGAGGGTTTTCTTCAGATGATTTATCTGGACACGACCGGGTTCGACCGACAGCACTACCAATTCGATTACGTCGGCAGGGAGTTTCTGGGCGAAGTGCGCTGCCTGGTTTTTGACGTGACGCCGCTGCCGAAATCGGGCAAGGGCCGCTTCAAGGGCCGTGTGTGGGCCGAGGACGAAGGCTACACCATCGTGCGTTTCAACGGTGTTTATACGCCGCTGGCGGGAATCAACGGCTTCAACCTGCACTTCGATAGCTGGCGCTTAAACGTTCAGCCTGGGCTTTGGCTGCCCTCTTTCGTTTTCAGTCAGGAGTCGGACCTAAAGGATTTTCTCGGGAATCATGTTCGCTTCAAATCGCAGACCCGCCTGTGGGGCTACGATCTGAAGAACACCGGCCGCGAAGAAGAGTTCAGTCAGCTGACGATCGAAGCAGCGACGGCCATCACCGATCAGGCAGCCCAGCAGCAGGACCGCTCTCCGATCGAGGCGGAACGCGAGTGGCAACATCAGGCCGAGATCAATGTTCTGGAGCGCTTGCAGCGTACTGGTTTACTTGCGCCTCCGAACGAAGTGGATAAAGTCCTCGAGACCGTGGTCAACAACCTCGAAGTGACGAACAACCTCGATGTCCAGCCGGAGATTCATTGTCGTGTGCTGCTCACCGGCACGCTGGAGTCGTTCTCCATCGGCCACACGATCGTTCTGAGCCGCGGACTGATTGACGTGCTTCCGGACGAAGCCAGCCTCGCTACGATGCTCGCGCAGGAGTTGGCCCAGATCATTGTCACGAAGCCCTCCACCGATCAGTGGGGCTTTAACGACACCACAAACGTCTCGACGGTCGAAGCGTTAAATCATTTCTCGTTCCGCGACACCCCGGCGGACATTCAAGCCGCGAACACGAAAGCGGTGGAGCTGCTGAAGAACTCTCCCTACAAGGATAAGCTGGGACCCGCGACCTTGTTCCTGAAACAGCTCGACGCGGAAGCGAAGGAGCTCCCCGCGCTGATCAATCCACATCTGGGTAACGGTGTGACCCTCGGCACCGCGTTGGCAGGCACGGGACCGGCGCTGCAACCCGACAAGGTTGATCAGATCGCGGCGCTGCCGATCGGCGCCCGTCTGAAGCTCGATCCATGGAGCGATCGCGTAGAGCTGCTCAAGGCTAAGCCTGTCGCGTTGCTCTCGGCGCGAGAGAAGATGCCCTTTGAAGTTACCCCATTCATGCCCTTCCTCACTCGCTATCAGAAGCCTGGCTCCGGTGTAACTGCCGATCCGGCCAAGGCGGACCTGGCGAAGAAGGATCAGCCGCAACAACAACAGCAATAGGGATCCGAAGCTAAGAATTTCGGTTTCAACAGGCCCGGCGGGTATCATCTTCCCACCGGGTCTTTGTTTTTGTGGCCGGGCGAATTCCCATTCACCCGAAGCGCATCCGGCTTACATCTCTCATTTACCGTCGTTCGTGCGGACGGCCGCCCAAAGCTATTTCCAATCAGCATGGGGATGAGCGAAACTTGGGGGGCCGTGCACCGCCAATCCCTGCTCGATTACTTTCGCACCGATTCGCGTCCCCTGCGCGAGGCGGCGGTCGTTTGGCGGCGCGGGTATCGCACGATTCGATGGTCATACGCGGACTTGCTGAGCGCGGCGAGGCAATTTGATTTCGAGCTGGGAAGGAGCGGAATTGAAAAAGGCGACCGGGTTCTTCTGTGGGGAGAGAACTCCGGGGAATGGGTCGCCGCATTCCTCGGATGCCTGTTCCGCCGTGCGGTGTCGGTGCCGATGGACGTTACGGCCGACAGGGAATTTGCAGGCCGTGTGGCCAAACGAGCGGGTGTGCGCCTTGCCGTGGTTGGCCGGGGGCTGTCGCTACCAGACGGCGGACCCGCTACGCTCTGTCTGGAGGATTTTTTCGATGCCGCAGAGAAGCGACCTCTGGAGACTTTTTCGCCGGTGGCAGCCGGGCGCCGCGATCCGGTCGAAATCGTTTTTACATCGGGGACGACGGCAGAGCCGCGGGGCGTAGTGCTGACGCACGGGAACCTGCTCGCGAATCTCGAGCCAATCGAAACAGAGATTGAGCGCTACCGGCGATACGAACGCGTTTTCCACCCGCTCAAGATTCTCGACCTGCTGCCGCTGAGCCATGTGTTTGGGCAATTGCTTGGTGTCTTTCTGCCGGCAATTCTTGGCGCCACTTCGGTGTTTCTCGACACACTCAATCCCGCCGAAGTCGTTCGCACGATTCGGAGCGAGCGGGTGTCCGTGCTGGTGACGGTTCCGCGGCTGATCGAATCGCTGCGCGACCACGTGGAGCGCGATCTGGAGTCGCACGGCCGCCGCGAGAAATTCGAGCGAAATTGGCGCAACTCCCAAGGCGAACATTTTCTGAGGCGCTGGTGGCGGTTCCGTGCGATCCGGAGAAAATTTGGCTGGCGATTCTGGGCAATCGTCTCCGGAGGCGCAGCGCTTCCCGCGGCGGCCGAACAATTCTGGGACCGGCTCGGCTACGCCGTGATTCAGGGGTACGGGCTCACGGAAACGACGTCGCTGGTCAGCTTGAATCATCCGTTTCGAACAGGGAAAGGCTCGATTGGAAAGGCGCTGCCGGGGCTGGAGGTGAAGCTCTCGGACGAAGGGGAAATTCTGGTGCGCGGCGAAAACGTCGCGTCGGGGTATTGGAAGGACGCGGGAGTCGCGTCCGTGGTCGATGCGGACGGATGGTTCCACACCGGCGACCTTGGCGAGCGCGACGCGAACGGGAACCTTTATTTCAAGGGGCGACAGAAGAACGTGATCGTCACGCCGGAAGGCTTGAACGTGTATCCGTCGGATTTGGAAACGGAGCTGCGCAAGGAGCCGGGCGTGCGCGATTGCGTTGTCGTGGGTGT
>Ga0210394_10006165_pt1 | contig 13075 bp, 10 predicted proteins | sample IncBWC12MmetaG_FD_160121 | JGI IMG/M metagenome (GOLD analysis project Ga0210394, IMG submission 160121) | Forest soil microbial communities from Barre Woods Harvard Forest LTER site, Petersham, Massachusetts, United States - Inc-BW-C-12-M | ecosystem: Environmental > Terrestrial > Soil >...
TGAAGCTACTCAGGGTGCGGCTAGCAGAACCATCTCCACTCTCCCTTGGCATTATCGGATCGATCCCAAATTGCTTCCGTCGGAATCATACATATAGTTGACGCCGCAAGCCGTTTCAGGCAGCTCCGGAAGCTCAGCTCCACCGTAATACGAAATTTTCCTGCGCAGGAAAAAGAAGGACTCCTTCTGATTGGAGGGTACACGGGGGAAAAACAAGGCATGGCGCGCAAAGGCGCTAACCTCGCAAAGGAAAAGAAGATAAAAAACTTTAAATTGACTTGAACACGACCACCGCCAGCGGCGGGAGCGTGACGCTCAGGCTGGCGGGACGGCCGTGGCTTTGGATCTCGCTGGCCCACACTGCTCCGGAATTGCCCATATTCGAGCCTCCGAACATTTCTGAATCGGTATTGAAAATTTCCGCGTAGCGTCCGCGTAAAGGCACGCCGAGGCGGTAGTTGTGCCGCGGCACGGGCGTGAAATTACACGCGAAGACGAGGAATTCCTGGCGATTGCGCGAATAGCGCAGGAAGGAAATGGTGCTTGCTTCGGCGTCGCGGAAATCGATCCATTCGAAGCCGGAGTAATCGTCGTCCACTTGATTGAGAGCTGCTTCGCGGCGGTAAAACCAGTTCAATTCCTTCACCAAAGTCTGTAATTTTGAATGATATGCGTATTGCAACAAGTGCCATGGCAGGCTGACGCTTTCGCTCCATTCCTCGGTCTGCCCGAATTCGCAGCCCATGAACAGCAGCTTTTTTCCGGGATGGCCGTACATGTAGGCCAGGAACGCGCGGACGTTGGCGAAGCGCTGCCATTCGTCGCCCGGCATTTTCGAGAGCAGCGATCGTTTGAGATGCACGACTTCATCGTGAGAAATGGGCAGGACGAAGTTTTCCGTGAAGGCGTACAACATGCTGAAGGTGATATTCGATTGGTGATACTTGCGAAAAACGGAGTCTTTTTCGAAATAATCGAGCATATCGTGCATCCAGCCCATGTTCCACTTCATGGTGAAGCCGAGGCCGTTGGCATAAACGGGCTTCGAAACGCCGGGCCAGGAGGTGGACTCCTCGGCGATGGTGATCGCGCCCGGCTCCTGATGCGCCAGTTCGTTAAATTTGTGGATAAAATCGACGGCTTCCAGATTCTCCCGGCCGCCGTATTTGTTGGGGAGCCATTCGCCGGGCTGACGCGCATAATCTCGATAAAGCATGGACGCGACCGCGTCGACGCGCAGGCCGTCAATATGAAATTCCTTCAGCCAGTAGAGGGCGTTTGAAAGAAGAAATTCGCGCACTTCATTCCGGCCGAAGTTGAAGACGAGAGTGCCCCAGTCGCGATGCTCGCCTTCGCGCGGATCTTCGTGTTCAAAAAGAGCGGTGCCGTCGAAGCGATAGAGGCCGTGCGCATCGCGGGGGAAATGGGCGGGCACCCAATCGAGAATCACGCCGAGGCCGGCCTGGTGGCAGGAATCGACGAAGTATCGAAAATCGTCGGGAGTGCCGAAGCGCGAAGTGGGCGCGAAATATCCGGTGACCTGGTAGCCCCAGGAGCCGGAAAACGGATGCTCCATGACGGGCATCAGCTCGAGATGCGTGTAGCCCATGTCCTTCGCGTATTGGACCAGATGGTTTGCAAACTCGCGATAAGTGAGGGGACGATTGCCGGGGCCGCGCATCCATGATTCCAAGTGCACTTCGTAAATGGACACGGCTTCGTGCAGCCACTGGCGCGTGGGGCGCGCGGTCATCCAGGATTCGTCGGTCCAGGCGTAAGTGGAAAGGTCCCAGACGATGGACGCGGTTTTCGGAGGGACTTCGGCGAAGAAGCCGTAGGGGTCGCACTTGAACTGCTCCGAGCCGTGCTTGGAGAGGACCGAATACTTATAATGCGCGCCGGCTTCGAGCGCAGGGATGAAGATTTCCCAGATGCCTCCGTCGCGCAGGCGCATGGGATGGCGGGTGCGGTCCCAACCGTTGAAGTCGCCGAGGACGCTGACCACTTGCGCGTTCGGGGCCCAGACGGCGAAGCGGACGCCGGGGACGGTTTCGCACATGACGAGATGCGCGCCGAGGGTTTTATACGCTTCGTGATTGGTGCCTTCGCCGTGCAGATGCAATTCGAACGGAGTGAGAAGGGGAGGGAAGCGGTAGGGGTCCTCGAATTCGAGCCGCTCGCCGGAGTAGAGCTGGATGCGGATGCGATATTCGGCGGGGCGTGCGTCGAGAGAGGCGACGTAGAAGCCCGAGGGGTGAATCAGATCCATGAGGATCTCCTCGTCGCCCATGACGACGGAGGCCTCGGCGGCGTGGGGGAGCCAGGCACGGATTTCTTTTTCGTGCGGGCCGAGGACGGCGAAGGGATCGTGATGGCGGCCTTCTACTATTGCTTCAAGCTCGGAAGCGTGCATCACAGTTAGTATGTCATTAGCGCGGGAACGTACGCGCAAGGAATCGAGGACGGGGCGAAAGCCGGGACAGACCACTCTGTCCACGCGGCACGGAGGGCCGAGCGTTTTTGCAGAGGATCGAGGCGCCTTGGGACAGAGTAGTCTGTCCCGGTTTTCGCCCCGGTTTTCGCGCGCTGTATCATGGCTGGGATGGGGCCTGTTGCGGAGCTGCATTTGCATCTGGAGGGGTCGGTGGAGCTCGACACTCTGCTGGAGCTGGATCCTTCGCTGACGCGCGAGGAGATTGCGCGGGCTGCTTCGTACACCGATTTTGAGGGGTTTATCCAGAGTTACATCTGGGTGAACCGGAAACTGAATTCGCCGGAGCATTACGCGCTGGCGGCTCGGAGATTGTTCGAGAAGCTGGCGGCGGAGGGCGTGGTGTACGCCGAGGTGACCCTTTCGGCGGGCGTGATTCTTTGGAAGCAGCAGGATTTTGCGCCGATCTACGAAGCGGTCGAGCGAGAGGCCGGCTTGAGCAAAGTGCGGGTGCGATGGATTCTCGACGCCACGCGCCAGTTCGGCGTCCATGCGGCAAAGCCTGTTTTTGATCTGGCGGCGGAGCGCTTGAACGATGGTGTCGTCGCGATCGGGCTGGGCGGGTTTGAGGCGGGAGGGCCGGCGCGGTGGTATGCGGACCTGTATAAGGAGGCTTGCGACAGAGGGCTGCGGTTGCTGTGTCACGCGGGCGAGACGACGGATGCGGCGAGCGTATGGGAAGCGCTGGAGATTGGCGCGGAGCGGATCGGGCACGGGATTCGCGCGGTGGAGGATCCTGCACTGATGGAGCATTTGCGCGAGAAAAACATTCCGCTGGAGATTTGTATTACCAGCAATGTGCGGACGGGGGCGGTGGGATCGTTAAAAGAGCATCCGGTGCGGAGGCTGTATGACGCCGGGGTGCCGCTGGTTCTGAATACCGACGATCCGGCGCTGTTTGAGTGTTCGTTGCCGGGCGAGTATGAAGTGGCCCGGAGGGAGTTTGGGTTTACGGAAGAGGAAATTGCGGGGCTAGTAAGGAATAGCTTGTTGTATTCGTTCGACGGCAAATTGACTTAGTTCACTTCCTGGTTCACAATATAGTTGTGAAGCGAGTGAACATCCACGACGCCAAAACCAATCTATCGCGCTATCTGGCCGAACTGAAGCCGGGCGAAGGGTTGATTCTCTGCAAACGCAACCAGCCGGTAGCGGAGCTCCGAACGCTTCCGAAGAAGAGCGTTCGCAAGCGGCGGATCGGCGTGGCCAAAGGCGAGTTCGAGGTTACCGATTCGTTTTTCGAGCCCTTGCCCGAGGAGATCCTGAAGTTCTTCCGGGGCGAATGAAAATTCTGCTCGACACCTGTACGTTTCTGTGGATCGCTTCCAATTCCCCGCGGCTCAGCAAGAGTGCGGCAGCCGCATTTCCGGATCGGGCGAACGAGTGTTACTTGAGCGCCGCATCCGCTTGGGAAATCGCCATCAAGTACGCTACCGGGAGGCTTTCTCTTTCGGAAAAGCCGGATGTTTTTATCCCGCGGGTGCGGGAAGCGAGCGACATTGAGTCGCTTGAAATCGATGAGGAATCCGCGATGCGTGCGGGCAGGCTGCCGGGATTCCACTCGGATCCGTTCGACAGGATGCTGGTGGCGCAGGCCATCGTTCACGGGATGACTATTCTGACACCGGATCCGGAGATTGAACGGTATGGGGTGCGGGTGTTGTGGTGACTCGATCCGAGTTGGGCAATTATATGGTTGCCAGAAAAGAGGCCGATTACCAACCGGCCGCAGGCTGCCAGCCTGCACCACAATTTATAGTTGTTTGACGGCCTGGGGATCGAAGGCGGGGGCTCCGAAGGTCATTGGATCTAGAAGCTGGCCGGTTACGTCGGGGGCGACTTGCGTATCCGATCCATATTTCCGGGGCCACTCTTTGGGAAGGTGGAGGGTGCCGAAGCATTTGTCCATCCAGGGAAACGTCGCAGCGTAGTTCTTGTTTAGGACATCGGGGCCGTCGTTGGTGTGGTGCCAATGATGGAAGCCGGGGGTGGAGATCAGCCACTCTAAGAAACCGAAGCGCCAATTCAGGTTCGCGTGGATGAAGTAGGCCCAGTACATGGTGATGGCGGTGACGGCCATGGGCGCGAAATCGGCGCGGTTGCCCAGCGGCTGCGCGAGTCCGGTGACGTAAAGAGGGACCAGGGCGCAGAAGTGGGTGAAGAACAGGTCGACCGGATGAGCTTTGGTGGTGACCAGCCAGTCCATTTCCTCGGCGCTGTGGTGGATGACGTGGAAGCGCCAGAGAAATGGAATTTCGTGCGACCAGCGATGGCCCCAGTAGCCTCCGATTTCATTTACCACCAGCGCCGCGGCCAGGCGGAGCCACAAAGGCATGGCTGCGACGGAAGAGTAAAACGCGAGGGGAACCAGGCGATGCAATCCCGCTGCCAGCACGGTCAGCGGGATGATCATGAGCAGTTTCGGCAGGATGCCGTTGAGGAAGTAATAGAACACGTCCGCGCCCAGGGATCGGCGGAACACCTTTTGGGCGCCACGATGTCCGAAAATCCTCTCCAGCGGCACGAACACAATCAACAGCAGGACCAGCCAGGCCGACAGCCGCAGCACGTCGGCGGCGAAGGAAACGATATGCCGGTAAACGTCATGCCGGTAAACATCCATGGGCTACTATCGGACGTACCCTGAAAATACTGGCCAGACGGGGTTATGGGGTACAGGCCGCTGTTCAGTACCATTTTTTGGAGGCACCCTACGCTCTAGGGCCCCTTCCGCCGATCATCCCTCTATGAGACTCGTGTCGGCCGCTGTGCGTGTGTTCGGAATCACCTTCTATATCCTCATTTGTCTGATGGTTACGCGGTTTTCGAATGCCCAGAAGCTGGACGGCCACAAGCCGAACCTGCCTAGCCTGCCGGGGGACATTATTACCCCCAGCCGCGGAATCGGGCCGTTCGATGCAAAGCAGGCGAAGGAATGGCACGACACGGCGGAAATCCTTTGCGCGCAGAGCCGCTATGAAGAGGCCGAGAAGCTGTATCTGAAGCTGCTGGAGGAGCGGGAACACGCGCTGGGGCTGAACAATCCGGAGCTGGCGAGCGACCTGAACGACCTGGGCCGGGTGAGTTTCGCGCAGATGAAGTATCAGCAGGCGACGTCGTACTATGAACGGTCCTTGCAGATCATGGAGACGGCGAAGGGCAAGCAGGATCTGGCGGTCGTCGGGCCGCTGGAAAAGCTGACGCGGATTTCCCAGACGCTGGAAAAATATTCGCAAGCCGAGCAGTATGCGCGAAGGGCGGTGGCGGTAATAGAGCGAGTGAAGGGTCCGGACGCGGCGGAACTGGCCCCGGAACTGGTGGCGGTGGGCCAACTGCTCCTGATCCAGAAACAGTTCTCGGCAGCCGAACCCATTTTTGACCGTTCGGTGAAGATTATGGAGAAGACCTCGGGGGTGACCAGCGCCGATCTGCTGGCGGCGCTGGATGGGCTGGCCATTGCGTTCGACAACCTGCACCGGCAAAGCGATGCGGAGGCGGCGTGGCGGAGGGCTCTTTCGATTCGAGAGAGCGCATACGGCCCCTCGACGGCGGAGGTAGCGGAGACCTTGGATCACCTGGGCAAGCTTTATCTGGGGCAGAAGCGGTATCCGGAAGCCAGTTATTGTTATGAGCGGGCGCTGTTCATCCGGACGAAGGTGCATGGCGAAAACAGCGCCGACACCCAGGCGACCCTGAATGAAGTGGCGCAGGTTTACGCCGCGCAAGGGCGACAAACGGACGCTGAGCCTCTGTTTCGGGGGATGCTGTCGGCCAAGGAACTGGACACGGTGGCGAGCCTGAATTCGCTGGCCGCGCTTCTCGCCGAACGCAATCATAATGCGGAGGCGGAGTCGCTCTACAAGCTGTCGATTGCGCTGCTCGACAAGCAGGGCTTCGTGACGGCGCGGAAGCCGGTGCTGAATCATGCCGATCCGCCGCCGGCGCAACTGGCGGAGACGCTGGATCAATACGCGGCGCTGTTGAAGAAGATGCGCAAGAAGGCGGATGCGGCCAAGATGGAGGCGAGGGCGCGGATTCTCCACGGGGTCCCGGAGCCGGTGTCGCCGGCGGCGGCGAAGAAGAAGGTCGCTGCCAGATAGCGAGCGTCTGTCCGCTTGCTGACGCATGGCGGCTCATATGGCGCGGAATGGTTACGGTGGATTGACGGGTACTAAAGGAAAATCTAAGGTCCGCCGATAGAACCGCTTGATGGTCAGCGTGTTAGATCTTCAAGAGCGGCCGCCAGAAATCGTAGAACACCTCGAAGCCCCGCAGGAGTTCGAGTTCGTCCTCGGGCGCCGGCAAATCGCGAGCCTGCTGTTTGTCGCGACAGTGGTCCTGATGATTTGCGTGGCGATATCGTACCTGGCGGGAAAATCGATGTCGGCGAAAGCTTCCGCGCCTCCTGTGGTTGTGGTTCGCGAGCCGGATCCGCCGCCCATCGTATTGAATCAGGAGCCTGCTCCGGTGGCGGAAGCGCCGGTGTTCGCCGATCCGAAGAACGGGTCCGTTTACATCCAGATGGGCGCGGTGGAAAAAGGCGTATCGGTAATCTTCGCCGAAGGTTTGCGCAAGCACGGACTAAACGCTTTTGTCGCTCCAGGGCCTAACGAGAAGATTTTTCGGGTGTTAGTCGGCCCGCTGGCGGATCCGGCTGCGTATGCGAAGGCGAAGGACACGGTCGACAAGATCGGCCTGTCGACGTTCGCGCGCAGATTCACGAATTAAGCCGGCAACCTAGGCGAAACCGCAGTCAAATGTGGGGCGGGCTATAAGCCGGCAGCCGCCCTCTGGGCGGCTTTTGTTTCAAGGGACCCAAAGCCTGCTGAAGCAGGCTGCCGGCTGATAGCCCGCCCCACACAAGGCCAGCAGCGCGAACGTTACACTAATTCGATGAGCACAAAACCATTGGATGGACGTGTCGCCGTCATTACCGGCGCGAGCCGCGGGCTGGGACGGGCGATGGCGGTGGAATTGGGAGCGGCCGGCGCGAAGCTGGCGCTGGTGGGCCGCGACAAGGCGGCTCTCGACGAGACGGCGGCGGCATCGGGCGCCGAATCGGCCGTGTTTCTCGCCGACGTCACCGACGAAAAACAGGTGCGGGCGCTGGAGCACGGCGTCGAAGAGCGGTTCGGACGCGTCGATATTCTGATCAACAACGCCGGCATGAATATCCGCAAGCCGATGGTCGAGTATACGCTCGATGAATGGAATACCGTGCTCGATACGAACCTGACCTCGGTGTTCTTAGTCACGCGGTCGTTTATCCCGATGATGAAGGGGCGAGGCTACGGGCGGATTATCAACCTGGCGTCCATGATGAGCCACATTTCGCTCCCCGGGCGCACGGCGTATTCGGCGAGCAAAGCCGCGCTGCTGGGCGTGACACGCGCGCTGGCGCAGGAACTGGCCGCCGACGGGATCACGGTGGTCGCCATCAGCCCGGGGCCGTTCGCGACGGAGATGAACCAGGGGTTGATCGCGAATCCGGAGCTGAATCAGCAGTTCATTTCCAACATTCCCCTGGGCCGCTGGGGGAAGGTCGACGAGATCGGGAAGCTGGCGCTGTATCTGTGTTCGGAAGAGGCCGGGTTCATCACCGGGTCCGACGTGGTGATCGACGGTGGATGGACCTCGCGCTAAGATTAAGAAAATTTGAGGGCAAATCGTACCCAGATAGCCTATCATGAGCTACATGGGCTTGCTTGCTTACTTGCTCTGCTCCGCCGGTTTGCTGACGATCCGCGAAGTGCCCGCGGGCACCCGCCTCGAAGTACGGTTGACGAGCACAGTAGGCACCTACGCAAGCAAGGCAGGCTCGCCCGTCACCGCAGTGCTGATTGCACCGGTTCGCGTCGGAGGTGAACTGTTGCTGCCGGCCGGGAGCATTCTCACCGGCACGGTGAAATCGGTAAGGCGGGTGGGCCTGGGAGTGGTACATGAGACGGCGGCGATGGCGATCGAGTTCAACGCCATCGTGCTGCCGGACGACGAGACGCTACCGCTTTTCTCGAAGGTGATCGCGGTCGACAACGGGCGGGAGCGGGTCGAGAAGAACGGCGAGATCGGCGGCATGCGCATGACGTCCAGCGTGGCCTACCGCGTCAGCGGGTACATCCGCATGGCGATGATGATGGACATCCACGCCGAACTGGCGATCTGGGCGATCAAGACGCTGGTGATCCAGGTTCCCGAGCCGGAGATTTACTTCAAACCGGGCGTCGAGTTGTCGCTCACGCTGACCGAGCCTCTGCCGGCGCGGGCGCAACACGAACCGGAAGATGCGCCGAGGCGCCTGGCGGAGTCCGAGCGCGACGCGCTGGACCAGATCCTGGCGACGATGCCCAACCGTACGACGAGGCCTTCGAACGGACGCGCGTCGGACCTGGTGAACCTGATGTTCGTCGGCACGAAGGAGCAGATCCGGGCGGCGTTCCTGGCCGCCGGATGGTCGGAAGCGGCGCCGTGCAACATGCGTTCGCGGCTGAAGGGCGTGCGGGCGTATGTAGAAGGAAGATCCAGCAATTCCTTTCCGATGACTCACCTGCTTCTCAACGATGAGGAAGCGGACATGTCGTGGCAGAAGGATCTCAACGACATGTCCAAGCGCCACCATGTGCGGATCTGGAAGCAGCCGCAGACGTGGGACGGGCAGGAAGTGTGGGCCGCGGCGGCGACGCGCGATATCGATTTCGCGTATATGCACCACGGCGCGGCGATGACGCACCGCATCGACCCCAACATCGATCTGGAGCGGGACAAAATCGCTTACGATCTTGCGTTCACCTCCTACGTGGACGTGCTCGACTGGGCGGAGCGGAGCGGCGTCCCCGGCGTCACGCGCAACGGCACGGGCGACCTGATGACGACGGATAAGAAACTGGCCGTGCTTCGCCTGCGCGATACGGAGACGCCCCGTCTTTCGACCGATACGCAGGAGATGGATTCGCTTCCCGTTCATGGCCGGATGGGGCAGCGTTTCGTGCGGCGGGAGATTCTGAGCATGCGCAACGATATCGTGCGCAACAACGTGTACTGGCGCGGGTATGAAGGCGTCCGCTGGATCGTGACGACGGTGCGGAAGCGCAATCGTACGCCGGAGGTCGCCGATGTGGCGCCGAATCCTTCCTTCGCGCGGTTCGTCTCGTTCCGGTAGCTCTCATCTCGCAAACTCTCCATCTATCAGCATACGGGTGGGAGGCGTATGATTACGCTATGAAGACGACACGGCGGGAGTTTATCGCCGCGGTTTCGGGCGCGCTGGCGCTCGGAGCGGAGCCTTCGAATCACCTCAAGCTGTGGTACCGCCAGCCTGCGTCCATCTGGACCGACGCGCTTCCCGTCGGCAACGGACGGCTGGGCGCGATGGTGTTCGGAGGCATCGAGACAGAGCGGCTGGCGTTGAATGAGGACACGCTGTGGTCGGGGTCGCCCAAGCCGTGGAACAATCGCGACGCGAAAAAGGTTCTGCCCGAGGTTCGCCGCCTGGTGATGGAGGAAAAGTATCACGAGGCGGACGCGCTGTGTAAGAAAATGCAGGGGCCGTATAATCAGTCGTATCAGCCGCTGGGGAATTTGATTCTAAAATTCGATGCGCCTGACGCAACGGATTACCGGCGGGAATTGGATCTCGATTCCGCGATTGCCAGAGTAGCGTATCGAGCCGGTGGAGCTGTGTTTACGAGGGAAGCATTCTGCTCGGCGAAGGATCGCGTCATGGTGGTGCGGCTGACCTGCGATCAGCCGGGGAGGATCGGGTTTCGGGCGTCGCTCGACAGTCTTCTGCGGTCGCGGATGTCGGCTGTGGGAGACGATCTGCGCCTGACAGGCAAGGCTCCGGCGCACGTCGACCCGAATTATTTCCGTAGCGCGAATCCGGTCATCTATGACGATGAGGAAGGCAACGGCATGCGCTTCGAATGCCGGATGCGGGCCATTCCCGAGGGCGGGAAGCTGGTTGCGGATGCGAGCGGGTTGAGCGTCGACGGCGCGGACGCGGTGACTTTGTTCATCGCCGCGGCGACAGGCTATCGAGGCTACGATCAGATGCCCGATGGTCCGGTGGATTGCCGCGCGGCACTGGATGCGGCCGCGAATAAGCCTTACGCGGAGGTTCGCGCGGATCACGTTACGGATCATCAAGGGCTATTTCGTCGCGTGTCGATCGATTTGGGGAAGAGCGGCCGCGCTGATTTGCCGACGGATGAGCGGCTGAAGGCCTTTCAAGCGAACCCGGACGATCCGGGGCTGCTGGCGCTGTATTTCCAGTACGGGCGCTATCTGTTGATTGCGAGCTCGCGTCCAGGGTCGCAGCCGGCGAATCTGCAAGGCATCTGGAACGACCAGGTGCGACCGCCGTGGAGCTCCAACTGGACCGCGAACATGAACGTGCAGATGAATTACTGGCCGGCGGAGACGTGCAATCTTTCCGAGTGCCATGAGCCTCTGTTCGACTTGATTGAAGGACTGAGCGTGACCGGCGCCGAGACGGCGAAGGCGAATTACGGCGCGTCGGGCTGGGTTTCGCATCATAACGTCGACCTGTGGAGGCAGTCCGCGCCCGTGGGGAATTATGGCCAGGGCGATCCCAAGTGGGCGAACTGGCCGATGAGCGGTCCGTGGTTCTGCGCGCATCTTTGGGAGCATTATTTATTCAAAGAAGACAAGAAATTCCTGGAGCGCGCGTATCCGTTGATGAAGGGCGCGGCGGAATTTTGTGTGGATTGGTTGATTGAGGACGGTCACGGCAAGCTGACCACGTGTCCGTCGTTTTCGCCGGAGAACGAATTTTTCGCGCCCGACGAAAAGCCGGCGCAAACCAGCGCCGGTTGCACCATGGATCTCGCGCTGATCCGCGAACTGTTCGGCAACTGCGTGGAGGCGTCGAAGATTCTTGGGGTCGACGCGGAGTTTCGGGGCGAACTGGCGCAGAAGAGGGCGCGGCTGATTCCCTATCAGGTCGGCAAGCACGGCCAGCTTCAGGAATGGTCGAAGGATTTCGACGAGCCGGAGCCGGGGCACAGGCACATGGCGCATCTATATGCCCTGCATCCGGGGAGCGAGTTCACGGCGCGGAAGGTGCCTGAATTGTGGAAAGCATCGCGCGTTTCGCTGGACCGTCGCATTGCGGCGGGAGGAGGGCAGACAGGATGGAGCAGGGCGTGGGCGATTAACTTCTGGGCTCGCCTGGGCGACGGCGAGAAGGCGCATGAGTCGTTATGCAGGCTGCTGGATCATAGCACCGGTCCGAATTTATTCGACACCCACCCAACTGGAAGCGAAGCGGGAAAATCGTGGATTTTTCAGATCGACGGAAATTTCGGCGGGACGGCGGCGGTGGCGGAGATGCTATTGCAGAGTCACGAGGGGGAGATCAACATTTTGCCCGCGCTTCCCAAGGCATGGCCGGCGGGCGAAGTGAAAGGGCTGCGGGCGCGCGGAGGCGTGACGGTGGACATCAGGTGGAAGGATGGTCGGGCGACGGAGGTGGTGCTGGTGTCGGATAAAACGCGGGAGCATCTTCTGCGGGTTCGCGGGGGCGGTGACGCCGTGAAGGTTCAACTTAAGGCGGGCGTGCGCCGAAGCATCCTTTTTCGCTGATGTGGGGCGGGCTATTTAGCCGGCAGCCTGCTTCCAGCAGGCTCTTTCGTCGATCCACAAAGCCGCCCAGAGGGCCCACACGGACGCAGATTACTTGATCATGCCGTGCTTGCGCAACGTTTCTATGGTCGATTCGACGGGTAGGGCTTCTATCGTGCGTCCGTTGCCGGTGGTCGTTTCGGCGCGGAAAAGAGAGTTGTAGACTGCTTCCTCGGTCGCTTCAATTACCGCCGGAAAGAGTGCGGACACTGCGTCGTTCGAGAGTAAATCAATTTTGCGCGAGGTGGAAAACGCGATCGCGTAGTCGCCGGAGCCGTTCGATCCTGCCGAGCCCGTTCTGCCGAGCCCCATCATGGTGCGCGCGCCGAGACGATGCAGATTGCGGGAGTCGACCGGTGCGTCGGTGGCGACGATCATCATGATCGAACCGTCGGCCGATGCCACTGTGCGAGGCCGCTCGATCGGCACGCCGAGAATCGTCAGGCGGCCGCCGAAGTTCGATTGCACCAGCACGCCGACCATGTGCTCGCCGACTTTGCGCGACGAGGTGCCGATGCCGCCCTTCCAGCCGAACGCGATGGTCCCGGTGCCTGCGCCGACGCAGCCTTCTTCGACTGGGCCGGCTTTCGCGCTCTGCAAAGCGGCGAACACTTCCTCGTGGCCCGAGTGGCGGCCTTGAATGTCGTTGAGCACGCCGTCATTCGTCTCGCCGACCACCGGATTGATGGAACGAACCTGCGCGTTGCCGTCGAGCGTGAGCATGTAGTCGATCAGCGCGTCGGCGACGCGAAAGACGTTGAGGGTGGAAGTGAGTAAGACGGGCGTCTCGATTTCGCCGAGCTCGTTCACCTGCGTCGAGCCCACCAACTTGCCGAACGCGTTGCCGATGAACACCGCGGCGGGAACTTTTTCGCGAAACAGGTTGCCGGGATGCGGCAGAATCGCGGTGACGCCGGTGCGGATATTGGCGCCTTTGTTCAACGT
>Ga0210394_10006166_pt1 | contig 13075 bp, 11 predicted proteins | sample IncBWC12MmetaG_FD_160121 | JGI IMG/M metagenome (GOLD analysis project Ga0210394, IMG submission 160121) | Forest soil microbial communities from Barre Woods Harvard Forest LTER site, Petersham, Massachusetts, United States - Inc-BW-C-12-M | ecosystem: Environmental > Terrestrial > Soil >...
ACTCCGCGGCCTTTCTCGGAAGAGTCGGCGTCGCCAAAGCCGTTGTTAATCTGAAAGAGAAGGATGCTGTCTTTTCACAAGGCGACCACGCAGACACAGTCTTCCATATTCAGAAGGGCCAGGTAGGACTTAATGCCGTCTCCAATAATGGCAAGAAAGCAACCATCGCTCAATTAGGCGTGGGGGATTTCATCGGAGAGGAGCGCATAGAGCCCGATCGCACCACGCGCGTGGCGACTGCGACTGCGCTCACGGAGTGCACTGTACTTAGGATCGATAGGAAAGAGATGTTGCGAGTGCTCCATAGGGAACCCGCTTTTTCCGGCCTATTCGTATCCTATCTTCTTGCCCGCGGCGCCCGACTCGAGGCGGATCTCGCTGAATAGCTCCTCCATTTCCGGCCAGATGGCTTGCCCAGTTAGGCAAGACGCGCGAACATGGCCCCTGATCGACCCGCCGCAGTCCACAACTCCCATCCGAACCTCCGGAAGGATGGTCATATGCCATTGGGTGATATGAACAACTCGACATTCGACCCAGCCGTCTTTCTTGCGCACGCTGGTCTCGGTCGAAGAATCATCGAGGTCAAGCCCCAGCAGGCCTTTTTCACTCAGGGAGATCAGGCAGACTCCGTCTTTTATCTTCAAAGTGGGCGGGCAAAACTCACCGTGGTTTCGCACAACGGCAAAGAGGCCACGATCACGCTTCTATCCGCCGGCGATTTTGTCGGAGAGGAGTCCCTGGCCGCGGTGCTAGGAATGCACTTGGCAACCGCCACTGCCGTAAGCACCTGTTCGGCCCTCAAAATCGGAAGGGATGAGATGATTCGCGTCATCCATGAAGAGCATGCCTTCTCCGACCTGTTCCTGTCGTTTCTGCTGGCCCGCAGCATGCGCACTCAAGCCGATCTTGTCGATCAGCTGTTCAACTCCAGTGAAAAGCGTCTAGCCAGGATCCTCCTGTTGATGGCGGAATTCGGCAAGCCGGGCCAGCCGGAAGTCTTGATTCCCAAGATCTCGCAGGAGACGCTCGCGGGGATGATCGGTACCACGCGATCCCGCATCAGCTTTTTCATGAATCGCTTTCGTAAGCTTGGCTTCCTCGAATACAACGGCCGCATTCGTGTGCACAAATCCTTGCTGAACGTGATACTGCATGATCAACTGCCCGATGACAACGCTGTCAAGCCAGACCTCCCTCACGTCCCGCCGACCCGATCAAGATCAACCAAAATTAGACGAACTGTTGAAAATGAGCACAATCGCAAATGATGCAATGGAATACTCACTCAATCCCCCGGGGGATTCTGCTGGTTGGAGTAAGATATGCCTGACATTAAAGCTTCAATTCTCATCGTTGAAGATGAGGAATCGGTGCGAACGTCCCTTGAGGAGGTTCTCACCTTTTTCGGATACCGCACCCGGTCTGCGGCGGACGGTCTCGCGGCGCTGAAGGCGATACGCGAGGAAATCCCGGAAATCCTGCTTTCCGACCTCAACATGCCGGCAATGTCCGGCTTTGAATTGCTCTCGATAATTCACCGCCGCTTCCCTGCTATTTACGTGATTGCGATGAGCGGCATATTTACTGAGAATCGGATCCCCTCCGGGGTGACTGCCGACGCCTTTTATAAAAAGGGCGGCGGTGTGAGTGATTTGTTGAAGATTGTGGAAGCCCGGCCTCTGCAAAGGCGCGAGCTGCGGGATACGCCGGAGCCGATATGGTCCAGAGAAACGGTCACGATGTCTCGGGAGGGGAGTTCGTAACGATTGCCTGCCCGGAGTGTTTCAGAGCCTTTCCGCAGGCTATCAACGGCACAACTAGCCTGGTTCTCGATACAAGCTGCGTCTTTTGCCATAGCCGGATTCGCTATAGCATCGTCGATTTCCGCAGCCTCGAGTTTCCGCGACGTTTTCAGACGGCATCCGCTTTCGCCCACCCCAGCACTCTGGTTGACCAACCTAGCGATTGAACACTGGCTCCCTCGAAATGGTCCCCGGTTGGTCGGGAAAAGCAAGAAAAGCCCATCACCTAATCCTTGAACTTCGGCGTCCGGTGAGGGCGTGACCTGATACTGGAGGCCGGTCGCTTTCTAAGAAGGCGGTGTTGAGGAACGCCCACTTTCCGGCACTTGCAAGGATTCGCTCCCTCCCGTGAAACGTTGACCAGCCAGGACCGCGGTCTACACGGCTTGTGCTGACAGTTCCGGGGACACCCGGGTAATCGGTGTCAGCGCGACTTCAAACCCCAAGCTCCTCAGCTTTTGAACCATTCGGAATTTCACGTTGTCCGCATTCAGCCGATCGAAGTAATCCGCATACTAGGCTCCTTTTCTGAACCTGGTTGCGGAGGACGCCAGGAGTGTAGTGAGTCTCCCTCGCGTGCTCGGTAAAAACCGGCAACAATCCGTTGTGCCATGCAGCGTCTAGGTCAAACTTAGCTGCGGGCTCTCCGCACCAGTCTAGGACGACCTTCAGGCCGCAGTCGGGCCCAGAATCAGCTTACCCTTTGACTCCTATTTCATGATCCGTTGTGAGCCTTGGATCATAAAAAACTTGGCTAAGCTAGTCGAGTACAAGAAAGAGAGACGCCAATGCCGAAGCGGGATGAACCTGCAATTCTCTTGCGCGTCGACACACGGTTGCCGGTCGACTTGAAACTGACCACATGGAAGTTCCGCGAAGGCTGGGAGTCCGTGCATGCCAGCGATGCGCGAGTGCTTGGTAAGCGGGTGAAGCGCTGCAAGTGGCAACTTATGGTGGATGCCGAGCCATTGCTGAAAGGCGGCCTGGGAAAGACGCCGCAAGCTGCGACCGCAAGTGCTCTCAAGCTGGCTCTGCGGCTGGTGGGTCAATCATTCAATTCCGCAAGAGTGCAGTATTTGGAGCTTAACAAATATCCATGGTTCTACCTGGCCACGGTCGCTGTGTATCCTCACGCCATCAAGCAAGACTATTCCGCGGTGTAAGTATCCTCCGGCAGAGCCGGGGGTCTCCCGTTTCGACCAGGGTCTACGTCGGGCTGCGCGTCGCTCAAAAAGTACGTTCCATCGAACATCGGCTCGCTCGCTGAGCAGTCTTGTGCTTAGAGCCGGCCCGCTCCGGTACGATCACTGGGCAGAGTAACCTCCGGCTAGTCATCATTTCTCCGCAATCTGTACATAATTGAACAGCCTCGCGGCCCACCGCATGGGACACTGTCACCACTACCTTCTCGACCTCGGCTCGGGGCGCAACCACCCCGAGCTATTACGCTTAAGATCTCCTTATGACACGAAAATGGTACAAGCTTCTTGCGCGTGCGGCCGCACTGATTCTCGTCGCACTGGTTTCCGCCGGAGCTTTGTTTGCCTACTCCGTGCTCACGCACGAGGAAATCGTCGACTTGGCATGGACATCCGAGATTCGACCCCTTCTGCTACATCGCTTTCCAGCTCTCACTGAAGACCAGATCAAGGAAGCGCATGCCTATGCTTATGGTGGCTCGGTCATCCAGGACCTTGGCTACTACCCCTTCGGCGATAAGGACTTCAGCGACCTGGTGCACTACGTACGGAGCGGGGATTTCGTTCTCGAACTGCTGCGTCAAAGCCAAGATGTCAACGACTACGCCTTTGCTTTGGGCGCGCTTTCACACTACGTGGCGGATATCACCGGTCACCCGGCAGTCAACCAGGCTGTGGCAATCCGCTATCCCAAGCTGCGCGCCAAATACGGGAACTCCGTTCGCTATGCGCAGGACAGAACGGCACATTTAAAGACCGAGTTTGGATTCGACACGCTGCAAGTGGCGAAAAATCGATATGCTTCAGACCGGTACCATGACTTCATAGGGTTCAAGGTTGCGCAGCCCTTGCTGGAGCGAACCTTTCCGATCGTATACGGGCTGCAGCTGAAGGACGTGCTCACACACGAAGATCTGGCGGTCGGTTCGTATCGCTTTTCGGTCAGCCGGCTCATTCCGCAAATGACCAAGGTAGCGCTCCAGACGCACAAGAAGGATCTGATGCGAGAGACGCCGAACTTTGCGAAGAGTAAGTTTCTCTATCGCCTGTCGCGCTCCGATTACGAGCGGGAGTGGGGCAAGACCTATACAAAGCCGGACTTCGGCACGCGGGTACTTTCGGCGCTCTTGCGATACTTTCCGAAAGTCGGCCCATTCAAGGGATTGGGGTTCGACAACCCAACCCCGCAAACTGAAGACCTCTATATAAAGAGCATTAATGACACTGTCGATCGTTATCACGCTCTCCTCGAAGTAGCGCGAACGAATACTCTCGTCCTGCCCAACTGCGATCTCGATAGCGGCAATCCGACACGAGCAGCCGAATATTCACTCACCGACAAGACTTATGCAGTCCTGCTAGCCAGGCTTTCCGTGCATAACTTCGACCTGACTTCGCCCCAGCTGCGCGACAACATTCTCGGGTATTACTCCGATCTCTCGGTACCAATCGAAACCAGGAAGGATCCGGCTCGCTGGCAACGCGTCTTGACCGCCCTCGGTGAATTGAAGGCGGTGGCGCCCTTGCGAGTTTCCGGACTCCCTGCGCAGTGATTTCTACTGCCGAGTGTGCGCCCGGTCGTAACATCTGCGACGGATGAGCAATAATACACAGACTTGGGTTTGTCGCGAGTGGGAACCTTGATCATGGCTTGTAAATACCTCGCATTTCAGCCCTTCGCAACTCGGATTGGTACCACGCCAGGCGAGCAATCGAAGGACGATTGGCCATGAGGATTCCTATGCGGACCATCCGGACCTTGCTAGCGTTTCTTGCATTGGCCATACCGGCCGCCCTGTTCGGGCAGCTTAGCATATCAATCTCGATCGCTCCGCCTGCTCTGCCCGTATACGAGCAGCCAATTTGCCCCGGAGATGGCTATCTGTGGACACCCGGCTACTGGGCGTATGACGACGGCATCTCCGATTACTATTGGGTGGACGGCGAATGGGTGATGGCTCCGCAAGAAGGCTATCTGTGGACACCCGGCTATTGGGGCTGGGGAGACGGGGGCTACCGATTTAACGAAGGATATTGGGGCCCTGAGGTTGGTTTCTATGGCGGCATCAACTATGGATACGGTTACTATGGCGAGGGGTACGGCGGCGGACGGTGGGACCACGGACACTTCTTTTATAACCGCTCTGAGAGCCGCGTAGACGTTGCGATCATTCACAATGTCTACAATGAAAGAGTTGACCACGGCAGAGACGACAAACGCGTCAGCTTCAACGGTGGCAATGGCGGCATCGATGTGCGTGCCAACTCTCAGCAGGAAACGGCGGCAAGACAGAGCCATGTTGCTCCAGTTGCTGCACAAACTGAGCATGCGCAGACTGCGCGCGCCAACCCGGAACTCCGGGCATCGTCCACCCAGGGCAAACCGCCGATTGCAACCAGTCCCAGGCCGGAAGCGGTCTACGATCACCAGGCCACCGACCCAACGCGCGTTGTTGAGGCTTCAAGGTCTGCCGGCACTGGCGGAGCAACCGAACCCCGCGTCGATTCGCAAGCCAAGCCATTAGACAGCCCCCAGCCACGAACCGCTGTCCATCCGAATGACCTCGCCCCCGTTCAGCGCCCCGAGCCGACAAACTCCGGAAACGCCAAGGCGGACAAGAAGTACCAGCAGCAGCAGGACACCTTGATTGCCAAGCAGAACCAGGAACGCCAAAGCCTCCAGCAGAGGCAGGATTCGGAGCATCAGCGGTTGACTCAGCAGAAGGCCAGCGATGCCCAGGCCCAGCAGCTCGAGCAGAAACACCGGCAACAGACGCAGCAGTTGTCGGATAGGCACGCAGCCCAGCAACAGTCCATGCAGGCTCGTCAACCCGAGCCAAGGCCGCAGCAGGATCATCCTGACAAGAAGCACTGATTGCAAGTAGAGCCCGTTTTCGGCCGGGGCTACCTACCCGGCCGCTGTTTTGCGTTTCGGGTTCGTGCAAAGCAACGACCTGAAGAGACGGCAACCTTCTTGAAGATCAGCACTGGGAAGAGCGCGCCGCCCCCTGTTCCTTTGGTTGAAGACTCTTCAGGCTCGCCAAGCTTCCAGCAGCGTGCCGTCAACGGTGAAGTGTTCGTCGGAAACCAGACCCGCTTCACACGCTCGCTCCACCACCGGCGCCAGAAACCCCGTGGCCACTGACGCTTCCAGCAAGCGGTCGCGGTATTTCGTAAACGTGGTGGCATCCACACTGCCTCGTCCAGATTCAACCCACAGACCAGCGGTATCGGATGCTGTAGTCGATCTCCCCCATCCGCAGCTGCTCCCTACGCACCGAATAGAGCATCTGCAACAACCGCAAAGCTTCTCCGGCGGAATCGATGGCCGGGCGCACTGGCATACTTGGTGTTGAAGCGCGGGGAAATCGAATCCAGAATCTCATCGGTCATGGCCGCACCGCACGCAGAGAATGATCCTTCCGCACCCAGTAACTGAACATATCCGCTTTGCTGATGATCGATTCCTCGCATAATCCTTTCTTAACCGATTGTGCTGCTAAGTGAGCAGAAGTGTACATCAGTCCCGCCGGGGTTGGAGTAGGGTCAGGCGAAGATGATCAGCGTTGTCCACATTCTCAAACTCGGATCCTCTATGCTGACACTCTTCCTGTCCACTACTGGGTGTTTCGTGTTAATGCAGGGATTCGGCCAGGTCGCAACCGGGATAAGAAACGTCGGACACGGAGAAAGGTGGCATGACCCGGGAATTCCCGGAGTAAAGGGGATATGACATGTTGCTTATCCTATTGATCATTGTTGTGGTGTTGGCCCTAGGTGGGGCGGAGAATATTACGGTTACAACCGGTTGGGCATAGGCGGAGGAGCAGGCATAGGGCTTGGCACCGTTTTGCTGATCTTGTTGGTGCGCTATCTGTTGGGCGTTTTCCGGTAGAGCCGCGTGCGACCAGTTCGGCTCGCTGACGGGAGAATTGCGACGGGTAGACATCGTCGAGGCTGCGCAATGAAGCGCGACGAGAAAACGTGATTTAGCCCGCCGTATGAAAGGACAACTGCCAAATTCCCTGGGGCGGCTCGGAGTTTCATCGAAGGATTGGAATCTGTCCGAAACAGGAATATAAGTTGATTAACCAATTGGCGAATGAGAGACGCGCAAACTCTGCGCGTCTCCGTGTTAATGGAACACATCGCACATCATTGCTGTCAATCCGTGCTAACTTATCCGCTTAGTAACACATTTCAGGCCTTTACAAACGAATTGACTTAGTTTAATCTCGATCGATAAAGAATAACCTACTGTTTGCACCTCAACTCTGTTATAGTGAGGTTGGAGAAGAGTAAGGTTGTCCTCTCCCTCTTGGTTTCTGAGCTAAGTCAGCCCACCTGACATCTGTCCCCCTTAGCTCTTCCTCCTTTCAAAAGGAACCTCATGCGAGTTATGTCTCTTTTTCTGGTCGGCGCCATCGCGCTGACAGCAGCAAAGCTGCCCGCCGCTTCCGGTCGTCAGGAATCTATTGAGCGTCTCCACATGGCTTCTGACACGCTCACCTCCATGATCGACACGCCCGACAAGGGTATCCCTGAAGAAGTTCTCAGCAACGCGAAGTGCATTGTGGTGGTTCCCCATCTCGTCAAGGGTGGATTCGTCCTCGGCGCCGAGCACGGTCGCGGCGTTGCCACTTGCCGCACGCCTGAAGGCTGGAGCGCTCCGGCATTCGTCTCTATCGGAGGTGGGAGCTGGGGATTGCAGATCGGCGTCGAAGGCGTTGACCTGGTCATGCTGGTCATGAACGACAACGGCCTGCAGCACATGCTATCGAGCAAGTTCAAGGTTGGCGCTGATGCCTCTGCCTCAGCCGGCCCTGTCGGCCGCCATGCCTCAGCCGGTACTGACTGGAAGATGGACTCCGAGCTCCTCACCTACTCGCGCTCCAAGGGCGTTTTCGCCGGCATCTCGCTAGATGGTGCCGTCCTCGAGCAGGATAAGGACTCCACCCGCGCTGTCTACGGCGGTGACCCGTCCTTCCGCGCCATCCTCGCAGGCCAGGTTCGTGCTCCGCATACCGCGCTGGCCTTCATCAAAGCAATCACCGACGCTGCCCACACCAGCGCTGTAGCCGACGCCAAATAGCTGCGCCGACACAACAGGCAACCGAACCGTCCCGGCGCGCAGGGCCCTGCCTCTTCTTCGCGCGCCGGGAAGTTTCATGAAATGAGAACCAAATGCCGCTAATGAATCTCGTTATCACGCTGATCGTCGTGGGCGTATTACTGTGGCTTGTGAATCGCTTCATCCCCATGCAGAGCAGCATCAAGTCGATCCTCAACGGCGTCGTCGTTATCGCCGTGGTCCTTTGGCTCCTGGACGTCTTCGGCCTCTTCCACCACTTTGCCAAGATCCACATCGGTTAGTAACGAACAGCCTTCTCTAAGTCAGACGCGTGCTCGGAACAGCGTCTACGCCCACTTGATAACTCATTGTCAGATAGCATCACGGCAGGCGTCTGCCTGAGGGAGAAATTGTGAATACCAGGCTCTTAATTGTACTTGGAATTGCTGTAACTGTGAGCTCGTTGTCTCAAGCCAACGCCCAGACCACCATGCCCGATGGCACCAACGGTCCTGCCCCGACGTTCGTGGTGCATACCACCACCCGCACCGTGCAAGCCGTCAACTATCAGCACCGCGGCGGCGCAACAAAGATCAACTTTGCGGGCACGCCGATGATGCCGTCCGCAACCGGAATTGCGGTAGTTAAAAGCCTGCGTGGCTCCATGGCAATTGACGCCGAATTCGGCGACCTTGAGAAGCCAACGGCTTTCGGAACTGAGTACCTCACATACATCCTTTGGGCCATCTCGCCTGAAGGCAGGGCCATAAACCTTGGCGAAGTGCTGGTGGGCGGCAACCATCGCAGCAGGCTCAGGGTGTCCACCGACCTTCAGGCGTTCGCGCTCATCGTCACAGCCGAACCCTATTATGCGGTTCGCCAGCCGAGCGATGTCGTCGTGCTCGAAAATGTGGTTCGCTCAGACACGAAGGGAACGAGCGAGGCAGTCAACGCCAAGTACGAACTGATGGGCCGTGGCGGCTACATTCCCACCGGCTATAAATTCGACCCCGTGGTTCTCGATGCCAAGCTCCCGCTCGAATTCATGGAAGCGCGGAATGCGCTCCGCATCGCTGAATCGGAAGGCGCCGAGAGATTTGCCAACGAGAGCTATCAACACGCCGTGCAGTTGATGAACACCGCTGATGCGTATGCGACCGAGAAGCATTCCTCAAAAAGAGAACTGATTGCCACGTCGCGTGAAACGGTGCAGACCGCCGAAGACGCGCGCGCCATCGCCGCGAGGAATCTCGATGAAGCAATCCGGGCCGGGGAACTTCAGAACTCCGCCAGCGCGCTGGCTCATTCGCAGGCTGAAACCGACGAAGCCACTCGTCAAAAGAATCAGGCGCAGTCTGATACCGCTCGTGCCCACTCCGACAACGACTTGGCGCAGGCTGCGTCCGTGCAGGCGCAATCAGAGAATGCAGTTGCCCAGGTCCAGAGACGCAAGGCTGAATCGGACAACGCAATGGCGCAATCGGACAATGCGACGGCCCAAGCCGAACGAGTAAAAGCGCAAGCGGAAGCGGCGGCATCGCGGGCCAATATGGTCGCTGCACAGGCCGATGCGACAGCATCACAGACCGGCATGGTCAATGCACAGGCCAATTCAACCAAGGCTCAGGCAGATGCTGACAAGGCGCAGGCCGATATGGCGGCGAATCAGGCATCTTCCGCTGCCCAAGTCAACGCCGCCAACGCGGCCGCCAATCAGTCCCGCGCTGCTGAAGAACTGGCGCAGCAAAACGAGCATCGGGCCGAGAGCGAAAAGGCCGTCCTTCGCGCCCAGCTTGAATCGCGGTTGAATCAGATCCTTCAAACCCGCGACAGTGCGCGCGGTCTCGTCGTCAGCATGTCCGACGTGTTGTTTGACACAGGAAAGTTCTCACTCAATCCGGGCGCACGCGAGAAACTCGCCAAGGTGGCAGGAATCCTGATGTCTTATCCGACCCTTATCATCGAAGTCGGCGGCTATACAGACAACGTGGGAAGCGACGACATGAATCAGACGCTCTCACAGAACCGCGCCGGCTCAGTGCGCGACTACCTTGTGAAACAGGGCGTCGAAGGCAAATCGGTAAGTGCCCGCGGCTTCGGCAACACGTCGCCCGTAGCATCCAACGACAACTCCGGTGGCCGGCAGAGTAATCGTCGCGTCGAGCTGGTAGTCTCCGGCGAGGCAATCGGTGTTCCGGCTCCCCCTACCACGGTGAGCCTCCGCTAGTCCCGGCCGGGTTCCCGATCTCCGGACCTGGGGGTCCGGAGATCGTTTGGGCCGAGGCAACCCAACGACCCGGACCGTGAAACGAATCTTGTCATCCTATGTATGAAAATCCCGTCGCAGTGGACGGCTAGGTCTGCAACGATGTCAGAGGCTGCAGGCTGCGACCAAATGCGCTTATGACGTGCCAGTGGAATATAGATTCAATGTAGAGTGCGAAACGTGGACCGCCTTTCCGATCACCCCCACGACTGCCATCGAATACCGACAGAAATACTACTTGCGGACGTCGATCTGGCTTTGACATTTGCCGATATTGCGGCCGACCGTCGCAAACACGGTCCGGACTTTGGGCACGGTACTTAACGCGAAAGGCTTACGGACATATCGCAACGAAGGTTGTCATTGCCGATGGAAGAAGCGGAGGCTGCGAAGCTGGAAGGTAAACTCCGCCTACTCAAGGACAAGCTCATCAAACTCGGGGAAAGCCTGTGGCGACAGGCTGGCTTGTCGGCACAATGCGAATCCGACTGCCCTGAATTCGCCCGGCAGCAAAACCGTTACATCGCGCCTCTTGATAAGGGCCACGGGAACTCCACTCGTTCGGTTTCGTACTTGAAAGGTGCTCGTCCGAAGCGATGCAAGAAGTGCCGTAGGCGAGAAGAGCAAAGCTTGCTACCACCTAGGCCTAGGAGCATACGCCCAACACAGGATTCGTGCCGACAGCGGGGTACTTAATGATAGCCAAGGCTTGGCGTCCGTCCTCAATAGGGAGCGGCGCCGTGCGCGATCTTCACGTCGATGGGAGACTGCTCCCTCGCTGCTCTTATGACTTCGACGCTGGGAATCTTCACATTCCGTGCAAGACCAAGCATTCGCAAGATTACGATTCCATACCAGTTCGGGTCGAATTCGTACCACTTCATGCCATGACGCGCAGATTGGGGAGAGGCATGATGGTTGTTGTGCCGGCCCTCCCCGAACGTGAGTACCGCCACCCAGAGGCTATTTCTGGAACTGTCGGGTGTGGGAAAGCGCCGCCCTCCCCACATATGGGTCGCGGAATTGACCAGCCAGGTGGAGTGGAGGCCAATGACGGTACGAAGGAAGGCGCCCCAAAGCAGATACCGCCATCCCCAACGGTAAGCACCACGGCCCCGAGAACGGTGATGGGGATCCAATTGCCAACGGCTTATCCAGGAATGGAATCTGTCTTTGCGAAGTTCCGGCACGTACGGCAGAAGGTCGTTCGCATTGTTGTGCATGGTCTGTCCGGTGAGGATCCAGCCCATATGCGACCAGAGAAGGCCCGTCATGAGGAGAATGCGGGTCGCCCTCTCGATCCGTGTTCTGGTGATGCATCCGATGTGTGGCCACCCAGAAGATCGGGCCGCCTTCCAGCGCTAGTGTGCCGCAGATCATCAAGCAATACTCGATCCATTTGGGAGTCTTATATCCACGATGTGTGAGGAGGCGATGGTATCCCATTCCGATGCCCAGGCCGCCGGCAACCCACCACAAACGCATGGCCAACAAGAAGGCGTTCCAGCTAAAGAAGAATAGCGCCGATATGAAAAGCCAGCATGAAGGATGTAGTCAGCCACACAACCGGCTGGCGAAATGTTGTCCTTGGCGAAGTCTCCTAAATGCCACATACTGCTCCCGTCACATTAGACTTACCTCGCTGGCGAGTCTCATAGGGGTGGGCTTCGACAGCCGTGAAGAGGTCTGCCCTACAGCCCGGATTCATCGGATGGCACAGGTGGAGCGGCCGCGCGCCGCACGGAGGTGGGAAGGCTAAACCTGGGGGGATTCGTATAAGAACCGTGGATTGGCGGATGATCAACATGATCGTTTCCCTTGCTTTTTACCCAGCCTAGCCGGATGGGCTTCAGAGCTAGTGTGCGGGTAAGCAGTGCGGGGCGCTGTTCACTCTCGCACTAGCGTGCTCAATTGCCCGGATCTCCCTCGAGTCCGCGGGTCAAGCAGCTTAGGCTTTCTGGCGTTGTCATCGGGGAGTTGATCATGAAGAATCATGTTCAGCAGGGATTTGTGCACGCGAATGCGACCGTTGTATGCGATGAAGCCGAGTTTGCGGAAGCGGTTCATGAAGAAGCTGACCCGGGATCGCGTGGTGCCAATCATGTCCGCCAGCACCTCCTGGGTGATAGGCGAGATCAATGTCTCCGGCTCACCCTGCTTGCCAAACTCGGCCATCAACAAAAGAATCCGCGCCAGACGCTTTTCGCTGGAATTGAAGAGCTGATCGACTAGGTCGGCCTGAACTCGCATGCTGCGCGCCAGTAAGAACGACAGGAACAAGTCAGAGAATGCGTGCTCCTCGTTCATGACCCGGACCATCTCGTCGCGCATGATTCTGAGAGCCATGCAGCTCGTGACCGCTGTGGCCGTAGACAGGCTCAGACCCGCGATGGATGCGAGTGATTCCTCCCCAACAAAGTCCTGCGATGCGAGATGGGTGATGGTAGCTTCCTTGCCCGCTTTGGAAACGACCGTCACTTTAGCGCGGCCCTTTTGGAGAAAGAAGACCGAGTCAGCGGGGTCTCCCTGGGAGAAGAAGTTTTCCTGAGGCTTGAGCTCGATGGCGCTGCGCCCGAGGCCGGCGCTGGCCAAAAAGGCTGCGGGACTAAATGTCTTGGTCAGGGCAATCGCATTTGAAATTCAGTTGGAACCACGGTTGGTACTTACAGTAGCGCATAGGGACGGTTGAGGTTTCTTGCAGGAGGATTTGATGTCCAGCAAAGAAACCCTGGAG
>Ga0210394_10006167_pt1 | contig 13072 bp, 15 predicted proteins | sample IncBWC12MmetaG_FD_160121 | JGI IMG/M metagenome (GOLD analysis project Ga0210394, IMG submission 160121) | Forest soil microbial communities from Barre Woods Harvard Forest LTER site, Petersham, Massachusetts, United States - Inc-BW-C-12-M | ecosystem: Environmental > Terrestrial > Soil >...
AAGAAATCCGAGTTTGAAAATCCGCGCGGCCAGCAGCGCGCCCGCGGTCAGCAGCGCCACCATGCCGACCAGCGCCAGGTATTGCTCGCTGGCAGGAACTGCCATGCGGGACAGTGAGCTGGAGAAGATGGCCGCTGTTGCCGAGTCGGCGGCCACCACCAGATGGCGGGACGATCCGAAAACGGCAAATGCGATGAGCGGCAGCAACAGCGTGTAAAGACCGGTGACCACCGGTGTTCCGGCGATGCGGGTATAGCCCAGCACCTGGGGAATGTTGACTGAGGCAAGATTGACGCCGGCCAGGATGTCCCGCGCCAGCCCGCTGCGATGAATCGGCCGAAGGCCCGCAAAGAACTTAAGTGGCATGTCCTCTCTGCTGGTTCAACGCATGGGCCGCGTCACGAGTTTTGGCGTTTGTACACAATAGCAATCCTCACAGGACAGCCGTCCTGGGGCTCTCAATCGTCGCTGGCCGCTTCGAACGCGCTCCCGTATTGTTCGCGGAGACTCGCCTTTTGCACCTTGCCGGTTCCTCCGACGGGCAGCGACTCCAGGAAAATCACCCCGTCCGGCAGCCACCATTTGGCCACCCGCTCTGCGAGGAATGCCAGAATCTCTGCGCGCTCGAGGGTCTGATCGACTTTACGCACGATGAACAGCAGCGGCCTTTCTTCCCAGCGCGGATGCTTCACGCCGATGACCGCAGCCATGGCGACCGCGGGGTGGCTCATGGCGGCGTTTTCCAGATCGATTGAGCTGATCCACTCGCCGCCGGTTTTGATCAAATCCTTGGCACGATCCCGGATCTGCATGATGCCCTGCGCGTCAATTGTGGCGATGTCGCCGGTGGGCAGCCAGCCATCGACCTGCGCGGACTCCTCTGCCTTGTAATAACCACGGATGGTCCACAGGCCGCGCGCCATCAGTTCGCCTTGCGACCGCCCATCGCGAGGCAAAGTGCGGCCGGACTCGTCCACAACTTTGAGCTCAACGCCAAAAACCGATTTGCCTTGTTTGGCCATCACCGCATGGCGGGCAGCGGCGGGCAGGACAGCCAGCCGAGAATCCACCGCAGTCATGGTGGCGATGGCGACAGTTTCGGTCATGCCCCAGGCCTGCCGCACTTCGATGCCAAATTCGTTGTCAAATTTGGCGATCAGGGACGGCGGCATGGCCGAACCGCCAACCAGGATACGCTTCAGAGTCGATAAGCGCAGACCGTGTTGCTCCATGTGGCGCATCAGTGCGATCCAGATCGTCGGCACTCCCGCGGTGACGGTGACCTTCTGGCTTTCCAGCAATTCATAAAGACTCGGGGCATCCAGCCGCTGCCCCGGTAATACCAAGGTCGCGCCCCCGATGGGTGCCGCATACGGAATGCACCATCCATTGACGTGGAACATGGGGACCGCCGGGAGGACGGTGTCCCTGGGCGACAGCGACACCAGTCCCGGCAGGCACGCCGAGAGGGCATTGAGCACGATGGACCGATGCGAGTACAGCGCACCCTTCGGATTCCCCGTCGTACCGGAGGTGTAGCAAAGCGCCGCTGCGGAGCGTTCATCGAATTGCGGCCAGTTGAACTCATCGCCGTGCGCGGCAATCAAATCCTCGTAGCACAAAACGTTGGCCATGCTCGACATGGCGGGCAAATTGATTGCATCGCTCAGGCAGATCCAAAACTTCACTTGCGGACAATGGGGAGCAATATTTTCCATGAGCGAGGCATAGGTTGCATCGAACAGCAGCGCGCGATCTTCGGCGTGATTGATGATGTAAATCAGCTGTTGCAAATGCAGCCGCGGATTGCACGTGTGCAGCACCATGCCGCTGCCGGATACGGCGTAATACGCCTCGAGATGCCGATGATTGTTCAGGGCGACCGAGCCCACGGCATTTCCCGCTGTCAGGCCCAAAAACCTCAGTGCATTGGCGAGTCGCTTGGCTCTTGTCCTGCAGGCAGCGTAGTTGTAATGAAACATCGCGCCGTGGGTCTCGCGCGCAACGATCCGTGTTTCGCCGAATTGACCGGCGCCATGCTCGATCACATCCGAGATCAGCAATTGTCGATCCATCATCAGGCCAGGCTGCAGCATCCGCTTGATGTCCCCTACGTTTGCGCCGCGCCGCGCCGCAGGCAGAACATTTCCTCGAGATCGGTCACTTGCGGCGATAAATCCGCTTCGGTGACCATGAGGTCGGCCATCATCGCCCACCAGCGGCGCACCACGGGCTTGTTCGGCAATTCATCCATTTGATGGCTACGGGCGCGGGTGATCACGGCAAACAAGCAGTGGTTTTTCGGGTCGCCGAAAATTCTGTAGTCAAGAATTCCGGCGGCCAGCAATTCCGCTTCGAGATCAGGCCATATCTCGTCGTGACGCCGCCGATACTCGCGTTCGGCGCCCGGACGCAGCAACATTCTGAAGGCGACGGTTTCGGTGTCCTGCGAGATCACTTATGCTTCCTGGTGCGTGAGCGAACATGCCACTATTGCGTGTGCACATGCAAGCGGGGCGTTTATGGTAAAGCGACGTGAGTTTCTGCTGAATTCCGCGGGCGCCACCGCGGCGCTGTATGCAGTGGGAGCCGCGGCGTCAAGCAAGCCGACCGCCAAAAGCCCCGGACCGGTCGCTGCGCCGGGGCCGGATGTGCTCGATCCGAGCTTGATCGACGAGCGCTTCGATTGTCGTTCGGTGAGTTTTGAGAATCCAACGGGGGCGCGGGGCGGCGGCGGCAAGTCGAGTCGGGGCCGCAAGGGCCGTCCGTTTCACATCCTCGATCCCGGAGAGAAGGTGGTGCTGGCCGATATCGCCGGGCGCGGCACGTTGCGCCACTTCTGGATGACGCTCGGGTCCTGGCCGCCGGAGGTGATGCGGGCGCTGCGCCTCGAGGCGTTCTATGACGGCCTGTCCGAACCCAGCATTTCGGTGCCGGTTCTGGATTTCTTTGGGTTGCCTCACGGCCGGCTCGCTGAGTACTACTCGGCGTTGATTTCCGCCAACGAGGGTCGGGGCCTTAACTGCCACATCCCGATGCCATTTGGACATGCGATTCGAGTGGAATTTACCAATGAGTCATCGAGGCATGTCACTCTCTATTACCAGATCGACTACACATTGGAGCCGTCGATTGCGCAAAGCCCCAGCTATCTGCACGTGACGTTCAGGCGCGAGAATCCGACCGCCATCGGCCGGGATTTTGTCATTGCGGAAGGGCTTGAAGGGCCTGGGCGTTTTCTCGGCTGTTCCGTCGGTATCCGCGTACTCAATAAGGGCCATTGGTACGGCGAGGGCGAGGTGAAAATTTACCGCGACGGCGATCATGAATTTCCGACCTATTGCGGCACCGGCCTCGAGGACTATGTCGGCAGCGCCTACGGACTGGGCCGACACCATGGAATCTACTCCGGTTCTCCCATTTATATTCCTGCGCCATCGCCCAATGCCGCTGCCGACTCCGGGACCGGCCCCGATTTCGCGAGCTTCTATCGCTGGCACCTTCCAGATCCTGTCATGTTCTCGGACGAGCTGCGGGTCACGATTCAGCAGATCGGCAGCGTATTCTTCCCCAAGGGACAGGAAGCCGCGTTTGAAGCCTTCAAGAGCGATCATCCTGCGGCGGGCCGTGGATGGGTGACCGACCTCGGATTCGGCATACTGGGATTTGGCCTGGTCGAACAAAGCGACGACTACTGCGCGTCCGCCTTTGTGTACTGCCGTCAGCCACAGCCGGTTGCGCGCTTCAATACGGACGTGGCCGTTCGCGATATCGGACTTTTGGCGATCGAGGTGAAGCCCAAACTCATTTCCGACGATATGCTGGATCAAGGCGCCATCAAGCTCAAAAGGTATTGGGACCAGTAGTGACCGCATTGACACAGCCGGTTGGCTTGAAGCCGCCCCAAACTGCGGATAAGGACGCTGTTCGACTCGAGCTCGACCTGCTGGCGAACGGCGGCTGCGACCAAATGGCTTTCCTGCAGTCGATGCAGCAGCGATTTCAACTCGCGCCGGACGGGACTTGGGAAGTGCTATCGCAACTGGATCAATACTACCGCCGCGGAAAAATCAAACCCGAGATGTTCCAGGCGATCAAGACCGCGCTCGCGGAGTCAGCCCTGGGGCAAGGCAGCAATCTGACAGGGCGCGTCACGGCGCCGGCAGCGCCTGGCGAGACGCGTCCCAGAACGAAGGAGGCGCCGGCGCTCGCGGCGGCGCCCGCGGCGGCGCCGCGGCTCAAGCCGGGAGATAAATTGCGTGACCGCTATCGAATTGAAGGCATTTTGGGAGAGGGCGGCATGGGCACCGTCTTCGAGGCGATCGATGATTATCGCTTGCCGGCACCTCCATCCGGCCAGCGCTTGGCCATCAAGGTGCTGCATACGGCAGTGACCAAGCGTGCGGAGCTGTTCGCGGAGCTGCGCCGCGAATTTCAGAATTTGCAATTGCTGTCGCATCCGAACATCGTGCGCGTATATGAGTTCGACCGCGACGGGCCGCTGGCTTTTTTTACGATGGAACTGCTCCATGGCGCGCTGCTCAGTCGCGTGCTGCTGTCGAGAAAACCGCTGCATCTGGAACACGCTCAATCGCTGGCAGTCATTCGCGATGTCGGCGCGGCGATCGCGCACGCGCACTCGCGCGGCGTGGTGCATGGCGACATCAATCCGCAAAATATTTTCATCACGACGCGCGGCGACTTGAGAGTGCTCGATTTTGGCGCTTCGAATACGCTGCTCGTCGAACCTTCGACGGCGGATGACGAAATGAAGCCCGCCCGTTTCGCCACTCCGGGCTATGCAAGTTGCCAGGTGCTCGAAGGCAGGCGGCCCGATGTGCGCGACGATGTATTCGCCCTGGCCTGCGTCGCCTACCGGCTACTTTGCGGCGAGCATCCGTTCTCGGAAAGCAGCGCGCTCGAGGCGCGGGCGGCCGGCTCGCGCGCGCGTAAACCCGAGAGGCTCACTCACCGGCAGTGGCGGGTTCTCCAGGAAGGCCTGCATTGGGATCGGGAGATGCGTCCTGGCGACGTGCAGAATTGGATGGAGCGATTGGACCTTCGCGGCGCCGCGAAATCCCTGCCGGCATTGACCGATCTTCTCGAACCGCCACCGGCTGCGAAACGCGGCTTCGCAATTCCGCACGCGAAAGTTCTGCCTGCCGCACTCGGTTTGGTGGCTGCTCTGCCGTTGGCCGGCAGCTATTGGTTCGCCACCGCCCACAGGACGGCGTCGCGCGTCATCGCCACCGCGCCGACCGACAACATCGCTGCTGCACACCCTGGCAGCGCCGCTCGCCCTTTGCCACCGGCAACTGTGCATCAGGCGCCGCTGCCGCTTGCCGACTCGCGACCGGTGGCCGCGGGCGAATCCGCGGTTGCGACGCGACCCGCGACACTCGCGGCACCCCCCGCACCTGCGGCGAGTGCAGTCCCGGCTCCTGCCCAATCGGCAAACCCCGCCTTGATTGAAATGACCGTCTCCACCGTCGAGGTTCCCGCAGGCGAAGTCAGTGCCCGTGTCATGGTACGGCGCAAAGGCAATTTGCGCGGTGAAATCAGCTTTACTTGGTGGACTGAATCCGGCACTGCAAAACCAGGGACCGATTTCACTCCAGTTGTGCCGCAGGTGGCGCACATGGGAGATCGACAGACCGGTGTTTCGCTGGTTATTCCGTTGCTCAACTCATCGCGCGCGCAGTCCAAGAGCTTCTACGTGGTCATCGATGTGCCGGAGGGAAACGCAAAACTCGGCGAGCGGGCGCTGGCCATGGTCACGTTGCCGTCGACGGGGTAAGGGCGCAGGCGAGTTCAGTAGTGAGGCGGTCGTTCCTGCTCCGCCGTGCGCGTCGTCTCGTCGGAGCGAACACTGTCGAGCCGTTCTCTCAGGGCCCTGAGCTGCGTTTCCAGAGCCCCAATTTCCCTGTGCTGGCGAAACACCACATCGCTCAACTCGGCAACCGCATGCTCGAGATACGCTATTTTCGATTGCACCTGCTCTAAAGATTCGTCGTGCTTCACATCAAGGTTTTGCGGCATAGAATAAATAATCGGCCGAGTATGCGATTCGCAGCTCCTGGCCGGCCGAGGTCTGATTGCAGCCGCCCGCCGGCGCCACACCCCCCACCGTATGCAGCCGCTGGATCGACTTCACGGCGCCGAACATGCCCGTTCCCGACGTGGTTTTGGCTGTTAGCAGCAGCCATGGAATCGCGCCCGGTGCGGGACTATTGGCGCGTGCGATCACCTCGCCGGTTACCTTACTGCCATCGTTGGCCTCCCAGGTGGGCCCGCCATAGTGTTTGCCGACATTCTTGCCCGCTTTGGTCGCCAAGGCAGCCTCGGGCTGCTTGAACGACCATTCGAACTGCTTAGGATCGCCCTTCGCCGCCTCGCAACGGTAGATCTGCACTCCCGTGGCATGCAGTTGCTGCGTCAGGGTTTGATCGTTCGCGACGTTCAAGGGCGCCGGTATGTCGTCCGGTCGTTGGGGTGCCGCGCCCAAGCATCCCGCCACCGCCGCGCTCAGTGTCGCCGGCAAAATCTTCGCCAAAAACCGACTCTTCGGCATGCCGCAACTTGACCACGTATCGTGGCGGCGCGCAAGCGGAGTGCGCTATTGTGCTCAGCATGCAACGAAAGCCTCAACGGCGCGTGCTCGCCATCGACGTGGGCGGGGCTCACGTGAAGACGCGCGTATCGGGACATCGGGATACGCGCGAGTTCGAATCCGGTCCGGACCTGACGCCGCGCAAAATGGTTGCACGGGTACTCAAGCTCACCGGCGATCTGCAATACGACGCAGTATCCATCGGGTATCCCGGCGTGATCGTGCACGGCAAGATCGTCACCGAGCCTCATAATCTTGGGCGAGGGTGGGTGGGTTTTGATTTTCGCAAGGCATTCGGCCGGCCGACGCGGCTCATGAATGATGCCGCAATGCAGGCCCTCGGCAGCTACGAAGGCGGGCGCATGCTGTTTTTGGGGCTGGGCACGGGCTTGGGCTCGGCGCTGATCGTCGACGGCGCCATCGCGCCGATGGAACTTGCCCACCTGCCCTACAAGAACGGCCGCACTTATGAGGACTACGTGGGTGAGCGCGCGCTGCTCAAGCGCGGCGCCAGGAAATGGCGCCGCGATGTCGCGGACGTGGTGTCGCAGCTGAGCAAGGCCTTGGAACCCGACTACCTGGTACTTGGCGGCGGCAATGCGCGAAGATTGAAAAAGCTGCCGAGAAATGCGCGGCTCGGCAACAATAATTTTGCCTTTCTCGGCGGTTTTCGCATCTGGCGCAGCAAGGTGCCGCGCGCCTGAAGCGGCGCCAGGTCGCCCTACGCGGTTACTTGGCCCGGCGCATCTCGAAGCCGATGCGAGGGAAATGCACCACAACCCTCCCAGCGCGCGGATCTTCGCGGGTGATCGCGACCTGATCCTGGGTCGCCGCATACAGCGCGCCTTCGATGGGATCGGTCCCGGTGTCGGTTGCCGCCACCACCACCTTCTCGCCGATCGCGATGCCGTGGGTATCGGCGCCGGGCCGGGAAACTGCTTTTGCGGTCGCATCTAGAGCCACGCCGATGGCGGCGCCGCTGTCGAGGCTTGCGTGGGTACCGTGGCCAAATGCACTCATGCGTTCCCGCCATGCGTTCAGGGCCGGGTAGGATTCGAGAATTTTTGCGACCGGACCGCCGCGTACCACGAACCAGAGATTGTGATAAATCGAGAAGTCCGCAATGCTGGCCGCGGTGCCGAAGAAGAAAATTTGTTTGCCGAGCATCTGCTCGAGACGCTCGAGATAGAGAGTAAACGCGGCCGTCGCCTCGGGAATCCGCATGCGCGGCATATTCGCGCGAAACACGTTTCTGTCCTCGGCGAAAGCCTTCTGAGCTTCCGGCGGCACGTCGCTGAACATGTGCGCAAGGCCGGCCGGCTGCAATGTAAAGGGAATCATCGTCCAAAATAGCGTCGAGTCGGCTCATTGCGCGAGGATGCGCGATGCGCCCGCAACCGCGGTCGGATACAGCGTGGGCTGCGGCGACTGCGTCTCGATCACATCGGCGATGAGAGCGGTATCGCAATAAATATCCGCCCCGATCTGCAGGATCGGCGTCTTTCGATAGCCGCCGGTGAGCGCGATCACGTCGGGCTTGGGCATGATGTTAGGGATGATGACCGAGGACCAGTGCAAGCCCTTGAACCCCAGGATCAGCCGGATCTTCTCCGCGAAGGGCGAGCCCGGGTAGTGGTGCAGGATCAGTTGTTGCGCGGTGCTCATAGGCGCACCAGCTGTTTACCGAAGTTCTGGCCCTTGAGCAGGCCGATGAATGCCGCCGGCGCGGCCGCAAGCCCCTCGGCGATGGTCTCGCGGTATTTCAGCCTTCCGGCCGCCACGTGCCCCGACAGCGCCGTCAGGCCTTCCGGCCAGAGATTCAAGTGATCGGAAATGATGAAACCCTGCATCTTGATGCGCGCCACGAGGAACACAAACGGATTCATGATGGCACTTTTCGGCATCTGGCCGGGCGTGGAATTGTAATCGGCGATGAGACCGCAGATGGCCACGCGCGCGAACGGATTGAGCAGCGTCATGACGGCATTCAACACATCGCCGCCGACATTTTCGAAGTGCGCATCCACGCCCTTCGGTGCGGCCGCGGCGATCATGGCCGCCAGGGATTTGGCATCCGCGGCCGTCTTGTAATCGATGCAGGCGTCGAACTTGAGTTCCTCCGTGACGAAGCGGCACTTATCGGCACCTCCGGCGATACCCACCACGCGGACGCCGGCGATGCGCGCCAGCTGGCCGACCACGCTGCCAACGGCGCCGGCGGCGGCGCTGACGACCACGGTTTCACCCGGTTTGGGTTCCATGATCTTGTTGAAACCGTACCACGCCGTCATGCCGGGCATGCCCACGGCGCCGAGATATGCCGACATTGGAATCTGCCGCACGTCGATCTTGGCCAGTCCCTCGGCGTTGCCAATGCCATAGTCGGCCCAGCCCAACATGCCTCGGACCGTATCGCCCACGGCGAAATTCCGGTTTCGCGACTCGACCACCTCGCCCACCGTGGCACCGCCCATCGTCGCGTTCAGCGGTTGCGGCGCGGCGTAGGACTTCACGTCATTCATGCGTCCGCGCATGTAGGGATCGAGCGACAGAAAGCGATTGCGAACGCGGACTTCGCCATCGGCAAGCGCCGGCATCGGAACCGTCTCGAGGCGAAAATTTTCCTCCCGCACCCAGCCCTGGGGGCGCGAGGCCAGCACGATTCGACCATAAGATTCAGCCATTGATGTTCTCCCGATCCGTCGCCTAGGCGCCTGAACGCTTTTCCGATTTTTTTCGATTTTTGAAAGTACCCATTGCCTTGGCGATCAACCGATCATCGGTATGGCGTATCTCGCCTTCGCAAAACGCCAGCGTGCGCGAGCTGTGAAACGCGTGCCCCGAGGCGATCAGACGCGATCCGGCCTTGGCGGGCTGCAAAAAACTGGTTTTCATTTCCACCGTAATGCCGCCTTCGGCGCCGGGGTCGAGCGACCACGCCGCCACCGCCATCGCCACATCGAGCAAGGACAGCAACACGCCGCCGTGCGCGACCGCCCAGCTGTTCATGTGCCAATCAGTCAGATCGAGAGCGACGACGGAGCGGCCATTCGCGGCACTCACGAACTCGACGCCAAGTTCCTGAATGAACGGGATCTTATGCAGAAATGATTTCGCCTGGGTCACATGAGACCGTACCCTGCGCGGGCGGTATGTGTCAATGAATGGCACAATCCATCGAATCATGACAGCCAGTGCAGCGGATAATTTGCGCATCATCGCCCTGCTGTTCGCGACTCTGCTGGTCGGATTGCCTGCGGCCTGGGCAGTGTTGGCGCTCTGGTATCAAGCAGCGGGCGGTCGGACCATCAAGCTGGCAATCATCGCCGTGTGGATTTCCTGCAGCGTTGGCGTGCTGCTTGCGCTCTGGCAGGGATGGGCTGCGCTCAGCCTGTCGGTTTTCGCCGCGGCCTTCGCTGCCATTGTGATCTGGTGGCGGCGAATCAAGCCTTCGAACGACCGGCTGTGGGCAGAGGACGTGGCGCAAATAGCCGCTGCGACGTTCGACGGCGACGAGGTCACGCTGCGGAACGTGCGCAATTTCGATTGGCGCAGCAACACCGACTACTCGCAGCGATGGGAAACCCGTGTCTACGACCTGAAACACCTGAATTCAGTCGACATGATCATGTCGTACTGGCGGGGTCCGGCCATCGCGCACATGCTGGTTTCCTTCGGGTTCGCGACCGGCGAGCATGTCGCCTTCTCGGTGGAAATCCGCCGCGACCAGCGCCAAGGCTATTCGGAGGTCGGCGGCTTCTTCAAGGAGTTCGGGCTCAGCATCATCGCGGCCGACGAGCGCGATGTGGTCCGCGTGCGCACCAACGTGCGCGGCGAAGATGCGTATCTTTATCGGATTCGCATGCCGCTGTTCGCGATGCGCTCCCTGTTTCTCGGCTACCTGGGCGAATCCAACAGCCTCGTCACCACGCCGCGCTTCTACAACACCGTTACCGCCAACTGCACCACGCTGGTCTATCACATGATGACGCGAATCGTCGGCTACCTGCCATTGAGCTATCGCATCCTGCTCACCGGGTATTTTCCCGCCTATGTGTACGCGGTCGGTGGACTGGACCAGCGCTTTGCGCTTGCGGAGCTTCGCGCTCTGGGACACATCACCGATCGGGCGAGAAAATCGGATCGCAGCAGCACATTTTCCGCCGATATACGCCGCGGCATTCCCGCCATCGATCCCGCAAGTTTGCCTTAGTGCAGTGGCGCGAAGCCGTAGCGCTTGAATGCCAGATCGCCAGCCGGGCCGCGCATGTAGGCCAGAAACTTGGCGGCATCGGCGTTGGCGACATTGGTCAAAGCGGCCGGATAGATGATGGGTTCATGGCTATCGGCCGGAAATGCGTCGATGAAGCGCACTTTTTTATCGGCCAGGGCATCGGTCGCATAGACGATGCCGAGCGGCGTCTCACCGCGGTCCACGAACGCCAGCGCCGCGCGCACGCTGTCGGCGCGCACCAAGCGCGCCGACACCGAGTCCCAGACGCCAAGAGCGATCAACGCCTCTTTGGCGTATCGCCCCGCCGGCACTGAATCCGGATCGCCGGTCGCCAAGCGGCCCTTGCCCAACGCTGCCGCGAGCGGGAAGTGCGGCTCGATCTTGAGCGTCACTTTGCTGTCCACCGGAGCCACCAGGATGAGTTGATTTCCCACCATGTCGACCCGGGTCGCAGGCCGAATCAATGCTCGAGCTTGCAGATAGTCCATCCACTGAAGATCCGCCGAGAAGAACAGGTCAGCCGGCGCACCGTTCTCTATTTGCCGCGCAAGAGCGGAACTCGACGCGAACGAAAACCGCACCGGGATCGAGGTGTCCTTGGTAAAGGTATCCCCGAGATCCTGCAGCACGTCGGTCAGGGAAGCGGCGCCAAATACGGTGATCGGGGTCTTGCCGTCGTTCGCGGCAAACACCTGCGGCGCGAACAACAGCGCGCCGAGCGCCAGCACGCTCAAGACCCGGGCGATTTTCTTCATGACGGCCGCTAGTTGTTCGCCAATACCGGTTGTCCGCTATAAAGTTCGGGAAACGTGCGCTTGAAATTCGCGACCTTGGGCACATCGTACATCGCAATATAGGGTTGATTCGGATTGTGAATCAGGTAATCCTGGTGATAATCCTCCGCCGTATAAAATCCCGGCAGCGGATCGACCCGGGTCACGATGGGTCTGACAAATGCATGCGCTTGATCCAACTGGGCGATGTAGGCCAATGCGATGCGCTTCTGCTCATCGTCCACATAGAAGATGGCCGAGCGGTATTGAGTACCGACGTCGGGGCCCTGTCGATTGAGTTGCGTGGGATCGTGCACCACCGAAAAGGCGATTTGCAAAATCTGGCCGTAGGAAATGGCCGCCGGATCAAAAACGATCTTGACCGATTCGGCATGACCGGTGCGTCCGCCGCTCACGGTCTCGTATTGAGCCGTCGACTTATCACCACCGGCGTATCCCGCCCAGACTTTTTTTACCCCCCGGACGTGTTCGAACACGCCTTGCACGCCCCAAAAGCAGCCGGCGGCGAGCACCGCGGTCTGCGCAGGCCCCGCGGTTTTGGGGTTGTCGATCACCGGCGGCGCGATGATCACCGGCGCTTCGGCTCCGAACAGCGGCGATTGCCAGACACTCAAGCCGAGCGCTATCGCACCGAGCAGGGCCGTGATGCGCATCGGGGTCGCGAATTTCATAAATGACATGACTACTCCTTTACGCGCGGGCCACGAAGTGCAGCGCGACTGAATTCATACAATAACGCAAGCCGGTTGGCCTTGGCCCATCATCGAACACATGTCCCAAGTGAGCATCGCAGCGGCGGCAGGAGATCGCATCACGCTGCATGCCAATGCTGAAGTCGCTCTTCTTGACGATATTCATCGCCGCTATCGGTTGCCAAAAGCTGGGCCAGCCGGTGTGGGAATCGAACTTGGTCTTGGAGTCATACAGTGCGGTATCGCAGCAGATGCAGCGGTACAGCCCCGAGGCGCGATTGCTGTCGTACTCCTTGCTGTCGTATTCCCCGCTGAATGCCATTTCAGTTCCCGCCTGGCGCGTCACGCGGTAAGAGAGTGCGGACAGCTGAGCGCGCCACTCCGCCTCACTCTTCTCGATTTTCGCCACGCGCACGATGCCCTCGCTCACCCCCGCCGCCGAGAAATTCTCGATCGACACTTCTTTGCCGATCATCGGCCCGGATAGGGTCGCTGCCGTGGCTCTGTAGATGAGAGGCGCGACCGACAGCACGCTCAAGCCCGCCATGAACATTCGACGACTCACTACTTCACTCATGATTACCACCCTCACCCAAATGTAAAAGAATACGCCTGAACACCGGAATCCGAGAATTCAATGGTGAACACATGCTCGCCCACGGCGCCGGTCTGCCGAATCAGCTGGTACAGCCGCTGGCCGTCGATGACGCCGGCGCCGCTTGAGTCCGTATCGGCGCCGTGA
>Ga0210394_10006168_pt1 | contig 13072 bp, 11 predicted proteins | sample IncBWC12MmetaG_FD_160121 | JGI IMG/M metagenome (GOLD analysis project Ga0210394, IMG submission 160121) | Forest soil microbial communities from Barre Woods Harvard Forest LTER site, Petersham, Massachusetts, United States - Inc-BW-C-12-M | ecosystem: Environmental > Terrestrial > Soil >...
GTCGGAGTGCGAGTTGCGGTTGCGTTCACCGGCGGGAATCCCGACGATGGCCGCGAAGCCGCGCGCGTCCTTCGTCCTGATCAGCCACGCTTCCGGACCATCTTGTGAGAATCGTCGTCTCCCCCCGCGGTGTCATCCGCTGCGCTGCCCCCCTCCTATTGGCCGCTATCGTCGCCGGTTGCGCAACCCCGCCCGGCGATCCCGCCGAGCGCGCCGCCTTCGAGCAGAACAACGATCCGCTCGAGCCGCTCAACCGCCAAACCCTCGACCTCAACATGTTTCTCGACCGCATCCTGCTCAAACCGGTGACAAAGATCTACATCGCCATCGTGCCGGAGGAAGGACGCGACGCTCTGAAGCGGGCCCTCGACAACATGAAGGAGCCGGTCGTCGTCATCAACAACGTGCTGCAGGACGAGCCGAATCGGGCCGCCATCGCGGCCGGCCGCTTTACCGTCAACAGTACGCTCGGGGTGGGCGGCTTTTTCGAGGTTGCCGCCAAGATGGGATTGGAGAAGCAGACCGGCGATTTCGGGCAGACCATGTTCGTCTGGGGCGTGCCGGAAGGCCCCTATCTGGTGGCGCCGATCCTTGGTCCATCAAGCCCACGCGATCTGGTCGGCATGGGCATCGATGCCTATTCCGATCCATTCAGCTTCCTGGCGACGGTGAAGGCGATCGACCAGATCCAGATCGCCCGGTTCGTCCTCGACGGCTTTGATCAACGGGCCCGGGTCATCGATATCCTCGATGACCTGCAGAAGAACTCGCTCGATTTTTATGCCCAGCTGCGCAGCCTCAGCCAGCAGCGCCGCGCCGCCGAGTTGCGGCATGGCGCGGTGGCGGAACCCGGCGCGGATTTTTACCAGGATCCGAACAAATCTCCCGCCGCCGCGCCCAACGTCCCTCCGCGGGCGCAACCCCAAGCGAGCCAGCCGCCACCGGCTGGCGGCGCGGCAGGCGCGGCACCGCCGCCGCGCTCACCCCGCCCTTAAGGCGGCGCTGCGCTGTTCGATCAGTTGGACGAGCGCGTCGGCTCCGTTGCGCTGCAGCACGGTGGAGAACTCCGAGCGCCGCGTCGCCAATTCGCTGATCGTGCCGCTCAGATACACGTCGATGACCTTCCACGATCCGGCGGCGCCTTGCCGCAGCAGATAGTTCAAATTCACCGTCTCGCCGTTCGACTTGACGAGCCGGCTCTCGACGATGACGCCGTTCGGGTTGGGCGCCGCCTTGGGCGATACCTCGAAACGCTCGCCGCCGTAATCGTCGAACCGGTTGGCGTAGTTCGAGATCGTGTAGCGCGCGAAGGCGGCGCTGAGGCGCTGCTGCTGATCGGCCGCGATCCCGGCCCAGCCAGGCCCGACCGCGATCCGCGCCATCAGCGCGAGGTCGAAAGTTTCTTCGATCGTCGGTGCGAGGCGGCGATAGCGTTCGTCGAAGGAAAGCTTTTTGGCCTCTTTCATCACCGCCAGCAAGGTGGCGTACAAGCGCTCGATCAAGCCCGGCGCGGAACCCGGGTCCGCGGCAGCGGCGGCGCGCCGCCCGGCGAGGATGGCCAGCGGCAACACCAGGAGACGGCGTCGAGAATACGACATGATTGGCGAATCCCTTTAGGTAAGCGTTAGTGATAACAAACCGGTGGCTCCGCCACAGGCGTAAAATGCCGGCGCCGCCGTGTCTGGCCGCGACAGCGGCCTCCCGCCGCAGCATTGCGCGCGATGCGCGAAGTGTGGCAGGGATAGGAGACATGGCGTTGCGCCACCGTGGCGGACCGCCGGGCGATCACCCAGGCAATGAGGCGAGATGATGCGAGTGGTGTTGGCCCAACCCCGAGGATTTTGTGCCGGCGTCGAACGGGCGATCGAGATCGTCGAGCGTGCTCTCGAGAAATACGGCCCGCCGATATACGTCCGTCACGAGATCGTGCACAACCGCCATGTCGTCGAACGGCTGCGCGCGAAGGGCGCCCAGTTTGTCGACGAAATCGACGAAGTGCCGCCGGGCTCGGTGACGATCTTCAGCGCGCACGGCGTGGCAAGCGAGATCGAGCGCCGGGCGGGAGAGCGCGGCCTGCCTGTGATCGATGCCACCTGCCCGCTCGTTTCCAAGGTGCACATCGAAGGTCAGCGCTACGCCAACCAGGGACGCGAGATCATCCTCATTGGGCATGCCGGCCACCCTGAGATCGAGGGCACGATGGGGCGGATCACCGGCCGGGTGCACCTGATCTCGCGACCGGAGGAGGTCGCTCGGCTGGCGGTCGCCGACCCCGACAAGCTCGCCTTCATCACCCAGACGACGCTGAGCGTCGACGACACCCGCGCCGTCATCGAGTCGCTGAAAGCGCGGTTTCCCTCGATCGTCGGGCCCGACACCAAGGACATTTGCTACGCCACCCAGAACCGCCAGCGCGCCGCGCGGGAACTGGCGAAGATCGTCGATGTTGTTCTCGTTGTGGGTGCACCGAACAGCTCGAACTCGAACCGGCTGCGGGAAATCGCCGCGGAATGCGGGGTGCCGAGCTATCTGATCGAAGACGCGCGTGCACTTGATCCGCACTGGCTGGAAGGGGCCTCCTCGGTCGGGATCACGGCGGGTGCGTCGGCGCCGGACGCGCTGGTGGAGCAGCTGATCGAGCGGCTGCGCGAGATGACCGATATCGAGGAAGAGGTGCTTCCCGGGGTCACCGAGAACGTCCGCTTCCGCATGCCTCCGCAACTCGTCGACAGCCCCTCCCGCGGTTGACGCCGCTATCGTTTTTGACAAGGAACCGCCGTGGCCATCCCGCTCCACCAGAAAATCCGCGTCGGCGCCTATGTTCTCGGGCGCCATTTGCGCGGCGTCCAGCGCTACCCGCTCGTCTTGATGCTGGAGCCCTTATTCCGCTGCAACCTCGCCTGTGCCGGTTGCGGCAAGATCGACTATCCAGACCCGATTTTGAACCAGCGGCTCAGCGTCGATGAATGCCTGGAGGCGGTCGACGAATGCGGCGCGCCGATCGTCGTGATTGCCGGCGGCGAGCCGCTCCTGCATCACGAGATCGACCAGATCGTCAGCGCGATCATCAGCCGCAAGAAGTTCGTCTACCTCTGCACCAACGCGCTTCTGATCGAGAAAAAAATCGATCTGTTCATGCCGAACCCGTTCTTCGCCTGGACCGTCCATCTCGATGGCGACCGCGAAGACCACGACCGCTCGGTGTGTCAAACCGGGGTCTACGACCGCGCGGTCGACGCGATCCGGCACGTCAAGTCGCGCGGGTTCCGGGTCAACATCAACGCGACCCTGTTCGATAACGCCGAACCCGAGCGGGTCGCCCGTTTCTTCGACGCGGTGACCGATATCGGCGTTGACGGGATCACCGTATCGCCGGGCTATGCCTATGAGCGCGCCCCCGACCAGGCGCATTTTCTCAACCGACGGCGCACCAAGGAGCTGTTTCGTGAGATCTTCAAGCGCCGGCCCAACGGCCATGGCGCCCGGCCCTGGTCGTTCAACCAGTCCGGCCTGTTCCTGGATTTTCTGGCGGGCAACCAATCCTATCGCTGCACCCCGTGGGGCAACCCGACGCGCAACTATTTCGGCTGGCAGCGCCCCTGCTACCTGCTCGGTGAAGGCTTTGCCAAGACCTTCAAGGAACTGATGGAAGAGACCGATTGGGATTCCTACGGCACCGGCAATTACGAGAAATGCGCCGATTGCATGGTGCACAGCGGGTATGAGGCCACCTCCGTCGTCGATTCGGTCCGCCACCCGCTGAAGGCGGCCGTGGCAAGCTTACGCGGGGTGCGCACCGAGGGCGAGATGGCGCCGGAAATCCCGCTCGGCGGGCAACGCCCGGCCGAATACGTCTTTTCCCGCCATGTCGAAGAGGCGATGACGCGCCTAGGCGGCGAAAAACGCCCCGCGCAGCGCGTGCGCCGGGCTGGCTAGCGCGATCAGGGCCCGGCGGGTCTCGCGGGCGAGCCCGAACAGCGCGGCAATCTGCCGCGGCCGACGCAGCACCTCGCCGAGCACCCGGGTGAGCGACGGCGTGCCGTCCGCTAAAAGCGGGATCAGCGCCGCCGGAGGCAGTTGCCGTGTCGCCGGATCGGCGATCGTGCGCAGCACCACAAACGGTATTCCGGCGGCGTCCGCCGCCCGCGCGACGATGGCGCTCTCCATATCGACCGCGAGCGCGCCGGTGTCGCGCCAGGCCTGGGCCTTGTCGTCTTCGGTCGCGAGCAGATCGCCGGCGCCAAGCACCGGCCCGTGGGACGCACCGATGCGGCGCGCCAGCTCGCTGATCTCCCTTTGGATCCGCTCATTGGCGCGCCAGCGGCAGTTTGGTCCGATGACCTCTGCCGAGAGGATCACGTCGCCCGAGCGCAGATGCGGCGCCAAGCCGCCGGCAATACCGAAGCTGATCAGGCATTTCGCCTGTCGGATGGCCGCTGTGACCAGCGCCGTTGTGCGCTCCGGGTCGCCGGCCCCAACGATCACCTGGAACCCGGCGGCACGCGCGACCCTGGCCTCCGCGGCAAGCCCGGAGGTGCACAGCACCGGGATCAATGTGCGCATGCGCAGTCCCCCGCTGCGAATTTCGGTATATAGGCGGGATTACCACAGACCTCGCGCGCCCCAAAGCGCTGGCGGGCTCGAAGCAGGCATACCCAAGCGGGGAGCGGCAAATTGCTACCCCCGCTTAGGCGCATCCCTACGCGAGCGGAGGCCTTATGGCCAGCAAAAAAAAGCCGCATGCCGGCGATCGCCGGGAGCCTCTTGCCTTGCCAGTGCCGATCACCCGCCGGGTCTGGGTTACCAGCAAGGCATGGGCTTCCCGGCGTGCTCCGGTGTAGGCTCCGCACGCCCCCGAATCACGGGCGGTGTTTGGGATTGGGAGGATCGAGATGCCTGAAAGCGGGGACCTGACCGGCGCGGGAGCCGGTATCATTTTCACCGGGTGCGAGATTTCCGCCGGGCTCAGCGCCGCGGCGGGAGGCGGCGGCGGGGCGGCCCGGCCGCATGCCCATCGCCGGCGCGAGGTCGCGGTCAGCGGCAAGCGAGTCAAGACCATCGATGTCCACGCCCATTGCATCGTTCCGGACGCCGCGAAGGTGATCAATCACCCGCTCGAGGCGCCCGGTCTCCTGTGGTCGAATGTCAGCGATCGGCTTGCGGCGATGGACGAATCCGGCGTCGATGTCGAGGCGCTCAGCATCAACCCCTTCTGGTACCGCGCCGAGCGCGATGCGGCAGCCGAACTGATCCGCATCCAGAACGAGGCGCTCGTTGAATTCTGCGCCGGCCATCCCGACCGCTTCGTCGCCTTTGCCACCGCGGCGATCCAACATCCCGACCTCGCCGCGCAACAGGTCGAGCATGCGGTCAAGACCCTCGGCTTCCGCGGCGTCGGTGTCGCCGGCAGCGTCGCCGGCGAAGAATTGGCCAATCCCAAATTCCACCCGTTCTGGGCCAAGTGCGAAGAATTGGGCGTGCTCGTCTTCATGCACCCGCTCGGCACCCGCGAATTGGAGCCATCGGGCCGGCTCGCCGGATCGGGCCTCCTCACCAACACGATCGGCAACCCGCTCGAAACCACGATCGCGCTGTCGCACCTGATCTTCGAAGGGACGCTCGACCGCTTCCCGGGCCTGAAGATCTGTGCCGCGCATGGCGGGGGCTTCCTGCCATCCTACGCCAACCGCTCGGACGCGGTGATCAAGACCTTCCCCAACCGGGTCGGTCCGTTACCCAAAAAGCCGCCGACCGCGTACATCAGGGACGGACAGCTCTATTTCGATTCGATCATGTTCACCGGCGAGGGGATGCGCCACCTGATCGCCGAAGCGGGGATCGATCACGTGGTGCTCGGCACCGATTACCCGTTCCCGTGGAACACCGCCCCGGTCGACCACATCCTGGCGATCCCCGGCCTCAGCGACGCCGACAAGATCAAGATCCTCGGCGCCACCGCGGCGAAGCTGCTCGGAATCGACGGCTGAGCCCAGAGGACCGCGTGCGTCTCGCCCGCATGCTTCCGGGACGGCCGCGATCCGAACATAGCGTAGGGCGGATGAGCGGAGCGTAATCCGCCGTCGGCATTGGCGGAATGCGCTCCGCTTTTCCGCCCTACGGCTTTCTGAAAGGGCTCACCCCGTCCAACCCTCCGGGCTGGATCTCCCCTCTCCCGCACCGCGGGAGAGGTTTTTTGCGCGCGCGACCCCCTTGACGCGGCGCCTTCGCCTAGTTACTTGCATCATGCAATTTACTAGGCGAGGGCCCCGTCATGCAACGCAAGAGCTTCGGCGACATGCAATGCCCGGTGGCGCGCAGCCTGGAGCGGGTCGGCGAATGGTGGAGCATCCTCATTCTGCGCGATGCGCTGCATGGGCTTACCCGCTTCGACGAGTTCCAGAAAAGCCTCGACATCGCGCCCAACATGCTGACCCGGCGGCTCAACGCCCTCGTTGAAGGTGGGCTCTTGGAACGGCGCCGCTACAGCGCGCACCCGCCCCGCTATGAGTACATGCTGACCGAGCGCGGCCGCGATTTCCGCCCGGTGCTGCTGGCCCTCCTCGCCTGGGGCAACAAGCATTTCACCCCCGAGGGCACCAGCGTTCTCCTGGTTGACCGCGAGACCGGAGAGGTTGCCGAACCGGTCGTCATCGACCGCGCCAGCGGCCGGCCGATCTCCTCATCCGCCTTTGTTTTCGTTCCCGGCCCCGCCGCCGGCGAGGGGGTCCGCCGGCGGCTCGCCTTTGCCGCCGCGCAGCGCGAGGGAGGGCCGCGCCATGAGTAGCATCGCCCTAGGGCGCGCCGCGGCCGCCCTTCCCGGCCGCCAGCTGGTCCGCCTCACCCGACGACAGCTGGCGCTCGCCCTCCTCGCCACGCTCCTCACCCTGGCGGCGGCCGCCTATGGCTGGCATTGGTGGACGATCGGGCGCTTTATCGAAGCGACCGACGACGCCTATGTCGGCGGCAACGTCACCCCGATTTCCCCGCATGTCCCGGGTTTTGTGGCTCGGATCCTGGTCAGCGACAACCAGCCGGTCAAGGCCGGAGAGATCTTGATCGAGCTCGACGACCGCGACTACACGGCCAAGCTCGCCCATGCCGAGGCGGTGGTCGGGCGCCAGAAGGCGAGCCTCGCCAACCTCCATGCCCAATCGGCGCTCCAGCAATCGACGATTCTGCAGGCCGCGGCCAATCTGGCGGCCGCCAAGGCGGCAGCCGAATTCGCCCGCGAGGACGCCACGCGCTACCACCACCTGGCGCTGACCAGCGTCGGATCGGTGCAGAACGACCAGAAGGCCTTCGCCGCCGACCAGCAGGCTGCTGCGGCGCGCGAGGCCGCGCAGGCCGGCTATGCCGCCGCGCGGCAAAAGCTCGCCGTGCTCGACACCCAGACCGCCGAGGAAGAGGCGAGCCTCGCCCAGGCCGAAGCCGATCTGAAGAGCGCGAGGCTGGACCTCGGCTACACCCAGATCCGCTCGCCGATCGACGGGTATGTCGGCGCTCGCGGCGCCCAGATCGGCGCCTATGTGACGGCCGGCACGAACCTATTGTCGATCGTCCCGGCCGACGGCCTCTGGGTCGACGCCAATTTCAAGGAGGACCAGCTGGCCCAAATGGTGCCAGGCCAGCCCGCGACGATCGTCGCCGACGTCCTGCCCGGGCGCACCTTCCGCGGCCATGTGGTGAGCCTCGCCCCGGCCACCGGCGCCGTCTTTGCGGTGATCCCGCCGGAGAACGCCACCGGTAATTTCACCAAGATCGTGCAGCGTGTCCCGGTGCGCGTCGCGATCGCCGACGGCGACGGCACGCTCGGGCTCCTACGCCCCGGCCTATCGGTGACGGCAACGATCGACACCCGAACCAGAACAGCGGTGGACCACGTCAAATGACCGCCGCCGAGCTGCGCGGCATCCTGCCGTTCGCGGTGATGTGCGTCGGCATGTTCGTCGCGCTCCTCGACATCCAGATCGTCGCCTCGTCCTTACAGGATATCGGCGGCGGATTGTCGGCCGCGCAGGACCAGATCAGCTGGGTGCAGACCGCCTATCTGATCGCCGAGATCATCGTCATACCGCTGTCGGGCTGGCTGACCCGGGTGTTCTCGACACGCTGGCTGTTCGCCGTCTCGGCGGCCGGCTTCACGCTCGCCAGCCTCATGTGCGCGCTGGCCTGGAGCATCGAGAGCATGATCCTCTTCCGGATCCTGCAGGGCCTCCTCGGCGCCTCGATGATCCCGACGGTCTTCACCTCGTCCTTCCACTATTTCGACGGGGCGCGGCGGGTCTATGCCGCCGCCGTCGTCGGCACGATAGCCTCGATCGCGCCCACCCTCGGGCCGGTGATCGGCGGCTTCATCACCGATACGCTCGACTGGCGCTGGCTGTTCTACATCAACCTGGTTCCGGGCCTCGCCGTGGCGCTCCTCGTGGCCATGCTGGTCAAGATCGACCGCCCCGATCTGAGCCTCCTCAAGGGCGCCGATTATCCGGGGATCGTGCTCTTGGGCGTTGCGCTGGGCGATCTCGAATACGTCCTCGAAGAGGGCGCGCGCTGGAACTGGTTCGACGATTCGACAATCCGCACCTGCGCGGTCCTCGCCGCCGTCTCGGGCATCCTCTTCATCGCCCGCGCCCTCACCTATCCGCGGCCGGTCGTCGATCTGCGGGCGTTGCGCAATGCCAATTTCGCGCTCGGCTGCTTTCTCTCCTTCGTCAGCGGCATCGGCATTTTTTCGACGATCTATCTGACGCCGCTGTTTCTCGGCTATGTCCGCGGCTTCAGCGCGTGGCAGACCGGGGTCGCGATCTTCTCCACCGGTGCAGCCTCGCTCGTTGGCGTGCCGGTCTACGTGGCGCTCGGGCGGCGCGTCGATCTGCGCTGGCTGATGATGTTCGGCCTCGCCTCGTTTGGCCTCGCGATGTGGTCGTTCAGCTTCATCACCCATGATTGGGGCTCGGCCGAACTATTTGTCCCGCAGGTGCTGCGCGGCTTCCCGCAGGTCTTCGTGGTGGCGCCGGCGGTGACCCTCGGGCTCGGCAGCCTGCCCTTGGCGCGGCTCCAATACGCCAGCGGCCTCTTCAACATGATGCGCAATCTGGGCGGCGCCGTCGGGATCGCCGTGTGCGGCGCCATCCTCAACAGCCGCACCAACCTGCATTTCCACGACATCGCCTCGAACCTGACGCCGGGCAACGCCGCGATGGAGCGGCTGCTGCAAGGCCTGACCGACCGCTACGCCGCGCTGCTCGGGAGCGTCGATGCCGGCCACCTCGCCGCGCTCAAGGAGCTCTGGCACCTCGCCTACCGCGAGGCCGCGACGATGGCCTATGCCGATGCCTTCCGCGTGATCATGGTCGCCTTTATCATCGCGACCCTGTTCGTGCCGCTGCTGCGCAAGGTGACCGCACCCGGAACGGCCGCCACGGAGTCGCACTGAGCCGCCGGAAGCCTATCCGCGCATCGCCCGCCAGATCCGCTCGGGGGTGGCCGGGCCGTTGAAATCGCCGCCGCCCGGGCCCGCGCTCAAGGAGGCCAGCGCGTCGCGCACCGCATTGCCGATCGCCGGAAACGCGGCGACCGCGCCGGCTTCGCCGCAACCCTTGACGCCGAGCGGGTTGGTCGTGCAGCGCGTCGGGTTGAAGCCGAGCGTGAAGCGCGGCAGGTCGTCGGCGCGCGGCAGCGCGTAGTCCAAGAGCGAGCCGGCGACGAGCTGGCCGGAGCCGGGATCGTAATGGGCGTGCTCCAAAAGCGCCTGTCCGACGCCTTGCGCGATCGCGCCATGGACCTGGCCGCTGGCGATCATCGGGTTGACGAGGACGCCGTAATCGTCGACCGCGCTGTAGCGAACCAGCCGAACGGCGCCGGTCTCGCGGTCGATCTCGATTTCGGCGACATGGGTCCCGTTGGGAAAGGTCATCCATTCCCGGGTCCAGGCGTAATAGGTGTCGAGCGGCGTCCCTGCCTCGCGCGCGAGCCGCGCCACCTCGAGTAGCGCGATCCGCCGGTCGGTCCCGCTTACGACAAAATCGCCGTCGACGAAGCGGATGTCGGCTTCGGCCGCTTCAAGCGCCTCGGCGGCGATGGGGGTGGCCTTTTCGATGATCATGTCGGAGGCGCGCCAGATCGCCGTGCCGCCCATATAGGTCGCGCGCGAACTGCCGTGCCCGCCGCCGATCGGAATGAGGTCGGTGTCGCCCTGGACCAGATGGATCAGCTCATTCGGCACCCCGATGCGGTCGGCGAGGATCTGCGGAAAACTCGTCTCGTGGCCCTGCCCGATGGTTTGCGTGCCGGTAATCAGCGCCACGCCGCCGTCGGCCTCGAAGCGGATATCGACATTCTCGGAAGGAGCGCCGCCGGTCCCCTTGATGTGATAGGCAAAGCCGAGCCCGCGCAGCTGTCCCTGCGCCGCGCTCGCCTCCCGCCTTGCAGCAAAGCCGGCGAGGTCGGCGGCGGCGAGCGCCTTCTCGAAGGTCTCCGGGAAGGCGCCGCTGTCGACCCGATTGCCGAGTGCGTTGGTCATTGGCATCGCCGCCGCCGGCACCAGGTTCTTAGCCCGCAGCAGGGCGCGGTCGAAGCCGGTCTGCCGCGCCGCCTCGTCGATCAGCCGCTCGATGATGTTGTTGCTTTCGCCATAGCCCGGACCGCGCAGGACGCCGATCGGCGCGGTGTTGGTGAAGACCGCGGCAATGCGCAATTCAATGGCCGGGATGCGGTAGACCGTGCCCGGCAGGAAGGCATATTGAAACGCTTGGACTCCCGCGCCCCCGGCCAGATACGCGCCGAGATCGGCCACGCTCAGGACGCGCAACGCGAGAAACCGGCCTTCGCCGTCGAGCGCCAGCGCCGCCTCGGCATGCTGGCCCCGCCCCTGGTGATCGGCGAGAAAAACTTCGCTGCGGCTGGCGATCCATTTGACCGGCCGGCCAACCCGCCGCGACGCCCACGGGATCAGCACGTGCTCGGGGTAGATGAAATTTTTTGCCCCGAAACCGCCGCCGACATCGGGCGCGATAAAGCGCACCCGCGCCGGCTCGACGCCGAGGGCGCTGGCGGCGCGGTCGCGCGTCGCGTGGATACTCTGCGCCGAGACGTACGCGGTGTAGCGGTCTTCGCCCGCATCGTGGAGCCCGACGATGCCGCGCGGCTCGATCGGGTTGGTGACGACGCGGTGGTTGTCGATGCCGAGCTGCACGATATGAGCGGCGGCATCGAAGGCGGCGGCAACCGCGTCCTTATCGCCCGTCTGCCACTGGAAGCAGAGATTGCCGGGCGCCTCCGCCGCGAGTTGAGGTGCGCCGGCGGTGCGGGCATCAGCGAGTGTGGTCACCGCCGGCAACGGCGAATAATCGACGACAACCCGCTCGGCAGCAGCGAGCGCTTGGTCGTGCATCTTGGCGACGATAAGCGCGACCGGCTCGCCGACATAGCGAGCCTTGTCCTCCGCCAATAGTGGCTGCGGCATGAAGGCGAAGGGCTCCCCGCTATGGACATTGACATCCGGCGAAGGCCACAGCGGCTTCAGCCCGTCGGCCGCCGCATCGGCTGCGGTCAGCACGGCCAGCACCCCGGGCATGGCGCGTGCCGCGGCCGTGTCGAGGCCCACGATCCGCGCATGGGCATGGGGCGAGCGCAGTACGACCGCGTGCGTCAGCCCATCGAAGGCGAGATCGTCGAGATAGCGGCCATTTCCGGTCAGGAAACGCAGATCCTCGCGTCGTTTGGGCGCATCGCCGATCCCGGAGCGGGTTGTCATGGAACTAAGGCCAATAATAAACCAATCACACCATTTTGGACCGCGGGCCTCCGGCCCGCATGCGACCGGGACGGCCGCGGTCCGAGTGACGGCGCATTCCAAAGACCATTCGATAAACCACAAGCAATTCTAGGGCCGCACCACAGGGCCGCGCGAGTCGGGCAGCGTCGCGGCCTTTTCCTTCCAGTCCTTCGACCATGGCGTCACCGGCCTCGGCACGGCCACCCCGTCGACCCGGATCTCGTCGACCAGCTCGTTGAAGAAACACAGATGCCCCTTGATCTTGGGACATTCGGCGATCGGGTCCTCATAGCTCCACACGATGTCGGGGAAGAGTTCCTGCCCAATTCTGACCGAATGATAGCCGGCCTTGCCCTTGTAGGGGCAGGCGGTCCTCTTGTCGCTCGGCACCAGGAGCTCCATCCGGACATCCTCGGGCGGGATGTAATAGCGGGTCGGCAGCCGCGTCTCGAAGAGGAACCGCGCGCGCCTGGTGTCGGCGACGATCTGGCCGCCGACCATAACTTCGACATGGCGCGACGAGGGGACGACGTCGATCCGCTTATAGGGATCGCGCGGATGGACGAAGATCTCCTCGTCCTCCTCGTACCAGCCGTCGACGCGGTCCCAGTAAAACGCGACGAAATCCTTGAGCGCCGGCACCTCGTCGTAGGGGTCCGGATAGCCCCAGACCGCGTTTTCCGACGATTTGTCGCCGACCCGGATCGTCCAGTACGACGCCCTCCCCTTATAGGGGCAGAAGGTGTGATGGTCGGTCGCCACCAACTTGTCCATCCGCACATCGGCGCGCGGAAAATAATAGACCGGCAGATGCCGCGTCTCGAAGAGGAGGTGCGCCGCAGTGCTGTCGGCGACCCATTCGCCGTTGAACTTGACGCGCACCCGCCGGGGCGATGCTTCCAGGATGACCTTGTAGTCGGGGTTGGTCTTGAACCCGCTTTCGCGCCCGTCAATCATCGTCGCCATGACCCGATCCTCCGTGTCGCCCCTTCGACCATCTCCGATTTTCGCATATTATGCCTGTGCACGGGGCGGAATTTGACTCACGGACGGAGGAAGCGATGGAGCGGGAAGGCGGGTGCATCTGCGGCGCCATGCGTTATCGGCTGACCGCGTCGCCCTTGATCGTCAATGCCTGCCACTGCCGCGACTGCCAGCGCCTGACCGGCGGCGCCTTTGCGGTCAACATCTGGATCGAGCGGCGCTTTGTCGAAGCGGACCACGGGCGGCTGCGCTCCGTCATGCTGACCGCCGGCAGCGGCCAGCCGCACGAGGTTTTCAGCTGCCCCCATTGCG
>Ga0210394_10006169_pt1 | contig 13070 bp, 9 predicted proteins | sample IncBWC12MmetaG_FD_160121 | JGI IMG/M metagenome (GOLD analysis project Ga0210394, IMG submission 160121) | Forest soil microbial communities from Barre Woods Harvard Forest LTER site, Petersham, Massachusetts, United States - Inc-BW-C-12-M | ecosystem: Environmental > Terrestrial > Soil >...
TCGCGCCGAACCGGGCGTCGCGGGCGCGAGTTTCGGCAATGTCGGCCATATCGCCGCGGAGCTCGTGCAACCGCTGCCGTCTCCCGGGCTGCTGTTCGGTTTTTGGCGCGAACTGTATCTTTTTGACGGTGCGCTCGACCTTCCGGCGCGCCAGGTGCTGCGCATGCTGCCGTGGATTCGGCGCTTCGCGGCGGCGGCTTTCCGGCGCACGGAAAACACCCGGCAGCTGGCGCCGCTGGTGCTGCCGGCCGCCGCGGCATGGGCGCGCTGGCTCACGGAAATTGCCCGGCCCGAACTGCTGCGCCGGCATGGGCATTACGAGATTGGATTTGGCCGGAAAAGCGCAGATCAAATGCGCGCCACTGCGCACACCATGGCTGACCTCGGCATCAAGACCCGCGAAATCAGCGCCGCGCAGCTGGCGCCGCTGCAACGGGCGGCCAATGCAACGGCCGCCGCCGGCTTATGGTTCGAGGACTCCGCGCACGTGCTTGATCCTTTGGAGATCGTGCGCGCGCTGGTGGCGGCAGCCGTGGCGCGCAAAGCGAGCTTTCGCCGCCTGGGAGTGACTGCGCTGCGCCCGCGCGGCGACAAACTCGAAGTACACAGCGATCAACAGCTGCTGCTGATCGACGCCGCGGTGGTGTGCGCCGGCATGGGCTCCGCGCCCCTGCTCGCCCCTTTCGGGCTGCATGCGCCGCTGCAAGCCGTGCGCGGCTACCACGTCGAATTGCCGGGGATCGCGCCGTTCCTGGATGCGCCGGTGGTTTACACCCGCGAGCACCTGCTGGTCACTCCCATGGCCGGACGCTTGCGCGCCTCGAGCTACATGGAATTCAGCGCCGCCGATGCCCCGCCGGATCCCCGCAAACCTGCGCGCCTGCGCCTGACTGCGCGCGCACTCGGTTATCCCTTCGAACCTGAAGGGCCAAGCTGGGTGGGCGCGCGTCCCGTACTGCCCGACTACTTGCCGGGGATCGGCCGCGCGCCGGGAACGGCAAAGCTCTTCTACGCGCTGGGACATCAGCATATTGGACTTACCATCGCTCCCATCACCGCCGAACTGATCGCCGACATGGTGGCAGAGCGCGCGCCCCGGCACGCGATCGGCGACTTTGATCTTCAGCGCTTCGGCGCACCCGCGAACGCTCCCACCCACTGAACTTTAGGATTCCTCATGCACTTACCCTCTTCTTGGTCCCTCGCTGCGGTGTGCGCGGCGACTCTGGGCATCTGCGGCTGCTCTTCAAAAACCGACACTGCAAAGGCCAGCGCTGCCGATGCCCGATTGCAGGCCATTTACAGTGACGAGTGGAAGTGGCGCGAAGAGCAATTCCCCGACAGCGAGGATGCAGGCAAGAAGATTGCCGACCATCTGCCAAAGGTTGATCCGGCTTCCCAGGAGCTGCGCCTCAAGATGTGGCAGGAGGTGCTCGCGAAACTCGATGCGATCCCGCGCGCGGAACTCTCGGCCGCCGAGCAGCTGAATTACGATGTGTATCACCCGCAGATCGAAGTGCTGATCGCGGCACAGCAGTTCCGCGATTTCGAGATGCCTGCCAATGCGGACACCAGCTTCTGGACGAATTTAGGCTACACGGCGCGAAGCCCGTTTCGAAGCGTGCAGGACTACCGCCATTGGATCGCGCAAATGCAGGATATTCCGCGGTATTTTCGCGAGCAGATGGACGAGATGCGCGCGGGCCTCAAGCGTGGCTTCACGCCGCCGCAGGTCACAATGCAGGGCCGTGACGCCTCCATCACCGCCGTTACCGAAGTGGCCCCGGAAGCCAGTCTTTTTTACACGCCGTTCAAGGATATGCAGGGCATCCCCGAGGCCGATCAGAAGAGTCTGCGCGATGAGGCCATCCTCACGATCCGCGCTACGGTGCAGCCGACGTATCGGGAGCTGCTGAAATTCATCCGCAGCGAATATGTTCCGGGCGCCCGCACCAGCCTGGCCGCCTACGATCTTCCGGACGGCAAGGCCTTCTATCAGTCCAAGATCCGGGAATTCACCACCCTCGATGAGGATCCGGCGGCCATCCACGCGTTCGGTGAAGCGGAAGTCGCCCGCCTCCACGAACAAATGCTGGGCGCCATGAAGGACAGCGGATTCAAGGGCGATTTTCCGGCGTTCCTCAAGTTTCTGCGCAGCGATCCGCAGTTCCAGGCCAAAACGCCCGAGGAACTGTTGATGCGCGCCGCTTGGATCGCCAAGCGTTTCGACGGCAAAGCCTCGCAGTATTTCGGGCTGCTGCCGCGCGCCCGCTTTGCCATCAAGCCGGTGCCGGATGATCTTGCGCCGTTTTATACAGCCGGCCGCGGCGGTCCGGGGACCTACCTGCTCAACACCTACGACTTGCCGAACCGCCCGCTTTACAACCTGACGGCACTCACCCTGCACGAGTCCGCGCCCGGGCACGCCTTCCAGATGCCCATTGCGCTGGAACACAAGCAGCAGCCGCAATTCCGCCAGCACACCTATATTTCCGCGTACGGCGAAGGCTGGGCGCTGTACTGTGAGACCCTAGGTCTGGAGATGGGCATGTACCAAACGCCATACGACCGCTTCGGGATGCTGAACTACCAGATCTGGCGCGCTGCGCGGCTCGTGGTCGATACCGGCATTCATGCGCAAGGCTGGAGCCGCGATCAAGCGATAGCCTACTTCACCGAATACACGGCGCTGCCGCACCATGAAATTGAAACAGAAGTCGATCGATACATCGCCTGGCCGGCACAGGCCTTGTCCTACTACCTGGGCGAGGATGCAATTCTCAAGGCACGCGCCAAGGCGGAACGGGCGCTGGGCACAGGGTTCAATGTGCGGGCGTTCCATGACGCCGTGCTCGAGCTCGGCTCAGTGCCGCTGCCGGTATTGACGGCACGCGTCGATCGCTTCATAGCGGATGGCGGCAAGGGCCCCTATCCGGATATGGAGTAAGCGTTGAAAGCCGGAATTGCCGGACTGCTCGGCGCGATTGCGCTGTTTACCGCCGGCTATATCGTGCGCTGGTGGACGCTGGAGCGCGCCCGCGGCCGCAGCGGACCGGTCCCGCCGACACCGGCGGATGCGTGGGTCGTGGGCCGTACGCCACGATTCAGCGATGCGCTCACCGGATTCATCGCAAACTTTTTCGATACCTTGGGAATCGGATCCTTTGCCCCGACCACCGCGTATTTCAAGTTGCGCGCGCGCATGCCCGATGAGCAGATTCCGGGCACCTTGGTCTGCGGCCACGTCTTGCCCACCGTTACCCAGGGGTTGATTTTCATTGCCACCGTCGCGGTGGATCTGACCACCCTCATCAGCATGGTGCTGGCGGCCGTTCTTGGCGCGCTCCTCGGGGCGCCGTTGGTTGCGCGCCTGTCGCGCCGCGCCATTCAGTTCGGCATGGGCGGCGCATTGATGTGCGCGGCAGTGTTGTTCCTGGCGAGCAACATGCATTGGATGCCAGGCGGCGGCGAGGCTTTGGGTGTGAGCGGAGCCACGCTGGTCTTTGCGGTAACGGTCAATCTGGTGCTCGGCGCCCTGATGATGCTGGGCGTCGGGCTATACGCACCCTGCCTGGTGCTGCTGAGTTTACTCGGCATGAGTCCCTTGGCAGCCTTTCCCGTCATGATGGGCTCGTGCGGCCTGCTGATGCCGATCGGCGCCGCAGGATTCGTGCGCAGCGGCCGCTACAATATGGGCGCGGCATTGGGGCTTGCGCTTGGCGGAATCCCCGGCGTGCTGGTCGCCGCGTACATCGTCAAATCTCTGCCGCTCGCGTGGCTGCGCTGGCTGGTGCTGATCGTGGTGCTGTACGCCGCCGTGCAGATGCTGCGGTCGGGATTACAGCGTTCCGGGCAGCAGCTGCCGGCGGGCGAGGCGCCGACGCCATGAGCACGCCACTCCTGACCCTCGCTGAGCAATCCGGTTTCCGAGAAACCGGCCGCATCGATGAAGTCGAGCGGCTCTGCGCCGAGATGTCCGCGGCGTGGCCGGCGGCCGTCAAAGCCTTCGAATACGGCCGCTCCGCAGAAGGACGGCCGCTCAAGGCACTGATCGCCTCGCGCAGCGGCGCGCTCACGGCGCAGGAGCTGCGCGAGCGGCGGATTCCCATCCTGATGATCCAAGCGGGCATCCACCCGGGCGAAAGCGACGGCAAGGACGGCGGCTTCATCGCCATGCGCGAATTATTGTCGCGCGCCGCGGCTGCGGACGCGCTCGAGCGCATCGCGGTGCTGTTCGTGCCGGCATTCAACACCGACGGCCATGAACGCATGGGACGCTGCAATCGGCCGAATCAGAACGGACCGGAATTCACGGGCTGGCGCGCCACCGCGGAACGGCTGAACCTGAATCGCGACTATACCAAGGCCGATGCGCCGGAAATGCAATCCATGCTGGCCCTCATCAACGCCTGGAATCCACTGATCTGTGCGGATTTGCATGTCACCGACGGCGCGGATTTTGAGCCCGATGTGTCGATTCAGGTCGAACCCATCAATCAGGGCGACCCGCAGCTGCGATCGAGCGGCATCAAGCTCCGCGACGAGTTGATCGCCAAGCTGGCGGCCCAAGGCTCGATGCCTTTGGCGTTTTATCCGGATCTGTTCGAGACCGATAACCCGGAATCGGGATTCTTGTTGACGGTGTACTCGCCGCGTTTCTCGACCGGCTATTTTCCGCAGCGCAATCGCTTCACGATGTTGGTGGAAACCCACTCGTGGAAACCGTATGCGCAACGGGTGCAGGTGATGCGCAATACAATCGTCGGACTTGCCGAACTCGCGGCGCTTCATGGCGCGGCGTGGCTCGCGCAGGTCCGCGCCGCCGATATGTCGGCGAGCGCGCTGGGAGGCACGCAGTTGACGCTCGACTATAAATCCGGCTGGCGCGAAACCACGGCCGCCGGCAAGCCCGTCACTTCGGAGGCCGCGGACACGGGAGAATACATCGACTTTCGCGGTTACGCGTATACCAGGAAGCACTCGGATATTTCGGGCGGCGTGGTGACGGTGTACGACCCAAGCACTCCGCAAATCTGGCATGTGCTCTACCGCAGCCAAATCGAGCCGGCAATCGTGGTGCAGGCGCCGCGGCTGGGTTATTTCATCCCTCAAGCCTACGCGGAGTCGATCGGCGCGCGCCTCAAACACCATGGAATCATCACGGCGCCGGCGGCGAAGCATCTCGAACACGCGGCGCTCGAGCAATTCCGCGCAGCGCGCGTGGTGTTCTCGAAGCAGCCCTTCGAGGGCCGGATGCGCGCGCAAATCAGCGGCGAGTGGCGGAGACTCGCCCGCGACATCGCCGCACCGGCGCTATTCGTGCCCCTCGGCCAACCCTTGGCGCGCTTGGTCGTCGCGTTGCTCGAGCCACAGGCTCCCGACTCATTTGCCGCCTGGGGGTTTTTCAATGCCTGCTTCGAACAGAAGGAGCACTTGGAACCGTACGTCGCCGAGCAAATTGCACGCGAACTGTGCGCATCCGATCCCAGGCTGCGCGAGGCATTTGAATTGAAGCTCAAAGACGATGCGGCTTTTCGCGCCGATCCTGCCCAACGCCTGGAGTTCTTTTGCCGCCACCACCCCTCATGGGATGAACAATTAAACTGCTATCCGCTTTACCGGGCGTGAGTAAATTTTGTGATCTGGTTCCAGCTGCCGGGGTCATCCGATGCGAGGCTTGGCCGTTGCATGGGGTAAGTTCTCGAGGAGCTGCAGGTGCATCCTTTGACTCACAAGCCGATTTGGCGCGTTTTGCTGCTCATGGTCGGCCTGACGGCAAGTCTTGCCACGCGGGCCGACCCGATTTCCGCGCTGCAAACGCTGCGCTTGGGCGGTTGCGGCGGCATTCTGCCGGCCGCTCGTCCGCTCAATCACAATGCAAAGCTGGACCGCGCGGCCCAACAGTGGGCCGCCGGACAATCGATTGCCTCAGCGGCAGAGCATAGCGGCTACCCGGCTGAAGCCACTGCCGGGTTGCACATCAGCGGCCCGGAATCTTCGACGATTCTGTTGATCAGGAAATCGGGCTGCCGCACGGTCATGGAGCAGAACATGCATGATGTCGGCGTGTATCAGCACGGCTCGGATTCCTGGCTGGTGCTCGCCTCCGCCTACGTGGCGCCGGCTCGCTCACAGGCGCCGGTTTTGGCGTCGCGCGCTCTGCAGCTCGTCAATGAAGTGCGTGCCCGCGGCGCACGCTGCGGCGAGCGCTCCTTCGGCCCGGCACCGCCCGTCAGGCTGTCCGAGACTCTCGACACTGTCGCCTATGGACATGCGAATGACATGGCGGTGCACAACTATTTCGAACATCAGGATCGCGCGGGACACTCGCCTGCCGACCGCGTCCGCGCGGTGGGATATCAGGAAAAATTGGTGGGTGAGAATATTGCCTACGGCCCCAAGTCGGCCGAAGAAGTGGTGCAGGGCTGGCTCGACAGTCCGGGTCACTGCGAAAACATCATGGACCCGAGGTTCGCGGAGATGGGCATCGCGTTCGCGGCGGGACAAGCATCCAAGCACGGGCTGTACTGGGTTCAAGTACTCGCGGCTCCGCGGGTGTAGGGCCAGCCCGGAAATCAGCGCAATCTCGCCGGCTGCAACTATTTTCGCGGCACGAAAACCCCAGAAAGCGACCGTCTGGACGCGTTGCTTGGCGTCGAACCTGTCGCGACTGGAGACTTGGTGCTCGCCGAGGTGCTGCAGGGGTTCTCAAGCGAGCAGGACTTCAACCAAGGCAATAAACTGCTGAGGTCACTGCCAATCATAGAACTCGTCGGCGCAGAAATTGTAATTCAGGCGGCCAGAAACTTCAGAGTATTACGGAGCCTGGGAATCACCGTACGCAAGACCATCGATACTTTGATCGCAACGAGCTGCATTGAGAATCAACTGACATTGCTATATAGCGATTCTGATTTCGATCCGTTTGTTGTGCACCTTGGACTGCGCACCTCGCTCCCTAAGAAATGACGCGCGGCGAATTGGCTTTGCCGACGCGAAGCACAATCCGACCGAGCCCGGCCTGCTAAACTGCCTGTTCGGAGTGGCGGTCGTCCCGCGGTATCCACGCAATAGCCTTGAGGAGGCGCTTCACAAAAATGCCCAGTAAAATTCCCGATGGCGAGACCCGCGGTTGGATCGTGCCCATCGGCGGCGCCGAGAATAAGGAAAATGACCGCCACATCCTGGAGCGCTTCCTGCGAGTCTCGGGCGGTACAAGCGCCAACATTGTGGTGATTCCCACCGCGAGCCGCGTGCATGAGACCGGGGCGCGCTATGAAGAGATCTTCAGGGATTTGGGCGCGGAGCAGGTGACGGTGATGGATTTCGACACGCGCCGCGACTGCCAGGAAGCCGGCAGATTGCGGCGTATCGAGGCAGCCTCGGGGATATTCTTCACCGGCGGCAACCAACTCCGGCTCACCACTCTGCTCGGCGGCACGCCCGTGGCGAAGCTCATTCGCATGCGCAATGCCCACGGCGTCACCGTCGGCGGGACCAGCGCAGGCGCCAGCATCTTAAGCGAACACATGATCGCCTTCGGCGACGAGGGTTCCTCGGTGATCTCGGGCAGTGTGCGGCTCGCGCCCGGCCTGGGCCTCACCAACCGATTCATCATCGATCAGCATTTTCGGCAGCGCGATCGCCTGGGCCGTTTGATCACCGCGCTGGCCTACAATCCGTTTGCCGTCGGCATCGGACTCGACGAGGACACTGCCGCATTCATCGGCCCGGACGAAACCATCGAAGTCGAGGGCAGCGGCGGAGTGACCATCGTGGACGGCGCCGACGTCAGCTATTCATCCATCGGCGAAGTGGGTGAAGGCCAGCCGGTCTGCATGCTGGGGCTGCGGTTGCACATTCTCGTCGCCGGTGCCACATTCAACCTGCACACCCGACTGGCAACGGCCGGCGCCCTGGTCCAAGCAAAGCAATAGCAGGGTCGCGACGGTGTAGGAGACGCCGATGCGCATTATCGATCGTTCTGTTTATGTGGGCCCGTCGCTGTATGCGCGCTTTCCCGTCATTCGCCTTGAACTGGACTTGGGGGCTCTGGAAGCTTGGCCCACCGGCCGCTTAGGGTCGGCGTTCGTCGAAGCGCTGGCGAGCGCATTACCCGGCCTTGCGGAACATGGCTGCTCATACCGCGAACCCGGCGGTTTTTTTCGGCGCATGCGCGAAGACGACGGTACCTGGCTCGGTCATGTGCTCGAGCACGTTGCGATCGAGCTGCAGAACATGGCCGGCGAGGAGGTCACCTTCGGCAAGACGCGCGCTGCCGGACCGCCGGGGGTTTATACCGTCATCTACGAATATGCGCAGCGCGACGAGGGCATCGCCGCCGGCGATCTCGGCATCAAGCTGCTGTGCTCGCTGCTGCCCGCGGAGATCCGCCCGCCCGGCTCCGTGCCGGACAACTGGAGTTGGCAGGAGGCGCGGGATGAGTTCATCCGATTCGCGCAGCGCCGCGCGCTGGGGCCGTCGACCGCCGCATTGGTGCGCGCAGCGGAGCGGCACGACATCCCCTGGCTGCGCCTCAATGACCAGTCGCTCGTGCAGCTCGGGCACGGCAAGTACCAGCAACGAATCCAGGCGACGGTCACCAGCCGCACCTCGCACATCGCAGTCGAACTCGCGAGCGACAAGGAGGAAACCAACAAGATCCTGGCGACGCTTGGGCTCCCGGTTCCCAAGCAGGAACTGGTGCAGAGCGAACGCCAGGCGGTGCGCGCCGCGCAGCGCATCGGGTTTCCCGTCGTGACCAAGCCCTACAACGGCAATCATGGCCGCGGGATTTCCATCAGGCTCACCTCCGACGATGAAGTAGCGCAGGGCTTTTTGGTGGCGCGCGAGCATTCGCGATCGGTCATCGTCGAGAGTTTTCTGGAGGGGGACGATCATCGGCTGCTGGTGGTCAATGGTGAATTGGTTGCCGCGACACGACGCACACCCGGGCATGTGGTGGGCGATGGCCGGCATACGATCGTGCAGTTGATCGAGATCGTGAATCAGGATCCGCGCCGCGGCGTCGGCCACGAAAAAGTGCTGACGCGCCTGGAGCTCGATGCGCAAGCTTTGAAAATGCTCGGGTCGGCGGGTCTGCAACCGGATTCGATTCCGAGCGCAAGCCAGGTCGTGTATTTGCGTTCGACGGCCAATCTATCCACAGGCGGCACCGCAACCGACGTCACCGACGTGATTCATCCCGATAACCGCGAAATGGCGGAGCGCGCGGTGCGGGCCATCGGCCTCGACGTCGGGGGCGTGGATTTTCTTTCCAAAGACATCACCGAAAGCTATCGCAGCATCGGCGGCGGCATTTGCGAAGTGAACGCTGCGCCCGGCTTCCGCATGCATGTCAGCCCCAGCGAGGGCAAGGGCCGCGACGTCGCCGCGCCGGTGGTCACCATGCTGTTTCCCCCGGGCGCCGCTGCGCGCGTGCCGATTGCGGCGATCACCGGCACCAACGGCAAAACCACCACGGCACGCATGCTCGCCCACGTTACCAAGATGGCCGGCTACACGCCGGGTCTGACCACCACGGATGGTGTGTACATCGATGGCCAGCGCACGGTGCAGGGCGATATGACCGGTCCGATGTCGGCGCGCATGGTCTTGGCCGACCCGCAGATCGATATCGCAATTCTGGAGACCGCACGGGGCGGTTTGCTGCGCGCCGGCATGGGCGTTCGCGAGGTCAATGTCGGCGGTGTCTTGAATGTACAGTCCGACCATCTGGGTCTGAAGGGCATCGACACGCTCGAACAGCTCGGCGAATTGAAGCGCGTCGTGGTGGAGGTCGCGACCGACTGCGCGGTGCTGAACGCGGATGATCCCATCGTGCTGAAAATGTCGGGCTATACGGATGCCAAGAATATCTGCTACGTGACCATGAATCCGCAGCACACGCTGGTGCGCGAACACATTCGCGCCGGCGGGCGGGCTTGCGCCCTGGAGGCCGGAGTCAACGGCCAGATGATCACTCTATATGATCGCGGCGGCCACATTCCGCTGCTGTGGACGCACCTGATTCCCGCCACTCTCGAGGGCCGTGCGACTCACAACGTGCAGAATGCCATGTTCGCCGCGGCCATGGCCTTTTCTCTGGGGATCAAACTCGATGCGATTCGTCAGGGACTACGCACCTTCGACTCGACATTTTTTCAAGCGCCAGGCCGCATGAATGTGTTCGACGAGCACCCGTTCAAGGTGCTGTTCGACTATGGGCACAATGCCCACGCCGTCGGCATGATGGCGGATCTTGCCAGCCGCCTCGACGTCGCCGGCCGGCGCATCGTCGTACTGGCGGGCCCGGGCGACCGGCGCGACGAGGATCTGGTCGCCATTGCCAACGCCGTGGCGGGCCGCTTCGATCACTACATCTGTCGGCGCGACGACAGCCTGCGTGATCGTGCACCGGACGAGGTGCCGCGCATACAGGCGCAGGCGCTGCGCGCTGCCGGGGTTCTCGACAGCGCGATCTCCATCATTCCCGACGAGCAGCAGGCCATCGATGCGGCATTGCGCATGGGCGAAGCCGGCGACTTGCTGCTGATTTTTGCCGATGCCTTGGTGCGTTCCTGGAAACAGATCACGAAATTCAAAACAGCCGCTGCACCCTCACTTGCGCCTGCGCCGCCGCTGGTCACTGAGTCCCGGGGCAATGGTGCCAGCGCACGCATGCAGCGCGATCACAGCGCGGCAATCACGCCGGATTCAGTTCCTGAATTCAATCTCGAGGGACTCATTCGCGATGAGCGCGGCATCCACATGGCCCCGGAGAGCAGCGACTGAACGATTCCGCCGCGCTACCGTTCGAGGATTCTCGCCGTCTGACCGGCAGCAATCTTTTCTTTGCGTCAACCGGCGCGGTGCTCGACCTCGTGGGCGTGCCCAGCGACGAAGATCTGATCGGCGCGTGGCGCACGCGGATTCTGCGGGCTGGCGCGCACCTGGGTTGGGATCACCGCGCGGCGGTCGCGCGCCGGCACGCTGCCGGAGCGTCCCTGGCCATCACGGCGCCCTACGATCAATTGTTCTTGGCGACCGAAGTCAATGAGTGGGCGCTGTGCGCGGCGCTGGTGGAGCGCGATCCGAAGCGCTGGAGCCAGCTGGAAGAGTCGCTGATTGCCGCGGCGCTTGCGGCCGGCGAGAACAGCGCCGCTGCAGATGCGATCATTCCGCCGGTGCTCGAGGAGTCCGCGGCGCTTGCACGCTTCGAACGCCTCGCGGCGCGGGAATCCAATCCTAAGCTGCGCGCATTGATTGATGCAGCCGCGATCCATGCGCTGCCGCATGTGCTGGATGAGTCGCTACTGACCCTGGGGGCCGGCGTGGGCGGACGCGATTTCTCCCTTGCCGCCCTGCCGCAAGTCGCCGAAGTCCACTGGGATGAACTGCGCGACATCCCCACGGCAATCGTCACGGGCTCGAACGGCAAGACCACCACGGTACGTCTACTCGCTGCATGCGCGCGCGGCCACGGCTGGCACGCGGGGTATAACTGTACGGACGGTGTATTTCTCGATGACGAAGCGCTGGCGACCGGGGATTACTCGGGACCGGCAGGTGCGCGCATGGTGATGCGTGAGCGGCGCACGGAAGCGGCGATACTCGAAACGGCGCGCGGCGGCATCCTGCGCCGTGGCATCGCGGTGTCGCGCGCCAGCACCGCGGTGATCACTAATGTGAGTTCGGATCATTTCGGCGAATACGGCATAGAGACTCTCGCAGACCTCGCGGCAGTGAAATTCGCGGTGGCAGCAGCCGTCGATGCAAACGGCCTACTGGTGTTGAATGCCGACGATGCACAGCTGCGCGCCCAGGCAGAAGAACTGCCACGCCGCTTGGGCCGCAGCCCGCCGTTGGGTTGGTTTGCCGCAGATCCCCATCAGCGGCTGCTGCGGGAGTACCGCGCGCACGGCGCCTCGACCTGCGGCATGCACTTGGGCAGGCTGCAGTTGATCCACCAGGGGGCGGAATTCGACCTCGGTTTGATCTCCGCGATGCCCTTGTCGATGGGCGGGATTGCGGACTACAACATCGCCAATATGGCCGGCGCGGCGCTGGCGGCAGCCGCTCTCGGTATTGCTCCTGAGACAATCGCCGCAGTCCTCGCGCGGTTCGGTTCCGATCTCAAGGACAATCCCGGCCGGATGATGCGTTTCGAGGTGGGCGGGGTACGGATACTCATCGACTACGCCCACAATCCCGATGGTCTGCGCGGTTTTCTCAAGGTAGCGGCGCATTTACGCGGCACAGGCCGCCTCGGCGTGCTGCTCGGCCAAGCGGGCAACCGCAAGGACGAAGATGTCGAGGAACTAGCTCAAGTCGCGGCCGAGTTTCGACCGGATCTCGTGGTGCTGAAAGAGGATGAAGCGCATTTGCGCGGCAGAGCACTCGGCGAAGTGCCGCGCATCATCCGCGCCGAGCTCAAGCGTCTCGGCTTTCCGGACTCGGCGTTGCCGGTCGGCAACAGCGAAGTCGAGGGAGCGCGCTATGCGCTTGCCTGGGCACGTCCCGGCGACGTGCTCGCCCTGCCCATGCACTCCCCGAGCGCGCGTGCCGCGGTGGTCGCGATGTTGCAGAAGCGCTGAGACGCAACTGACCGGAATCGACTGCGCCGGCAAAAAAGCCGCTGATTCTGTCAAATCTACCCCTTTCTCGTGACATGTCACCGTAGCATGTAGGCATGAAGGATCCGGCCGAACGTAAACGCGACGAGCGCAGGCGAATGCGCAAGGCCGGATATGTACTGCGCCAGTTCTGGGTGCATCCAAAGGACTGGCAGCGCGTCCGGAAATACCTGCAACGCTTCAAGGACTGCCGCTAAGGCTCGTACCAAACATTTAAAACGCGCTGCCGGCGGCGCGTATACGAGCGGCTATCGCTTCAAATATTGGTGCACGATCTCGATGAGTTCTTCGGCGGCGAGAACCGGTGGCGCCTCGCGGCCGGCTTGCGGATCGACCATATGTTCGCGAATGTGGTCCTCTATGACCTCCGCAATGAAGCCGTCCAATGCGCCTCGGCATGCGGTTGCTTGCTGCAGCACCTGAGTACACTCATCG
>Ga0210394_10006170_pt1 | contig 13070 bp, 7 predicted proteins | sample IncBWC12MmetaG_FD_160121 | JGI IMG/M metagenome (GOLD analysis project Ga0210394, IMG submission 160121) | Forest soil microbial communities from Barre Woods Harvard Forest LTER site, Petersham, Massachusetts, United States - Inc-BW-C-12-M | ecosystem: Environmental > Terrestrial > Soil >...
ATCACCCGGATGCTGCGCGAACTGGGGTATAGCAAGAAAGATCTCCGGAAAATCCTCGGCGGGAATTTCCTCCGCTTGCTGGAATCCAACGAATCCCGCTAATCCACAATCAATAGGCGAGAAGGCGGCTGACCGCATCGTCAAGCCTGGACTGGGCGAGGTAATTTTTTTCCAGGGCTTGATTGAAGGGAATGGGCGTGTCCAAGCTGGCGCAGCGCATTACCGGCGCATCCAGGAGAGAGAAACAATTTTCCTGAATCCAGGCGCTCAATTCGGCGCCGATGCCTCCGGTTAGGCTGTCCTCGTGCAGGACTAGCACTTTGCCCGTGAGCCTAACCGCTTCCTGCAGGGATTCGTAGTCGAGGGGAAGCAGGGTACGAAGATCCAGTATCCCGATCGATTGGCCGGGATGCTGGTCGGCGTAGGATTCCGCCCAATGCACGGCGGCACCATACGCGATCACTGAAATTTCTTCTCCCCTTCGGATCCAGCGGGCTTTTCCGAGCTCAGCAGGGGACCACGATTCTGGCACCGGGCCGCTAACGCTGCGGTAGAGGGCCTTATGTTCGAAGTAAAGCACGGGATTGGGGTCTAGGATAGCGGCAATCAACAGTCCTTTCGCATCGGCCGGGTTGGCGGGATAAACGATCTTCAGGCCTGGAGTATGGAAGAACCAGGCTTCGTTGCTTTGCGAATGAAAGGGCCCAGCACCGATTCCGGCCCCGGTCGGCAGCCGGATGACCACCGGGGCCGGCTGACCCCAGCGGTAATGAATCTTGGCGAGATTGTTGACGATCTGATTAAACCCGGCGCTGACAAAATCTGCAAACTGCATTTCCACCACGCTCGGTATTCCTTCCAGCCCAAGGCCCAGTGCGGCACCGATGATCGCACTTTCACAAAGCGGCGTATTTCGCACCCGGTTCCTCCCAAATTCTTGGAGCAGTCCTTCCGTTATCTTGAAAACGCCGCCATATTCGGCTATATCCTGCCCCATCAGCACGAGTTCGGGAATTTCCTGCATGGACTGCCGCAACCCCTCTTTGATTCCGTCGATGAATCGCCGTACCGGCGCGCCAGTGGTCAAGGGGCCCCCCCCAGGAGCATTGCCGTTCTCTCCAAGCGGTTGCAGACGCTGGACCGGGGCGTAAACCGCCTGCAATTCGACGGAAGTATCCGGGGCAATTGCCTTTTCTGACACGGAAAGTTCCTCATCGATTTGCTGCTTGACGGATTGGCGTTCCCGGGCTGCTGTTTCTTCATCCAGCAGACCGGCCTGCAGCAGGTATTGCTCAAAATTCGCCAGTGGATCCCGGGCACGCCAGGCTTCCATCAAGTCTTGCGGCACATACTTGGTTCCACTGGCTTCTTCATGACCCCGAATGCGGAAGGTCAGGCATTCCACCAGATAGGGTTTTCGATTGTGCAGGCAATACTCCCGGATGCCCCGGATCGTATTGTAGACGGTAAGAATGTTATTCCCGTCAATGGTGACGGCTTCCATTCCATATCCCGGACCCTTATCGGCCAAAGACCGGCATCGGTATTGTTCCTGTACCGGTGTGCTCAGCCCGTATCCGTTGTTCTCAATTAAAAAAATGACCGGGAGGTCCCATACCGCAGCGACATTGAGGGCTTCATGAAAATCTCCTTCGCTGGTTCCGCCGTCGCCGCAAAAGGCTAGCGCGACCTTATCCTGGCCGCGAAGGGTATGTGCCAGCGCAGCGCCGTCGGCAACGGCGAGCTGAGGACCCAGGTGCGAGATCATCCCGCAGATATGATGTTCTCTCGAACCGAAATGAAAACTCCGTTCCCGTCCCTGAGAATAGCCATCCTGGCTACCCTGCCATTGGAGAAACAACTTGCGTAGCGGCATCCCCCGTGTGGTGAATACTCCCAGGTTGCGGTGCAGGGGCATGATCCATTCATCCGGTTCCAGGGCAAGGGCAGCCCCTACGGAAATGGCCTCCTGTCCAATGCCGCTGAACCATTTGCTGATCCGCCCCTGCCGAAGCAGGATCAGCATTTTCTCCTCGATCAGTCGCGGGAAGAGCAGCATCCGGTATAGGTGCAGCAGCTGCTCATCCGGGTAATCTTTCCGGTCGAATTGCATGACACGAATTTCTGTCTTCAGGGGCAATTATCAAAAGGTCAGGGCCTCCGGGGGCGCGCCTCCTGGGTCTCGCGATACAGAAAAGACGTCAGGACGGACAACAACAGACTAAATAAGAGCGCCCACCAGAACCCATCCACCACAAAGCCGCGTACAAACTTGCTCGCCAACAAGATCATGCAGGCATTGATCACAAACAGGAACAGGCCAAAGCTGATCAGCGTGATGGGGAAGGTGAGGATGATGAGAATCGGTTTGATTATGGCATTCAGAATCGCCAATACGATGGCCAATACGAGGGCGGTTCCAAAACCGTCGATGCGTATGCCACTGAGGATATAGGAGAGCCCGAAGGCGACGACAGCAGTGATGAGAATGCGCAGGAGGAACCTCATAAATAAGTTTGCCTAGAAGATAGGAAGAATTGCCCAATCAGTACACGACGAGTTCATAAAAATCCTCGGGCCGCAAGTACCGTTGGGCCAGTTCGCGCAATTCCTCGGCTCCAATTGTCTTGATGATCTCTACCCCCTGGTAGAAATACCGCTCGTCCAGATGGTTAAGCAAAATATTTTTCCAACGCCCCGCAACTTGGAACGGGCCGTCGAGATCGCCGAGTATGCTTCCGATCAGGTGGCTGCGCACCATATGCAATTCGTCTTCTTCCACGGGTTCATCCCGTAGCCTTTTCATTTCAGCATACACTTCCCTGATGCAGTCTTCGCATACTTCCTTTCCAGCTTCCGTACTGATCTGGAGGGCACTCACCTCTACCAGATTCAAGAGGTAGCTGTGGATGCCATAGGTATATCCTTTGTCCTCCCGGATATTGGTCATGAGGCGGGATCCGAAAAATCCACCAAAAAGCGTATTAAGAACCTGCACTTTCTGAAAATCCGGATCGTGCCGGTTGGGAAATGGCCTTCCCATTCGAATAGAGCCCTGGATCGATTGCGCGTCATGGGTGATCCGGTACTTTTTTTCCTGGGCGGGCTGGACCGGCATATGCAGGGTACCCAGGATTTCGTGGTGGGGCCTTAGGGAAAGTCTTCCAAAGGCGGCATCCAGATCTTCCGGGAGGCTTTCGGGAATCCGTCCAGCGGCAAAGATCACGCAATGGCCTTGCAGGTAGTTCCGCTGGTAAAATTGCAGCATTTCTTGCCGGTCAAGTGCCGCATATTCCTCCAAAGAACTATATTTTCCATAGGGATGCCCAGTCCCGAAAAGATAGGAATCAATCAAACGGCCCGCGACAAAATCGGCTTTTTTAAGGCTTACCTGCAGGCGTTGACGCATGTTCCGGCGATAGATATCCAATTCTTCAGCTGGAAAGATCGATTCGGTCAGCAGCTCGGCGATCACCGGCACTAGCTCCTTCACGTATTTACCTAAACAATGCAGCGTGATCTCCGCGGTCTCGTGCTGACAGCTCCTGCTGAGGTAAGAGCCGTAATATTCAAAGTGCTCATTGATGTCAAAAGCCGAACGGCGCGTAGTGCCGTTCTTCAAAAGATGATTGGTCGCAGCGGCGACCAGGTTTTTCTCTTCGAACCAATTTCCGGCGTAAAAAACCCAACTGATCATTAGGGTATCTTGTTCCCCCATGTCGATCGAGTACAGGCGAACTCCGTTGGCCAGTACATAGAGCTGGTAGGAAGGCAGATTCAGATCGAATTCCAGCGGGTCAATGATGCCGGGCGCTAAGGTTCTGTCTGTATTCATTTTCTTTGCGGGCTTGCCCGGCGATGCGTTAATTCCTGCTCCGGTAATAAAGTGTTGAGCTATTCTTAGGATCAAGGACCTGGCGGGCGGTCGCCAGGACCTGGTCGACGCTCACGCTCCTGTATTTGTCCAGTTCCGTATTCATCATCTGGGCATCCCCCAGCAATTCGTATATGGCCAGGCTGCTAGCCCGGTTCATCACGCTCATATCCTCGAAGGCGATGGCCGACTCGGTGCGGTTTTTTACTTTGGTCAATTCTTTTTCCTCCACGGGTCGGCTGGCCATCCGATCAAGCTCCTCGGAAACGGCCCGGTCGGCATCTTCCAACGATACGCCTTTGATCAATTTGCCTTCAAAAGCCAGTAAACCCGGGTCGACAGAACCGGTCTGTTGACAGTCCAGGCTGCTGAATAGCTTCTTCTCTTTGATTAGGCGCTGGTGCAGGCGGGATGATCCTCCGCCACCCAGGATTTCCGAAATAAGTTCCGCCGCGTAGTACCCGTCTTCCAGGCGGGAGCCCATATGGAAACACTTGTATAGGGCATCCAGGGGCACGTCCGCCTCTACCTCCATTTTGCGAGGCATCGCCTGCTTCGGTTCAGGCGGCAGGTTTCGAAAGTATTTTTCCCCAGACGGAATATCGCCGAACCATTTGCGGGCCAGTTCCAGCACCTGGTTTTTGTTTACGTGACCGGCCAGCACCAATATGGCGTTGACGGGCAGGTAATGACGGGAAAAAAACTCCCTTACATCCTGGAGCTTGGCGGTTTCGATATGACTCAGTTCCCGCCCGATGGTCATCCATCGGTAGGGATGTGTGGTATAGGCCAATTCCCGGAGTTTGAACCAGGCGTCGCCGTAAGGTTGGCTGAGATAATGTTCCTTGAATTCTTCGCTGACCACTTTGCGCTGGATTTCCAGGCTCTTTTCGCTAAAGGCCAGCGAAAGCATCCGGTCGCTTTCCAACCAAAAAGCGGTCTCCAGGTTCTCGGCGGGAACCTGGATATAATAATTAGTCAGGTCATTGGTTGTGAAAGCGTTATTTTCTCCTCCCGCGCGCTGTAGGGGGATTTCGAATTCAGGAATATGGGCCGAACCGCCAAACATGAGGTGTTCAAAGAGGTGGGCAAATCCCGTCCTTGAGGGGTCTTCGTCCCGGGCTCCTACATCGTAGAGGCAGTTAAGTACGGCCATGGGAGTTGAATGGTCTTCGTGCACGATGACCCGCAAGCCGTTGTCCAGCATAAACTTATCGAAATGAATCATGCGAAGGCAATGATTAGTTTCCCCGGTTCGAGGGCAGCCGGGGAAAAGGAAGGCAAAATTACAACAACTGGGGTTGCCGGACTCATAAAATGCTTCTCACGCGGAGTGAAAGCTCCTGAAGGCCTGTGGACCGCATCACGATGACGCGGACTCTTTCCCCGGCATTCTGCAGGAGGGCTTTGTAAACCTGAATGGTCTTATTGAATGCGTTGTCCATCGCCATAATTACGTCGTCGACGTGAAAACCAGCCTTTTCAGCTGGCGATCCTTTCATAACATCGCCCACCCGAACCTGCCCGTTAATCCAATAAATGCCCAGACCGGTATAGGAGTAGTCGAAGGGATCTCGATAGTGTGTATTGGGGAGCAGGTAGATTTCGTGGCGGTCATAATTGAGAGTCACATTGAATCGCCGCAAAATATCGTTGCCGATCAGGCCGCCCAAATAAGGGTAGGAGGTGATGTTGTATTCATCATCAAATATGCAGGTCGGCACTTCTCGGAATTTGTAGGGTCCCAGCTTTAGCTCCTTGATGACCGTCAACTTCATGTCGGTCTTGCCCCCGAGGCCTTCGCCCTGGGTATTAAGCTGCCTTCGCTTGGGAATGAGCAAGGCACTATCGCTGACGAAGTCGCTGGACAAGAGCAGGCAAAGCCCGGCGCCGGTATCGAAATAAAAGCGGGAGTTAATATCCAACGCGTCCCGGACCATAGCTCCCTGGACGGGAAGGTCCACGATCGTCGGTTTCAGCAAGTACCCGCCTTTGGGGTATTTCATGTAGCCCTTGGAGTACACATTCACTTTCGAATTGTCGTAATCAATACTAACGATATAACGGGAAAAAAAACTATACCCGATGATCCCGTCGATGCGGTCGCCATATACGCTGGTCAGGATATCATAATCGTTCACGTGAAAATTGAGGCTGTCGATCTGAAATCCGTTAAGAGTCAGGCGTTGGTTATAGACGAATCTGACCTCCCGGATGCCTCCGATACCCCGGATGGTTTTGTCCGAAGCCTGGGTGGTGATGTGGAGCCGGAGGCAGGTCGTGGAATCCAGCGATATGCCCCCGCTTCCCGTGTCCATGATTAAGTTGAGCGTATCCGGATAATTGTCCAACAGGGCCCGAACAACCACGACCCCGCCAGTAAACGTGGAGAACGGCAGGCTGGTGATCAGGCGAGCCGGGCGGGGAATGAACTCCTCCTGAGCCTGCAGGCGGTTAACGCAACTTAAAAAGAGAATCAGGATAAAAGCGGCAAATGATTTTCTTCGGTTAGCCATTGCCGAAAAATGGTCGGGAGGCTTGATCCAGAGGTAACGCATCTTTTCTAACTACTTGGTTGACCGACTGCAAAAGGAGTTTAGGCAGCGGGATCTGTTGAATGAATAAACATAAACAAAGTTAATGGCTATAACAAACCGTTTGCAGAAATTCTGGCATTGCTTCTGCTGCCCTACCTTTGGGTCTGTGCGGAGTCCCGCCTCTTCATGCAACTGGACAAATTATATGATAAAGCCTTCGCAGCCGATTTCCTTTCGGCCGAGGAAGGCATGCTTTTGTACCGGGAGGCCCCGCTGGCGGACTTGATGCAGCTGGCGGACAGCCTGCGAAAAAAGCAGGTTCCACACGGGATGGTAACCTGGCAGATTGATCGAAATGTGAACACGACCAATGTTTGCATAGCCAATTGCAAGTTTTGCAATTTTTACCGGGTGCCCGGCCATGCCCAGGCCTACATAACGGACATCGAAACCTATAAACGCAAGATTGAAGAGACCTTCCAATGGGGGGGCGACCAGTTGCTCCTTCAGGGTGGTCATCACCCTGATCTCGGGCTGAGCTTTTATACTAGCCTGTTCCGCCAGCTCAAATCCCTTTATCCCCAGCTTAAGCTCCATGCGCTAGGGCCGCCGGAAGTAGCCCACATCTGTAAGTTGGAAGGCATGGGACACCGGGAGGTACTTGTGGAACTGCGGGCAGCTGGATTGGACTCCTTGCCCGGCGCGGGTGCAGAAATCCTTGTGGACCGGGTGCGGCGCCTGGTTAGCAAGGGAAAGTGCGGGGCCGATCAATGGCTGGAGATCATGCGGCAGGCCCACCAGCTGCGGATCACCACCTCAGCCACGATGATGTTCGGGCATGTGGAGACCCTGGAGGAACGGTTTGAGCACCTCCTAAAGCTTAGGGACCTGCAGGCGCAGAAGCCTTCCGACGCCAAGGGGTTCCTGGCATTCATACCCTGGACTTTTCAGGAGGTAGACACTTTGCTGGCCAAGATCCGGGGCGTCCATAACCTGACCACCCCGGAAGAATACATCCGGATGATCGCCATTTGCCGCATCATGCTGCCAAATATCCGGAATATCCAGGCTTCCTGGCTCACCGTGGGCAGGCAAACCGCCCAGACCTGCCTGCATGCCGGCGCCAACGACTTCGGGAGCATCATGCTGGAAGAAAACGTCGTCAGCGCCGCAGGCGCACCGCACCGGTTCACCAGCCAGAGCATACAGACAGCCATCCGGGAAGCCGGGTTTGAGCCCCAGCTTCGCAACCAACAATACGAATTCCGCGAAATCCCGCAACTCATGGAAGAGCAAGTAATTGATTATTAAAAAGTTCCAGGCGTAACCTTTCCCCTTTTTTCCAGCGCATTTTTTTCCTTCCCAGAAACTTAAAACCGGGTTTTGTTCGTTATTGTCAGGCAACCCTAGTACCATCATGAAAAGCCCTTACCGAAAACTGATCCGGATCGCCATAGTTCTGTCCGTACTGGTGCTCCTGTTCAATTTTTTCGGATATTATCTCACACACATAAAGGCTGCAGAAAACAAGGAATCGGTTGATGCGATCAACGTTTCTTCCCAGCAGCAGACCATCAGCCAGGATATCACGACGGAGGCCATTTCTCTGTTGGAGGGTTCCCCAGATGCAATAAAAGCCGATTTAATCCGGTCGAACCTCACTAAATCCCTGGCTGACCTTAAGCAAAATCAGCAATTCCTGCAGCAGCAGATCGAGTCGCCTCAGCTGCCCGTTCCGCAGGTTTTTTTCGAAATCAAACTGTTATTTTCCAGTTCCCAGCAAAATTTCAAGGGCATGATCGCCACGGGCCAGGAAATGGCTCAGGCGGATTCCATGCTTTTGTCGATCAACAAGAAATTGTATCTGCGCGAGATCCAGTATAACCAGGAGAAATTTAAGCCATTGATGGCGGAGATCACCAAGCGCTATACGGAGATTGTCAACGAAAAAAACCGCGAAGCGGTCAATATCGATACGGGCAAGTTCCTATCCCTGTTCCTGGCCATCATTTTGTTGATCTTCCTCGTCCTGGAACCGGCCTTCCGGAAAGGAGAGCGCAATTACAAGGAATTGCAAAATGCCAGGAACGAATTGCTGCTAGAAAAGAAATACATCTCCTCGATCCTGCATTCGCAAACCAACTATGTCATTCGAATCAACCGCACCGGCAATTTTACTTATGCCAATTCCGCTTTTCTAAAAACTTTTGGGTATAGTGAGGAAGAGATCCTTCAAACCCAATTTTTTGCCACGATATTTCCCAAGGACTTCGGCCGCTGCGAGCAGGTTGCGGAAGAATGCTGGAACAATCCGGGTAAGATAGTAAAACTCCTGATCCGCAAGCCCTTTAAGGGCTCCAAGCAGTTCCTGTGGACAGAATGGGAATTCCTGGCCCTTTCCAATGAGAACAGCCAGGTAATGGAGATCCAGGGCATCGGCCTTAACGTCAGTGACAAAGTCCAGGCGCAGCAAATCAAAGAAGAGGCCATTCAAACCTTATCCTACGCCATGACCTATGCGCGAATGGGCTCCTGGAAGATTGATTTCCTCACCCAGGAACTAATCTTTAGCAAGGAACTCAAGGCGCTGCTGGCCATGGAGGAAGACCAATCGGACAAGATCCAGTTGGAAGATTTCCTCAATCAGTTCATTGTCCCGGAGGACCTTTCGCTGGTCATCGAAGAATTCAGCAAGACCATTCACAATAAGGGCGACCGTGATTATGAAACTTCATTTTCCTGCCGGGTCATCACCCGACAGGGGTGGATGCGTTACCTCTTTGTCAAGGGGAAGGTAATCGACCAGCATGGCGGATTCGGGATAGCCCAGGACATCACGGCCCAGAAAGAGGCGGAGAATGCGCTGGTGAACAGCGAACAAAAATTCCGGCTGCTCGCCGAACATTCGGAGGACATCATCAGCGTGCATGCGGCCGATGGCACAGTCTGGTATCTTTCCCCTTCGGTCACCAATGTGCTTGGCTACGAAGTGGATGAGGTCATGGGCCGATCCATCCTGGATTATGTTCATCCGGAGGATAAGCATAAATTCCTGGTTTCGGGCAAAACTTATTCATTCCTGGGAAGTGAAAGCATCATGCTTCGCTACCGGATCTGCAAAAAAGACAATGCCTATATCTGGCTGGAAACGATCATCAAGCCAATTCTGGACCGCAACGAAGTAATCAAGTTGATTTGTACTTCCCGGAACGTCACGGAGCAGCGGATCGCCCATGAAAAATTGAAAAAGAAGGATCAATTGTTGCATGCGGTCGCCGAGGCAACCCATTCCCTGCTCATCAATAACGACCTGAATGAAGCGATCAACAAATCGCTATCCATTCTAGGCAGCAAATCCCAAGTGGACCAGGCGTATGTGTTCCGCAACGAATTCGTCGCCTCGGAGAACATTTGGAAGACCAGCCTCAGCCACGAATGGCTTTCCGAAAACGTTATCCTTCCGGAGACCCGCGACGTGCACCAGGTTCCGTTTTCCCGGCTGAGCGCCTTTCTCGCCATACTGCAAAGCGGTCAGCCCGTAACCATTTACCGGAGCACGGAGGAAAATCCGGCGCTGCGCCAACTTTGTGAGGAGAGGAAAATTCTTTCCCTGGTCAGCTTTCCCATCTTTGTCAAGGAAAATTTCTGGGGATATGTTGGGTTTAATGATCGTCGGGTGGAGAGAACCTGGACGGAGGCGGAGTTTTCCATACTCCGGTCCTTTGCGTCTTCGCTGGCTGCCGCCATCGAAAGAAAACAAATCGAGACGGAAATGATCCAGGCCAGAGAAGTTGCGGAATCTGCCAGCCGCGCGAAAAGCGAGTTCCTCGCCAACATGAGCCATGAGCTGCGCACGCCCATGAATGGGATCATCGGGTTCACCGATCTGGTCCTGACCACGGATTTGCAGAAGACCCAACGCGACTACCTCCAGAACGTGCGCAAGTCAGCCTACGGCCTGCTGGAAATCATCAACGACATCCTGGATTTCTCCAAAATCGAGGCGGGCAAGCTGGTGATCGACCATACCCTCTTCAAACTGGACGAGCTCATCGAGGAAACCATTGACATCTTGACGGTAAAAGCATTCGAAAAAAGACTAGAAATTCTTTTCCGCGTGGATCTGGATATCCCTTCCCAGTTCGTTGGCGATCCCTTGCGTATCCGGCAAGTTATGGTCAACCTCCTTGGGAATGCCATAAAATTCACCAAAGAAGGAGAGATCTTTATTTCGGTGCAAAAAGAAGGAGAAACGTATTGGAAGGAGGACCGGCGCTATCAAAACCTCGGTATTTTGGTAAAGGATACCGGAATTGGGATTGCCAAAGAAAAACTGCATAAGATATTCGACAGTTTCACGCAGGCCGATAGCTCGACAACGCGCAAATATGGGGGAACCGGCCTGGGGCTGACTATCTGCCGGAGCCTGGCGGAATTGATGGGCGGCCACCTCTCCGTGGAAAGCGAGGCCGGAAAAGGAAGTCTATTTGGCCTCCATCTGGCACTGGAGATTGCCAATGAACAGCCCGAGGTTCAGTTGCCTCCCAAGCCCCTGCTTCGCAAAGTGCTGGTAGTGGACGACAATCAAACCAATCTGCACCTGATGCAGGAAATCCTGGGGCATTTGCAGATCCGTTGCGAACTGGCCAACGATGGCGCAGTCGCCCTGGAAATGATCGACGAATCCCTCCGCCAACAGGATCCCTATGATCTCATCATTACGGACCACCACATGCCCCGGATGGATGGCATCAACCTGGTAAAAGAGATCAAGCAGCATACCCCAGGCAGCAGCTTGCCCTTCATCCTCATGTTGTCCTCCCTGGAAAAGAACATGTACCAAGGGGAAGCCGACAAAACAGGCATCAATAAGTTCCTTTCCAAGCCGGTAAAACTGCATGAGCTGCACAGCACCTTGCTCTCTTTATTTGAAAAGCGCATGCAAAACGATAGTTTGCATCCTTCACTACCTTATGTGGAAAAGATCTCCCAGGCCACCAGCGTCATGGTAGTGGACGATGATCCCATCAACATGCTCCTCATCTCTGAAGTGCTCCGGCGCATGGGTTTCGATGTAATCCAAATGCACAATGGAAAAGAGGTGCTGGAGTCCCTGCATCATTACGATCCAGTCATCATTTTCATGGACGTCAATATGCCGGAAATGGACGGGTATACCACTACTCGCCGGATCCGCGAAATGCCGGAGCCTTACGCCAGCCTACCCATTATCGCGTTAACTGCCGATGCCATGAAGGGGGACCGGGAAAAATGCATCGAAGCAGGTATGAACAATTATATCTCCAAGCCCTTTAAGATGGAGGAGATCGAAGAAGTCCTGAAGCAATATACCCTGATCGTTTAGTTTGAGCCGGTGCAACATTCCCCGATGATTTGCGACTCTAAGGAGGCATTCTGCCTTCACCGCAAATCCGCCGGACATGCTAAAAAACTATCTCAAGGTTGCTTTCCGCAACCTGTGGAGGAATCGTTCGTTTTCTCTTATCAACATTACGGGTTTGGCGATTGGTATGGCCAGCGCGACGCTTATTTTGCTTTGGATCCAGGATGAAGTGAGCTTCGACCGGTTCCATGAAAACAAGGATCGCATATACGAACTTTGGAACCGGGCGGTGTTCAGTGGGAAGCTCCAATGCTGGAATACCACGCCCAAGATTGCTGCCTCGGCAATTCAGAAAGATCTGCCGGAGGTCGAGCACGCGGTCCGGGTCGACTGGCCCCAGCATATCCTGTTCACCCACGGAGAGAAACGGTTGATGGTGCAAGGCAACAATGTCGATTCAGACTTCTTATGGGTGTTTAGCTTTCCGCTGCTGCACGGAAATCCGGCAACCGCACTCAACGACCCGCACTCCCTCATTATTACCGAATCCCTGGCACAAAGCATTTTCGGAACTACGGACGTGGTTGGAAAGATCATCAAGGTTGATAATAAAGACTTATGCACCATTACCGCGGTCGCCAGAAATCCTCCGGGCAATTCCCGGTTCCAGTTTGACTATCTTTTGCCTTGGGCTTTTTTGCGTCGAAACGGGTATGACGATAATAATTGGGAGAGTAATTCCACCAGGACCTACGTCTTGCTCCATTCGCTAGCTAGCCCCTCGACTGTGCAAGCCAAGATCAAGCACCTGAAATCCAAATACAGCCCGAATGATCCGAAATGGGAGAATTTTCTATACCCCATGAGCCGCTGGAGGCTTTATTCGAATTTCACCAACGGACTAGAGGACGGGGGTAAAATCGGTATTGTCCGCCTATTCGGAGCGATCGCGGGCTTTATTCTCCTCATTGCCTGCATCAATTTCATGAACCTGAGCACGGCCCGCAGTGAAAAGCGGGCCAAGGAAGTTGGCATCCGGAAAGTGATAGGCGCAAAGAAATCCAGCCTGGTAGCCCAGTTCATGGGAGAATCGATCCTGATTGCACTGATTGGCGGGATCATCGCCCTAGGTATCGTGGCGCTTAGCTTGGCCGGATTTAATCAGCTGACACAGAAAAAGTTATTCCTGGACCTGGGCAATCCGTATTTCCTGTTGACGGGAACGGCATTTATTCTATTTACAGGCGTTCTCGCCGGAAGTTATCCCGCTTTCTTTCTTTCCGGGTTCCGGCCCGTCCGGGTACTGAAGGGCCTG
>Ga0210394_10006171_pt1 | contig 13070 bp, 13 predicted proteins | sample IncBWC12MmetaG_FD_160121 | JGI IMG/M metagenome (GOLD analysis project Ga0210394, IMG submission 160121) | Forest soil microbial communities from Barre Woods Harvard Forest LTER site, Petersham, Massachusetts, United States - Inc-BW-C-12-M | ecosystem: Environmental > Terrestrial > Soil >...
AACCGCATCAGAGCAGCTATGGCAGGTCTGTGACCTGCCATTTTCGGGCATTCACGAGGGGCGGTGTCAGACTAGAGCACCGCGTTCCGAGCCGTGACCGTAGGGAGCGGTTTCTCCATCGCATACGTTAGTGGATTGAGCTAAACCACGGCTACGCGGAGCGCGCCGTAAAGCGCAAACGCCGCGATCCCAGCGGCCCATAGCCTTGTCCAAGCGAGCGCGTGCCCCTGGCGGCTCCAGAACAGCGAGAACAGCATCGCGAAGCCCAGGGGACTGAGGGCGTTGAAATGCTCAGCTTCGTGGAGGCGCCCTTTGGCCAGGGCGAAGATTCCTCTCGTCAGCCCGCACAGCGGGCACGGCCGGCCCGTGAGCCAATGGTACGCGCACAGCGGATACCTGGGCTCAGCCGGCACGGAGACGAAGTGCAGAAACGCCAGGAGCGCCGCGGCGCCAGCGGCCCGGACGGCAAAAGCTTTCCGGTTACAAGACATCGGCCGATCGCGGCTCGAACCCCACGATTTCCTTATAGGCGATGGTAATGGCCGCGAAGGTGGCGGGAATCGTCACCAGCAGGCCGACCACGAGGCAGCAGAAGCCCAGCACGTTCACCAGGAACGCCAGCACCATAAACAGGGTGAAACCCAAATAGTCGTTCTTCACCACGGCGTGGCTGGCTTGCATAGCGGGCCAGAATTCCATGCGCTTATCCACGATGAACAGGAAGGTGAACTTGTACATGGCCGCGATCACCAGGCCGGGAATGATGCAGAGCAACGTTCCGCAGAAGATGAAGATCCCGATCAGCAGCGATGCCACCAGCGTGTCGATGAAGAAGTCGAATCCCTTAAAGAGGTCGCCGAGCTGCGCCGGCCGGCCCATCAGCTTCTTCATCGTGAAAATGTGGAAACCGGCGATCAGCGCCCCTTGAATGAAGGGCACACCGTTCAACAGGAAGAAAATCAGCGCTATCAGGGCGTAGTTGCCGAGATCCGCCGTGACCAGGGCCCAGCCCTCGCCGATCCAGCGGCTGGGCTGCGCTGTGATTCCCACGGGGGGCGTCCAGGGCACGGCCAATGGAACCGCCGCGGCGCCGCTCGATACAGGCGTCGAACCGGAGAGCGACAGGGACTGCCCGCAATTCGGGCAGAACCGTATGTCATCCGCGACTTGGGTACCGCAACTATGGCAGAACATGATGAGGTCTCCCTGCCGATTCTTACACAGCCTGCCGATTCTTACACAGAGGGATACGCACTGATTACGCCGCAAGTTCAACCCGGATGGCCGATTCGGCGGCTGTGGCGCTTATGGGCGCAGGGCGTAGACGAACAGCGCGCTGCCGGCATTGACGGCGATATACTGGCGGCCGTTGACCGCATAGCTCATGGGCCCGCTGTTGACCTGCCCGCCCAGCGCGGCTTTCCACAACAGGTCCCCGGTCTTGGCGTTGAGCGCGAAAAAGTAGCCCTCTTTTCCGCCGCTGAACAGAAGATCCGACGCGGTGGTGAGCACGCCCGCCCAAGTGATGTCGGTCATCTTGAACTCCCACTTCTTCTCACCCGTGTGCGGATCGATGGCGCGCACCACTCCGATGCCGTCCGATTCTCGCTTGGTGTTGGTGGTCAGATTCACCTGCGCCATGGGATTGGGGCCGCCGAAGGCCGGTCCGCGCCCTCCCTTGACCTGATTGCTCCCGGTGTTCTCCCATGCCGAAAGGTAGAACAAACCGGTCGAAGGACTGAACGACGGAGGATACCAATTGGTGCCGCCAAGAACCGTCGGCATGATGATGCTACCTTCCGGCGTGGGCACTTTGCCGGGCACGCGCATGGGCCGGCCGCGTTCGTCGAAGCCGCTGAGCCAATTCGCGGTGGTGAAGGGCTTTCCCAGTAGGAACTGTCCGCTCGCGCGATCCAGCACGTAGAAAACGCCGTTGCGATTGCCCCACATCATGACCTTGCGCGGCTGCATTTGTCCGTTTGCTCCCGGCCATTGGATGTCGGCCAGCACGGGGACCTGGGTGGAATCGTAGTCCATCTCATCGTGCGGCGTGAACTGGTAGAACCATTTCAGCTTGCCGGTGTCGGGATCGAGCGCGACCACCGAATCGGTGTACAAATTGTCGCCCAGGCGCACGTCGCCGTTCGAATCCGGATACGGGTTGCCGGTGCCCCAATACGTCAGATTGAGATCGGGATCGTAGGAGCCGGTGTTCCAGATGGCTCCGCCGCCCTTCTGCCATGAATCGCCCGACCACGTCTCGTTGCCGGGCTCGCCCTTTCCCGGAATGGTGTAGAAGCGCCAGGCTTCCTTGCCGGTCTTAACGTCAAACGCGGCGATAAAATCCCGCACGCCGGTATCGCCGCCGGCGGTGCCGACGATGACCTTGTCCTTGACGATCAGCGGAGCGTGCGTGATGACGTAGCGATCCGTCTGTGAAATCGGCGTGACTTGCGTGTTCCAGAGGATCTTCCCGTTCTTGGCGTCGATGGCCAGCAGATGCGCGTCGAGAGTGCCCATGAACAGCGTGTCGCCCAGAATCGCGAGGCCGCGATTGACACGCCCGCAGCACGGATTTCCGTTGGCGGCATCGGGATAGGGAAGCGTCCAGAAAATCCGCCCCGTGACGGCATCCAGAGCGACCACGTCGTCGGGCGCCTGAATTGTATACAAGACTCCGTCCACAACCAGAGCCGTGGCCTCGAACTTTTCGGTCGACTTGGCTTGCCAGACCCACTGGAGTTCGAGGTTCTTGACGTTGGCGGGAGTGATCTGGGTCAGCGGGCTGTAGCGCTGGCTGGAGGGGCTGCCCGAATACGTGAGCCAGTTCTGGGGCTCGTTATTGGCGTGCAGGATGCGATCGAAGGTGACGCCTTGGCCGAACACCGAGCCTGTCACGGAAAGCAGCAACAGCCCGCACAGGGCCGGCTCAGCCCGCCAAATTGGAAGGAGCTTTCGGAGGTTCCGCCGAGCATGCTTTGTTCGACGCGTGTTCCGCTGTGCGGGCGGGTTCCTTAAAAGGGTGCGCGAATTCATGCATCACAGCATATAACGGAAATTCGTGCGTGGCTAAGGAGACGCTGCTATTCATTTCGTAGAGCGGACGCCGGATCCACCAGTGCCGCTCGCCGGGCGGGCAACCAGCTCGCTGCAAGCGCCACAACCAGCATCGCCAGACCGACGGCTACAAATGTGAACATGTCGTTGGCGGCCACTCCATAGAGCAGCGTCTTGAGCGCTCGCGTGGCAGCGAGCGCTCCGGCGAAGCCCAGCGCTATTCCGACTAAAACGGGCCTTAACGAATCCGCCACCACGGATTTGAGAATGGTGCCTGTAGTCGCTCCCAGGGCCATGCGCACGCCGATTTCCTGCGTGCGTTGGGAAACCAGGAACGACAAAACTCCATAGATTCCCGCGGAGGCGAGAATCAACGCCACGCCCGCAAAGATTCCCAGCAATACGGCGTAAAGACTGCGGTCGGCCAGCGAATCTGCGATCACGCGCTCCATCGTTTTCACGTTCGAGACGGGAATTCCGCGATCCACGGAGACAATCGCGCCGCGAACCGCGGAGGTCAGGTTTTCGGGCGGCAGTTGCGTGCTCACGACCAGGCTCATCTGCCCGAACTGATTTCCGTACTGAGCGAGAGGAAGGTAGATTTCGGGCTGTGACGGCTCACGGAGTCCGGTTTGTCGAGTATTCGCGACGATCCCCACGATCGTCGCAGCCTCCGGGCGGAACGCGAGTAGCTGATGGCCGATCGGATCGTCTCCCTTTTCGAAATAGCGATCGGCCAGGGCCTGGTTCATCATCAAAACGAGAGGTGCGTCGTGGGTATCGGAGGAGTCGAACGCCCTGCCGCGAAGAACGGGAATTCCGAGCGCCTGAAAATAACCCGGGCTGACAATGCGTTCTTCGGCCATCGGAGCGTCCTTGCCACGGAGCGGCGGACGTCCCTGAATGGTGAAGTCGCCATTAATTCCCCAGGTTTGCAGCGGCAAGGCGGAGATCCAGCCGGCTTCGCGCACGCCCGGAAGCGCTCCTACTCGCTCAAGAACTGGCGCGTAAAAGCGTTGCGCAACGGTGTCGTTTGGGTAGCTGGCGTTTGGCACCGAGACTTGCAGCGTCAGAACATTTTCGGCACGTATCCCGGAATCGATGGAGCGCTGAAGCAGAAACGATTTCATCAGCAATCCGGCTCCGGCGAGGAGAATCAAGGCCAGCGCGACTTCAATCGCGACGAGCGCGGCTTTGAGCGGCTGCCGGCGGCCGACCACGCCGCGTCCGGGTTCGGACTGGAGCCGCTGGGCGCGCAAAGCACTGAGAGCCGGAGCCAATCCGAACATCGCCGATGTCAGGATGGACGCCGCAGCCAGGAATCCGAAGACAACCCCATCGGCGTGCCACTCGGCCGAGCGCGGCATGCGCAGTCCCTGCATCGAGCGAAGCTCCGCAACGCCCCACATCGAGAGCAGAAGGCCGAGTCCGGCGCCTGGAATCGCGAGCATGAGGCTTTCGACCAGAAACTGGCGCAGGATGCGCAGGCGGCTCGCGCCCAGGGCGATACGGGTCAGGACCTCCTTCCGCCGCGCCAGAGACCGGGCCAGCAAGAGATTCGAAACGTTTACACAAGCGATCAGCAGAACCAGGGCCACCGCGCCCATCAGCATCAGCAGGGCGGGACGAACATTGCCCACGACGACTTCGTTTAGAGGAAGCGCCACCATGTTGCGGCCTTCCTGTTCGGAGTACCGTTTCGCCAACTGCCCGGCGATGCCTTCGAGTTCTCTTCGCGCGGAGGCCAGCTCGACGCCGGGCGCGAGCCGCCCCAGCACCGCGAGATAATGGATGCGTCTCTGCGACGCAAGCCGCGGAATGGGCCGGAGCGTGGTCCACAATTCCGCGAGGGTGGCGGAGCCCGGCGGAAACCGGAATGACTCAGGCATGACGCCGATCACCGTATAGGGCTGTTCGTTCAGGGTAATCGGGCGGCCCAGCACGGAAGGGTCAGCTCCGAAGCGGCGGCGCCAAAGAGACTCGCCGAGAATGGCTTCCTGGGCTGCCTCGGGCCGATCCTCTCCGGGCTGGAACGTGCGTCCCAGCATCGCACTCGCTCCGAGCAACTCGAACATGCGGGCTTCCACTTGGGCGACTGCGACGCGTTCAGCCTCTCCGGTGGTCTGTAAACTCGCATTGCCGACAGGATTGTAGGCCTGTATCAGTGAGAATGATCGTGCCTGGGCGCGGAGATCCTGCAGATTCGGGTAGGAAACCGAGCCGGTGGCGTACTGCGGCAGCAGACTCTCGTATACCCGCACTAACCTCTCTGGATCGCGAAAGGCCAGCGGACGCAGCAGCACCGATTGAACAACGGTAAAGATTGCCGTGGTGGCGCCCAAACCCAGAGTCAGCGTGAGTACGGCGAGGGCTGTAAATCCCGGATTGCGGCGCATCTGGCGGAGCGCGTACTTGAAATCCTGAGCCAGTCTTTCGAGCGGTCCCCAGCCCCACGTCTCGCGTGTGACTTCTTTGATGAGGAGTTGATTGCCCAGCTCACGACGGGCATTCAACTGGGCATCCTCGGGCGATGCGCCACGTTCAGCTTGATCGCGAGCCGACATGTCCAGATGCGAGCGAATCTCCTCGTCGAGGTCTTTGTCGCGCTTACGGCCGAGCGGGAACCGCATGGCGTTATGCCTCCTCAGGGTTCATGAGACTCGCAATGGCGGCGCTCATCTGGTTCCAACGGTTCTGTTCAGCGGCGAGACGCTTCCTCCCGCTGGCGGTCAGGCTGTAGTACTTCGCGCGCTGGTGATTCTCGGACTGCTTCCATTCCGATTTCACCCAGCCCTGCTTCTCGAGCCGATGCAGCGCGGGATAGAGCGATCCCGTTTCGACTTGAAGCACATCCGAGGAACCGGAGCGGATCGACTGGGCGACGCCGTAGCCGTGATGGGGTCCCTGGCGCAGAGATTGAAGAATGAGCATGTCCAGAGTGCCCTGGATCAGCTCGATGCGGTTTTGGTATGGTTCGCGAGGCACGTAGATAGTCTACACCCATGGATGTAGTTTGTCTACCCCTTGGCCTTGCGGATCTCCTCCGCCAGAGCCGGAACCACCTCGAACAGATCGCCCACGATCCCGTAGTCCGCGACCTCGAAGATGGGCGCGTTGGCGTCCTTGTTGATCGCGACGATGGTCTTCGAGCCCTTCATTCCCACCAGGTGCTGGATGGCTCCGGAAATTCCCACCGCCACGTACATCTTTGGCGAAACGGTTTGCCCCGAGCTTCCCACTTGCCGCTCCATGGGCAGCCATCCCGCGTCGCAGATAGGGCGCGATGCGGCCAGCTCCGCGCCCAACGCCCGCGCCAGGTCTTCCACCACCGGAATCTTGTCTTTGTCGCCGATACCGCGGCCCACCGAAACAATGATCTCCGCGGCGGTCAAGTCCACGGCTCGCGCCGATTCGCGGAACGGAGCCTCCGGCGTTTGCCGGATCTGCGACGGATTCAAATCCGGCGCGAACGCCTCCATTGCGGCGGAGCCCGATTCGAGCGTGTCTGCGCGCCAGGCGCCGGCCTGCAGGGAGACGAAATGCGGTCCGGGCCCTTCGAGGCGAATGTCGCCGTTCAGCTTGCCTTGAAAAAATTGGCGCACGAACACCGGTGAACTGCCCTCGATATCGGCGCGCGCCGCGACGACGTCGCTGATGAGAGATCGCTCGAAGCGCGTGGCGAGCTTCGGCGCGAAGTCGCGCGTCTGATAGGTGTGCGGGAACAGCACCAGATCGGGATTCGTTTGGCGGATCAGCGCCTCGACAGCAGCGGTGTAACCATCAGCGGTGTAATTCTTGAGCAGCGCGTGCTCTACCGCATAGACTCGCGCGGCTTTCTTCGACCCGATTTCCTGCGCCAGCCCGGCGATTCCCGATCCGATGATAGCGGCTTCCACTTCCGTGCCAATCTGCTGCGCCGCGGCAAGCGTCTCCCAGGACATGCGGTGCAGCCGGCCGTTCTGATGTTCGAGAATCGCCAGAATCTTCATGGATAGTCGACCGGCAGTGGGGCAGGTCTCCGACCTGCCAGTCTTGCGGGTGCTGCGTAGACCGCTTCCTCACGGTCGCGGTTCAGCGGGGCCTCCGGCGGTTCGGATTGAACTGTAAGAGACCGGACCAGAGCAGCTATGGCAGGTCGGAGACCTGCCCCACTGGGCTGCAAAGCATCGGTTGGTGGAACGTGGGGCAGGTCTGCGACCTGCCATTTTCGGGCCTTCACCACGGGCCGATCTCGGAGTACAAGCGGCCCTTCCGAACCGTGCGCGTCAGCAAGCGGCCTCACAAAATCCGAACCTCGAATTTCAATTTCTCCACCAGCTTCGCCGCGGCGGCCTTGGGATCGCCTTCGAAAATCTGCGCTTGCCTGGACTTTTCCGGCGCGTAGAGTCTCTCGATGCGCATCGAACTGGAGCCAGGACTCGCGCCCGCACTCACGCGGCGAATCTCCTTGGTCTTTGCGCGTTTGATGCCCATCAGCGTTGCGTACCGCAGCTTGTTGATGCCGCTCTGAATGGTCAGCACCGCCGGCAGAGGCATGGCGATGTGCTGGAACCAACCGTCCTCCAGCTCCCGCTTCACGCGAATGGAGGCGCCGTTTACTTCCACTTGCATGATGATAGTCGAATGCGGCAGGCCCATCAGCTCCGCCAGCACCACCCCGGTTTGCCCGTAGCCCAAATCGTCGGATTGCAGGCCAGTGAGGATCAGGTCCGGATTCTCGGGCCGCGCCGCTTCGGCGAGCAGCCGCGCGATTCCCAGCGTGTCAAACGCCTCCAAATTTTCGGCTTCGATGTGAATGGCCCGGTCCGCGCCCTTGGCTAAAGCTTCGCGGATGGTCTGCTGCGCGCGGGCCGGACCGGCGCACATCACCACCACCTCGCCGCCGTGCTTCTCTTTGAGCTGAAGCGCCTCCTCCAGCGCATACGCATCCGGCTCATTGATCTCGAAGCTCAGGCCGGCTTCCTCGATCCAGCGTCCCGGGGCGCCGGCTACCAGAGGCGAATCGCGTACCGGAACCTGCTTGATTGCGACTAATATTTTCACGGCAGAATCTTCATTGGCTGAATTTCTTGAAAATCAGGCAGCCGTTGGGGCCGCCAAATCCGAACGAATTTGTCAGCACGTATTCGATGTGCATGGGCCGCGCATGATTCGGCACGTAATCCAGATCGCACTCCGGATCGGGAGTCTCGTGATTAATGGTCGGCGGAGCGATCTGATCGCGAATCGCCAGGACGCAGATGCCCGCCTCCACTCCGCCCGCGCCGCCCAGCAGATGCCCCGTCATGGACTTGGTGGAACTGACCGCAACTTTGTGGGCGTGCTCTCCGAACGCTCGCTTGATCGCGGTGGTTTCCACGCGATCCCCCAGCGGCGTCGATGTGCCATGGGCATTGATGTAGTCGATCTGGTGCGGGGCAAGGCCGGCGTCCTTCAGCGCGCTCTTCATCACGCGGTACGCTCCGTCGCCGTCCTCGGAAGGCGAGGTGATGTGAAACGCGTCGCCGCTCATGCCATAGCCCACGATCTCGGCCAAAATCGTCGCGCCGCGCCGCCGCGCCGTCTCCAGCTCCTCCAGAATCAGGATGCCCGCGCCTTCGCCGACAATAAATCCGTCGCGATCCTTGTCCCATGGGCGCGAGGCCCGCTCCGGCTCATCGTTGCGCTGCGAAAGCGCCCGCATGGCGGCGAACCCGCCGATGCACAACGGCGTCACCACGGCTTCCGTTCCGCCGCAAATCATCACGTCGGCGTCGCCGCGCTGGATGATGCGGAAGGAGTCGCCGATGCTGTGCGCGCTGGTGGTGCATGCCGTGGCCGTCGCCGAATTGGGCCCCTTCGCGCCGGTGCGAATCGAGACCCAGCCCGAAGCCAGATTCACGATCGTCGCCGGAATGAAGAAGGGTGAGATGCGGCCGGGCCCTTTCTCAAGTAGATTCTTGTGCTCGCGCTCAATCACTTCGAATCCGCCGATCCCGCTGCCGATGTAGACGCCCACGCGCTCGGCCGCGTCCGGATCGGGATCGACCTTCAGACGTGCGCTCGAAACCGCGAAGTCCGCCGCGGCAATGGCGAACTGGATGAATCGTCCCATTTTCTTGACGTCTTTTTTTTCGACGTAGTCGGTGGGTTCGAAATTCTTGACCTCCCCGGCGATGCGGCAGCTGAACTGCGCGGCGTCGAAAGCGCTGATGGGACAGATACCGCTGGTCCCCTTCTTAATCGCTTCCCAAGTGGCTTCTGTGCCGGTTCCAACCGCAGTCAGCAGTCCGACTCCGGTCACTACGACTCTACGTTGCAAGATTTGAAAACTCCGTTGCTCTTGAGGAAACGCGCAAAACGGAGCGGCGCGTTTCCGATCTGTCCAGCGGTGCGCCGCACCCGTTGCGTTCCCTGGGAATTACTTCTTCTTCGACTCGATGTAGTCGATGGCGTTCTTGACGGTAATGATCTTCTCGGCGTCCTCGTCGGGAATATCGAGGTCGAACGCTTCCTCGAACGCCATCACCAACTCGACGATATCGAGAGAGTCGGCTCCGAGGTCATCGACGAAACTGGCGGTGGGGTCGACTTGGGCTTCGTCCACGCCAAGTTGCTCGACGATGATTTGTTTGACCTTTTGCTCAACGGACATGCGCCCTCCAAATTTCTTTCTACAAACTCATTGATTCTACCCATGAACGATAGGATGCTGCAAGTTTCGCTCGAAGCCTCGGTGCCGGGTGGGGAAACCCCTGGCGGATGCCACTTGCATAACGGACCCCGTTTGCGAGACACTAGCAGGTTTTCCCGGTGGAGTTTTCCGGCATGCGGGTTAGAATCCTTTATCACGACCATTGTTTCGACGGCGCGGCGTCGGCGGCCTTCTTCAGCCGCTTCCTGGAGGGCAAGTTCTATCCCGACGCGCGCTTCGAATATACCGGCCTTGCTCACAAGGCCTCCCAACTCTTTGAACCCGGCCAGTTCGACGGCGAAGTGAACGCCATCGTGGACTTCAAATACTCCACCGACCCGCATCTCAACTGGTGGTTTGACCATCATCAAAGCGCGTTCTTGACCCCCGAGGACGCGGAACACTTCCGCCGCGATCTAAGCGGCCAGAAGATGTACGACCCCAGTTTCCGCTCCTGCACGATGTACATCGCCACGGTGGCGCGGGAGCGCTTCGGCTTCGATGCGCCCGATCTTGCCGAGCTGGTCGCCTGGGCCGATATTGTCGACGGGGCCCAGTACTTCTCCGCCGAGGAAGCGGTTAATCTGGTGGCTCCGGCAACGCGCCTCACGCTGGTGATCGAGGGCGCCAAAGGCTCCGAAATCGTGCAGACCATCATCCGCATGATGCGCACGCGCAAGCTGGAGGAGATCGCCGCCGATCCCCAGATCCTGGCCGTCTACCAGCCTCTGTACCAGCGCCACCTCCGCTCCATCGACATCATCGGGAAGCAGGCCCAGGCAAACGATGGAGTGGTCTATTTCGACTTGGTCGGTCACGATCTGGAAGGCTATAACAAGTTCATTCCCTACTACCTTTTCCCAGATTCCATCTACACCGTTTCCGTAAGCACCTCCAGTTTCCGGACCAAGGTTTCCGTCGGCTCGAACCCCTGGGCCAGGAAGCCGGTGAACTACAACCTGGCCTCGATCTGCGAGCGCTACGGCGGCGGCGGACACCCGCGCGTGGGCGCCATCAGCTTCGAGATCGGAGCCGTGGAAGCCGCCCGCAACGCCGCCCAGGAGATCGCCGCGGAATTGCGCGGTGAGTAAGCGGGCGAGTTTTGAAGCGGCAAGACCTTCGCGAGTTGGCGCTCCTGCGGATCAAAGAGGCGCGGGTGCTTTTCGCCAATGGCTGCTGGTCCGGGGCCTACTATCTGGCTAGCTATGCAATCGAATGCGCTTTGAAGGCGTGCATCGCCAAGAGGACGGAGCGCTTCGAGTTTCCGGATAAAGAAAGGGTCAACCGAAGCTACACCCACAAGCTGAGTCAGTTGCTTCAGATCGCGGACCTTGAGAAGTCGCTTCGCGACGCGGAGCGCCACCAACCAGAGTTGGCCAGGAACTGGGCCTTCGTGACAGAATGGTCCGAGGAGGCCAGGTATGAGCAGCACTCGGAGACGGATGCGGCGGCGTTCCTCAAGGCTGTGCAAGATCGCAAGGATGGCGTACTTCCATGGTTAAAGAAACATTGGTAGGAATAGATGTGGAATGGGGCAACCAGATCTTAGGTCTGCTCGATGCGGCGAAATTCCCTGTGCCTGTCGCTCTGTGGATTCGCCGCGGAGAAGAGGAAAGGTGGCGGTTGTTGCTTGCCACGCCCCTTTATGATCGGCTTGGGCCGCTGGAAGCCTACGACAAGCTGATCAGCACCTTATGGTCGTACGACCTGGACTGGGTAAGTTCGCCACTCCAACTCAAAAGCACTCGAACCCCGTTGGTTCGCGAACTGCGGAGGATTTCTAAGAGGTTCCCCGACACGGTTGGGAGGCACCTGGGGGGACAAATGATTGGCGGCGTCTGGGTCGAGGAGGCTTACGTTTACCGTATCCAGTAGCCGCTGGAGCAAGCCCGGATCGTGCGGCCCATCCGGCTCCGGATGGCCGATCCGGCATAGGCCCAAATCCTTACATCTTTTTCTTTGACTCCGAAACTGCTTTCTGGCATACTACTGCCGTATTGGAGTGCTCGGTCTGACTCTTGGTCCGTTCGCTGGTTACTTCCGCCCTCGCCCGCCTCGTGTCTGCCCACCCGTTTCTCCAGTTACAGTAAGGAGTGTCTGAGTGAAGAAGCTTTTCGTTGGAAACCTCCCCTACACGGCAAATGAGCAGGACTTACAAAACTTTTTTGCTGACAATGGCGTGACGATCGACACCGTGACCGTCATGCGCGACCGTTTTACCGGCCAGGCCCGCGGCTTCGGGTTCATCGAGATCAACGATGACGCTGCGGCGCAGCGCGCCGTCGACAGTTGCCACGGTAAGGACCTGATGGGCCGGACGCTGGTGGTCAACGAAGCGCGTCCCATGGCCGCGCGGGAAGCTGGAGGAGGCGGCGGAGGCCGCAGCCGGCGCTAGCCCGGCGCGCTGCAACTTTACTTTGAAACGCGGCTTGTTTGAGCCTCGGAGGGTCAGTCTGCGCCGCCGGTGTGTCGTCGAAAGTCTTTGACCCAACTTCTTTGACCACCCCCGCGGTCCCACCCAGATATAACCCGCCGTGGGTATTCGGAATTGTCCAGATTCCCTGGGGAGCGTTCAACGCCGTCATTACGGTGCTGATGCCGTTTCTGTTGCGGAAGCACGGCATACCGGTGGACAAGATCGCCGACGTGGTCGCGATCGCCTCCATTCCCAACTTCTGGTATTTTCTTTGGTCGCCGGTAGTGGATATCGGCTTGCGGCGGCGCACCTGGATTCTGATGGCGGCCGGCGTGTCGGCGTTGTGCGCCTGGATCGCGATCGCGTGGGCCGCGGCTTCGCTCCCGCAACTTACCGCGCTGCTGTTCGCGGGCAACATCGTCTCCATGCTGCTCTCCTCGTCGTGCGGCGCGATTTTGAGCACGACGATCGATCCGCTGAAGCGCGGCCGGGCCAGCGGCTGGTACAATGCCGGGAATCTGGGAGGCGGCGCGCTGGGCGCGGGCCTGGCCATCTGGCTGGCTGGTTTGATTCCGCTCATCAGTCTGGCGTTCGCCTCGGCGGCGATCGTTTTCCTGCCCGCGCTGGCCGCGCTCTCCCTTTTCGAGGAACGCCCGCCACGTCTGGCTCCGGCGGTGCTGTTCCGGGCTATGGGGCGCGACGTGTGGGATCTGCTCCGGGCGCCGGCCACCTGGGCCGGCCTGGTGTTCTTCCTGTCGCCGGTGGGAAGCGCGGCCATCGCGAATCTGATTTCGAGCGTCGGGCCCGACTATCACGCCTCCGACGCGCAGGTGGCCTGGGTCTCGGGCATCGCGGGGGGCCTTCTTTCGGCGCTCGGATGCGTCCTGGGCGGCTTCCTCTGCGATCGCATGAACCGCATGGCCG
>Ga0210394_10006172_pt1 | contig 13067 bp, 9 predicted proteins | sample IncBWC12MmetaG_FD_160121 | JGI IMG/M metagenome (GOLD analysis project Ga0210394, IMG submission 160121) | Forest soil microbial communities from Barre Woods Harvard Forest LTER site, Petersham, Massachusetts, United States - Inc-BW-C-12-M | ecosystem: Environmental > Terrestrial > Soil >...
CGCAGCGTCCAGCTAGCGGCAACTCGTCAGCTACATCTGTGGACATACGGCGTACCACCATCGAGCTGATCCGGGTTACGCCGAACGTTGGCTAGCGCTGGGCGTGCCGTCTCTCGGAGGCCCGACAATGCCGTGAAGGAACAGCTCAAGGATGTCGCGACTGATCTCTTCCTCACCTATACGACCGGTCCGGGCGTACCACCTGTGCATATCGTTAAGCATGCCAGCAAGAAGCAGCGCGGCCGCATGTCCCTGCCGGATTCCTCGGCACTGGGCAGCCGCAGCTTGCACAATGGCGTCCTCGAGATAGGCGAACAGAATTGCCTCCGCCTGGCGGATATCGTCCTGATGCTCAGCCGACAGAAATTTGTACTCTGCCTCCAGCACGCCTACCGCGTCAATATTGCCGACCAGGACGTGACAATAGGCACCTATCGCAGCGGCGAGTAGCTCGACGCCGGCTACGCCCTCCGCGCGCGCAATTCGCTGCGCGGCCACGAACTCGACCAGAACGCCGCGCATCACCCGATAGAGAAGCTCTTCCTTGCGCCCGATGTAGTAGTAGAGCGCCGGCTTACTGATGCCCGCGGCATCGGCAATCTCCGTAGTCGACAGCCGCGGGTAGCCCACACGATGAAACAAGCGAGCGGCCTGAGTCGTGACCTCCGCCAGGACTTCATTGACTGCCCAATCGTCACGGCTCGAGGACGACGGTGAGTTGGCAAACGGTTCTGGCAGCTCGAGCTCCGACGGGGAGACACGCTGCCGCTTCGGCGAAGCCGTTCGTAGCAGGCCTTCCAGCAGGACGGCCGCTACCCATTCAGGCAACTTACCTTTCAGCGCGGCGATCGTCTCGTCATCCCAGCGGCGAATCCCGTTCAGCGCGCCCAGAACAGCTGATCCCGCGACCGCGACGTCGGCAACGTCGAACCGGCCGGAATCCACGCCCTTCTGGATCATGCGGCGGACGTAGGCCTCGAACTCGTCGCGGCGCCGAATGAACTCGACGCCCTCTTCTTTCGAAACGTACTTCATTTCCTCGAATATCACCCGTACATCACCGGACCGACGGGTGACGAGGTTGCCGTGACGTTCCAGGAAAATGCGCAACTGCTCGTCCGGATCGGCTTCCGACTCGTCGAACGACGCGTGATGATTGAGCACATCACCCATCAAGCGGTCTTGCAGGTCAACGAGAATCCGATGCTTCGAGCCAATGTAGCGGTACATCGTCCGCTTCGTCATCCCGGCGGCCGCGGCAATCTCATCGGTGGTCGTATTCGCGAATCCTTGCTCCCGGAACAGGTCGACCGCCGCGCCCAGGATCGCCTCACGACGCGAGTTGCCTGCATCCGCAATCCGCCCCGCGACGTCCTCCACCGACAACCTCCTGCATACTCAAGTCGAGCCAACCAAGCCGCAGGTCACCACCCACACCCGCGCCAACCACGTTGGACGCCTCATACTAGCCTGACCTATCAGGATCGAACATACTCGCGCGCCTTTTGCCAGCCATTGCGAGCGCGCTCGCGGTTGCCTTCACGCGCTCCAGCGTGAGGCTTTGATCTTCCCGATTCCGGTGCCGCTTCGCGTGCGCGCTCGCCTCAGTGCATCCGCACAGCCTGCCAACGCAACCGCAGACTGCCGCTCGGGGCGCAGCGGCCTGCCATCGGCGGACTCGTCGCGATCGGTTAGATCAACCTGCTGGCCGCCGCCGAGCCGGCAATCGCGTCCTTGAAAGCCTCGACGAACTGACAGGCCTCATCTCGGCTTGTAACCAACTGGGCCAGCGGTAGGCAAACGTTCGTCACGCCGAGGCATACGAGCTGTTCAGCATAGGAACAGGCTCGGCCCAGAATCTGCGTGAATCCTCCCCCTCCCTCACGTACCGACGGCGGCACAGTGGCGCGAATCCCGAGCTCGCTAATCGGCCGGCCGTGCCTTTCGCACGCCTCCTTGAGCAGCTGAACCGCCTTTGCTACGTCGTCCAACGAGGCCGCTTGGCTCCCCATCCAGCCATCGCAGGCACGGACTACGCGATTCATCGTTCCTGTGGACGGCCGGCCGCCGAACCAAATTGGAGTCCGCGCTCCGCGAAGTGGACGGGGATAAGACCAGACGTTATCAAAACTAGTCCATTTTCCACTAAAGGACACTGGCTGCTCACCCCATAGCAGGCGGCAGACAGCGATCAACTCATCTACCTTGGCCAATCGATCTTCCATCTTGACCCCGGCCGCGGACAGTTCGGGAGCCCACCAGCCTGACGCGACGCCAAGCGAGGCTCTCCCACCCGAGAGGACATCCAGGGATGCCACGGTCTTGGCCAGCAGCACCGCCGGTCGGGTCGCACCAAGCACGGCGCCCGTTGTCAGATGCGCGGTCGAGGTTCTGGCGCTGATCGCGGCCAAGGCGACGTATGGCTCCAGGAACGGCCGCTCATAATCCCATTTCAACTTTCCTGACGAATCGCCAGGATGCGCCATCCCTGGAGCCTGAAGGAGATGCTCGCCGATCACAAACTCACCGACCCCCGCACCTTCAAGATCGCCGGCCAGTTCTGCCAGGTCTCTGAGATCGGAGATCACGTGGGGCACCATTCCACTGATCATCACGCCGACTGTCATGAGTCTCCTCCCAGCAACACGCGCCTATCGAGGCTCACCTGCTCGTGCGACGAACACCGGCCTGACCGAGGACGCTCAACGGCACACCGGTGGAGCCCCGATCGACGGACCCATACCGCGCCCAAGCGTGACATACAGCTCACCGTCGTCGGCCGCCGCGCAACCGCCGCAAGCGAGTGGCCGGAGCCGCACGCGCCGGCAAAGCAGCACATCTCGCTCGTGAGCGCGGTCAACTGGCGTCGCCCACGAGGGCGTTCTCCCGAAGGAAGGAATCCACCAGCGTGCTGAAAAGGTCGATGCTCGTGTGCATCATGAAGTGATCCGCCTCCACCTCCTCGTAGTGCGGATGACGGAGCACCCCAAGAATCCGCCGGCTGAGATCCTCATCGAGCAGGAAGCTCTCCTTCCCGCGCAGCAAGAGCGTCGCAACCGGGATCGCCGCAAGGCCGGCCCACATATCGTCGACCTCCTTCAGGCCGGCACGGCCGAGATACCAGGAGGTCTCCGGGTCGACTCGATGAACCAGCAGGTCGGCCCAGTTCCGCCGGTAGAGGCGATCGGCCCGGATCCCCAACGCCTCGGGCTCGAAGCCCACCCATTTCGCCTTCAAGAAGGCCATCAGTTCGTCGCGATCACGGAAACCATCGGACTTCGCCGTGGCCTCCTGCGGCCCGGGAGCGAACTCCTTTGCGCGACGCGCACCCTCGCGAGAGACCTCCGGCCCGGTATCTACGATTATCACACTCGTAAGGAGGCTGGGGACTCGCGCACCAAGAATCATCGCGACCCGGGCACCCAGTGACATCCCCACCATGTCCAGCTGTTGCAAGCCCAATTTGTCGATAAGCTTGACCAGATCGTCAGCGTAATTCCGGAGCCAATAGCCGTCGCGAGTCCACGAGCTCAGCCCGTGCCCCCTCAGATCCGGCGCGATCACACGATCCACTGCCGAAAGTCGATTGACCGTTGGCAACCACGAGTCACCATGCGCCCCAAGCCCGTGGATCGCCAACATCGTGCGCCCCGGCGAGCGCGGTCCCTCTCGCCGTGCATCGAGATAATGAAGCTCCAAGTCGCCCGACACATAGGTACATGACTCAACGGTCCACGTTCCGGTGTTCGGATACGTCATCGCCCGTCTCCTGCCCTTAGGAACTCCGCGCGGAGTTCGGCCTTGAGAACCTTGCCGGTCGCATTCATCGGGAGCCGGTCCACAAACCGCACGTATCGTGGCACCTTGTAGTTTGCCATGCAGGACCGACTGAATGTCGCAATCTCATCAACAGTACAGGGTATGCCCTCGCGAAGAACCACGAATGCCGCGCCAACCTCGCCTAGTCGATCATCAGGAACCCCGATCACCGACACCTGGGCAACCGCCGGCAACCCGCCGAGCGCTTCCTCGACCTCGGCGGGAGCCACGTTGAACCCACCGACGATATACATGTCCTTCTTACGATCGAGAATGCGCAGATAGCCTGCCGCGTCAAGGGACCCTACATCGCCCGTGTGCAGCCATCCATCTTTGATTACGCTATCCGTCGCCTCTTGATCCTCGTAGTAACCGCTCATCAGCGAGTACCCGCGCAGAAGTATCTCCCCCGCCTCACCGGGCGGTACAGGCTGATTACTATCGTCAACTATTCGTGCCTCGACATCAGGCCACATTTGCCCTGCGGTCTGGCTGACCAGCCCCACCGGTGTACCTCGGCGGGTAAATGCGCCGATCGCATGATTCTCGGTCAATCCGTAGCCCGTCATAACGAGCTCCACCGACAATTCGTCGCTGAGTCGGCTGACAAGCTTCTCCGGTATGGTCGTCGCCGACACGAACGCGACTCGCAGCGACGACAGCTCGAACAAGGAGCGATCGGGGTGGTCAAGGATTGCTGAAAAGAGCGTCGGCGGCCCCGATATATGGGTGATGCCGTGGTCCTGAATGAGGCGTACGACATCGCCGTTGAACACTGCCATCGGGATGCACGTAGCACCCGACATGAGGTCTAGCATCCAGCCCGCTTTGTACCCGAAACAGTGGAAGAACGGCGGGACGACCAGATGTACGTCTCCCACACCAACATCGAAGCCTTCGTTCAAGGCCTCGTACGCGCGCAGGCTCGTACCATGCCGAAGCATCACGCCCTTGGGGTGTCCCGTAGTTCCGGAAGTGAAGATGACGTCACTGATGTCGCTGCCGCGGCCACTGGCGATACGCTTGTCGAGCTCCTCACGTGCCGATGATGATGCGTCGCCGAGGAATGCGTCCCACGACCCCGTGGTCGCCTCACCGGGCAGCGGAAGATAAACGGGACCATCCGACCAGCCGGCCGTGCCACTGGCCTCAAGCTGGCTGGGATCAATGTCCATGAACCCAGCCGCTACTATGAGGCTCTTCGCCTGCGTCTTCTCGAGCAGGTAACGGACTTCACGCGGAGAGAACCGGGTATTTACCGGCACAAGCCAAGCGCCAGCGGCAAGCACGCCAAGCGCCGCACTCACCCAAGCCGCTGAGTTTGGGGCCCAGACCGCGACCCGGTCCCCGGCCTGCACACCTCTTTCAATCAGCGACGCACCGACCGAGCGCATCTCGACGGCAAGTTCACGGAACGTAACGCCACGCGCGCCGTCGACAATCGCAACTCGATCCCCGTACTCCTCGCTCTTCGCCAAGAACATGCGAGGGATCGTCCCGTACTCGGTCTCCGCTGTCACTGAACTCACCGTGTCTGGCTCCCTGCCGGGTTGGCGCAAACCCCGTTCAAATTCGTCCGCCCGGGATCTGGCTAGTCGGTATACTTCCCCAAGAGTAACGGTCTTGCGTCCCGATCGTCAACACTTACTACCTCACCGAAGGGCGCGAGTGCGATTCGCGGGAATAGCCGCCCACGCTCTCGCGCAGCGTCCTAGGACACGTCAAGACGAGCAATATCGTCTTCAAAAGTCTTCATCGTCATGCCGGCTCGCAACAGCTTGTAGTCGTCAAGTGACGCCTGATGGGTAAACTCCCAATAGTCGACGAGTCGCCAGGGAGAGTTAGCAATAACTCGGCCCCGTGCATTCCTGTACCAGCTCGTTACGGCCGGATGACTCCAGACCAGTTCTTCGTGTTCTGCGTCCACCTTCATAGCGTAATCATCGTAAACAGACCGGCGCACCTCGGCCGTTGCGTAGCCCCCGGTCGACATCTGCCGCATCAGGCTCAGTACATATCTCACCTGGCACTCGATCTGGAAGATGATACTTCCACCGTGAGCCAGATTTGTGTTCGGGCCGTAGAGAACGAAGAAGTTCGGAAATTCCGGGATAGTAACTCCCAAATAGGCGCGAGCGTTATCCTCACCCCATTCATCGAGCAGCGTTCGACCGTTGCGGCCCCGTACGTCAAGTTCTCCCAGAAACTCCGAGGCGCGGAACCCTGTTGCCAGTACGAGTACATCGAGCTCATGGTGAACACCATCCGCCGTCACAACTCCACGAGCGGTCACCTCCTTGATTGGCTCGGTGACCAGCTCAACGTGCGACTTGACCAGCGTCGAGAACCAGCCGTTGTCGGCGAGCATACGCTTCGCAAACGGCGGGTAGGACGGAAGCACCTTGGAGATCAGCTCGACGTCGCCGCCGAGCTCCGCGGTGACATATGCGGTCAGTTCTTCACGCATACGATCATTCGCTTTATTCATTGACCGCTCAGGGTGGGGCCAGGCCGGGTCGCGACGTAGCGTGCGGTGCAGCCCGTCGCCGTACCGCCATGCCAAGGTGAACCGATACCACGCAGAATAGTATGGAACGTACCTGAAGAGCAGTTTCAGCTCGGGCGGAACGCTGGCTCGATATTTTTCGACTGGCCGTGTCCACTGCTTCGAGCGTTGGAAGATGACCAGGTCTCGAGCAACGTCGGCAACCCGAGGCACGAGTTGCATTGCGCTCGCTCCCGCCCCGACGACGCCTACCCGCTTGCCGTCGAGCTCGACGTCACGCGGCCATCGGGATGAATGAAACGATATACCTTCAAACCGCTCAAGTCCGGAAATCGGCGGCACGCTCGGCCGATTCAGTTGACCCACGGCGCAGATCAAGAACGCGCCACGGAACCGGCGGACACCCTGAGGCGTCGCACACTCGACTTCCCACTCCTGGGCTTCTTCATCCCAGACCGCAGACTCGACGCTTGTCTGGAAGCGAATATTCGGTCTGATGGAGAAGTCATCGACGCACCGCTCGATATACGCTAGCAACTCCTCGCGTGGCGCGAAATACTTCGACCAGTCCGGGTTGGGCGCAAAGGAATACGAATAGAAGTGATTTGGCGTATCCACACCACAATCGGGATAACGATTCTGAAACCACGTGCCGCCGACACCGTCGTTCTGCTCCAATACGATGTACGGCGCTCCGGCCTGACTCAGGCGTGCCGCGGCAGCAATACCCGCAAGTCCGCCGCCAACGATGATCGTCCGGGGCGCGTCCACATAGCCGCTCGATCCAATCGGACTTGGTACGGCGTCCTCGAAGCCCATCTCCTGGCGCATCATCGGGACATATTCGTCTCCGACAGGCTCGCCGAGGCAGGCGCTCATCATCTCTACGAACAGGTCCGTCGGCGGCTCATCGATGACCGGTACTGGAGTGCCGTGACGTAATAGTTCGAACATTACATCGCGGACTTCCTTCTGGATGTCGTCCGGCAGTCCGGCCGAGGGGTCGGCGATCAACCGCGTGTCCCGCGAGGGTCTATAAGGCGCCTCGAGCCAGCGGCGATTACCCGTGAGATGGACAAGGACAGCAAGAAGCACACGTACGTCAGCTCGGTCCAGAGCTGGTCTGAGGCTACCATCGTTAAATGGCACTAGATCCCCTCCATCGTAAGCCGCGAACTGAATGCAGCATATTTAGCGCCGAGTATCTGAAGTCAACTCCGGATCGCCAGCGATTGGCCTGCCACGCACCCGCGATGTGTCAGCCAACGCTTATATCCCAACCACACCGAAGCTCAGCTTGTCTTGGAGCCGCACACGGGGTACGTGCGAGCTTCCCCTCATCAACCTCTTCTAGGTGTGCCACCACGCGGACCGGTGATTCCGCATAAGACCGCCTCCCGTTGGCTGGACCTGCTATGTCGCCGGGCCCCGCGCTAACATCCAACCAACATATACCGACTAGTCAGATCCCTTACGGTAGCAGCGGTCAGGATGGCCGTCAACGTGCTGTGACCTGTCATACCTACTCGACCCGAGGCCAGCCAACATAAGGCGCAGGGCACCGGTCCAGTCCGCCGGATGCATGAAGTCAGCGCTCACCACAGACACCGGATCGGCTTCGAGGTCCGACTCTTGGGCCAACAAGGTACGATTAGCCGACGTTCATCGACGTCGTACACTCACTCAGCCGACCTACAGCTCAGTCGAGCGCTGAGGCCAAAGGAAACCGCGAAAGTATTTCGGCGAAGCGCGGTTCCAGCTCGATATTGAAAGTACGCATTCCCCGGACGGCGCCGATGTAGTAACAGATAAGATAGATAAGATCTACTAGCTGTTCAGCCTGAAAGTACTCTTCCAGATTCCGAAACGTTTCATCGCTAACCGTCTCGTCGTAAACTAGCTCACGTGACGCCCGGAGGATGCATCGATCGACAGGACTGAGGTGGCTGTGCTCCCCTAGCGACTCTCGCGAGATCGCACGGATGTCCTCCTCGGCGAGGCCGTTGGCCAGGCCGGTAACGACGTGATGTGCCCACTCATAGGCTGCCTCGGTGGCGTAGCCGACTTGCAAGATCGCAAGCTCACGCTGCCGCGACGGGAGTGAGAACCACTCCCGCATCCACCTCGCATGCCACATGGACATGGCGAGCGCTCCGGGGCTGTTCGCTTTAGCCCGTAGAACGTTCGATCCTTCCCAGCCGTCAAACTGGTCCAAACGGCCGCCTGGATCTGACAGTGTCTCTGGTGTGAGTAACGGGATACGTGCCATGCTCGCTCCTTGCCTCTACTCTGAAAGTCTCGGGTCCGCGCCCCGCGCGCGAAGCTGAAGAGCTCGCCTCACCCAGCCAGGACGCGCAACCCAAGACTCAGATCCCTATTAGCTATTCTGGTGGCCGGCCTCGCACCGGCCGTCGGGCCCGATCGGCTTCCGGCACTGCTCGATGAGAGGGCCGCCCTTTACAAAGACGCGGCAGCCGTCCCCTGCGGCACCCGCGGTTACCCCGCTCTCCCGTGCCGACGCTTGCCGCTCGGGCCACCCTTCCGGCGGTACCCACTGCGCATCCACGTTCGCCAGGGCGGGGTCGGCCATCTGCCAGCCGAAGACACGCTCGGCGTTGCTGTGACTGACCTTCTCGACGACGTCGGCCGGAATTCCGTCGAACAACTCCGCGTATACCTTCTGGGTATGCGGGAATGAGGTGTCCGAATGAGGGTAGTCTGTCTCGCAGAGAATGTTGTCTGCGCCGATCAGCTCCCAGAGCGAGAGCCCGACCGGCTCATCGACCATGCAAGCGAGCATGTTCCGGTGAAAGATTTCAGATGGCTTCAGTTTCGGCCGGCCGCCCCAGAACTGGTGCCTCTCGATCTGTCGATCACATCGTTCCAGGACGGAGGGGATCCAGCCGATCCCAGCTTCCGACCAACACATTTTGATGGCCGGAAATCTCTCACATACCCCGGACAGCAGCATGCTGATCGCGGCAAGCATACCCGTCACATTGCCAGCGGCGATGTTCGTCGTATACGACGCCTCGGGGTCGACGATCGGCTTGTAGCCACTCGATAGGGTATGCATGCAGACGGGAATCGCGGCCTCCTCGCACACCCGCCAGATTGGATCCCAGTGCCCATCTTTGACATGGAAGGACGGAAGTCCGTCCGGAACCGGATTCTCAACGAAACACAATGCTTTCGCACCCTTGTCAAGGCAACGCCGGATCTCCTTCTCGCCGAGCACCGGATCCCAGACCGCCGTGATGATCATTGGCACGAACAGTCCAGGTGGGCCCGCCGGGCACCATTCATCCAGGACATAGTCGTTCCACGCTTTTACGCACTCGTAGGCGAGTTCCTTATCCTTGAAGCTAGTAAACAGCATTCCACCGAAGCGTGGCAGGGTCGGGAACGCCGCAGAGGCCAGGACACCCTGGGAGAGCAAGTCCCGTGCCCTCTCCTTCGGGTCGTAGCAACCAGGTAGCATATCGGCAAACCGCGTGGGCTCCATCGCCCATTCATCTCGGGGCCTGCCGGCGACGGCGTTCAGCCCCATGGTGAGGATCCGCTGGTCCTCGTACTCCCAGAACTCGTTCTGCCCCTCCTTGACCACGTGAGGGGCTCGTTCCCGATACTTCTGCGGCACGCGATCGACCCAGACGCTCGCTGGCTCGATGATGTGGTCATCGACACTGAAGAGTTTGTACATGAGAGGTGCCCTTTCGCGTTCAGAGGACTTTCTTATGACCGGTAATTGTGTGACTGGACGTCGAGCACGTTTGCGCGGGAGTTGCACCGTTCGGACCTGGAGCGATGCCTTCACGTATGCGGCCCGCGTCAGGAACCTCCGCAGGCGGGGTGTCCGCCGACGCGGACTCCGGCGCTGGCTGCGCCGGCTCGGACGAGGACCGATTCCGGAGAGGCGAACGCACGCGCCCCACTCGCACAGCACCGGTACGACTGGCCAGCGCAACCGCGCTGACGAGGGCTACGCCCTGGAACAGGGGGCTCACCCAGAAGGCGCCCGCACCATACTGGAGCGTGAGCCCCTGGATACCGAACGCCAACGAGAAGTACGCGATGACTGTGCCCCAGACATTGGGCCGGCGCTTGAATTGCGAGGCGCCGAAGAATACGGCAGCCAATGCCGGAAACAGATAGCCAGGGCCGACATCGCTGGTATACGCGCCCACCTGCGAGGCATACATCACGCCGGCGAACCCTGCGATGCAGGCCGAGCAAATCAGTGAGCCCCAGACCATTCTGTCTACGTTGATGCCAACCAGACGGGCTGCCTCCCTATTACCGCCGATCGCATACATGCGGCGCCCGATCGGTGTCTGCTCGAGGACGAACCACATCACGACCGCGATAGCGAGGAGATAGAGAATGACGTATGGGATGTGGTATATATCACCGTTTCCAAGCCGAAGAAATGCCGGCGAGAAGTTGCCCGGCACCTGCTGGTTGTTTGAGGAAAACAGCTGGAAGGCGGACAGTAGCTGGCTCATGCCCAAGGTGGCTATAAATGAGTTCACGTGCAGCTTCACGACTACGAATCCGGTGATAGCGCCAACGGCCCCGGAGAAAGCTACAACCGCGATGACGACGACGGCCATCGGGAGGTGAGTGTTAGCTCCAAGCCACGAGGTCAGGACGATGCCTGACGACATCATCGCTCCGATCGACAAGTCGTAGGTGCCGGTGGACAGTGGCACCACAAAGGCGAGGGCAATTACTGCCGTCACAGCGCCCTGCGAAAATACCAGCTGGGTCGTGTCGAACGTCAGGAATAGGTGGAACTGCGTCACGCCGAAGATGATCATAAACACGATCCACAGGTAGATCGCGCTGACCTTGCTAATACTAAATGCGGCGAAGTTTACCCGCCTGGACCCCGCGCGCACGGTATCCGTACGTCCCTGACGACGCTCGCCAGCCATTATCGTGGGCATTTCACACCTTCTCCTACGTTCACGCCATGGTCTCGAGTCGTTGCCTTGAAAGTTGCGCGACGTCGATAGCTTCGGCAGTCAGTTCCGCGTCGCGGTGTAGCGCTTGGGTGAGACGGCCCTGGGCGAGTACCAGTACCCGATCCGCGAGTCGGGCCAGCTCGTCGCTGTCGGTAGAGACGAGTAGGACGGCCATGCCGTCGCGCACGCTCTCCTCGATAATGCGGTGAATCTGCGCCCGCGCTCCCACGTCGATGCCCTGGGTGGGATCGTCGAGCAGCAGCACCTTCGGCGCCGTGCGAAGCGCCCGCGCGATGAGCACCTTCTGCTGGTTGCCGCCGGACAGGCTGCCGATTGGCGACGCCGCCCCCCTCGTCGCTATGCCCAGGGTGCTGATCCAACCGCGCACCTCCTCGACCTCCGCGCCACCGGCAATTCGGCCCCATCGGCGGTGGCTCCGCATGTCCAGCATCATCATGTTCTCGCGGACGTCGAGATTGCTGAAGAGCCCGTATCGGGCTCGTTCCCCCGGTATCGCAGCTAGGCCACTTGCCAGTGCCTTCCGAGGGCTACCGGGCGCAACGACTCGACCGTCGATGCTTACGCTGCCTGAACGTGCCAGCAACCCGGCGACGAGCGACACGAGGACCTCCCGCCCGGATCCGGTAATACCAGCGATGCCGACAATTTCGCCTGGATGAACCTCGAGGTCGATTCCATGAAGCCGGCCGCCGCGAAGGCCCTCGACCTCCAGCATCGGCCGCCCATCACGTCGCTCAGCCGAACGCTGCTGCGCAGTCCCCACCACCTTCGCCGTCGACGTCCCAACAATGAGCGCCGTGAGCGCGTCCGGATCGACCTCTTCCCCGGACAGCCGGGCCACAGCTACGCCGTCGCGCAGCACGGTTACCCGATCAGCGATCTTCAGGACCTCGTTGAGGTGGTGGGAGACGAAGAGCACGCCGTGTCCGGCGTCTCGCAACCGGCTGATCGTCTCCAACAGCTGTGCGACCTCGTCGGCCGGAAGCGCCGCGGTCGGCTCGTCGAGAATCAAGATGATCGGCTCGTCTCTTTCATCCGGGAGCACTCGTGCGATCGCGACGGCAGTCCGCTCGGCCAGACTCAACGACGACAGCGGAGCATCCGGATCCACGTCAAGGCCGAGCTGCGCGAAGCACGACCGCACCTGGCGGCGTGCCTCCCGCGAACGAATTCGCCCCAGAGCAGCAACAGGATACGAACGATCGAGCATCACGTTCTCGAACACGCTGAGGCTCAGTACCAGACCCAGATCCTGGTGGACGAACCGCAGACCCGCACTCCGAGCCGCACGTGCACTTCCGAGTTCGAACGCGATCCCGTTCCGCTCAGCCCGGCCCCCATCGTCTGGCTGGTGGTATCCGGAGAGGATCTTGATAAGCGTGGACTTTCCCGAACCATTCTGACCCAGTAGCGCGTGGACCTCTCCACCCGCTACCGACAAGTCCAGCTCATGTAGCGCCCGCTGCCCGGGGAACGTCTTCGAAACCTGCGTAATCACCAGGCTCATCGGCTACCCACCTCCCTGCGACGCGTCGGCGCGTGGGCTCAACTCAGACGCCAGAGCGTCTTGAACTGGGTCTGGAACGAAGGCGGGCCGGGCCACTGACCGGTCGAATCCAGGGTACTCAGCACGGCCGCGGCCTGGGCCTTGGTAATGAGATACGGGCCAGAGCGGTCGCCACTGCTCAGACTCGCGGTCGTCAGCGTTAGTCCCTCAGAAAGCTGCGCCACCCAGTTCGCGACCAGCCAGTAGA
>Ga0210394_10006173_pt1 | contig 13066 bp, 13 predicted proteins | sample IncBWC12MmetaG_FD_160121 | JGI IMG/M metagenome (GOLD analysis project Ga0210394, IMG submission 160121) | Forest soil microbial communities from Barre Woods Harvard Forest LTER site, Petersham, Massachusetts, United States - Inc-BW-C-12-M | ecosystem: Environmental > Terrestrial > Soil >...
GCGTCCGCCGCAAACGCCAGCGGCTCAGTTCAAACGACCCTATCGAAACTGCCCCGACCACACGCCCGCGCACCCCCACACTTCTTCTTTCGGGGCAGTCCCGATAGGGCCCTAACGTTTATCGGTACCGATGTGGTGAAACTTCCTACAAGCCGACTTAGGAGGAGTCGGGGTTGGGAAGCACTAGGGCTGACCACACGGTGAAGCGTAGCTTACTCACTTTTGCACCAAAGGATCCCGCTTGCAAGCATCGAGTCTACGGTGTATACATGATGAAGTATACGCCGTAGACCTATGAGCCGATCTGCCAAGTCTGCTCCACCAAAGACAAGCACAGCCACCTCTATCCTGGTGGCCGCGCGAGAACTTCTTGACCGAGAAGGCGTTGCGGCAGTCTCGATGCGCCCCGTCGCGGAACGGGTCGGCATTACCCCCATGGCCATCTATCGCCACTATGCGGACCGCGCCAGCCTGCTGAATGCGGTTGCCGACGAGGGCTTCCTTGAGCTCGCGACCCGGGTGCAGACACTTCGGCTCAAGGGCGGCGTGGAGCACAGGCTGACGCAGGTCGGGGACGTCTTTCTGGACGCCGCGCTGCAGTTCCCCAACCTCTACGAGCTTATGTTTCTTGTGCCTCGCGAGGGGGCGCGGGTCTATCCCAAGGACTTCAAAGCAGGGCGCTCGCCTACGTTCAATCCGACCGTAACCATTCTTGAGCAAGCGATGCGCGCCGGCGAATTGCGACCTGACGATCCGATAGAGATTGCCTTCGAGCTCAGCGCGCTTTCGCATGGACTCATCGTGCTCTATCTGGGTGGTCGTGTGGCCCAGAGCGAAGAAGAGTTCCGTTCGCTTCACCAGCGTTCCTTCAGGAGATACCTCGATGGCCTTCGTCGATAAACGTCCTACACTCCTTGCGACCCTCGCTGTTCTTTCCACGGCCGCGCTGTTGCTCGCTGGGAATGGCATGAACCCGTTCTGGCCCTTCATGTGGGTCGCGCCGATCCCAGTTCTGCTGTTGGCTGCAGAGACCACCTCGTGGCGCGTCGCGGCCGGAGCCGCGGCACTCTCCATGCTTCTGGGCAGTCTCACCATGCTGTACTACCTACATTTCGTGCTGCAGGCCCCTGTGACGGCGTGGTTGATTCCATTTTCGATCGCCTCGCTGCTCTTCGCCGCGGGTGTCCTCCTGTTCCGTGGTCTCCTCCATCGTGGGGCAGTCTTCAGCGCTTTGATCGCGCTGCCCGCGTTCTGGACTGTCTGCGAATATCTGGCCAGCTTTGCGCCAGCGAACGGCACAGCCGGCAGCCTGGCCTATACGCAAGAGCGCTTTCTGCCCATCCTGCAAGTCGCTTCTCTTACTGGCCCGTGGGGCATCACATTCCTGCTGTTGTTGTTTCCTTCGGCAGTTGCCAGCGGACTGTATCTCCGGGGCAGGAGGCTCTTGGAGGCAGCGCCCGTCGTGGGATCGGCGCTAACTGTTCTCGCCGGGGCAGTCCTGTTCGGTGCAATCCGGCTGGCAGCACCGAACTCGCAGCAGAGCATCAAGGTGGGGCTGCTGGATACGGACACAGTGGTATTCGCCGACGAAGCCCCCGAAATGCAGGAGCTTATTAAGAGTTATGCCGAGCAGGCTGAGAGGCTCGCCCGCCATGGGGCGAAGATCGTTCTGATGCCCGAGAAGACGGGCCTGCTGCTCGACCGGGACACGAAGATAGTGGATCCCATTCTGCAGTCTGTAGCCGACCGCACAGGCGCGACTCTCGTCATCGGCGTGGTGCATGTCGTCGCACGAGATTCTTTCAACGAGGCGCGCATCTTTACGGCGGGTCAGCCCATCGCCACGTACGACAAGCAGCATATGCTGCCGCTCTTTGAATCGAAGCTGACACCGGGGACCTCGCTCGCGCTGTTGTCGGAACCGGCAGTCCCGATCGGTGTTGCGATCTGTAAAGACATGGACTTCATTCGCCCAGCGCTCGATTATGGACGCGCCGGGGTTGACCTGCTTCTCGATCCGGCCTGGGACTTCAACGTCGACCGTACTTGGCACGGGCACATCGCCATCATGCGCGGCGTCGAGGGTGGATATGCGATCGCGCACGCAGCGAAGGATGGATTCCTCACGGTGACGGACGATCGGGGCCGCATCCTCGGCGAGGTAAGGACCAACAGTGGAGCGTTCGCGTCGCTGCTGGTGGACGTACCGTTGCGTCACGACCAGACGGTCTTCGATCGACATGGCACTTGGTTCCCCTGGCTGGCAGGGCTGCTCCTGCTTATTGCTGCCGCACGATTGTTCACTGCAGCTCGTGTGGCATCAGGAGGACGCAGCTTGGAGTAGATGCGACAATTGGTCTCTGCCCGCTCGAAATTTCTCGGAATTTCCTGAAATCTGTCGAATGGGCCGCGTGTCATCCGTCAAACATTCAGGAGCGCACGGGCGCTCACAATTGTTCTCAAGGAGAAAAGGTGATGCAATTCGCTTTGCTAATCTTCGAACCGCCAGAAGCTTTTGCGGCACGGAATGCGGACGAAAATGATCCCTACCTCGGGGCGTGGCGAGCCTACCACAAAGCGCTCGTCGAGGCCGACATCTTCGTCGGTGGAAGCCCACTGCAACCCCCGGAGACCGGGACCACGGTACGACTGAAGGACGGAAAGCGGCGTGTACAGGATGGCCCCTTCGCTGATACCAAGGAGCAACTGGGTGGATTCACAATCCTGGAACTTCCCTCGCTTGATGCGGCGCTCGAATGGGCAGCGCGATGCCCAGCCGCAGCCATCGGTGTTGTGGAGGTCCGACCCGTTTCGCCTGAATACCTTCGCCGGGTCACGGGATGAGTGGAAGCGAACCGGAGAGCACTCACCGAACGATCGAACGTGTGGCTCGCGAGTCCTACGGTCGGCTAGTGGCTTACCTTGCCTCAAACACGCACGACGTGGGGAGCGCGGAGGATGCCCTCAGTAATGCGTTGTTAGCAGCACTCGAAACTTGGCCGCGAGACGGTGTGCCACTTAATCCAGAGGCGTGGCTGCTGACGGCGGCGCGCCGCTCTTTTATCGATCTAGTGCGTCATCGGCAAGTAGCCGAGGCCAACGAACCCACGCTCGCGCTCCTCAGAGAGGAGTCCAAGGAGCCCAACATGACTTTGTCAACAGAATTTCCAGATGAACGATTGAAACTGCTGTTTGTGTGCGCCCATCCGGCAATCGATCCGGCGATGCACACGCCGCTCATGCTCCAGACTGTTCTCGGCCTGGACGCCGTGCGCATTGCCCATGCCTTCTTGGTTTCACCCACCACGATGGGGCAGCGGCTGGTGCGGGCCAAGACGAAAATCCGCGACGCCGGCATTCAATTCGAAGTCCCCCAAGACCGCGAACTGCCACAGCGGCTCGACGCCGTCCTCGAGGCTATCTATGCGGCTTTCGGAATCGGTTGGGATGACATGGCCGGTGTCGACCAGCGCGGACGCGATCTGGCCGAGGAGGCGATCTGGCTTGCGCGAGTGCTTTTGCAGTTGATGCCAAAGGAGGCCGAGGTTCACGGTTTGCTGGCTCTCATGCTCCACTGCGAAGCCCGCAGAGGAGCGCGGCGAGGGCCGGACGGCCAGTTCGTCCCTCTTTCGGAACAGGATGCACAACAGTGGTCTCGACCATTAATCGAGGAGGCGGAACGCCATCTCGCCGAGGCGTCGAAGCGCCGCCCCATCGGCCGGTTCCAACTCGAGGCTGCGATTCAGTCGATTCATGCTGAGCGGGCGCGCAGCGGCCGGACTGAGTGGACTGCGATCATGCTGTTCTACGGACAGCTAATCCGGATATCGCCGACGCTCGGCACGCGAACTGGATACGCCGCCGCCGTAGCCGAAGCGAAGGGAGCCGAAGCAGGGCTGGCAACGTTAGATGGGATTGACCCGGACGATATCTCCGCCTATCAGCCGTACTGGGCGGTTCGCGCTCACCTGTTGCAGCGGCTAGGGAAAACACCTGAGGCCATGGATGCCTTCGACCGGGCGATCGGCTTAACCGAGGACCCCGCAGTGAGACAGTTTCTGCTCCAAAAGCGAGGCTGATTTCCCCTTTGTGGCTTGTTCAAACGCCGAGAACGGGATACGCCGCGGCAAGTTCCTGCCCCAAAGGTGGGTTTAACTTTTTCTTGCTTGCTCTGTCGAAATCAACTCTCCTTGCACGTCACCCATATGAAAGCGGCTTAGCGATCAGGCTTTGCCCGCTAGAGACGAATGATTAGGAGATCATATGACAATCAAAGACAAATCAGTTTTGGTGACTGGGGCCAATCGGGGTATAGGGCAGGCGCTGGTCGAGGAAGCATTGAAGAGAGGCGCGAAGCGAGTCTATGCCGGCACGCGGCAGCCCTTGTTCCATTTGGATGGGCGCGTCACGGCCCTGGCATTGGATGTGACCAGCGCGGCGCAGATTCAGGGAGCTGTCGAAAGAGTCGAGTCCCTCGATATTCTCATCAACAACGCCGGCATCGCTCCCTACGACGATCTGAGCAATTCCGCCGCTATCGAGCAGAGCCTGGCCGTCAACCTCTTCGGACCGTTCAACGTGACGCGCACTTTCCTGCCGCTGCTGCGGCGCTCCAAAGGAGCCATCGTCAACAACCTTTCTCTGATGGCGCTCGCACCCTTACCGCTCACGCCCGCCTACGCCATTTCGAAGGCGGCCGCGTTCAACATGACGCAATCGATGAGAGCGCTGCTGGCAGGCCAGGGTGTGGCGGTCCACGGCGTCTTTCTGGGTCCCGTTGACACCGACATGACCCGAGGCTTCGAGATACCGAAGGCCTCGCCTGAATCGGTTGCGGCGGGTATTTTCGATGGATTGGAGAATGGTGAAGAGGATATTTTCCCCGATCCAGCTTCACAGTCCATCGCCGAGGGCTGGCGCACTGGCGTAGCCAAGGCGTTCGAGCGCCAGTACGCAGGTTTCGTGCCAGAGAGAGCGGCAGCTCTTTAATAACATCACGGATGTCGCAACCGAAAGAGAGGATGGAGGAACGGATCATGAAGAAGAAGGATTTCACCACGACCTTTTCGGTCGATCAGTCCCCCAAAGAAGTCTTTGACGCCATTAACAACGTTCGAGGGTGGTGGTCAGAAGAAATTGACGGCAGTACTGACAAACTTGGTGCTGAGTTTAAGTTCCACCACAAAGATCTTCACCGCAGCACTCAGAAGATCATCGAATTCGTTCCGGGCAAGAAAGTTGTATGGCATGTGTCGGAAGCCCGACTTAACTTTGTCAAAAACAAGACCGAGTGGAATGGCACCGAGGTTGTCTTTGAGATCACCAGGAAGGACGGCAAAACCGAACTCCGCTTTACGCACGTCGGCTTGGTTCCTGCTTTCGAATGCTACGGTGACTGTTCAGGCGCATGGGGCTTTTATATCGACAACAGTTTGCGCGACCTGATCACGACCGGTAAAGGGCAGCCCGCCCTGAAAGATTAATCGCGGATGTACGTTCAACGAATAAGAGTCACAGCAGGAACTCCGGCCGTGAGACAGTTCCTGCTGCACCAAATGCAGAGCTTATTTTTCCTGTATTCCTCTGTCGAAATCGATTCTCGTCGCCCGTCATCACAATAGAGGCGGCTTAACGGTCAAGTTGGCCACCGAAGAGGTGCATGATGTGTCCATTCTGTTTTGCAACCGTAGGATTGGTCGTTGCCGGGGTGGTTTCCACCGGCGGGATTGCAGCGTTGGCTGTGAAAGTTTCTCGCAAGAAGAACGGAGCGGAAGAGATCGTCGGGAATCTGGACAAGAATCTGATCAACGAGGAGAAATGATAATGTCGACGAACAACGAGAAAGCGATGAAGACACCTCCGATCGTGTCGCAACAGGAGTGGGAGACTGCACGGCAGCAACTCCTCGTGAAGGAGAAGGCCTTGACCCGCTCCCGTGACGCGCTGGCCGCCGAACGCCGGCGGATGCCTTGGATGGTAGTGGACAAGAAGTACGAGTTCGATGGACCCAACGGCAGGGTAAGCCTGCTCGACTTGTTCGAGGGCCGTCGCCAGTTAATCATTTATCGCGCCTTCTTCGAGCCCGGGGTATTCGGTTGGCCCGAGCACGCCTGCCGTGGCTGCTCCCTGGGCGCTGATCAGGTCTCGCACCTGGCGCATCTGAACGCCCGCGACACCACCCTGGTCTACGTGTCACCCGCGCCGCAGGCCGACATCGCGCGCCTGAAGGAGCGGATGGGCTGGGAGATACCTTGGTACACATTCACCAACGGCTTCGACAAGGACTTCGGCGTCGCCGAATGGCACGGCCACAATGTGCTCTTCCGCGATGGCGAGCGGGTGTTCCGCACATACTTCATCAACAACCGCGCCGACGAGGCGATGGGGACTATCTGGAGCTACCTCGACATCACACCGCTGGGCCGTCAGGAGACTTGGGAGGATTCGCCGGAGGGTTACCCCCAGAGCGCTCCGTACAAGTGGTGGAACTGGCACGACAACTACAAGGCCGAGGCCTCGCCTCACCCGAAGTGGGTCGATATCCTCACCGACCCTCAAGGAGCCGCCGCCCGAAGACGCGACGAAGAGGAGAAAGCGGGCTAAAAATGGTCTCACAGTGGAAGTCATCCGGTGATGGCGAATCGGCGGCTGCGAGCGAATCGCGGCCGTCGAATTCGTTTCGAATGATCGCGGGCACCTCCACCTACTCTGCAGCGAAGTTGGACGGCTAGGTAACGGGAAGTCGGCCGTTCGGTAGTGATGACCTCAGGCTCATGAGGCTCCGGGTTCAAGTCCGATGGCATCGTTTACCGCATTTTGAAGGCGCTGCTTGCAGCCCAGGTAGCGTTCAGTGGTTTCGATGGAAACGTGTCCGAGGAGAAACTGGATCTGTTCGAGCTCACCTCCTGCCTGATGACAGAGGCGAGCACACGTTCTACGCAGATCGTGTGGAGCGAGCCCTGTCAGGCCGCGGCTCGCAGCTCCCTCTCTAACGATCGACCAAATCACCTTTGGCGTAAATCCATTTCCCCACGTCCGGCCTGCTTTGTTGATGGCCCTGAAAAGTGGGCCTGAAGTGAGTCCAGCGGACACTGTCCACTCATCGGTTGTTCTCTTCACCCAGTCGGGCATCGGGACCGTGCGGATGTGACCGCCTTTTCCGTTTAAATCTGCGATCACCCAGTGTCCTTCTCGGAGTTGAACATCTTCCAGCTTCAAGGCTGCAGCTTCCGCCCTTCTCAGGCCGCAGCCGATGAGGAGAGCGATCATGGCTTGGTTCCTCAGTTCCTTTGGAGTCGATGCGCCAAATGCGCCGATCAGTCGCTTGCCCTCTTCGGCGGTCAGCCAGTTGCCGATTCGAACGCCGAGCCGGCGGGCGCCCTTCACCCTGCGAATGCCGGCGGCCAGATCGGGACTTAGTAGGCCACAATCGGAGGCTTCGTATGCGAGTCGACGTACTGCTGCCAATCGCAGGTTGATTGTTGACGGAGCGTAATGACGCTGCTCCAGCGAAATTCGATATCGCGTTACAACCGTTTTGTTGAAAGCCAGTCGTGGCTCCGAGCAATACCAGTCAATGAACTCGCGAATCGCGTGGTCGTAGGAGCGCTGAGAACTGGGTGAGGTGAGGCTGTTGAGCACAGCCAATTTGGACTGCTCAAGATCCGGAAGCTTTAAGATGGTTTTTGGAGCTCGCTTCCGCTTCGCTTTTGCCTTTCGCGCCATTGCAACGGCCTCCTTTGGCCGTGGCAACAGCGTCAACCACTCCAGCGTCTCCTGACCATCTGCGCGTTTCTCAGGATCTATTTTGGGGTCACCACACCAAACGTAAGAAATCGTACGCTTGCGATACGCGAATCGCCACGCGCTGGATGAGCGAGTCGGCCTGAACTCAACTTCTGTTGTTTTCCCAATGGGAATGTGCCATTCTCCTGTTGGTAGCCAAAATGTGAAATGTGGTGATGTCAAATGTTCACGAAGACCAAGAAGGACGTGCAATCGGGGACGCTGGCCCTGATGGTGCTGAAAACGCTTAACGTGCTCGGACCCCAGCACGGGTACGGCATTGCTAGGCGGATCGAGCAGATCAGCGGCGACAAGCTCTTCGTTAACCAGGGCACTCTCTACCCGGTACTGCTGAGGCTGGAACAGGAGGGCGCGGTTGAGTCGGACTGGGGAACTTCTGAGAACAATCGGCGCGCCCGTTTTTATCGTCTGACGCGTGCGGGGCATAAGCTCCTCGAAGCCGAGAAGCGCGATTGGGAGCAAACCGCGGCGATCATCGCACGGTTCTTTGAAGTGAAAGCCGAGGATCTGGCATGAAGACTCTCAATAGATTCCTGATCCGTCTGCGCAATCTTGTCACTGGCCAGCGCGGCGATCAGAGGCTGCGTGAAGAGTTGGAAGACCACGTGGCGCGGGAGGCGGAAGCCAATATACAGGCCGGAATGAGCGAGGAAGAGGCGCGGCGGCGGGCGCGGATGAAGCTTGGCGCCACGGAAGCGATCCGAGAGCAGTACCACGCAGAGGAGGGATTGCCCTTGCTGGAATGCCTGGTGCAGGACACGCGATTTTCGCTGCGGCAGATGAGGCGTTCGCCGGGGTTCACGCTCGTCGTAGTGTTGACGATGGCACTAGGGATTGCGGCGACGACAACGATGTTCACGGTGGTGTATTCGACGCTGCTCAGGAGCTTGCCTTATCCACAGTCGGAGAGAATTGTCGCAATTCACGACACACGGATTGCCGGACAGTCTGCTGGGGGGCTGATGACGGGTCCGCGATTCTATGACATTGAAGCGCGAAACCGGAGCTTCTCCAGTCTGGCAATCTTTTACTTCGACGAGAGCACCCTCATTGCGGGAAAGAAGTTGCCTAACTATGTGAAGGGAGCGGGAGCGAATGCAGGATTCTGGGATGTCTTCGACACAGCGCCGATGCTCGGGCGGGTATTCAATGCGAGAGACGACGTGCCCCATGCCCCGCGAACCGTGGTGTTGAGCTATCCCGGATGGCAGCGGCTTTTCGGAGGCGACCCGAACATAATCGGACAACAGGTGAAGCTGGATCAGCAGACGGCGACGATTGTGGGCGTGATGCCGCAAGGTTTTTCTGCGCCGGGAGGCGCGGACCTCTGGCACGCGGCGCAGTTTAATACGAATGACTGGGGCAATTATCGGGGCGACGGATTGCGGGACAACAATGTATTTGGGAGATTGCGGTTCGGCGTGACCCTGGCGCAGGCTCAGGCCGATCTGGATCGGATCGGGGAGCAACTCAGGAAGGAGTATCCGTCGAGCGACGGCGCGTGGCGGTTCACGAGCGAGACGCTGCGCGAGGACTGGTACGGTCAGGTACAGTCGGCACTGGTGGTCTTGCTGATCGCGTCGGCGCTGCTGCTGCTGATCGCTTGCATCAATGTGGCCAACCTGCTCTTGTCTCGGGCGACGACTCGGCAGAGGGAGGTCGCTCTGAGGCGGGCGCTGGGTGCCTCGGGACGGCGCGTGGCTTTTCAGATTTTTGTGGAGAGTGTACTCCTTGCGTTGGCAGGCGGCGTTACGGGAATCCTCTTGGCATTCGTGCTGACTCGCATCGCCGCTGCCAGCCTGCCGGGAATTCTGGGGCGGCCGGGCACGATTCACCTGGACGGGATTGTTATTGGAGTCGCTCTGCTGATTTCGGTGGCAACTGGAACCGCGTTCGGAGTGATTCCGGTGCTGGAAACACGGAAGGTGCAGTTGCATTCGGCGCTCAAGCGGGGTGAGACACGCCTCGGAGGATCATCCGGCAACTGGTTGCGCAGCGTCCTGGTGGGGGTGCAGGTAGGTCTGTCTCTTGTGCTGCTGGTTGGTGCGTCGCTTCTGGGGGAGTCGCTGTGGAACTTGATGAAGCAGCCACTGGGATTTGAGCCGGAACACCTGCTGACGGTTCGGGTATTGTTGCCGTGGGACACGACGCCGGAAGCGGTAGGCAATTTCTACAACGACGTACAACAACGAATTGAAAATCTCCCAGGAGTAGAGGCTGTGGGGCAGATCAGTTCGCCGCCAGTGACCGATTTTCATGTGCACGGCAGCTTCAACGCGGACTGGCTGCCGCAAGTTGCCAATCAGCCGGCAATCAGCGCGGAAATCCGGAATATCGCCGGGAATCTGCTGGTGGCGATCGGGACGCCATTGCTGACAGGGAGAGCGTTTACCGCAGCGGACCAGGTCTCGACAGTGCCACCGGTACTCGTGAACGAAGCATTGGTGCGTGAGTTAATGCCGCAGGGAAATCCAATCGGACATCATCTGCTCGTGGATGGCCAGGCGCACGAGATTGTGGGGGTGGTTGCCGATGTGCGAGGGATATCAGGAGCGATCGCGGCGGAGCCTGGACCAGCCGTCTACTGGCCTGCGAACACCAATGGCGGGTGGCATCGCTACTTTATGGTGCGGACGAAGGTGCCGCCGGAGCAACTCGCAAAGTCGATCCGTGAGCAGGTATACCAGGCAGACCCGCGGCAGTCGGTAGGCGAGATCGAGACGATGGATCAGCTACTAAGCGATGCTGTGGAGCAACCACGGCTGAACGCAGCGGTGGTTGCGTCATTTGCCGGGATCGCATTGCTGCTGGCCTGCGTTGGAATTTATGGAGTGGTATCGCATTTTGCTGCGCAGCGCACGCAGGAGATTGGCGTCCGGATGGCACTCGGAGCGACGCGGAGTGACATTACACGACTTTTCGTGCGGCGGGTGATGGTCCCGGCAGCGATAGGCCTGGCGACCGGTACTGTGGTCTCGCTGGCGGCGAACAGGCTATTACGCAGTCAGTTGTACGGGGTGCAACCGGATGATCTGCGGCTTTACCTTGCATCCCTGCTGGTCCTGCTGGCGCCCCTGCTGGTGGCTACCCTCAGGCCGGCGATACGCGCAGGGAAGACAGAGCCGATGGAGGCGTTGAGAGCGGAGTGAATACAGGGCCATTAGTGGGGAACAACAGAGTGATTGACTGCAGAGCTGCGACGAAGAGCTATGCCTCTAAACCGGTTCTTCAAGGCATAGACCTCGTTGTAGAGCCTGGCATTTGTGCCCTCTTAGGGGCCAACGGCGTTGGCAAGTCCACGCTGCTACGCCTGCTCTCAGGATTAGAGGAGCCAGACAGCGGTTCCGTGTTCATCGGCGGACTGAGTTTCCGGGATCATGGAGTCAGGATTCGGCGGAATCTGGGTGTACTCCCCGAGGGGCTCGGGCTGTTCGAGTCTTTGACGGTCATCGAGAACCTGATGGCAGTTGGACCAATTTATGGACTCACGATGAGCGAAACAGCAGCTCGAGCAGCGGATTTGCTGGGGCTGCTCGATCTTACCCAAGGACGCCACACCGTTGCACGCAATTGCTCGTTCGGCATGCGGAAGAAGACCGCCCTGGCTATGGCCCTCCTGCACAAGCCGAGGTTTGTACTGCTGGATGAGCCGTTTGAGGGTATCGATCCCGCATCTTCCGCTGCCATTCAAATGCTGTTTAGCCAGCTCTCCCGCAATGGCGTTACGATCCTGCTCACCTCTCACATCCTGTCGGTCGTGCAAAAGTTAGCCACCCGCGTCGTCATTCTTTATGAAGGTCGAGTTGTATCAGATTTCAACCCGTCACCCACAGAAGCAGGAGTTGAGGAGGTGTACTTCAGCATCGCTGGCAAGGCCCAGCCGGAGGTGCCGGATTGGCTCAGATTCTAGCCCTTCTGTCCCTGTTGAAAAAACTGATGTTGAAGGAACTAGGCAGCGTTTCTTCCGTGCGTACCAATAACTTCCTGTTCTGCATCCTCCTTATTCTTACTGCAAGCGGGGGGACGCTGAGGGTGAAATTCTGGAGTACGTTCTTCTTTCAGATTGTCCTGCTTGCGCCTCTGCTGGTTACCTTTTCAGTGGATACGCAGCATCGATTGCCTCCTGAGCGGGTGGCTACGTGGCCACTGACAGGTAGAGAGCGACTCTTGCTCAGCTCCGTAAGTTTTGCGTTGAATCCATTATTTGTCGTGTTGTTTTTTGGCTACCTGTTCTGGATGGGCTTAGCCGCAGCTTTATTCTTCGTTCTCCTGGCACTTATCGTCCATACGACGGTTTTCGCCGTTAGCCGTCTCCCCTTCATACTACGAATTCCTGCAAGCCTCGGCCTCTCAAGGGCGCGCTTCGAGGTCGGCGGAATCGCGCAAGAGATGTGGCGAGAATTGCAAGGAACCCTCGACTTCTGGGTCGCGGTGCTCATCGCTGTTATCGGAACGTTGTATCGGCTGTTTGGGCGGGCACCAGAGCCCACAGCATTTCCTGTGCTGTCGTTAGTTGTGGGTATAGCAATGAGCACGGTTGCGCAACGCATGCAGCGCCTGGATGAAGGGCGAGCGTTGCTGCGCTATCGCCTCCTGCCGATAGCAGGTTGGAAGCTATTGGTCACGCAGGACATGACGTTCCTGATCCCGCTCGCCGTCATGGTTTCACTCCTAAGTCTACGAACAGGTGTTTCCTTTGGCTTGGTCGCTCTCGCAGTCGGACGATACCCTTCGCTGAGACAGCGGGCGAACCAGCGTAGATGGCGTTTCGTCGGAGGGGATCCCCGTTTCGGGGTAGCACAGGTACTCTTGGGTGGATTTGCTGGGATTGGAGCAGCGAGGTCAGGACTTTGGGTCTTGGCCGTTGCCTTCGCCATCTATCTGGTTTCCATATTCTGGGGCGAAATGCTCTGGAAGCGCTCCCTAACTGCTTAGTCCAATCTTGGAATGATGCGAAATAGCCAATGCGCTCATCGACGTCAGATAAATACCGGTATGTCGGCCGTTCGGTAGTGATGACCTCAGGATCATGAGGCTCCGGGTTCAAGTCCGATGGCATCGTTTACCGCTTTTTGAAGGCGCTGCTTGGAGCCCAGGTAGCGTTCAGTGGTTTCGATGGAAACGTGTCCGAGGAGAAACTGGATCTGTTCGAGCTCACCTCCTGCCTGATGACAGAGGCGGGCACACGTTCTACGGAGATCGTGTGGAGCGAGCCCTGTCAGGCCGCAGTTCGCCGCTCCCTCTCTAACGATCGACCAAA
>Ga0210394_10006174_pt1 | contig 13063 bp, 11 predicted proteins | sample IncBWC12MmetaG_FD_160121 | JGI IMG/M metagenome (GOLD analysis project Ga0210394, IMG submission 160121) | Forest soil microbial communities from Barre Woods Harvard Forest LTER site, Petersham, Massachusetts, United States - Inc-BW-C-12-M | ecosystem: Environmental > Terrestrial > Soil >...
CCAGGCCGGCGTCAATCAATTCCGCCGAAGTTGCGGCTGCGGTGCCGCCCGCGGGTCCGCCCAAAGCCAACAGGCTGGTAGGAAACCCGCCGTAGGTCGTCGAATACTCGACCGAAACCGTGTTGATCGTACGGATCGACCCGACCGCGGAGGCTTCGTTGGCTGCCATCTTGGCGCGGAGCAGGTTCGGGATAGCGATTGCGGCAATAATCAGGATGATTGCCACAACGATCAAAAGTTCGATAAGAGAGAAACCCTTCTGTGTTTTTCGCATGAAAATTATGTCTCCTTGGGCGCTGCGGTCACCGCAGTCACCCGCATCAGGTGCAAGCACCGTGCCAGTCTGGGCGTGGACAGGTGCCGATCTCGACACAAGTGCGCCAAGCCGCTTCATTACAGGTGCTTAAGGATGACGGGCCGGTGGAACCCCGGCGCGGCGCTATGGCGCGTGTCTCTCCGATCCTTCGCGAACTGCCAGAAAGCGTCATTGCCGTTGAACAAAAAATGTCGTCTTGCGACCGATCTGACCTACTCTGCCGTCCTGCCTTACCTAGCCGTGCAACGAATCCATTAGGTCGTAACACGATGCGTTAGACTTGAGCCGCACTCCGCGTCCGCTGGACTTGCCGTCGCGGGACGGCCGCTCTCGCTGGCCGTTCTCGGAACTGGGCTGGCGATGGACGCTCGGTCAACTCGGCGAGCACCCGGTGATTGACAACACGGCGAGGGACGTGGATTCTGGTACGGCCATGTGGAACGTAGAAGATCGATTCGAGCCTGCCGTCCTCGAAGCCCTGCCGGCCAAGGGCTTCCGAGTCAGCAGCACGGGCGGCGTCGTGCGCGTCGAAAAGTACGGCTGCGGCGCCGAGTTACGGCGCATGCCGGACGGGCGGTTCCAAATGACCATTCTTCCCAGCATCCTGTTGCAAGGCCAGTTCACGCTCTTGTGGGACGCCGGCTACCAGAAATTTTTGATCACCGAGGAAAGGCACAAAGTCCCGGCCGTCGCCGAACAACTCCTGAACATGCGCCGCTTCAATGAAGAGCTGCGCACGGCCCTCGGCGTGCCAACCTATTACAACGAGGCGCTGGGTTCTACCTGCCAGGTCTCAACCTACGACCGGCTCCAGGGACGGCCGGGCGCTGTGCCCGACGAAAGCGTCGGCGTCAAACCGGAACCTGAAGAAGACTAGTCCCCGTGGGACTCGACGCTGCGCCGGGCTTCTTCGAGCTGCCGGCGAAATTGCTCCAGGTCCACGCGATGCTTGGCGACCTTCCGCGAGCCAAGCAGGATCGCCGGCACATCCGCACCGTACCGTTCGCGCAAGACGGCGTCGGCGTCAATGTTGACTTCCCGCAGGCGCGCCCCCGCGCGCCGCAGCAGCGGATCGATCTGCGCCTTCGCTTCCTCGCAAAGGTGGCATCCCGGCCGCGTGTACAGCGTGACGTCGAGCGGCCCTGCGAGCTCGAGGCGTCCATCCTCGGTGCGCTCGTATGCGTCGGGCTCGACGGCGCGCCGCAGCCAGCCGTGCTCAACTAGCTCATCCGCAAGGGTTCGCAGCTCGGTGCGATCGCCAACGGCATCGAGCCGTATTGCCCCGCGTCCCGGCTCGTCGAAAGCCTCCAGCAGTTTCCGGCTCTGCGGGTCCACGAAACCTCCAGGGTAAACCGACACACCTTTATACCGCAGCCGCGCGCCGAATCGAAAATGCGCGGCGCGTCGGCTCCTTGTCACCGTGCGCGGCCCGTGGTACACCCACACAGGGAGAAACAACCGTGGTCGATGTGCTCGCGCTGGTCGGTGATCTGTTTTTCCAGGCAAAACTTGCCGAGACCGCTCGGCACCTGGGTGTATCCCTGCGAACCGTCTCGAGCGGCGATGCCCTGGTGCAAGAGGCCGCCGCGCAGACGCCGCGTCTGGTGCTCGTGGACCTGAACGCCCGCCAAGGTGCGCTCGCGGCCCTCGAACGCTTGTGCGCCGCGGGCCAGGCGCAGACCATCGTGGCGTTTCTTTCCCACGCGCAGACCGAGCTGGCCCAGAGGGCGCGCGCCGCCGGCTGCCGCGAGGTGCTTCCGAGGTCGCAATTCACCGCCGAGTTGGCCGGAATTCTCCTTCGGGCAAAATCGTGAGGTCGCCTCTGCGCAGTTCGCGGAAACACCCGGCGCCGATAAGAATCGCCGCCGTCTTGTTGCTCTCGCTTGCCGTGCCGGGGACGCGCTCTCAGACCGGACCCGCGCCCATGCGCGATCCAGCCGCAGCGCTCGCTGACGCCTTGTCCGCGGCATGTCGCCAGGACCAGGCGGCGTTTGCGACTCACCTCACGGCCGCAAACGCCGCCACATTTCGAGCGCTGCCGGACCCGCGGCGCAGCGCGCTGCTGAAGCGCTTCGTGCTGCTGGACGACGCGGGCAAACCGCTGCTCTCCACCACAGCCGAAGGTCGCACGGAAGTGCGCTGCGAAGCCGCCGGATTGGTTTCCGCCATGCGCCTCGGCTCCGCCGAGGTCCGGGAGAATCTCGCCTTTGTCACGGCCGAAGTGGGAGAGCCCGGCGGGGAAGCCCGGCCGGTGCGCATCGGATTGGTGCGCGAAGCCGGCGAGTGGAAGCTGCTTTCAGTAGGACTGCTGCTGCTTGATTTGCCGGCGCTCTCGCGCCAGTGGGAAGAGGCGGACCTCGAGGCGCACGAGGCCGAAGTAATCGCTTCACTGCGCAAGATCGCCGAGGCTCTCGGCGGCTACCAGCAGGCGTTCGGCAAACTGCCCGAGGCGCTCGAACAACTCGGGCCTGGTTCCCAGGACGGCATCTCCCCTGACCGTGCTGGCCTGCTCGATGCGTCGCTTGCCGGGGGCGAAAGCTTGGGATATCGCTTCCGCTACACCATCAAGCCCGCCGCGGTGGAAGGCGACGAATCCGACCGCGACAAGGCTGCGGGCTTCGAGCTTGCCGCCACGCCTGTCGATTACGGAAGCGCGGGCCGCCGATCGTTCTACCTGGATTCCAAGGGAGTGCTGCGCGGCGCCGATAAGCACGGCGCCGTGGCTACCGTCGACGACCCGCAAATCCGTGAGCCGCAACCGTAGAAGCCTCCGAGACACTGAAGAACGCCCGCAGTTCGCCCACCGCACATTCCCTAAGGTTCTACTTGTCGTCTCCGGCGGATGGAAGCAAAATCAATATGCCCCTTCCTTAGCTTCGTGCCGGCAGTTGCCTCGGCGCGGACTCACTGATTTCACGCAAGAAGAGCGCTCAATGGATGAGACTCGGCCCGATGGGCTAGGGGCGGAGCCAAGCGTCGTGGATCCCGCTGAGCGGTCCATCGCGCGCGGCGGCTCGACCACTCAAAGCAGCGCCGAAAAGCGCCGCGACGTACGGTACGGCATCTCCGCTTCCGCGATCGTGATCGAGACCCAGACGCGCACCAAGCTTTTGGGTCGCGCTACCGATCTGAGCGCCAGCGGCTGCTACCTGGACACGTTGAGCCCGTTCTCCGTGGGCACAGCCGTACAACTGCACCTGTCGTGCGAGAACCACCTCTTCCGGGCCGGGGCGCGCGTTACCTACTCGCTCCCGGGTATGGGCATGGGCCTCGCCTTCACAAACATACCGCTCGATCAAGTCGCGTCGCTAAGCGATTGGATCGGCGAGTTGAGCGGCGAGTTGACGCCGAAACCCAGCGTGGCCTCGGAACCTGACTTCGATTTCCAGACGCCAGTCGCACCTGAGAAACCCTCTACATCGCAAGACGTCTTGTATGAACTCGTCATCCTGCTCTTTCGAAAAGGTCTTCTCACGGAATCGGAAAAGGACGCGTTTCGTAAGAAGCTTCGCCTCTGAATCCCCAGCGGCGTCTCGCCCTTCGCTTGCCCGCCGCAAAAATTCCGCGCCGCTCGGCATCGTTGCGGTGCGTTCGGAATGTGTTACGCTTCACGGCGGCCCATGCAGCGCTCCCTTCTCGTGACGTTTGCTCTCGCTCTTGGTTTGTCCTGCTCCTCCCCGATCCACGCGCGGCAGGGAGGCCAAACGCCTGCGCCGTCGCCCGCCCTCGAACTTCACAGTGGCTTCTGGGTCAACCTGCACCACTTTCTCTATCTCGAAGCCCGTCTGCGCGGTGCCGGCGCGGAACCCGCATCCCGCGAATCTCTGGCGCAGCCGGAATACTCCCCAGCCGTCTCGACTGCCGATTTGACGTCCGCCGAGCAGAAAGCCTGGAATGCCGCGGTGAACACTTACGCCGCGGACTGGTCTTCGCGCGACCTCCTGCAGAATGGCGATATGGTGCTGATCAACGACCGGCTGGCCGAAATGGAAAATTGCCCCGACCTGTCCGGCAAATCCTCACCGCAATGCTTGTCGGGGCTGCGTCCCAACATGGTGGCCGCCCTCGAAGGAGCGGCGCCGGTCTATCGCGCGCGCTGGTGGCCCCAGCAGGATCGCGAGAACCGCGCCTGGATCGCCGGCGTCGCGCCGCTCGTGCGCCAGATGGGCGCGGGCCTGGCCGCCCAATTGGCCCAGGTCTACATGCACCACTGGCTCCCGGGACGCCTCCGCGTGGACGTGGTGTGGTATGCCGGCCCGGAGGGCTCCTACCCGTCGCTCAGCCCCGTTCACATCAACATCGCCAGCCACGACTCCCGCAATCAGGGCCTCGCGGCTTTCGAGATGCTCTTCCACGAAGCCTCACATTCCCTGGCCGAAGGCGTCAACCAGGCCATCGCGCAGCAGTGCCGCCAACTCGGCAAGCCTATCCCCCGAGATCTGTGGCACGCCCTGCTCTTTTACACTACTGGAGAACTCGTGCGCCGCGCGGTGGCCAATGCGCCCGCGTCCGCCGCCAATTCCGACTCCCCGGCCGGCTACACTCCCTACGCCTATCGCAACGGCCTCTACGAGCACGGTTGGAACGACTATCAGGCTGCGCTCGAACGCTACTGGCAGCCGTACCTGGATGGGAAAGTCGACTTCGACACGGCCATCGCCCACATCGTGTCGGCCCTCTGACTCGCTACGGAGCGGACCAAAGTAGCTTTCTGTCTTTATTGAAGAGCGCGATCGAGGCGGCCGAGGTTTTCTTGACTTGCCCGCCCTTAGTGGGCTGCACGCCGTTGCCGATGCTGGCCGTGAAGCCGTCTTTGTCCGATAGTTCGAAGGTCGATCCGTCCGGCGCGACGCCGATATGAGCTTGTATATCGGCGCGCGCGCCGATCAGCGAGAGTTGCGGGCCTTGCCCCGCCACAACGCTCATCGAAAGGGAGGAGACATGCTGCGGGTCGGACAGCAGCAGAAGCGGGCCGCCGGGAGAAGCATCGAGCAGCGACAGCGTCACCACCGCCGCGCCGCTTTCATCCAGCAGCTTGAAGCTCGGCCCCTCGCCGCCCATCGATAACTTGGCGCGTGCGCGCCCGTTGGCGTCTTTCAGAGTGAAGCTTTGTGCTTCGATATTTTGCGGGAGTGCCGGCGCGGGTGGCGGCGTTGCAGCTGGAGCCGGTTTTCCCGCGCGCGGAGCCGGGCTCTTGCGTTGGACTTGTCCCGTCAGCCCAAGCGAAGCCATGAAAAGTGATGGGACAAAGACCAAAAAGGCCAGTGCCCCGCGTTTCAGTCTGCTGTTCTGCCGTTCCAGCCGTTCGATGCGAGCAAGAATTAGGTGATTCGCTTGGATTTCTGCGCTCATGTCGCCTCCGTGCCTGCCTGGATTCTATCGGGTCAGGCGGCGGTCGCCCGAAAAACATCGTGCCTCGCCGCGAATCGCCAACCATTACGTCACCCCGGGGACTAAGGCGGGCCAGTCGCCGAAGGCGCCTGTGTGTGTGTAAAAAGAGAGAGGGTGAAGGTTTTGCGGCTGCGGGTGCGACGGGCGCGCAAGGGGAGTAAGATGCCCCCACCTTGCATGCATCGGAAAGGAAATGCTGGTGACGAACCTCGACGTGGACGCTCCAAGAGCCCAACTTACCCCAAACCAGATTCGCGGCTTTTGGGCGGCCTGGGGCGGCTGGACCATGGACGGCATGGACGGCTTCATTTACGCGCTCGTTCTGGTTCCGGCGCTGCGCGAACTGCTTCCCAAGTCGGGCATTCCGGCTACGCCTGCTAACGTGGGGTTTTACGGCGGCATTCTCTTTGCTTTGTTCATGATCGGATGGGGAATCGCGCTGGTTTGGGGACCGATAGCCGACCGCTTCGGCCGCGCGCGCACGTTGATGTTCACGATCCTGTGGTTTTCGCTTTTCACGCTTCTGGCCGCTCTGTCCACGGGCGTTTGGTCGCTGGCGTTGTTCAGGTTTTTGGCCGGCGTGGGGATCGGCGGTGAATGGTCGATTGGCGCTTCGCTCATCTCCGAGGAATGGCCCGAGGAGCGTCGCATCTGGGGCGTCTGCCTGATGCATACCGGTTTTTACGTTGGCTTTTTCCTGGCCGCGCTGGCGAATTACTTCATCGGGAGCCGCTTCGGCTGGAGATATATGTTCGTAGTGGGCGGTGTTCCGGCGATTCTGGTGGCCGTTCTTTACAATCGCATCCTCGAACCCGCCCGCTGGAGGAACAAAAAGCAGGAACTCGGCGCGAAGTTGACCGCGTACCGCGCATTTCTCGAGCTCTTTTCGCCGCAATACCGCCGCCGCACGATTCTGAATTCACTTTATCTGATTGCCTCGATTGTGGGCTTGTGGGCCGGGTCGGTTTACGTCCCGGCGGCGGTCACCTACATGGTGACGCAGACGGGCGGGACCGCGACGTACGCCGCGCAAATGGCCTCTTACGCCTCGGGCCTGCTCGGCATCGGAACGGTCGTCGGCGCGCTGCTCACTCCCCTGCTGGCCGTACGGCTCGACCGCCGGCTCATCCTCGGCATCTTTTTCGCGTTTATGTTGGTTTTCTTGTGGCTGTCGTTCGGTCACGTCTTCTACATGGCGAGCGGTGCCCTGGGATGGTTCATGGTGTGCTCCTTCTTCCTCGGTGTGGGCGGCGCGAATTTCGTGGTGTATTCGTTCTGGCTTCCCGAACAGTACGGAACCGAGTGCCGCGTCAGCGCCTTTGCATTTACCACGAACATCGGTCGCTTTGCCGGCGCCGGCCTGACGTTCCTGGTAGGCGCCGGAATTCGCCAGTACGGAACGCTGGGCATTCCCGTGGCGCTCACATCGTTGGCCTTTGTGGTCGGGATATTGCTCCTGCCGTTTGGCGTCGAGACCAAGGGCCAGGGCCTGCCGGCCTAGCGGCGCGGCGTGGCGTGGCGTGGCGGGGGAAAAAAGACGTCAGGCGCGCACTGCGGCTTTGCGGGATTTCGGAACGGATGGCGCCGCCGCTGGTGAATCCTCCATCGGGAGGCGGGAGCGATGAATCCCGTCGTAGGAGTGGAGAGCGCCGGCTACCGCGGCGGCCGTGGGAACCAGGCCGATTTCGCCGGCTCCTTTCGCTCCGTAGCCTCCGATCTCGTCGGGAACCTCGATCAGGATCACGTCGATCCGCGGCGTGTCTTTGGCCTTCAGGATGCCGAGGTCGCGCAAGAGCAGAGAGTCGGGCCGGCCGTTCGTGCTGGTGAAATTTTCCGAGAGTGCGTAGCCGAGCCCCATGTGCACGGAGCCTTCGATCTGTCCGGCGCAGGCTTTCGGGTTGATGGCCCGGCCCACGTCGTGAGCAGCCACCACGCGCGCGATGCGGCCGTCTTCGCCGAGGATGACCACCTGCGTCGCGTAGCTGAAGGTCAAATGCGTGGTCGGGTTGCCCAGGGCTTCGGGCGTGCCCGGCCGAGTCGTAAAATTGCAAACGTAATCACCGCGGTACTCGCGCCCCGCGAGTTGTTCGAGCGGCAGTTGCTTCAGGTCGGCGGCCAGTTGGCTTGCCGCCCGCTGCGTCGCCGCGCAACTGAGCGTGGTGCCGCGCGAGGCCCACGTCTCTCCGCACTTGAGGCCCATCTCCTTGTCCCAGCGGACCGTCATCGCCTCCAGCGGCAAGCCCGTTTCCTCGGATACGGCTTGCCGGATCGTAGTGAACAGTCCCTGGCCCATCTCGGTGTAGCCCGTGCGGATCTCGATGCGCGCGCCCTCCAGCACGCGAATTGATACGTGCCCGCTATCCACGGTGCCGTTGCCGATGCCGGTGCTCTTGATGCCGCAGCCGATCCCCGCGTATTTCGCGCTCTTGTAAATTTTCTTCACGGCTTCGAGCGTTTGCCGGATTCCGCAGCTCTCCCGCATGATCTGGCCCGTGCCGAAGGCATCGCCGGGGCCCAGGATGTTGCGTTCGCGGATGTCGTAGGCGTCGACGCCCACTTTCTCCGCGAGCAGATCCATGATTCCTTCCATGGCGAAGTGGGCTTGATTGGTGCCGAAGCCGCGCATGGCGCCGCTCGTCGGATTGTTGGTAAATACGGCCTTGGCTTCGATATCGACGTTGGGCACGCGGTAGGGACCGCAGGAGTGGCAAGCCGCGCGCAACAGGCATTTGCCGCCCGTTCCCGCGTAGCCTCCCGTATCGCCGACGATGCGGGCGCGCACCGCGAGCAGATGGCCTTCGGCGTCGGCGCCGACCGTGTAGTGCATGATCATTGGGTGTCGTTTCGGATGCAGCTGCGTCGATTGTGCGCGCGTGAGCACGGTCTTGACCGGGCGGCCCAGCAGGCGCGCCGCCAGCGCGGTCTGCGCCTGAATGGAAAGCTCTTCCTTGGCGCCAAACGCGCCGCCGCTTGCCGCCAGCTCCAGCTCAACCGCTTCGGGCGGCAGGTTCAGGACTTTGGCGATCTGGCGCTGGTCGAAGACCGAGCCCTGGCTTTGCGAGTGCACCTTGACGCCGTCGCCTTGCGGCAGCGCCAGGCAAGCCTCCGGCTCGAGAAAGGCCGGTTCGACCGGCTGCGTGGCGAACGTCGCCTCGATCCTGTGTTTGGCATCGCGCAGCGCGGTATCCACGTCGCCGCGGGCAAATGCCGTCGTTTCCAACAGGTTTCCGCACTCGTAGAGGTTCCCGCGCGGATGCACCTGCGGCGCGTCCGCCTCGAGCGCGGCGAAGGGATCGGTCAGCGGCGGGAGCACCTCATAGTCCACGTCCACTTGCTCCGCGGCCCGCCGCGCGTGGAAGGCGCTATCGCCGACCACCAGCGCGAGCATGTCGCCGATGCAGCAAGTGGTTTCACCCACAGCCACGAAAACAGGCAGGTCGGGAATCGTAAGGCCCGTGCCGCGCTCGCCGGGAACGTCGGCGGCCGTGAGGATTCTTACGACCCCCGGCATCGCCAGGGCAACGTCCGTGCAAATCGCCCGGACTTTCGCTCGCGGGTGCGCGCTGAGCACTGGCGCGCCGTGCAACATGCCCGGCACGCGCATGTCGTCGACGAAGGGTTTCTCGCCGAGGGCCTGCTCGATTCCGCCGTAACGCGAAGGCGATTGGCCGATGCCTTCCCTACGCTTGCCGTTTCCGCCGGCGGCAAACGCGGCGTTGCGCTTCAGCCCGAACTCCTCGCCGAAAAAGAAATGCCGTCGTGGCTCTCTGCCTGCGAGGTTCCCGCCGTTTTGCCAGGCCTCGCCGGCCGTTTGAATGGCGTCGATGATGCGCGCGTAGCCCGTGCAGCGGCAAAGGTGACCGGAGAGCGCCCGAGCGACGGCTTCGCGATCGCCCGTGCCTCCTTCGCGCACCAGCGCAGACGCGCGGACCAGGATTCCGGGAATGCAGAAGCCGCACTGTACCCCGCCCTCGAGTACGAACGCCTCGCCGAGAACGCGGCACATCTCCTCTGGCGTGCCTTCGAGCGTGACCACCTCGCGACCGGTCATCTGTTCCGGCTTGCGCAGACAAGCCAGCACCGGCCGCCCGTCCACCAGAATCGCGCAGCAGCCGCAGGTGCCTTCCGGGGCGCAGCCGTTCTTGGCCGAAACGATGCCGCACTCTTCGCGCAGAACTTCGAGGAAGTCCATGCCGGATTCGTAGGAGGCCGTGGTGGGCTTCCCGTTCAAGTTGAAATTAATCTTGGGCATACCGGCGCGCCGTCGCGCATCCTCAAAGGTAGCGCAGCCGAGTGGCAGATTCAATCGCAGCGAGCCCCGCTGGCCTCATCAGGCAATCAGCCATCGCGCGGGCTTCGGCATAGGGCTTTTGCGGTTTTGAATATACACTACCGGCAGTTACGTCCCGAGGTGACAGATGGTGGAAGCTATCAGCCACGTAAACAAGCGAGAACGGTTCCGGCGCCTGAAGGCGCACGCGACGGGAGCGCTCATCTTGAGCTTGCTTGCTGCTCTTGGCGCTTTCGCGCAAAAAATTACCACCGAATTCGACAGCGCCGTCGATTTTGCCAAGTTCAAGACCTTCGCCATTCGCGGCGGCCAGTTGAACGGCAAGAACCCTGCCCTGAACAGCGAACTGGTCAAGAAACGCATTGACGAGGACATCGCGCGCGAGTTGACGGCGAAAGGGCTGATGCAGGTTTCCGCGCAAGCCGATCTAAACGTTGTCTACCAGTTTGGGTCGGCCCGCAAAGCCGAACTCGAGAATTATCCCGCCGGATGGCGCGGCCTGGGCACGCGCGTCGTCAGAGTCCCCTACAGTGAAGGCACCCTGGTGATCAATCTGCGAGACCCCAGCACTCGATCTCTGGTCTGGCGCGGCATCGCGACCGAGGATAAGAGCGACGCCTCCAAGATCGAAGGCAAACTCGACGACATGGTCAAGAAGTCGCTGGAAAAATATCCGCCCAAAGAGAAGTAGTACGGCTGATGCTCTGGTGCCAAGCGGGCGAAGCGTCACCGTTTCCGAAACGCGCCGCCGCCGGGAAGTTGCGTCCCGCGAAGCAGGTGCGCCATAATGCGCCCGCGCCAGTGCCGGGCTTCGACTTGGCGCCGCAGAGGGGTGACGTGTGGCGACCAAGCCTTGGAGTTCCACCGCACCGCCCGGCGATTTTCGTCCGTACGTAGCTCCCGAAACAATCGAGGCGGAGTTTTCGTTCCGCGCCGTCCTCCTGGGCGTTCTGGCCGGTTTGTTTTTCGGCGCCGTGACCGTGTACGTCGGCCTGCGAGCCGGCCTGACGGTCTCCGCTTCCATCCCCATTTCCGTGCTTTCGATCAGCATTTTGCGGGCGTTCGGCAAAGTCAGCATCCTCGAAAACAACATCGTGCAGACCACGGGCTCGGCCGGCGAATCCATCGCCGGCGGCGTGATCTTCACGCTGCCCGCGTTGATTTTTCTCGGCTTCCCCCTCGAATACTGGGGAGTATTTTTCCTGGCGCTGATCGGCGGGTGGCTTGGCGTGCTGTTCATGATTCCGCTGCGGCGCCAGCTCATCGTCAAAGAGCACGGCAACCTGCTCTATCCGGAGGGAACGGCCTGCGCCGACGTTCTGGTGGCCGGCGATCGCGGCGGCTCGTTCGCCAGCCGCGTGTTCTGGGGCCTGGGGCTCGGCGGAGCATACTCGCTGCTGATGAACTCGATGGGCTTCTGGCCGGACACGCCGACCTACGATCCCAAGTGGTTGCCCGGCGCGTCTTTCCGAGCCAATATCACCCCCGAGTATCTCGGCGTGGGCTACATCGTCGGGCCGCGCATCGCCGGCGTCATCGTTTCGGGCGGCGTGTTTTCCTGGCTGGTGCTCATGCCGGCGATCAAATTTTTCGGTTCGCTCGCGCCCGGCCAGGCGCTCTATCCCAGCACGATTCCGATTCCGCTGATGACCTCCGACCAGCTCTGGTCGAGTTACGTCCGTCCGATGGGCGCGGGCGCCGTGGCAGCCGCGGGCGTCATCACGCTGGCGAAAACACTGCCGACGATCTGGTCGGCGCTGCTCGCGGGCATCAAAGACGTCCGCGCGAGCCGCGCCGGCGAAGCGCCCGCCGCGAGCCGCACCGAGCGCGATCTACCCATCAAGGTCGTCGTGTTCGGGGCGCTGGCCGTCATCGCGATGATGTGGGGGCTGCTGACCTTCCGGCCGATTCCCGGCGCCGAGACGGGAATCGGTGCGAACCTGCTCGCCGCGATATTCGTCGTGGTGTTCGGCTTCCTGTTCGTGACGGTTTCCGCGCGCATCTGCGGCCTGATCGGCAGCTCGTCGAATCCCATCAGCGGCATGGCCATAGCCACGCTCATGGCCACCTGCGCGATGTTTCTGGTGGTCGGATGGACGGGCGGAAGCTACGCGGTGCTGGCGCTCACCATTGGAGGCGTCGTGTGCATCGCCGCGGCAAACGGCGGCGGCACCTCGCAGGACCTCAAGACCGGCTACCTGGTCGGCGCGACGCCCGCGAAGCAGCAGATCGCCCTGATGATCGGCGTCATGGCCTCGGTTTTCGCCGTCGGAGGCACGCTCAAGCTGATGAACGTCGGCCTGGCGGAATACAAGCCCGTGCAGATCGCGGTGAACCTCGCGCAGCTGCCCGACGGCGCGCAGGTGGAAAATCCGAACTACGAGTACAACGGCAAGCCTTACGTCCTGATCAACGCGCTCGGATCGAGCGTGGTGCCGGACGGGAAGTACCTCTACAATCGCGATACCCAGCGCATCGAAATCCAGTGGGTGCAGGGCATCGGCAGCGACAAAGCCGCCGCTCCCCAGGCGCGCTTGATGGCCACGGTCATCAACGGCATCCTGAACCGGCAGCTTCCCTGGCGGCTGGTGCTGCTCGGCGTTTTCCTGGTGATTTCGATCGAGCTCCTCGGCGTGCGCTCGTTGCCCTTTGCCGTCGGCTCCTACCTTTCGATCGCGACGACGGCGGCGATTTTTGCTGGCGGCGTGGTGCGCTGGCTCGCCGAGCGAGGCCGCTCCAAAGGCGAGGAAGGCGACATCGGCCCCGGCCCGCTGTACGCCAGCGGGCTGATCGCGGGCGGCGGCATCTTCGGACTGGTGGGCATCATCCTGGCGCTGCTTCAGGATCAGGAGTTCCGCTATCACCTCTTCCGCCCGGGCCTGTTTCAGATCGGCCCCAAGATTCTCGGCGGGCTCGCGGCCAACCAGATGTTCGCCGTCGCCATGTTCCTGATCTTGTGCGGCACGCAATTCTTCTTCAGCCGCAAAAAGCTGGAGTAAACGCATGGAAAAGCCGCCGCCCACTATCGGGTTTATATCTGACACGAACCTGACAAAACACAACCG
>Ga0210394_10006176_pt1 | contig 13063 bp, 10 predicted proteins | sample IncBWC12MmetaG_FD_160121 | JGI IMG/M metagenome (GOLD analysis project Ga0210394, IMG submission 160121) | Forest soil microbial communities from Barre Woods Harvard Forest LTER site, Petersham, Massachusetts, United States - Inc-BW-C-12-M | ecosystem: Environmental > Terrestrial > Soil >...
TGGGCCTCGGGGGGGGGGGGGGCGCGACCGGACGCGCCGTCGGCGCATCAATCTCCCGGGGCGCTACTTTGCCGTCTTCGCCGGCTCGGTCGGGCGCGCCACGCCCCAGGGATCGTATCCCTGTTTCGGCGTTGGGATTCGGTCCAGCGCGGACTTGTAGGCCTTCTCATCGACTTGGGGACGGGTGTCGGTGGAAGGAGCGGCATGGCTGCCTTTCTTCATCCCTTGCGGATAGGCCGGAAGGGTCAGCGATGAGATGATCCCCGCAACGATGATCGCCAGCTTGATCGCTTTTGTCCCGCCGGTCATGCGCCTCTCCTCGGCTATGCAGCTTTGTCGAATCCCGACTTTACGGACCCAGCGCAACTTGTCCAACCCATCCGGTGTCTGGAGGTCCGGCGTGGAGGAAATTCAGATTCAAAATTGCGGCACTGCCAAAAAGGTAAGGGCTACTGCCATTGAATTCTCCCTGAATTCACTCATATAAATAAAATAACCTCTTGTTGCTGCAACGCGATGAGAGATACTTTTCAAGCAAACTGATGTGGGAATGTGCGATGGCCGCCGACATGCATTTGCCGGCAGATCCGCTGAAAAAAGCCGAACCCAAACCGTCTGCGCAGGTCTGGTTTGGAGGTGTGGCAGTACGCACGCTTTTCCTGATCGTGCTGACGGTGATTACCGCACGCGTCGCCAGCCCCCAGATGGAACACCTCTCGTCGCTCTACGAAACACCGGGCGATCTAATCCGGGTGCTGCTGGGTTTCGGCGTGGGTGCGTGGTTTATCGTCAACCTTTTCATTTTGCCCAAAGACGCCGGCGCCTACCGGACCTGGATGTATCTTGGTGTAGTAATTTTGCCCCTCTCATTGCTCTGCGCCTTCGTGGTTTGGTGAGCGCGCTGACGCCTGAAAATTTTCATTCACAGATTTGAGCGGCGCAGGTCGTGTCCAGGCACCCGCTCATCGCTGAATTCAATACAGCCGTTTTGCCCACGACAGCGGCGATCTCGGGGCTGCTGCCATAGCGGCAGCAGACCACGCCGCTATTTTGCGTCCGCGGACCGGATCACCTCAGGCGGATCACCCATGGCGCACTGGCGCCAGTCCGGCACGGTGCAGTTGGTCGGCCAGGCCCCACCGAGCGCCATGAACAACGCCGCGGTATCGGACAGACGATTGGCTTCCGTTTGCACGCGGACCACGGACGCCGTCAGGTAAGTTTGCTGCGCGTTGAGGACGGCGAGCTGGTTAACCTGGCCCGCGTTCAACTGCTGCTGGACGATGTCGAGGCTGGCCTTTGCGGCAACCTCGGCCCGCACCGCCGCCCTCATGGCGCGCGCATCCGCTTGCAGCGCCCGCAAGGCATCCGCGACATTTTGGAATGCGGTGATCACTGCGGCGCGATACAGGGCCTCGGCCTGTTCGAGCGCGGCCTCGGCCGCTTTCTGTTTGTAATAGAGTGTAAAACCGTCGAATATCGGCGCGGTGGCACTCGCCGTCAGCGTATAGAATCCGACGCCGGGCGTGAAGACTTGCGCATAATTCGGTGCCGCCGATCCGGCATTGGCCGAGAGCGCGATATTTGGAAGCCGGGCCGCGATCGCCACGCCCACCAGAGCGCTGGTCGAATGCATGCTGGCTTCCGCCGCCCTCACGTCGGGCCGCGCATCGACAAGCTTGCTCGGCAGGCTGATCGGCAGATTGGCGGGCAATTTGAGATGCGCGAGATCGAACTTCTGCGAAACCTCGTCAGCGGCATACTGCCCGGCAAGGGAGGTCAGCAAATCGCGCTGCTGGGCAAGCTGCTTTTCAAGCGGTGGCAGCAGTTCTTCCGCCTGGGCGAGAGCCGCGTCCTGGGCGAGCACATCGGCCTGGGCCGCCTGACCGTACTTTAGTTGACGTTTGAGAATATCGAGCAGGTTGCGCTCGATCGCAATGATGCGCTCCGTCGCAGCGATCTGTCCGCGCAGCGACGCCTCCTGTATCGCAGCCGTTACGACATTGCTGGTCAGCGTCAGATAGGCCGCCTCGAGCTGGAACAATTGCTGTTCGGTCGTGGCATCCAGATTCTCGACGGCCCGGAAGTTGGCGCCCCAGATATCCGGCACGAACGACACCGTCAGCTGGTTGGTCGCGAGCGAGAACTGGGTCTGCGGTTCCGTTATTGGAACGGGTGGCACCTGGCTGGGGTTGGAGATCAAAAACTGTTGGGCCGTCGTATTGCCCGTGACTTGCGGAAAGAACAAGCCGCGCTGGGCCTGGGCGTTGTATTGAGCAACCTTGATCGCGGCCTCTGCCGCTTGCAGATTTGGATTATGATCGACTGATTGTTTGATGAGTTCATTGAGAAGCGGCGACCTGAACGCCGCCCACCAGCGTGCCGAAACGTCGGCGCCTGTGACAAAGTGCTGACCGGCGATACGCGGCGGGCCGTTTCCGGCATCTGGCGACGCCAGCTTTCCGCGCACGTAACCGTCGACCTCGGGTTTGGCGGCAGGATTGAAATTCGGTCCCACCGCGCAGCCCGAAATGGCCATTGAAAGTACAGCCAGGACCGCCGTGCCGCCAAGGACACGGCGCTTGCGATCACGAAGATGCTGATACGGGTTCCACCTAACCATCCGGGTTACCCTCGACGGCCACATCGCCTTCAGTCTCGCTTGCGGTGTCTTCCTTGTCCCTCGAGAGAAAGATCTTCCGAAGCGCCGGCGCCACCACGAGCAGCAGCAGCGGTCCAATGAACATGCCCCCCACGACGACGGTGGCCAGAGGACGCTGCACCTGACTGCCGATGCCATGAGAGATCGCCGCCGGAAACAGCCCGACGCCAGCCGACAGCGCCGTCATCAGCATCGGCCGCATCCGTTGTTCGGCACCATGGAATACGGCTTCGGCGATGTCCATTCCCTGCGCCCGGAGTTCGCGGAAATAGGTGATGTTGAGAATGCCGTCCATCACCGCGACACCGAACAGCGAAATGAAGCCGATCGCCGCGGAGACGCTGAAGTCAAGCCCGGCGAAGTAAAGCGCGATCAATCCGCCGCCGATCGCAAAGGGAATACCGGCAACCGCCAGAAGGCTGTCGCGCAATGAATTGAACAATCCATACAGCAGAACCAGGATCAACAGCAGCGTGATGGGAACAACGATCATGAGGCGCTGTTTGGCGGCCTGCAGACTGTCGAATTCGCCGGCCCAGATGATTCGATATCCGTTCGGAAGCTTGATGGCCTTGGCAATCCGCGCCTGGGCCTCCTCGACGGTGCCGCCGAGGTCGCGGCCGCGGACACTGAACTTGATCGGAATGAAGCGCTGGCTGCGCTCGCGGTAGATGAATGAAGCGCCGGTATCGAGCGAGATATCCGCAAGCTCGCTCAGCGGCACGTAGCCGTTGGTGCCGGCTGGCGTTGTATAGCTGACCTTGACGGTCTTAATGGCATCGATGCTGCTGCGGTACTTGGCATCGAGCCTGACGGCCAGATTGAACTGCCTGTCGCCCTCCAGAATTGTGGTTGCGGTGGTGCCGCCGAGCGCCGCCTGAACGACGGTGTTGACGTCGCCGGTATTGAGACCGTATCGGGCGGCCTTTTCGCGGTCGATCTTGATATTGAGATTGGGCTGTCCCAGCAGGTGGAATATTCCGAGATCGGCGACGCCCTGGACCTTCGTCATCTCGGCCATCACCTGGGTGGCGAGCGACTCCAGCGTCTGAAGGTTCGGTCCGACAATCTTGACGGAATTGGCGCCCTTCACGCCCGACAGCGCCTCCTCGACATTGTCCTGGATGTATTGCGAGAAATTGAACCCGATCCCCGGCAATTCTTCCGCGAAATCCTTCTGCAGGTCTTCGGTCAGCTTTTCCTTGGTCAGGTCAGCGGGCCACTCGTCGAACGGCTTGAGCGGCGCGAACAGTTCAACATTGGAGAATGGCGAGGCATCGCTGCCGTTGTCGGGGCGGCCATGCTGCGACACCACCGTGAGAACCTCCGGGTGCCGGAGCAGGATTTCGCGCATTTTGCCGGTGGCGGCCGTGCCGGCGTCGAGCGACATCGTCGACGGCATTGCCGCCCTGATCCAGAAGTTGCCTTCTTCCAGTGCCGGCAGGAATTCGCTGCCGAGCCGCGATGCCGCCGCCACGCTCAAACCCAAGAAGACGATCCCGACAATCACGGCGACCTTGAGATTGCCGAGCGCCCAGCGAAGCACCGGCGTATAACTCTTGCGCAGGGCGCGCACGATGATCGTTTCGGTCTCTTCGATGTGCTTGGGAAGCAACAGGGCCGCCAGAACCGGCGTCACCGTGAAGGTAGCCAGCAGCGCTCCGGCGAGCGCATAGCCATAGGTCCGCGCCATCGGTCCGAAGATCTGGCCTTCGACACCCTGCATCGTAAACAGCGGTACGAACGCCGTGACCGTAATGGCCGCCGTAAAGAACACGGCTTTGTCGACCTGCAGCGCGCTGACAAAGATGACGCGCAGCCGCTCTGTCCACTTCTGAGTTGTCGTGCCATGGGAACTCGCCGATGTTGGGTCGGGTCCCCAATAACCTTCTGAAAGATGCTGAAGCAGCGTTTGCCGGTGTCCGGTATCCGACTGGAAATTGCGATAGATGTTTTCCATCATGATCACGGCGGAATCGACGATAATGCCGAAGTCGACCGCGCCGAGCGACAACAGGTTCGCGTCCTCGCCCTGCAAGACGAGGATGATAATGGCGAAGAACAATGCGAACGGAATGTTGGCACTGACGATGATGGCACTTCGCAGATCGCCCAGGAATATCCATTGAATGAAGAAGACCAGCAGACAACCGAAAATGAGGTTGTGCAGCACCGTGTGCGTGGTCACCCCGACCAGCGAACTGCGATCGTAGTAGGAGACGATCTTGACGCCCGGCGGCAGGCTTCCATCGCTGTTGAGTTTATCGACCTCGGCCTGAACGCGCGGAATGATGTCGTTGGTATGCTGGGTCCGCCCCATCACCACGATGGCGGCCGCTATATCGTCATCGTGGTCCCTGCCCCCGATTCCGAGCCGCGGCACATAACCGACGGAAACACTGGCGACGTTCTTGACCTGGATTGGAAGACCGTTCGACTGACTGAGGACAATGTTCTCGATGTCCCGGACCTTGTACCCCTTGGTGACGTCATCGGCGCCGCCGCTGTCGACCAATCCAACACCGCGGATATTGACCGACTGTTGCCCGATCGTGATCTCGCGGCCGCCGACGTTTATGTTCGCATTGCCGAGTGCGGTAATGAGTTGCGGTATCGTAATGTTGTAGGCTTCGAGCTTGCCAAGATCCGCGTCGACGTTGAACTGCTTGGTCGTGCCGCCCCAGGAATTGATCTGCACCACGCCGGGGATGGTCAAGAGACGACGCGTGATAACGTAATCCTGCAAGGTCCGCAGATTGGTGAGGCCAAAGTGCGGAGGGCCAACGACCTGGTAGCGGTAGATTTCGCCCACCAGGCTGGACTGCTGAATCTGGGCGACCTGATTGCCCGGCAGGTTTACGTTCTGCTGCAGGCTGATCGACGCCTGCGAGAGCGCGAAGTAGAAGTCGACCCCGTATTTGAAGGTCACCCGGACAAACGACAGGCCGTAGAATGACGTCGAGCGGATATTGACAACGCCGGGTGTCGGATAAAGCCCCACTTCCATCGGAATGGTATAATACTTCTCCATTTCCTCGGCCGACAGCCCCGCCGCCTGCGCGGTGATTTCCAGGATGACCGGCGCTGGATTGGGATAGGCCTCAATATTCAGCCGCGAAAACGCAACCAGTCCCGCGGCACAGAACACCACCAGACCCAGCACAATGATTGCGCTGCGCGTCAGACCAAAAACAAGAATAGACTTGATCACAAAACCCCACAGACCGCTTTTGGATGCCCCGACGCCCGGCGGATCAGCCCGCCGTTCCCATCACAAGTATGTTGCTCAGGAAAACTGCGCCGTCGGTGACGACGGTCTCACCAGGTTCCAACCCCTCCAGAATCTGGTTCCAATCATCCTGCTGCAGGCCCACCTTGACGGTTCGTTTCGTGAAACGGCGCCGGTCGCTGGTGACCCACACCGTCATCGTCCCGTCGCCTTCCCTGACCACCCCATTGGCCGGCACCGCAAGTGAACGTACGGGATCTCCCACGTGAATAACAAAGCTCGCATACATGCCCGCTCGCAGTTGATGTTCGGGATCGTCGACTTCTGAGCGGACCATCAGCCGATGGCTGTTCGGGTCAATCACCAAGCCTAACGTCGTCACATGCCCCTTGAATACTTTAGCGGGATAGGCCGGCACTCTGACCTCGACGTCCTGACCGAGCCTGTAAGCGGGTGCATCCGATTCGATGACGTTCGCCAGCATCCACATCGTCGACAAATTAGCGACCGAATACGGCGCCGGCGCATTACCCGGCTGGGTCAGCAACCCGGGCGCGGCGTTGCGCGCCACGATCCTGCCGGTGATCGGGCTAAGGACCCGCAACGTGGATTCGACCTTGCGCATATCGACGACCTGATCGATCTCGGCATCGTTCTTGCCGAATATGCGGACCGCATCTCTGGCAGCCTTGTAGGCACCCTCGGCAGTCTGCTGATCCGAGGTGGACTGATCGACATCCTTCTGCGCGCTGCCGCCCGCCTTCAACAAATTGGTCGCGCGCGCCAGCGTACGCTTCTGCAATTCGAGTACACCGGCCGCCGCCAGCAAGGTTGATTCCGCCTCCAGCAGATCGGGACTGTCGATGGTGAACAGGATGTCGCCGGCCTTGACATCGTCTCCAATATTGAAGTTTGCCTTCAGGATTTTTCCGGCATACTGGGAGAATACCTGGACCAGCAAATTTTCATTGAAGTCGATGGTGCCGACTGCGGTTTTGACAACTGTAAAATCACGCGCCCCCACGGGAGCACTTTTGAGGCTGCTTGCCTGCTTGTCCGACAAATCGACAAATGTATCGGCAGTTTTGCTGGCCGAGCCTGAGGCGACGGGAGCACTCAACTCCTTTTTTCGAGACTGACCATCCGCCAGGCCGATGAAACCCTTGCCCCAGAACAACACAGCTCCGCCGATCGCGATCACGGCAAAAAATATCGCTACCGAGCGTCTCGATGTGTTTCCGGAAGCATTCACTCTAAGTCCCCAACCTCATTAACAGTCGATCTGATCAACCATATTGCGATACAGCATTGCGCTTACACTAACCTTACGGACTTCTTCATCGGAACAATTGTTTTCATGCGAATTCCTCTATTAAAAATAGGAGAAACCGGGAAAATCCCGGGATTGCCCGGACATTTTCCTTTGCCCTCATCAGGGCAAAAGAAAGCGAAAGTTTATGGGCAATGGAGTTACACGCTTTGCGCTTGACTTTGAAGAGCCGCCCTGCGCGAACCCCCAGGGATCATCGTCATATTTGTGCCCGAAGCAGCCCTGCCCGGACTGCTGATCGGGGCATCCCGCCCACTGGAATGTGACAAGGATGCACTTTCGAAAGGACGCCGTGTGATGACGCTTTGACGAAAATCGGGCAGCGTGAGCCACCGCGATTTTCATGCATCAGAATTGAATGGACAGATCCGCCGCACCGGCGATGGCGAAGCTCTTGTTCGGCACGATGGAGAGGTCCGCATTGCCGTTGAACGCATTCGCATGCGGCGACGTGCGGGAGACCTCGATCTCGCGCGCCGTCGCGAAAGGTCAGTTGGTCAAACCAAACTTCCGATCCGCGAACCTATTGGCCCGACCACATCGGAGATTTCGGGCCGCCATAATAGCGCATGCGGCCGGGCGTCGCGGTCTCGTGAATCGAAGCGGTCTGGATGTTTTGTTCCAGCGGGTGCCGCGCGATGTACGCACTGTGCTTCGCGACAGCATCGCCGCTGAATCCGGTGGTCAAAACCACCGTGGCAACCAGGCCCACCAGGCCCATCCGTGCACTTCCGGCAGACACGTTAATCATATCATCCTCCAATCTGGATCGATTTACTGACCTGACCACATCGGAGATTTCGGGCCGCCGTAATAGCGCAACTGGTCGTTGCCGCCGGTCTTCTCCGATGTTGTGGCTTCGATATCGCTGGTGCATCCCGCAACCGCGGCGCAAAGCGCCACGACTGCAACGAAGATCCCGATTTTTTGCTTCCATGCCGAAGCCGTCATGGCTGCTGCCCTCTACGAGAGAGAGCCGGATCGGCGGATGCCGCCGACCGGCTCAGGCGACATCTCAATATTTCGCGACGACAGGACTTCCGAATTTGAAGTCGAGGCCGATCGTGACGACCGAGTAGGTACTCTCGGTGGTGTAGGGAAGCTGGCCATTCGGCGTGAGCGGCGTGCCGGGGCGGTTGTAACCGTTGAAGTTGTAGTAACGGTACTCGAACTTGCCGATCACATTGTTGGTCAGCGCATAAGCGAAACCGGCGCCGGCGGTCAGCCCGTTCGCATGCACCGTGAACCTGTCAACTCCCCCCACCGGATCGGTATTGGTATGGTCGATGTCGCCGAACGCGTAACCGCCGGTGAAGAACATCAGCCAGCGATCGATGGTGAAACCACCTCGCGCGCGAATCGTACCGCCCCAGCGAAGGTTGTCAGCGTCGACCGAGGTAAGCGGATAGACGCCCGCGGCGATGGCGGAGGCATCGTTGCCCTTGATGCCGGACCAGAACAGATCGCCCTCGATACCGACCACGTAAATGCCGCTTTGCCAGTTGTAGCCCAGCTCGCCGCCGGCCACGCCACCGGTGGAAGAATAATTGGCCGTGAAGTCGGCATTGCCGGTATTGCCAAGCGCGTTGTTGATATTGTGGTTGCCGTAGCCGCCTCCGCCGAACACGCCGAAGTAGACGCCGGTCCAGTCATAGACCGGGGCGGCGAACGCCGGCGCTTTCGAATAGGTGGGCAGATCCGCACCGAAAGCCGGTGACAGCAGACTGAGCGCACCGAGCGAAACGGTGGTGAGAAGAATTCGCTTCATTGTTATCCCCTGTCGAATTTGTTCTGACGAAACATCTGGCAGCTGAAGCCGCCGCGATATCCACGCGTCAGAAGTGAATGATGATGTCCGCCGAACCGATGATCGCGAAGTTCTTGTTGGGCGCGATGCCGAGGTTCGAATTGCCGTTGAACGCATTCGCATCGAGCGACCTGTAGTAGGAAACCTCGGGCCGCATCTCGATCTGGGGCGAGAACCAGTGCTGCCATCCGATCCCGGTCTCGACATAGCGTGTCTTGACGCCGGTACGCTGTCCCTGCTCGTCGTTCACGAATTCCGCGCGATACGAAATGTTGTCGAGCGGCGACGCCTTGTAGCTCAAATAGGTCAGGAACGTCTCGAACGTCGCGGTGCAGCTATACACCGCCGCGCTGCCGCAGAACGCGCCGCCGGGCGCATTGAACGGCATGTATTGCGGCGAGAATGGCGTGCCGCCATTGGCGATCGCGGCAGCCGCCGCGGGGTTGTTCAGGTTGGCGACATTGTTCTGGTGTTCATTGTAGGTTTCGACCGAGATGTGCCACTGGTCGTTGAACTTGTGATAGTAGGTCAAGCCATACCATTGCAGGTTGTTGTAACCCCAGGTGCCGTTATTGATGCCGTTCGCGACGAGATTGACGTCATCGTTACCGCTGTCGCTGGTCCAGCGTATGCCGAACGTACCGCTCGGCTGCGCTCCCGGATCCTTCGGCATGGTGGTGCCGGGAAACAGCGCGTTCGGGAACGGATTCGCGATGTTCTGACCGACATGCCATGGCAGCGACTCGGTGCCGACCGTAAGGCCTGCCTGGAACATCCAGTTCTTGGTCGCCGCCAGGGTCAGCTCGACGCCGGTGTTGGTGTAGTTGTCGAATGTGTAGGTCATCGAGTGCGAATACATGTAGTTGTTCGGCGCCAACTGCGCCTCGATGTCCGGAATTGAGATGTAACGTCCGAACCGGATCATCAATCCTTCCATGACCTGCGGAACGAAGACCTCGCCGTAGGCCATCGGGATGTCGAAGCCGTTGTTCGCGTTCTGGTTCAGGAGCTGGCTGCTGAACAGCCCGTAGGCCGTGGTGTAGCGATAGTTCTCGCCGTAGATGGGCGCGAACCGGAAGCCCCAGTCGACGTGATCCTTCTGGACCGTATCGGGAAGCCGCTCGATATAGACGACCGCCTGATCGAGCTGCACGGTGTTGGGATTGTAGCTGTACGCCGCGGGCGCGTTGCCGCCGCGCACGGTATTGGTGGAGAGGTTGCCGCCCGGATCGACCCAGCCATAAACCTGGATATGGTTGTCGTTCATCCACGAGCCGACGGCCGTATTCCCAAGCGCCGCCATCAGCGGACTGTCGACCGAACTCGGCCGGGTCACGCCAAGATTGGTCGTCCCGCCGTACGGCCATTCAGTGAACGGATAGGGCGGGGTAGCCTCCGGCGTCGCGGGCCAGTAGTCGCGCCGGCCGGGAGGTGCCGTGGGATCGGCGGGCGCCGCGTCATGACCCCATTCAAGCCGGTAGTAGTTGACGAGGCGCGTGAAGAAGTCGCTGCCGAGCCAGGCATCGAGACAAGAGTAATTCTTGTACGGATCCACGACGACCTTGCATCCGGCCGGCGCTTTGGCCGGCAAGGCAGCATCTGCCGCATCTGCACGGTTTAACAGGCCCATCGCTGAGAGTGCGACGCCTGCCAAAAGAAGTCTTTTCATAATCTTGCCCCAAGCTGTGGTTACGGGCGCTTTCACGCGCTTTTGAGATTCCGTAAATGTTTGGTAATATTTCTTTTGGGGAACAAGAAAATCGATGCGGTTTGCTGCACCGTTTCATTAAAATAAAATAGCCTGAATGACGCTCCCGAAGCCGATTGCACGCGTAACTGTCAATTGCCTGTCGCGTTGCTCAAATGTCAGGCGAGAAATGCGGGGGTTTTGCTAATATCCCCGATGCGCTGCGATATTTTTTAATAGTTTTTCTTGACGTGTGTCTTTTTCGTCATACTCAGCGCCATTGATGTGATGGTCTTCCCCGCTCAGGGCGCCAGTTGGATATTTTTTATCTATTAAAATCGCCTCGTTTGTTCATCGAAGATATATGCCGGGAGTCGGTATGTTGCGATGCATTGGGCGAATTCCCTCGCTCATCGTGAGGCAGCTCGATGGAAGTCGTGGCAGAGATCGCGAACGACGCAGCCAGTTCAAACGACACGGATGTGGCGTCTGATGTGGTCCTGGCCGAAAACGCCGAGAATCCGGATTTCAGTTTCCTGCCGAAAAGCCTGACCGTGCAGTGCGCGAGTCTGATCGAGAGCTATCACGAGCTGCATGGTTACGCCTGTCTGCCTGATATCCTGTGGAAGTCCCGGCTTGGCCCCTTCATCGAAACGCATCATGAGCTGCGGCAACTGCTGCGCAAGGCCTCAACCACCAGAAGCGCCAAGAAGTCGAACGCTGGCTTTGTGCAGATAGCGACGACAATATTATCGCTGGAGATACTGGCGAGCAGTTTCGCGGGCTGGAGCGCCATCTATCCGGAAGCCGGATCGAGGGCCCAGGCGATTCTCAGACGAAACATGCGCAGTCCGCAGATGCCCTTGATGGAATTCTATCTGTACCCGCCGAAATACCTCAGCTTGGCCGCTGTCGCGACACTGATTCCTCCCGCGATTCCGCCCGCGAGCCGCCAACCCAGCGAAGCGCCGCTGCCCGCCTGACATCGGACTGCATCACCGGAATACACTAGGCCATTTGATTGCGGTCGCAGGCTTGCGTTCTCCAGTATCGAGCTGCGCCGGTATCGAGCGGTAACTAGCGACCGCCACTCGTTCCCGAATCCCCTTGCGGCCGATGTCGTGACCACTACCTACTCGAATATATTCCTTTTATATTTCTTGAGCCGATAAACGACATAGATTTTCTACGTCGAATTGGAGAAAGCTGGCGGCGCTGGGTAGTTAGTGACATTGAGGCATCGATTGATTTGACGAAGAACGACGGTTTTGCAGGCGGCGGTTAGCGAGCGCCAATCCTGCGGGGCTGGGATCATAGTGTCGGATCAAATTTTGCAGGGGCGGGACCTTGTTGCGGCTGTTTGTGAGCCGCGGCGAATGGCCGTTCGATGTCTTTCTCTACGAAAGCAAATAGCTTTGAATTCTCATCCGCCCACCGTTCAAAAGCTCGCGAAAGCGCGCGCGATTCCGCTTGAGAGCAGGAACACGCGCGCGTCGCAGCCGGATGAAGAATCGGCGCCGCAGGGTATCCTGCAAAAGGACGTCCTGTCTCTGCTGCTGTCCTTGACGTGCGTTGGCCTCGTCACCGCCCTGCTGCTGTTGCTTGACCACACCGTCGCGGTCAACCTCGTGCCGATCGCGTATCTGATACCCGTCATTATTGCCGCCACCCAATGGGGTATCTGGCCAGCCACCCTTGCTTCGATCGCAAGCATGGCCGCTGCGGATTTCTTCTTCTTTCCTCCCATCTTCAGTTTCGTGGTCGAGGACCCGCAAGAGGTCGTCGATTTGATGCTGTTCCTGGTGGTGGCGCTGGTCAGCAGCAATCTCGCCTCACGCTTGCGGCTCGAAACAGAAACCCTGCGCCAGCGAGAAAAGGAAATTCAAAGCCTTTACGAATTCTCGCGGCGTCTGGCGGCCTGTTTCACCGTTTCGGACCTGATCGCTGCCGTTCAGACTTACCTTTCCCGTGCACTTGGACAGCCGGCCGTCTTCTTCGTGGCCAGGATGGACGGCCAATTCGAGTTGCCGAAATCCGGATCGGTGCCTACCGTGGTGCAAGGGAGCGTTGCCTCGATGCTGACGACCGCCGAGGTCCCGGGCCACACCATCATCGACGAGCCGACCCAGAGCGCCTGGTTGCTGAGGGCGGTGGGTTCCGAAACCGCCGTGCATGGTCTGGTTGCGGTCAATATCGGTGGCGGCTCCAGAGCAACCATCGAAAGCAAGACACGCCGTGTCGAGTCCATCCTCGAAGAAGTCTCTTTGACGCTTCACCGGATCGATATTGAAAAGGCGATGGAGGACGCGAGATTGCGGCTGCAGGCTCAGCTATTGAGAGACGCGTTT
>Ga0210394_10006177_pt1 | contig 13062 bp, 14 predicted proteins | sample IncBWC12MmetaG_FD_160121 | JGI IMG/M metagenome (GOLD analysis project Ga0210394, IMG submission 160121) | Forest soil microbial communities from Barre Woods Harvard Forest LTER site, Petersham, Massachusetts, United States - Inc-BW-C-12-M | ecosystem: Environmental > Terrestrial > Soil >...
CAGCTGGCCTTGGGTTTACCACCGTCGATTTTTTCGCAGTCGCCCGCGGGAACTAGGACAAATGACTTCGTGTCGCGCGCTATGGTCGCCTGGCCAGCACAGGAGTGGACACCCTCGGAGCAGTCGTCTTTTGCTACCGCATTGATTCCATAGCACTTGTCGAGTTTCTTGGCCATCGCTCTGGCCATATTGTCCTTTACGACCTGGGGCAGGTTGCTGGCGTCTTTGCTTGCCATTTCCTCACCCGACGCGGGTAGCGCTTGAAGGCTCATCGCAAATCCAATAGCCGCCGACAGCGTAGAAGCAGCGCGGAAGTAACTGGCCATGTAAATCCCTTTCGAAAGTTTGCGGGCCCAGGACGGGCTACATGGTGATGGCAGGCTTGAGCCTCACGAATGGGCTATGGACCGCCTTCTTGATTTGACTGGCCTACCGCATCAAGACATGTTTCGATCAAAGGCAGAGCTGCTTGCTCAGGCGATGGCGACCCAGGAGGAAAAGATAGCTTTTGTAGACGAAAAGATGTTGGCCGAAACATTAGGGGCGACGCGTTGAAGCTTTTCACCATCGGCTTTACGAAGAAATCTGCCAAGCATTTTTTCGAGGTTCTACGCAGATCTGGTTCGAAAAAGATCGTGGACGTAAGGCTAAACAACGTTTCGCAGCTCGCTGGATTCGCAAAAAGGGATGATCTTGCCTACTTCTTGAACGAAATCTGTGGAATGGACTACGTTCACTTACCGGCGTTAGCACCAACACAGCCCATGCTCGACAAGTACAAGAAGGAACGCGGCGATTGGAAGTCTTACGAGGATGAGTTCTTGGAGTTGATGCGCCAGCGGCAAATCGAGAAGACGATACCGAGAGAGGTAATCGCCGATGGCTGCTTACTGTGCAGCGAGGACAAGCCACATCATTGTCACCGCCGGTTGGTGGCGGAGTATCTCAAGCAGCACTGGGGCGACGTCGACGTTGCTCACCTCCTATAGCAGTCCCTCCCTTTCAGATAGCTATTTGGAAAACAGAGATGCTCCGCTACGACGAATGCAACGCGCTTCATAGCCCAAGGTGACTAGCCTAGGCTGCTCTCGCAGCAGGCCAATCAGTCTGTTGGCGACGAGGTTCGGTCCTGAGCGTGTTTCCACTGCCCTTCGACGGAGGGCGTCCTTGATAGGCCATCTTTGATTCGATGTTCGAGTGCGCTCCTCTCGGCGTCTTCCTTCCAGGCCGTTTTTTGGCGAGCCCGAAATGCACGAGCTTGTTCTGCATTGGCCGCTCCCTGAACAGGGGCGGTGGCTGAGGCAGGTGCTGACCGGTTTCTTCGCCTACCACGCGGTGCCCACCAATTTCCGGGCACTGCGGGCGTTCCACTGCGAAGTCAGGCGTCTTTGGCGACGCTCGCTGTCACGGCGTAGCCAGCGAGGCCGCGTCACGTGGGATCGGTTTCGGCCACTCGCTGATGCTTGGCTCCCGCTGCCGCGCATCCTGCACCTCTGGCCTGCGCAACGTTTCGACGTTCGTCACCCAAGGTGGGAGCCGAGTGCCTGAGTCGGGCTCGCTCGGATCTGTGCGGGGGGTGCTCGGTAACGGGCATCCCTACCGCGAACGTGCCCTTGGGTGCGCACCTCCCCGCGCATGGGCTATCGGAGGATCTGCTGACAAAAGATTATGACGACGAAGGCGACCGACTGGTCCTATAAGTGCGAGTACCGCGCAATTGCAAGACTAACTACGCCCGACCCGAGGACCGGGCTCTACTACACCGACTTCGGGCCCCAGATGCAGCTCCGCGAAGTCATCATCGGGCATCGGTGCAGTCTGGACGACCGTTAGCACGCGCGCATTACTCGGTGAGGTTTTCGCCCCGGTTCGCATCTGCAAGGCTCGCCCCGCCTTTGGTAGGTTTGGGATGATCGAACAGCAGCAAGTCAAGCCAGTAATCGTCCAGCCTTGAAACCGGTTGGCGTAAGTCCGCCATTTTGGTCGCCCACGCTGGGCGCTCGTCCATGTAATCGGCGGCACTGGCGCAACGCCTCAACAGCTGGGCAGCGTCGCGGGTATCCGCTCCCGGCTCGCTCGGCCCGCCGTCCGCAAACGAGATGTCGAAGATCGGCCGCGCGAGCGGCGCGCTTCCCGGGGGGCTGAGGTCTCTGGGAAGCGGATCGGTGAGCCGGTGAATCCCCCGGCGAATCATCGCTTGGTATGGTGCGAGTCGCCAACCGAGTCGCCTCGGGCGACTGGTCTTGGCTAGACGACGCGAGTGCCGGCCTGCAGGTTTCCGCCGTAGCTCGGCGGGTCAGGGGTCCGCCATGCGCCGTTAGGCGGCCGGATCGTCCTACTGCCGCGCGTAGTAACCCGTTCCGGGCAGCCCGTCGATGTGCGAGTCCTGCGTCCAGAGCGTCGCGCGGCGCCGCCGGGCGGTGGCGAGCATCGCGCTTTCCGCCATGGCGAGCTAGTGCTCAGGGCGAGCGGGGCTACTGCGGCGCGTCGGAACGCTGCACGCGGACCCTCAACGGGGTGATGCCCACATGCTGACGCATCGTGGTGGTCATGTGCTGCTGGCTCGAAAATCCACATGCGATAGCCACGTCGGCCATCGGCACCGCGCTGTCACGCAACATGCGTATGGTCGCCTCGATGCGGTGGCGCAGGATGAAATGGTGCGGCGTGCAGCCCGTCGAAGCCCGGAAGCACAGTGCGAAGCGTCCCACCGACATGCCGGTCAGTGCCGCCAGGTCGGACACGCGGATCGTCTCGCCGAGATTCGCGCAGACATAGTCGCGCACCCGCGCCAGCGCCATCGGCCTCAGTGCCGGAACGCGCCGGGTCGGCGTGCGCGCCAGCTCGGCGACGATCAGGTGTGCGAGCCCCAGCGAGGCGTCGTCGGCAAACGGCCCGCTTTGCACGATCGACAGCTCCAGCGCGTCGATCCACGGCTTGATCCGGCGCACGTGCGCGTCGAGCAGCGGACGGTCCCGGCCCAGCGACGCGCCAGGGGTGTCGCCGAGCTCGTCGAGCAGGCCGTCGTGAAAGTAGATGTTCAGGTGCTGGCTCGGCTCCTGTTTTGTCCACCGCGCATCGACGTTAGACGGCGTGAAGAACAACGAGTATCGGCGGCCCCCGTAGCTGCGGCTGCGTCCCGAAGCGAGGCTGCCGAAGACAGGGGCGTCGACCAGGTTGATCGACAGCCGCGGGATTTCGATCGGCGCGACGCTCAGGTCGTACGGGGGCGACCGGTATAGCGCGACATACAATTCCTGGCTACGGACCATTGAGGTGGCTTCGACGCGGTGCCCGCCGAAGCACCCCAGCGCGCCATCGTAGAGGGCGGCACCGCGCAGGGTCGGGTGGGAGTCGATCGACGGATCCACATCAAGGATCGGCAGGTTCATTCGGATCCGCGCATTGATTGCTTACGCGCTCTTGTCGATTCAAATTGTCAGAAAAAAACATGCAATCAGAACCACTTCGTCGAGGTTCATGAAAGGACCTTACGACCGCCCAGCTGGCGGATAGGCGACTGGCGGAACGGCACTCCTCGGATCGCGACGACAAGTCGAAAAGCCGGCCTTCGCTTTGGCCGGCCAGATGCAAAGCGGGCCCCCGAAGGGGCCCGCGTCGTTCCGGCGCCGCCCTAAGACCGGCTGAGGCTTATGGACTTCCTTGGCCGGACAGCAGCTTGAGGGTGTAACCAGAAGCGCCTGCGCTGCCTGCAATCCGCAATTTCACATCGACGCTGGCGCCCGGATTCAGGACGCCATCCTGCAGGAACAGCCGAAGATACGGATCGCCCCCGCTCGTCGTCCCGCTTGCATTGAGCACCCGGGCACCGGCCGGCAGGCCAGAGACGATCACCAGCAGATGGGTGTCGATAACGGACTCTCCGGTATTCGTGATCCGGTAGGCCTTCGCGTCGTCTTCCCCATCCACGCGCTTGATCGATGCCTGCGATGTCACGTCCAGGAACTCGAGGCCCTGGTCTCGCCGTGCCAGCGGATCGTTTTCGTCGATTGCCTTGCCGCTGAGCATCAAGCCGTCTTTCGCCCCTAGCTCGGCGAGTTCGGGGCGGTACTTCGAGTACGTGAGGTCGCGTTCGTTCGGCTGAAAGGAATCCGTGGAGGATCTGGGGTCGTACTTCACCAGCGCCGGGTCGTTCAGCGCGTTTTCCAGGAAATCGGTCAGATCGTCAACCTGCTCTTCCGAAAGGCCAAGACCGCTCGGGTAACCGGCCCCGCGAGGATTCGTGAACCGGGCCGACAGCGTGGGCGCTGCGGCAGCGGTGGGGTCCTGGGGAACACCGGCGTTGAAGTACTCCACCACATCGCGGACTTTCGTGAACGAGGCGTTATGCATGAAATTCCGCCCGTCCTTGAGCTGGCGCATCGACAAGACGCGGAACCTGAACGCGTCGCTCGGGTCGTGGGTGATTTCCTGCCGCCCGACGTCCTCCGCATGGTAGGGAAAGCCGTCCTTGCCCAGATTGGCGGAGTCGAGATGACCCCTCGCGAGCGCATTGAGCGCCTGGATCGGGTGATCGCCAATTCCGACGTTGATGAAATTCTCCTCGACGAAGGCGCCGACGCCGGTTACATCCGGATCATTGGGCTGCTTGTTCAGCATCGGGCCGCTGTGGCAACTGGAGCAGCCCGCCCCGCCGGCGCCGGCGGCCGCCGGCGTAAAAAAGAGCCGCGCGCCGCGCCGTTGGGCAGGCGTCAGCGCGGCGTCATCCCCGGCCACGAAGCGGTCGAACGGCGTGTTGCGGGTGACCACCGTTCGCAGGAAGGCCGCTTGCGCACGGAACTCGGTATCGTCGCTGACGAGGGTCATCAGATCCCCATTGTCGGCGGTGGCTTCATTCGGGAAGGCATCCTTGAACAACTTCACGAAAGCCGGAATCTTCCGCAGCTCTGCGGCCTGAAAGTTGAGCATCCGGTGAGCGTCGAGGAGCAGTAGCGTGAGGTTCTCTTGAGCCGGGTCGCTAAACGGGTTGAGCGACCCAGGGGTCGATTGCGGCTCCCCGGCGAAACCGCCCAGCAGGAGGCGGTTGTTGAACGCGAACCCGACCATTGTCGGCGACATGCGCGCGACGCTGTCCAGCTGGTCGAGGCGGCCGGTCGCAAGAAGTTGCAGGTTCGGGTCGATTGACGCCTGAGGCGGGTTCAGCAGTCCCGGCGGATTGGGATAGTGATAGAAGTACGCTGGTGTGGTGACCACGTCGGTGCCGTGGTTGACCCAGATGTCGGTCAGCGTCGGCAGCGCGTCGACCAGCACGTCGTCGGGGAAGATGGGTTCTTTGCGCAGCTTGGCGAGGGTCGACTGGGGTCGACGGCGGGGGAAGAAATTGCCGAGCTCGTCGGTGTAGCCGCGACCCTCGCCGCCGACGTTGAAGTTGAGCAGCTGACCGGCCTTACCCGCCGCCTCGCCGATGTGGCAGCTGCCGCACGATCCGGTCTCTTTCGTGGCAGCGACGATATTCTGGATCTCGGAACTGGTCGCGTTCGACGTCTCGGGGAAAATTCGCTGGATCAACGGATCGGTGGCGTTGAACGTTCCGCCGAAGTCCGTTCCGCTGGGCAGGTCCTTCGGCTGGCCCGTGTTGATGTCGATGCGCGCGGTCCGGACCGGGTCGTGGAAGAGCAGCTTTCCGAGGTAGCGCTTGGCCTCGGTTAGCTCATAGCGGTAAGGCACGGTACCGTCCGCCGCGCGCGGCTGTGGAAGGTCTTCGTTGCGCGCGGGCACCTTCAGGGTGTGCAGGCCGCCGACCTGCTCGCTAATGTAATTTCTCAGGCTGGACACACTGGTTTCGTCGTCATGACCCTGGGCCAGGGCCCCTGCAAGCATCAGGGACACGGCCATAAGGCCTGCCCGCGCGATCGGGGCGGCGCTGCGGTTCCGGGGCCTTGGGGTCGGATCGACGATACGTCGGTCCCGTTCGCCTCGCACCGGTAACCGGGTAATTGGAAGATCCATGGATTTTTACTCCTCAAGAGGTACTGCGATCGAGAAATGGAGTGGTGCAATGACACGGGCCGCCCGGCGCTCTGCGCCACGGCCCTCTCCGTCGTCTCCGCCGTCTTCGAATAAGTCGACGCGCCGGAAGGAGAGTGACCTGCTCGCCCCGACGCGGCGACTAAGTTGCTCTCTTCTGTCAGGCCTGGCTTCCACAATTCCGCGTTTCGCCAGCAGGCGGGCGGAGCCGGAACTTGAACTGGCGGTCCACTCGCCCGGTGGGCCGCAACGCTCGTCAGTCCGTTTATCGCGGCCCGGCGCGATAATCGCCGGCATGGAGAGTCACGGTGACGTCATGGGGACGGATGAGGCGGTGCACGGCACGCAACATGCGGTGTGACACCTTCGCGCTCGACTCGGGTACGCAGCGGCACCAAGCGCATCGCTTTTATTTTCGCGTCGGCCTCGTTGTGACCTCGTTCGCGTTCTGTAAGCCTCTGAAAGAGGGGTGACTGGTCGGCCTCTCGGGCTAGCCAGGTTCGATTTTCGCGAAACCCGGATGACACTTCGGGTCGATCTCGAAAACTCACGGATGCCTGTCAGCGCAGCCCGCCGAGCGCCGGCTTCCGAGTGGACTGCCGTCGGCGGAAGGTATGCAACGCGGCCGGGCGTCGCGTTCACGCGGGCGGGCGCGCGAACCCCCGTTCGCCTTGGGCGAGACTGTCGATGAGGAAGGAATCCGGCATCTTCTGAGCCTCATTCCCTCTGCGTGCTTCATCGGTCACCGTTTCGAAAGCCGACAGAGGCGTCGCTTCGTTCACCCTCCCTCCAGAAGCTCGGTGTAGCGGCGTTGCATCTCCTCGGGTGAAGCCTCGGCGATGTTGTGCCCGATCATCCACCGATGGCCAAAGGGATCGCGGATGACACCGGAACGCGCCCCGTAGACCTGGTCCTGCGGCGGGCGTTCCAGCGTGGCACCCGCCGCGACGACGCGCTGGATCACCGTATCGGCGTCATCGACGTGCAGACGCATCGAGACGGGTGTTGCGCCGAGCACCTTCGGGCCGCAGATCCCGATTTCCGGAGACTCGTCCGACAGCATGACGATCGTGCCATCGAAGTCCAGCTCGGCGTGGCCGATGCGCCGCTGGGTTCGCTCAGCCGGGATTTCTCCCGCACGCCGAACGCCTTGACGTAGAAATCGATTGCTGCAGCCGCATCGTCGACACACAGGCAGGCAAATACTTCTGCTGCCCTATTGGGCACCGGACTTGAAGTTCGGCGCCAAATGCGGCGCTCAAACGAAGTAGGAGTTGATGCGAAAGTTCTCACTGCATTTGGGTTTCGCCGTATTGGCCATATCCATCAGCGCTTGGGGTGCTGAAGGTCTGACGGCGCTAAGAAGCCCGTACGGCCCGACGGAAACGATGAACCGCCTGGCGGCGATCGTTGAGCAAAAGGGCATGACCGTCCTCGGCCGTATCGATCACAGCGCGCGAGCCGTCAAAGTCGGCATGTCACTGCGCCCGACCGAAGTCCTGATCTTTGGCAATCCTCGGGTTGGCACTGCGTTTACGCAATGCGCTCAAACGGTCGGCATCGACTTGCCGATGAAGGCACTCGTCTGGGAAGACGCATCAGGGCAGGTCTGGCTTGGCTACAACGACATTTCGTTCATTGCAAAGCGCCATGAGGCGTCTGAGTGCCCTGTCATCGAGAATCTGACCAAGGCACTCGCGGGCTTCGCGAAGAGCGCCGTCGCGCAATGACTCGAAGAACCACCCAGCATCCGGGAATACGCTTCCAGCGTCTGCGTCCCGGCATTTCGATTGCCGCTATCTTGTCGACACCAGTCGGGAATCGCGCTGCAGTGACAGCAGTTGTCGGGCAGGTCGGCAATCGATGTAGAACCAGTTAACGTTCACCCACTGAGCCTCCCGCCCGCCGACACGGTGCTCATCTACGCCGCTACAACATCAATGGTCGTGTCGGAAATTCGTTTCTTACAGGACGCGATGGCAGCGGCCTCAGCCGCTCGCGCGGCTGCGAGGGCTGACAAGGCCTTCAGATGGCCGGAGGACGAGACACCAGCGCCGAAATTCTCCAGCGCGACTTTGACCCACGCCGCACGCACCGTCTGAATAAAAATAGCTGCGTCGGCAAGATTCGTCACAACTGCGGTTTCGGTGATTTCAAGGCGCAGCTTCGAGCACATCGCTGGGCCCATCTCGGCGAGCATATCGAAGGCCCATCCATGGAAGGCTCGATCGCCAACGGACTGCCCGGAAAGATTGAGGCTCAGCGAGTCGATCACGTCAATTGACGACAACGTCTTCATCCAGCGGCTCGCATATTTGACGACCCAACGGTCGACGCGTGAGACCGAGATGAAACCGCTGTGTGCCATCGATGGGGACGGCGCGATGACGCGCCGTCCCCATCTTTTATCAGTGAACCACGAGCCCAGTCACCGCTGACGTCACCAGGTTCGACGGCGACATGGGCGGCAGTGCTTCAAGATGACCGTCGGCGCCGATTCGGAAAGCGTTGATCGTCCCGATTCCACCATCCAGCGCGAACAGGAACTTGCCGTTCGCGCTCACCACGAGGTCGGTGGTATGGGCCGTTGCGCTAATCTGCGTGGAGCCCAGCTCAGCGAGACGACCTGCATTATCGATCGAAAACACCGACACCGAGCCGCTTCCTGCATTGCCGGTGAAGGCGAAGTGCCCGTTCGGAGTCTCAGTGACCCAGCAGGCTGCGGCCTGGTTGGTTGGCACCGAACCGCTGATGACTGACAGCCCACCCGTATCGGTGTCCAGAGCGTACGAGGTCACGTTGCTGCCTCCGGCTTCGGAGACCGCAAGGCGGTCGCGCCGGTCGACCGCGAAACCGAACGGCACCGGACCGAAGGACTGCTGGAATTGACCCGGCTGGGCGATGTCCCCGACCAAGGCAAACACGCCGATCTGGCTGCCGAGTTTTTCCGTCGCGATGAGAAAATCGCCGCCACTGGAGAACAACAGTTGCGCGCCCCCGACGGCAGCACCGCTCAATCGCTGCGTGGAACCGGGTAGCGCCTCCAGGCGACCGTTGTCGTGGATTCGGAACCCGGTGATGGCATCGGACCCCTGGTTCAGCACGTACAGCAGGTCGTCGTAAACGGCGAGACTGACTGGCGTCAGCCCGCCGGACGGCGTGGTGGCGAGGAAATCGACGGTCCCGCCATCGATGCGGAAAGCCGAAATGCTGTTGTTCCCTGCGTTGACCGCAAACAGCAGCGACCCCCCGGGCGACATGGCCAGAGCCCCTTCGTTGGAAAGACCACCCCCGGATCCGAGGCCATGGGTAGGAATGGCAGACGCCAAAGCAAGCAAGCCGTCTTCGCTCTGCGCGAAGACCAACAGTTGATTGCCGGCCGCCGCGTTGCTCTCGGTGTAGACGGTCAAGCCGCCATCTTGGGCCGAAGCCGGCTGAAAACCGATGGCCGCCGCGGCAGCGACCCCGGCCAGCGCGAGGCGAAGCGCGCTCGCTCGGTACTTGCTCAATGAAACGTAACGCATCATTTCCTCCTGTCGTGAGATTGAACTTGATTCCGGCATCGCACCACGAATGCACCCCCGGCCAGCGCGGCAGCGCTCAGGCTGAAAGCTTTCTCGCCGAGATCCGACTAAGAACGACATCCCGCTGTCTGGCTCAGACGCCTCTTCCCATTGGGTCGTCGTGTGCTGGTTAATTCGCCGGCGATTAGCGTCCGGTTACACGGCGCATGACAGATCTTCAGAGCACCCGGTCGTTTGCCACATGGCTGTAACCGCGTGCCGACACTCAAGACGATATCGCCCGCAGCGCGGTCGAGCGGATCTTCATCGCGGTGAATGGCCCTTCGGAAGGCGCCTGCGCCAATCCGCAGCGTCAGGGCATTTTCGCTGCGCTGATGGACGGGCATCGGCCGAACAATACGTTTGGCGGCACTCCCTTTATCGCCAGCGATTACAGCCCGGTTTGGGACGCCAACATCTATGAGTGGACCCAAGACGCCGTCGAACAAAGGCTATCGCGGTCTCCAGAACGAGGAGTTCCGCATCCTGACGCTGGCAAGAGACGGCTACATCACCGGGCCTAATGGCGCACCGTTCGGCAGCGCCGGGCCCGTCATCGTGTGCGGCGTTGCTGCCCGGCTGAACTGAAGGAGGCCGGCGGAGTGCCCGTAGCGCACGCAACCGTCTGAGCTGCTGGTACGTGAGAAGTCGAGAGTCGGAGGCTTATTCGCTCCGACTCTCGCCGCAATCAGGCAGGCCAATGACCTGACCGCGACTCCATTGATGCCGGCTAGTTTCTATCCGCGAGTGTCGCAAAGTCACTGAAATATTCCCCACTTCCGATGGGCAACCGCACGCATTAGCTTACGTATTCGCCCGATCAACCGATCCATTCGAAGCGAGAGGATCGCTTCAATCGCGCACTGTTTGCACAGCGTGTCGCCGATACGACGGCGACTCGTTCGGATCGATCCAGCATCGTTATTGGTCTGTATGGCCCGTGGGGATGTGGGAAGAGCTCTACTCTTAACGAGGCGCTCGGCCGTGCGCGTCAGCACGGCATGGCACGGCCCGGGTCCGGGTTGCCGGAGTCGGTCCCTGCCGGTTCGGCGCCCGTGATCAGGCGAATCGCGCTTCGAAACGTCAGGTACGACCAGAACCAGTTGACCATCGTCGAGATCCTGTTGCGGACACCGACGAGCAGGCCGACGTGAACCAGTCCCCAAAGCCACCAAGCCGGCGCTCCCCAGAGTTTGATGCGACCGAGGTCGACCACTGCGGACTTGCGCCCGATCGTCGCGAGGCTGCCTCGGTGACGGTACACGAAGGGCCTGGGCAGCGGTCTGCCGTGGATGCGAGCCCGTAGATGCCGGGCGACGTACGAGCCGCCCTGTTTCGCGGCTGGCGCGAGGCCCGGAACCGGCTGGCCATTCCATGCCGCGCTAGCGGCCGTGTCCCCGATGGCATACACGTTCGGCAGACCCCTGACGGTCAGATCCGCCTCCACTTTCACGCGACCGGCGCTATCGGCGGGCGCACCCAGCCAGCGCGCCGCGGGGGACGAGACGACTCCGGCGGCCCCGAGCACGGTGCGCGCGGGAATCCGCCTGCCGCCGACTTGCACGCCGTCGGCATCGATCTGTTCAACCCGGCTACCGACGCGAACTTCTACTCCCAAGTGCTCGAGGGACTGCTGCGCAATGGCTGAAAGCCGTTCCGGAAAGGCCGGAAGCACGCGCGGGCCCGACTGCACCAGGACCACCCGGGTCCGGGCCGGGTCGAACCGCCGGAAGTCTCTTTCCATGCCGTGCCGCGCGAGTTCGGCGATGGCGCCCGCCAGTTCGACACCCGTCGGTCCCCCACCTACGATCAGGAACGTCAGCAGAGCCTGACGCTCCGCTTCGTCGTCGCTCGCCTCAGCCCTTTCGAAGGCGGTCAGCAGGCGTCGGCGGATCTCGGTCGCGTCCTCCACGCGCTTGAGCCCCGGCGCGAACCGCCACCAATCATCGCGCCCGAAGTAGCTGTGAGTCGCGCCAGTCGCAATCACCAGGTAGTCGTAGGGTACCCGCTTGGCGCCCAGGAGCACGGCGCGACCAGCAGTGTCGACACCGGTCACCGAACCGAACATAACCTCCGTATTGAAGGCGTCGCGAAACAACGGCCGGATCGGGGCCGCGACGTCACCGGGGGACAGGCTCGCAGTCGCAACCTGGTAGAGCAGCGGCTGGAACAGGTGGTAGTTCACACGGTCGATCAGCGTGACAGCAGCGCGGACCCGCGACAGCGACGCGGCGCACGTGAGACCGCCGAACCCAGCGCCGATAATCACGACCCGCGGTAGCCCTTCGAGCGAGAACGCCGGCTTGCCATCGAGTTGCGGATACCGGCGGCGCAAGGCGCGGTCGACCAGCGCGTCGGCGGACCACCGACCCGCGCCGCGTACCGCGATAACAGCCAGCAATGTGACCCAGTAGAACTCGGCCATTAGCCCGTGCTCGATCATGCCGACAATTCCAGTAGCAAGGCACAGGCCGATTGCGACATAGCGCGTGGCAAGACCCGCCGCAAGGAGCGTCGCGGCAAGGAGGGCAAAGTCGTGCGGCGCGTGCGGAGCGGACTGCCAGGGCAACCAAAGGCCGGGCACGTCGGGCGTGCGAGCCTCACTATCGGCGGCCAGCGAAAGTACGGCGGCGACGCCGAGGGTGAGCGCGACCCACGCACGTACTAACAACTGATAGACGGGCCCGACGGTCTGGCTCACCCATGCAGCAAGATTGAGCGCGGGAACCGCAAACGGTATGGCACTGGTTGCGAGGCCGCCAAGCGCGTGGTCCAGCGACAGACGGCCGGCGCCGAACACAACGTACCAGCCGAGTAGAGCTGCCCACAGGAGTTGCAAATCCACGGCCCGATAACTTAGTTGGGCGACGATCGCAAGGCTCATCATCGCGAAGGCCGCGGGTCGCGCTAGAAACCCGACCGCAAGCAGTATCGGACCCACAACCTCGATCGATGCGCCCAGATAGGCGGCCGCAACCGGATCCAGCCAACGCACGGGGTACTCGTAAGCCGCGAGTTCCAGCGCTGATTGCCAGGACATTATCTTCACGAGGCCGGACGCGAGGTAGGCCTCCGCGAGCCATAGGCGGACGACGAGGTCGACCAGCGGCCACGCCGTGCGGTCGAGAGCGCGCATCAGATCACCGTGCCAACCGACGATCACCGGCAGCCATGGGGCTAGCGGGGCACCAGCGGTGGGCCTGAGCGGCGGCACGTCAGATGGCATTAACTCGCTCCCGAATGCGCTGCGTCCGGCGGGGTTCAGGGATCGAGATCGCGGCCGCATGGCCGTCTGGATCCAGGAACATGCCCCACCGAGTCCGAGTCCCGGCGATTCGCAACGGATGGTGGTCCGCGCCATGGTGACCCGACGGCCGAGTGCGGAACGAGGCCAAGGATCGAGATCCCCTAAGTTTGCAAAGGGCTATCAGGTCACGTCGCCGACGTGAGTCGCGTGGGCGATGCAAGTTCTTACGCCGGTCTCTCGACACGAGCGAGGGCGGTCATACGC
>Ga0210394_10006178_pt1 | contig 13061 bp, 11 predicted proteins | sample IncBWC12MmetaG_FD_160121 | JGI IMG/M metagenome (GOLD analysis project Ga0210394, IMG submission 160121) | Forest soil microbial communities from Barre Woods Harvard Forest LTER site, Petersham, Massachusetts, United States - Inc-BW-C-12-M | ecosystem: Environmental > Terrestrial > Soil >...
CGCAGTCCAATTTCGCCAGCGCCAGCGCGTTCATGTGGTAAAGCGGCGCGGCGATCAGATAAACATGGCGGTCGAGCCCGGGCGTCAGCCGGGTCTCGACGACCCAAATATGGCTCTGGTGCGAAAGCACGACGCCCTTCGGCGTTCCGGTCGATCCGGAGGTATAGAGAATCATCGCCGGCTGGCGCGGCTGCGGCACGACCGCAGCGAACGGACCGGGATCGAGGAAGCGCTCGAACGCGCCGCCAAAAGTCACGCTTTGAATATCCGGCGGGCAATCCGGCGCGCGTGCCGCGTCGCAGAACACGAGCTTGGCATCGGCATCGCGCAGGATGAAATGCACGGTGTCGCGCGGAAACTTGAAATTCACCGGCGCCGCGACAAGACCGGCGCGCACGATGCCGTAATAGGCGGCGAGATATTCGGCGCGATTGAGCGAAAGGATCGCGACGCAGGCGCCGCGCTGCAAGCCACGCTTGACCAGCGCGCGGGCGACGCCGTTCGCCATGTCGTCGATTTGCTTGAATGTGAATTCGCGCGGCGCTTGTTCGCCGCCGAGATCGACGATGGCGATTTTCGCCAGATCGCGCTCGCGGACGATCAGATCGCCGAGATTTATGAATCGGGCATTCGTCATGGAGTTTTTGGCGGCGCCGTAAAATAAGTGCCGCGGCCGCTGGCGATGAGCTTGCCGTCCTTGTCGAATATTTGCGTTTCGGCGGTGGCGAACTGGGTGCCGAATCGTACGACCTTGCCGCGCGCAATCAGATCTCCCGGCAGGGCCGGCCGGTGATAGTCGACGCGCATGTCGATGGTTGGCACGCCGCGTCCGGTCTGCCGCACCATCGCCCAATCGGCGGCGAGATCGATCAGCGCCGCGAGGATGCCGCCGTGGGTGTAGCGCCGCTCGACATTGACGACCCACTCCTCCCGCCATTTGGCGGTGAGCTCGATGCCGTCATCGCTCACGGCGACGACCGTGAGGCCGAGCCATTGGTGAAACGGCGCCCGGGTGACCAGCGCCTGGATGTGTTCGAGGGTTAAATCGGCCGTCATGCGATCCACTCCAACAAAATCACTGTCATGCCCTGCGCAGGCAGGGCATCCAGTAACCGCCGGCGCGCCGGTGAATACTGGATCATCCGCCGTCGCGGATGATGACACGCCGTCACGGCGTCACCACCACTTTGCCGATGACCTCGCGACCGGCGATCAGCCGCAGGCCGTCGCGCGCCTGTTCGAGCGGCAGCACTTTGTCGATCATGGGCTTAATCTTGCCGGCGGCGATGAGCTGCATCAACGCCGCCAGGTCGTCATCGTAAAAACTGTTGGAGCCGATGATTTTCAGCTCGAAACTCCACACGTAGCGCAAATCCTCCTTCGGATCGTGGCCCGCGGTGGCGCCGCACACCAACAGCTTGCCGCCGCGCTTGAGGCAGCGCAACGACGGCACCCAGGTGTCGCCGCCGGTGAAATTGATCACGACGTCGACGCCGCCGTCGTAAGACCGCCGCTGCGGCTTGCCGTATTTTTCGATCGCCCATTTCGACCAGTCGGTGTCGCGATAGTTCACCACATGGTCCGCGCCCAGCGCTTTCAGCCGGTCGAGTTTTTCCGCGCTCGACGCGCAAGCAATCACTTCGGCGCCAAGGAGCTTGGCGAGAATGACGCAGCCGGTGCCGACGCCGCCCGATGCGCCGAGGACGAGCACGCGTTCGCCGGCTGTCACGGTGGCATGCGTGACCAGCATGCGATGCGCCGTGCCGTAAGCGACCGGCAGCGCCGCGGCCTGTTCGAAACTCACGCCATCGGGCATCGCCACCAGCTGATCCGCGGCGACGCGGCAATATTCCGCCATGCCGCCGTCGAGCATTTCGCCCATCAGGCCTTTTTTGCGGTTGACCGGGTTGACCAGCACGCGGTCGCCGGCCTTCCAGCCGTTGACGTTCGCTCCCAGCTCCGCGATCTCGCCCGCCATATCGAGACCGATAACGACCGGCAGCGGCACTTTGATGCCCGGCATGCCGCGCATGGTGAAGACGTCATGATAGTTGAACGAGGCGGCGCGCACGCGAATGACGACCTCGCCGTCGCCGGGCTTGGGCGTAGGATAATCCGCGACCACGTCGAGATCGTCGAGGCCGCCGTGTCGGCGCAGAATCAATGCCCTCATGGTTTTGCCCATTCGCGATCCCTATCGTGTCATGCCCGCGCAGGCGGGCATCCAGTAATCGCCGCAAGTCCGGTGAATACTGGATCATCCGCGTGCGCGGATGATGACAATGGATAAGCGCCTCAGTAGCTTAGCGCACGGCCGTCAACAACCCACCGGCCGCGGAGCCCTCATGCAGGAAAATTTCCGCCAATTCCTCGACCGCCTGCGGCAGAACGGCGAGCTCATTGAGCTGCATCAGCCGGTCGACATCCGCCACATCGCCACTTTGGTCGACCAGGCGAAGACGGCGCTCTATTTCCACAATGTGATCGGTTACGACATTCCGGTCGTTTCCGGCATCATCCGCACCCGCGAGCGCGCGACGATGGCGCTCGGCTGCGAGAATTTCGCCGAGATCGAGCAAAAACTGGCCGCTGCGATCGCGAAGCCGATCCCGCCCAGATACGTCAAGACCTCGCCGGCGCGCGAAGTGACGCTCCTTGGCGACGACGTCGATCTCTACAAGCTGCCGATCCCGATGTCGTCGATCTATGACGGCGGCCCGATGATCACGGCCGGCGTCGTCATCGCGCGCGATCCCGAGCTTGGCTTTAATTCCGGCATCTACCGTTTCATCGTCAAGGAAAAGGCCTTGACCGGCATCGACATCGTCACGCCCAACAATATGCGGCTGTTCGCGCAGCGCGCGCTCGAGCGCAAGGAGCCGCTGCCGATCTCGATTTCGATCGGCACCCATCCGATCGAGATCACCGGCTCCGGCTATCGCGCGCCGCTCGGCGTCGACGAGATGGCGATCGCCGGCGGCATCCGCGGCGAGCCGGTGGCTTTGGCGCCGTGCCAGACCATCGACCTGCCCTACATCGCCGATGCCGAGATCGTGCTCGAGGCGGAAATCCTGCCGACCGGCTGGACCTGGCCCGAGGGCCGCTTCGGCGAATTCACCCGCCTGATGGGCGGGCTGCACTGGAATCCGCTCCTTCGCATCAAGGCGATCTCGATGCGCAAGGACGCGATCTATTACAATCTGCACATGCCGTGGGAGAACACCTGGCTGGCGGCGCCGACGCGCTATGCCGCGATCCGCCAGGCGCTGCGCACCGCCGGAGTTCAAGTCACGGACATCAATGTCACGCTCGGCGGCTGCGCTTTCTGGCACGCCGTCATTTCGATCAGAAAGCAGCCCGGCGAAGGCAAGAACGCGCTTCTCGCCGCGCTGTCGGTGATGGATCTCAAGCACGTGGTCGTGGTCGACGACGATATCGACGTCAACGATCCGGCCGAAGTCGAGTGGGCGATCGCGACCCGGGTGCAGGGCGACCGCGACGTGATGATCGTGAGTAACGCGCGCGCCAAGCCGCTCGATCCCAGCCTGCCGCAGGGCTATGGCACGGTGCCGACCGGCGCCAAGGTCGGCATCGACGCCACCATTCCGGAAAATATCCCGCGCGAATATTACGAGCGCATCACCTACGCCTATGCCGGCAGCGCCAAGATCGAGGATTACGTCAAGGGCAAGAAGGACAAGGCGGGCGAAGCCGGCGGCGAAGCGGCGGTCGCCGCGCTTGCCGACAAGATCGCCGCCGAGATCGCCAAAGCGCCGCTCTACTACACCGACATCGCCGAAAAATTCGCGCAATACGATTTCCGCACCATCGCCCGCGCCATCGGCCATCTGCACGCCAAGGAAAAGCTGTGGCAGGACCCGCGCGGGCGGATGTGTCTGCGGGGGTCTGAGTTCACGGCCAAGCCGCCGAAGTGATCGTGCGTTGCGCCCTTGCTGCGCCATCGTCTTGTTAGTCGATCGGTTATCGCTACGATCGGGGTAGGGACTCCCGGGAAGAAGACCAGGCTTATGAACGACAGGTTTTTGAAGACGGGCATTTTTCTTGCGCCCTTTCATCCGCTCGCCGAAAATCCGCTGCTGGCGCTCGATCGCGACATGGAGCTTTTGGTCCATCTCGACCGGCTGAACTATCACGAGGCCTGGATCGGCGAGCACCACTCGGGCGGCTTCGAAATCATCGCCTGCCCCGAACTGTTCATCGCGGGCGCCGCGGAACGCACGCGCCACATCCGGCTCGGCACTGGCGTCGTCTCGCTGCCCTATCACAACCCGTTCACCGTCGCCGGGCGCCTGATGCAGCTCGACTACATGACGCGCGGCCGCGCCATGTTCGGCGTCGGGCCGGGTTCGCTCGTCTACGATGCGGTGAAGATGGGGATCAAACCCGAAGAGCAGCGGCGCAAGCTCGACGAGTCGCTCGACGTCATCATGGAGCTGATGGCCGGCCGCATGGTGACCAAAAAGACCGACTGGTTCGACCTGCACGAGGCGCGGCTGCAGCTCAAGAGCTATTCGCAGCCGATGATGGAGATGGCGGTCGCGTCGGCGCGTTCGCCGACCGGCGCGCTGTCGGCCGGCAAGCACGGCATCGGCATGCTCGCGATCGGCGGCACGTCGGACGACGCGCTCAAGGCGCATGCCAGCAACTGGGGCGTCTACGAGGAGACCGCGCGGAAGAACGGCCATACGCCCGACCGCCGCAAGTGGCGCATCGTCACCTTCGCGCACGTGGCGGAAACGCGCGAACAGGCGCGGGCGGACGTCAAGTTCGGCCTCGACGACTTCAAGCGCTATTTCAGCGAAGTGGGGACCTTCCCCATCGTCCCACCCGACATCACGGGAGACCCGGCCGAATATCTGGTGTCGTCGGGCGTTGCCTGCATCGGCACTCCCAACGATTGCATCCGCCATTTCGAGCGGCTGTGGCGGGGCTCGAACGGCGGCTTCGGCGGCGTGCTTCTCCTTGCGCACAACTGGGCGGACTGGCCGGCAACGAGATTGAGCTACGAGCTGATGGCGCGCTACGTTCACCCGCACTTCCAGCGCAACGCCAACGCGCTGCGCGAGGCGAGCTATGACGACGCCAAATCCAAATACGAAACGGCCGGCGCGCAGTCGCGGGCCGCCGTGCAGGCGGCGATCGACAAGCATCAGGGGCGGAAGGCTTGAGGGTCAGCCCGTTCCGCTTCAGATGCCCGTCCGAAATCGGGTCATCACAATCAGGATTGCCACCTGCATCATTCCTTGCAGGGCCACTGCGTAGAAGTATCGCTGCATCAAAGCGCTGATCTTCTTCATGTCGGGTTCGGTTTTCTGCAACTCCAGGCACACGAATACGTTGACCGGCGTGAGGAAGCCGAGGCCTTGGATCGTCATCAGCGTCACCAGAACGAGCGCCGCAACCACCCAGCCATAGTCCGGCCATGGCAGCGCCGTGAATCCCAGCGTGACCGCAAGGAACCAGCCCGAGGTGCCGGAAACGATGGATACGGTCGGCATGAGAAACAGAGTTCGCGGGGTGAGCCGCCGCATGATTTCGCGGCGGACCGGAAGGTCGACCCGGCGCAAGATCGGGCCGAGCACAAAGCCCATGAACAGATCGATGCCGGTCCACAGCAGGCTGGAAAACACATGGACGAAGTCCAGGAACCAGATATTGCCCGCCACGATCGCCGCGATCATCACCGCGATGGCCGCCAACGCCCACCCCAGATAGCGCCAGCGCAGGAATCCTTCGGTCGGTTCGATCGCAGCGGCGGTCATGCGGGTTCTGTGCACTTGGGGGAGGGCGGGAACAGCGTATTCGATGTTCTACGCCGCGTCATGGCCGTCCCCGGACTTGATCCGGGGATTGTTCCGGCCATCCACGTCTTTGCGTTTACTCGCACTTTGAGACGCGGACGACCGCGCCATCGGCTATCTGCACGCCACGAAAAGCTGTGGGAGGAACCGCGCTGGCGGATGGCCGATGTCGTAGCAGAACTCGGGCGCGAATGCGTCGCGAGAACGGGATTGCTTTATCCGCCCCCGCGAAGCGGGGGAGGGGGACCACGCCAACGGGTCCGGCCCGAAGTGGCCGGCCCGATGACAAGCTCCGCGTGGTGGAGGGGGCCTCTGACGCGACGCTTCGTTGTCGCTGCAGAAGGGATCGTGAAGTCCGAGGCCCCTTCCACCGCCTCCGGCGGTCCCCCTTCCCCGCTTCGCGGGGCAGGAAAGGAGAAGATCATGCCCTCACAACACAATGCACCGCCAAACGAACCGAACTTCCTCAAGCGGCGTAGCTTCGAACAGGGCAAGGCCGAGATCGACGCCGCGCACACGGCGACGCACCGGCTTTATTGCGACGTTCTCAGATTATGGCGCCGCTGTTCGCAGCGCGCCTGCACGCGCCATCGCCGCTGTCACGGCGAGCCGACCGGGTGCTTCGTGCGCGCTCTGCCCTATGTGTGGCCGTCGCGGCGGCTCAAGGCGCAGGACGAGGCGATCGCCGGCGGCCCGCGTCGCATCGCGCCGGCGACGCATATCGAATGGACGGTGTGCCGCACCGAACTGAAGAAATTGGTGTCGCGGGGCTTCGGATGAGTCTTTTCCTGCGCAACGTCCACCGCGCGCGTTGCGCCGCTTCCCCAGCGCAGGATGACAGAATCAAAGCCAATCCACAGAGTTATCCCCAAACGCGTGGCTCATCCCGGCATATACGCTTTAACTTGCGACTCCCGAGCGGCGGCGTATCCTCACTTTCAGATCGGTCGCGTTTGGTTCTGCCGAATGTGTCGATCGCCAAGGTCAGGTTAGCCTGGGTGCGGAGGCCGCTACCACGCATCGCATCACGTGGCGGATTTGATCCTGGTTCCGAGCCGCGGGTAGCAGCGCGAGGAACGTGACGGGCGGGCGCAAGCCTGCCCGTCATGATTTTTGGGGGTTGGTTGACCGCCAGGCCGTTTCGCGGCGAACATGCCCGCCGGATCAGAGCGAACATGTCTGAGCGAGCATGGCCAATTTCATCAGCCGCCGGCAATTCACCATCGAATGGGGCCATTGCGACCCGGCCGGCATCGTCTTCAACAGCCGTTTTTTCGAGTTCTTCGATTGGGGCACCTGGATGCTGTTCGAGGCCGCGCTCGGCGTGAAGCCGCCGGACTTGGCGAGCACGTTCGGCATCATCGGCATCCCGCTGGTCGATGCCGGCGCGCGCTTTATCGCGCCGGCGCGCTTTGGCGACGCAGTGGAATTGACGTCGCAGGTGAGCGAGTTCCGCCGTTCGAGTTTCGACGTCGAGCATCAGCTTCACGTCCACGGCGCGCTCGCGGTCGAAGGCCGCGAGACGCGGGTTTGGGCGGCGCGCGATCCGGCCGATGCGTCCAAAATCAAGTCGCAACCGATCCCGCCCGAAGTCGCCGCGCGCTTTGCGGCCGCCTAGCCGCACGTCGCGGCGATGCCGCAACGGTTTGAACGGCCGGCCGGTTATTGCTATTGAACTTGAATACTTCAAAGAGCGGCGGAAACGCCAAAGAAAACGCCAAGGAAACGCAAGTCGAAGCACCAATGCCGCGTATCGTTCAGTTCACGCTCAATGGCCGCGCCCGCGCCGATGCGGTCGCCGACAATGTGCTGCTGCTGGATTATTTGCGGGAAGGTGTCGGATTGACCGGAACGAAAACGGGCTGCGACGGCGGCGAATGCGGCGCCTGCACCGTGCTGGTCGACGACAAGCCGCGATTGTCGTGCCTGACGCTTGCCGCAACGATCGAAGGCTGTCGCGTCGATACGATCGAATCGCTGGCGCGCGACGGCCATTTGTCCGCCGTGCAGCGCGGCTTCCATGAGAAGCTCGGATCGCAATGCGGCTATTGCACGCCGGGATATATCATGGCGTCGGCCGGCCTGTTGCGCCGCAACGCGCGTCCGACCGAGGCTGAGATTCGCGAAGCGCTCGGCAGCAATATTTGCCGCTGCACCGGCTATGTCAAAATCATCGAAGCGGTGCAGCACGCGGCGAAACTTTGCGCTGAGGGATTGTCGCCATGACTCGATCATTGCCGCATGCCGCTCCCCTCCCCCTTGTGGGGAGGGGTCGGGGGTGGGGGTCGCGAGGTGACGCGCGAGCGGTCGCGCTGCCACAGTTCTGCACCACCCCCCACCCCAACCCTCCCCCACAAGGGGGGAGGGAGCAGTCCGCGCGAGCCGCGCGATGAACGAGATTCTTCCGGCGCATAATATCGGCGACTACGTGCCGATGATCGACGGCCCGGAGAAAGTTTCCGGACGGGCCAAATACACCGCCGATCTGATTGCGCCGAACATGCTGGCGGGGCGGATCTTTCGCAGTCCCTATTCGCATGCCGAAATCCTCGACGTCGATATTTCGGAAGCCGCGAAACTCCCCGGCGTGAAGGCGATCGTCACCGGCGCCGACTGCGATAAAGCATTCGGCGTGTTGCCGGTCGCGCGCACCGAGCATCCCTTGGCGCGCGACCGCGTCCGCTATCGCGGCGAGCCGGTCGCCGCTGTCGCTGCGATCGACGATGCGACGGCGAAACAGGCGCTGCGGCGGATCAAACTGAAGGTGCGCGAGTTGCCCGCCTATCACAGCGCGGCCGAAGCGCTGGCGGCGGGCGCCATCGCCATCCACGATTATCGCCCACACAATGTCGAGCGCGACGTGGTGTTCGAGCTGGGCGACGTCGAGGCCGCCTTTGCCGGCGCCGACCTGGTGCGCGAAGGCACCTATAATTGCGCCGAGGTCTGCCAGAACCAGATGGAGATGCACGCGGCGATCGCTGACTACGACGCGGTACGCGACCGCATCACCGTCCATGCCTCGACGCAGGTGCCGTATTACGTGCATCTGATGCTGTCGCAAATCCTCGGCATGGACATGTCGCGCATCCGCGTGATCAAGCCGCATGTCGGCGGCGGCTTCGGCTGTCGCACCGAGACGCTCAATGTCGAATTGATCGCGGCGCTGTTGGCGCGCAAGGCCGGCGCCTGCGTGCGCCTCGTGGTCAACCGCGAGGAGACCTTCATCACCCATCGCGGCCGGCCGGAAACCGATATCCGGCTCAAGATCGGCATGAAAAAGGACGGCCGCATCAGCGGCGTCGAATGCGAATGCATCCAGCGCGGCGGCGCGCATTCCGGCTACGGCGTCGTCACCATCCTTTATGCCGGGTCGATGCTGTACGCGATCTACGATCTGCAAAACGTCAAATATGTTGGCAAGCGGGTGCTGACCAATACGCCGCCATGCGGCGCGTTCCGCGGCCACGGCACCGTCGACGTGCGTTTCGCTTTCGAGAGTCTGCTCGACGAGATGGCGGGCGATCTCGGACTCGATCCGTTCGCCGTTCGCCGCGCCAACCTGTTGACGGCGCCGACGTTCACGCAGAACGACCTCATGGTGAAGTCTTACGGCCTGCCGGAATGTCTCGATTGGGTCGAACGCGAGAGCGGCTGGAAGGCGCGCAAGAGCAAGCTGCCGAAAGGCAAAGGGTTAGGCATGGCCTGCTCGCATTACATCAGCGGCGCGTCGAAGCCGGTGAACTGGACCGGCGAGCCGCACGCCACCGTCAAGATCAAGCTCGATTTCGACGGCTCGATCGTCGTGCTGTCCGGCGCCGCCGATATCGGCCAGGGCTCGACCACGATCCTCGCCCAGTCGGTCGCGGAGGTTCTCGGCCTCGATCTGGCGCGCGTGCGTGTCATCACCGGCGACAGCGAAGTGGTGCCGAAGGATAACGGCTCCTATTCCTCGCGCGTCACCTTCATGGTCGGCAATGCGGCGATCGACGCGGCGCAGAATCTCAAAGCGCTGCTGGTCGCCGCCGCGGCGCGCAAGCTCGACGCCAAGCCGGGCGAGATCGAGTGCCTCGGCGAGCTTTATCGCGCCGGCGCGCAGGACAAGGGGCTGACCTTCAACGAGGTCGTCACCGAGGCGCTCAAAGACACCGGCACCATCACCGTCACCGGCAACTATTCGACCATCCCGGAATCCCACGGCGGCAAGAAATATCGCGGCGCAGCGATCGGCGGCACCATGGGCTACAGCTATTCGGCGCAGGTGGTCGAAGTCAGCGTCGACGAGGACACCGGCGTCGTCACCGTCGACAAGGTCTGGGTCGCGCACGATTGCGGCCGTGCGCTCAACCGGCTCACGGTCGAAGGCCAGGTGCAAGGCTCGGTGTGGATGGGCATGGGCCAGGCATTAAGCGAGGAGACAGCTTATTTTGGCGGCCTCCTCCTCACCGCCAACATGCTCGATTACCGCGTGCCGACCATCCAGGATTCGCCGCCGATCGAGGTCGGCATCGTCGAAAGCATCGATCCGCATGGGCCGTTCGGCGCCAAGGAAGCCGGCGAGGGCTCGCTGGCGGCGTTCCTGCCGGCGCTCACCAATGCCATCGCCGACGCCATTGGCGTGCGCTTCAACGATTTGCCGGTGACGCCGGACCGCGTCTTCGCCGCGCTGGAGAAACGCGCGCGAGGGCAAAGGACGAACGGCGAGGCGTGATGGACGCGCTGCCGGAATTCGATCTGGTTCGGCCGAAAACGCTCGACGCGTTGGTCAAGGCGCGCGCCGCGCATCCGCGGAGTAGCGTTCTCGGCGGCGGCACCGATCTCGTGGTGAACATCCGGCGCGGCATCGTCGCCCCGCCGGTGCTGATCGATATCAACGGCGTCGACGAGCTGCGCGCCATCGCGGCGGATGCGCGCGAGCTCAAGATCGGCGCCGCGGCAAAGCTCGCCGAAATCGCCGCGCATCCGCAGGTGATCGAACATTATCCAGTCGTGGCGCAGGCGGCCGGCCATATCGCCGGCCCGACCCAGCGCAATATGGGCACGGTCGGCGGCAATCTTTGCCTCGACACGCGCTGCATTTTCTACAATCAGAGCGAATGGTGGCGCGACGCCAACGATCATTGTCTCAAAACCACGGGCCGGATTTGCCACGTCGCGCCGAAGAGCCGCGGCGTCTGCTTCGCTACTTTCTCGGGCGATCTTGCGCCGGCGCTGCTCGTGCTCGACGCCGAAATCGATATCGCCGGGCCGGCGGGCAAGCGCACGATGCCGCTCGCCGAGCTTTATATCGGGTTCGCGCGGCAGGACGAGCCGGTGACGGCAACGCGCGGCGACGGCAAATATTTCCTGTCGCTGCGCCCGGGCGAATTCATCGCCGCCGTGCGCGCCAAGAATACGCCCGGCCTGCGCTCGGCCTACGACAAGATCCGCATTCGCCGCTCGATCGAATATCCGGTCACCGGCGTCGCCGTGGCATTGCGGCGTGACGGCGACAGGCTCGCCGATCTGCGCGTCGCCTTCACCGGCACCAATCCGCGGCCGGTGCGGCTTGCCGGGACAAGTGAACTGTGCGGCGGCGGGCTCGATGCGGGCGTGCTCGACGGCCTCGACGCGCTGGTGCGCGATCAGATCATGGCGATGAAGACGACGTTTACGCCCGGTCACTACCGCCGCCGCGTCGCCGGCGTTTTGGCGCGGCGACTGGTGCAGCGGTTGTTTGGGGAATAACGCGCATGCGGAGGCCGCAAGAGATTTTATTATGGCCGAACTAGTCACAAAACTCGATCTGGAAGCGGCGCTCGATCGCGTCACGCTACGCATGACCGTGCGGTTTGGTGTCATGCTGGTCGCCGGTCTTGGCGCGCTCGCGGCTCTGCTGAAACTCTGATTGTATTCCGTCATCCTGAGGTGCCCGCGCGCAGCGCGGGCCTCGAAGGATGCTGGTCGAAGCGCTCGGGCCGTCGCCCTTCGAGGCTCGTCGCTTCGCGACGAGCGCCTCAGGGTGACGGAGTTAGCTCTCCCATTCCCGCAATTTGAACCGCTGAATCTTTCCGGTCGCGGTGCGCGGCAGATCGGGCCGGATATCGATCCAGCGCGGATATTTCCACGGCCCGGCGCACTGCTTGACGTGCACGCGCAAGGTTTCGATCAGGCGCTCGTCGGCGGCATAGCCGTTGCGCAGCACGATAAAAGCCTTCGGCTTGACGAGCCCATCGGCATCCTCTTTGCCGATGACGGCGGCTTCCAGCACCGCCTCGTGCGAGGCGAGCGCCGCCTCGACTTCGAACGGCGACACCCACATGCCCGAGACCTTGAACATGTCGTCGGTGCGACCGCAGTAGTGGTAATAGCCGTCGGCGTCGCGGAAATATTTGTCGCCGGTGAAGGTCCATTCGCCGGCGAAGGTGCGCCGGCTTTTTTGCCGCTGGTTCCAATATCCTTCACCCGCCGTCGCGCCGCGCACGACGAGTTCGCCGATCTCGCCGTCGGCGACCTCGCGCGCCTGCTCGTCGATGATTTTCAGGTCGTAGCCGGGCACCGGCTTGCCGGTCGTGCCGTAGCGCAGGTCGCCGGGCTGGTTGGAAAGAAAGGTCTGGAACATTTCGGTCGAGCCGATGCCGTCGAGCACATCGACGCCGGCCTTGTCACGCCAGCGCTCGCCGAGCGGCGCCGGCAGCGCCTCGCCGGCGGAAATGCATAGCCGCAGCCGGTCGGAGCCGGCGCCGCTGGTCATGTCCTTATGCGCGAGCAGTGAGGCATAAAGCGTCGGCACAGCGAAGAAGATCGTCGGCCGGTGCCGGCGCATCACCTCGAATACCGATTCCGGCGTCGGCCGTTGCGGCAACAGCACGGTGGTGGCGCCGACCGACATCGGAAACGCCATGGCATTGCCCATGCCGTAGGAGAAAAACAGCTTGGCCGCCGAGAACACCACGTCGTCCTCGCGGATGCCGATGACGCCCTGACCCATCAGCCGGGCCGCGGCGATCGGCGTGGTGTGGACGTGCTTGACGCCCTTGGGCTCGCCGGTCGATCCGGACGTGTACAGCCAGAACGCGACTTCATCGGAGAACGTCGGCGCGGTGAAGAGATCCGGCCGGCCGCGCGCCAACAGATCGGAAAAATCGTGCACCTCGCGGCCTTGGCGGCCGGCGAACGCCGCTTTGTCGGCAGCGTTGGCGCCGATGAGAATGACGGTGCGCAGCCGCGGCAGCCGATCGATGATGGGGACGAGCGCCTTGG
>Ga0210394_10006179_pt1 | contig 13061 bp, 11 predicted proteins | sample IncBWC12MmetaG_FD_160121 | JGI IMG/M metagenome (GOLD analysis project Ga0210394, IMG submission 160121) | Forest soil microbial communities from Barre Woods Harvard Forest LTER site, Petersham, Massachusetts, United States - Inc-BW-C-12-M | ecosystem: Environmental > Terrestrial > Soil >...
CGCTCCTCGCTGACGCCCGCGGTGGTCCCCGGCCAGTCGTTCCCGGCTGCACCGCCGTCGGATGCGACCACCGATATCTGGAGCCACATGACTTCCGAGCAGCGGAAGCAACTGTGGCAGCAGCTGACGCCGGAGGAGCGCGCCAGCATCTGGAGCCGTCTACCGGCTGAGCAGCGGCGGGCGATCCGCGAGCGCCTGACTCCGGAACAGCGCGAAACGATTCGCGAACATTGGGGGGCGCCGCCTCAACCCCAGGGCCAGCGCCCCGCGCCGGGTCCGGGTTCGTTTCCTCCGGAACCGCGGCCAGGGCCGCCTTCAGACCGGGGCGTACCTCCTCCGGGACCGAGACTTACGCCGGAAGAGCGGCATCAGCTGAGGGAGGAAATCCGGCAAATGCACGAGCTCAGGCGAGGAGGCCGTCGGCGGCCGTAGGCCGCTGTTCGCCGCCCGACGCGGGCGGCGTTTCGTCCTTCTGAATACAATGCGGCCCCGTGCGCATCCTCGCGATCGAAACGTCGGCCGAACCCTGTTCGGTGGCCCTGTCGGATGGGGCGAGCGTGGTGCAACGGAGTCAATCGGCGGGCGCCGGCGTCGCCGAACGGGCACTTTCGATGATTGCGGAATTGCTCGCCGACCAATCGATCACATTGAATCAGGTCGACGCGTTCGCATTCGGATGCGGGCCCGGCTCCTTCACCGGCTTGCGAGTGGCTTGTGCGTTGGTTCAGGGGCTTGCGTTTGCCGGCGACCGTCCCGTGGTGCCGATCGGAAGCCTCAGGGCGCTGGCGTATGGCGCCCGGCGACAATTGCTTCACGAGCTTCAGCGCGACGGTGCCCCGCGTGTGATGGCTGCGGTTGACGCGCGGATGGGTCAGATCTACTGGGCCGTCTACGAGGGTGCGCAAGCCGACCGCTCGATTGTTCCCCCCGCGTTGGCGGCGCCGGACGAGATGGCTGCGCTGGTCGCGCAATGGCGGCCGCAGCTCATTGCCGGCGATGCGTTACGCGTTTTCGCCAACGCGTGGCCGACCGTGGACGGGACCACGCGACTGCCCGCGGTCGGAGTCGAGGCATCGATGATCGCGGAGCTGGCTCGAACCGACCTGGCGGCGGGCCGTTCGGTTGCGGCCCGGGATGCTGCCCCGGAGTATGTCCGCAATCAGGTTGCGCTGACGACGGAACAGCGCGCCCGCAGCAAGGCAGAGCGCCGTGAGCTCGGCGAGGAAGGCCGCCTTTCGTGAGTGCCGTCGCGCGCCCCGACGAACCGGTGTTTCGGCCGCTGCTGCCGGCCGACCTGAACCAGGTGATGCGCATCGAGATCGACGTGTACCCGTTCCCGTGGACGCGCGGCAATTTCGAGGACGCGCTGCGCGCCGGGTATACCGCCTGGGCCATGCTCGACGGCGTCGGCTCGATGATCGCCTACGCGATCGCAATGCTCGCGGTGGACGAAGCGCATCTGTTGAACCTGAGCGTGGCGCGGGCGTTTCAGCGCCTGGGATACGGATGGAAAATGCTGGAGTGGATGGCCCAGTGCACGCGCGACTACGGTGCGCGCAGCCTGCTGCTGGAGGTTCGCCCCAGCAACGAAGCGGCGCTTCGCTTGTATCAGCGCTACGGGTTTGAACGAATCGGCGTGCGACCCGGCTATTACCCCGCACTGGGCGGGCGCGAAGACGCTGCGGTAATGCGGGTGCCCCTGTGACGATGGATCCACGTCGAGCCGTTCTGTGGAGCCGTCTCGGGTTGGGGCCGATATGGACCGAGCGACCACCGCCGTGCACTGATCAGGCTGGTGAAGACGAGCGGCCGTTCGAGGTCGCGGGGCAGCCCGAGCAGCCGGTGCAGCAGATGGGCTGGGATGAGCTCGAGCGTGCCGTGGCCGGCTGCACCGCATGCGGCCTGTGCAAGGGGCGAACCCGGACGGTGTTCGGTGTCGGCAATCACGCCTCGGAATGGATGGTGATCGGCGAGGCGCCCGGCGCCGAAGAAGATCTGCGGGGCGAGCCTTTCGTCGGACAGGCGGGCCGTCTGCTGGACAGCATTCTGGCTGCGGCCGGACTGGGTCGCAGCGCGGGCGGCCGCTCGGCCGTCTATATCGCGAACGTCGTGAAGTGCAGGCCCCCCGGCAACCGCAACCCGGAGCCCGAGGAGGCCGCGCGCTGCGAGCCGTACCTCGCACGGCAGATCGAACTGCTGCGGCCGCGAGTGATCCTGCTGATGGGGCGCGTGGCCGCCCAGGCCTTGCTCGGCACCGATGCGAGCATCGCCTCGCTACGGGGTCACGCGCATCGGATCGACGTGGCGGGCGGATCGGTGCCTGTCGTGGTCACCTACCACCCGGCCTATCTGCTGCGCAACCTGGCCGACAAGGCCAAGGTGTGGGCCGACATGTGCCTGGCGCGCCAGGTGTTCGACACAACGTCACCGCGCCACTAGTAGCCGTGGCGGGTGTCGCCGATCTGCGCGACCGAGTCGAATCGGCGCTGATTGGCCCTGTGCTTCAGGATCACCAGCAGCATGCTGAGCGCAACGAACGCACCAAACAGGCACATCGTGGCGGCCGCCGACAGACCGGCGACGATCAGCAGCGCGTAGACGCCCAGCATCAACAGGATCCCGAGGTTCTCGTTGAAATTCTGCACCGCGATCGAATGCCCCGAAGACAGCAGCACGTAGCCGCGGTGCTGCAGCAGCGCGTTCATCGGGACGACGAAGTAGCCGGCCATCGCGCCGATCAGCACCATCATGAACGCGGAAGCCAGCAGTGCCCAGCGGATCGTGTGTCCCCAGAAGACCGGCCCCGACTGCGCCAGGTCGGTGAAATTGAGCAACGACAGCAGCGCCACCGTCAGTCCCATCGCGATCCCGACCGGCAGCACCGTGAGCGATTGCTTCAGCGATACTCGTGTGGCTGCGAGCACGGCGCCGATCGCGATACCCAACGATGCCAGCGCCTGCAGCACCGCGCCCTGCGTCAGGTCCATGCCCAGCATGTCGCTCGACCAGCGCAGCACGATGAACTGCAGCGTGGCGCCGGCACCCCAGAACAGCGTGGTGACAGCGAGCGATATCTGGCCGAGGGGATCCTTCCACAGCGTGACCATGCAGTGCCCGAAGTCGGTCAACAGGCGCCACACCGTGTGCTCCTGCCTGCGGTAGCGAACCCGGGTGTCCGGCACCCAGACGTTGATCAGGGCCGCGGCGGCGTACACCGAGCAGATCACCGCGATCGCGGCTTCGCCCACGTTGCCCAGATGCGGCTCGATATACGGCACATTGACCGCCAGCAGGATTGCGCGGACCGACGGCGAGACCAGCACGCCGCCTGCGCAGAATCCCAGGATGATCGATGCGACCGTCAACCCCTCGATCCACCCATTGGCCGCGACGAGTCGCTCGGGGGGCAACAGCTCCGTCACGATGCCGTACTTGGCCGGCGAGTAAGCGGCGGCGCCAAAACCGACCACGGCATAGGCCAGCAGCGGGTGAACGCCGACCAGCATCAGGAAAGCGCCGCCGAACTTGATGCCGTTGGTGATCAGCATCACGCGGGCCTTGGGCATCGAATCGGCGAAAGCGCCGACAAACGCGGCGAGCAGGACGTAGGAAATGAAGAAGAACAACTTCAACATCGGCGTCATCCACTCCGGCGCGTGCATCTCGCCGAGCAATGAGATCGCCGCGATCAGCAGCGCGTTGTCCGCCAGCGACGAGCAGAACTGCGCCGCCATCACCAGGAAGAAGGCACGCGCGACGGTGGTAGCGGGAGCAGGGGTGGGAGCCAAGAACGGGAACGGATGGCGGGCATGCGGGCGGCGCGGGTTTATAGCACGAGGGCGGCGGCGCCTCACGGTCGTTAGCCGGTATTCTTAACGGTTCGTGCAGGACCCAGTAGAAGTACGTGCCCAGGCCGCTGATCGCCCGAATCGATGGTCGTGCGTTGAGTCACAACCTGGCGGCGGCGCGCACGCGCGCCGGCCGTCGATTCGTCTGGGCGGTGGCCAAGGCCAACGCCTACGGCCACGGACTCGAGCGTGCGGTTCGAGCGTTTGCGGCAGCCGACGGGCTGGCGCTGCTGGAAATCGACGAGGCGCAAAGGGCGCGCGACAGCGGGTGGAGTAAGCCGATTCTGCTGTTGGAGGGCGTGTTCGAGCCGCGCGAGCTGGACCTGGCGATACGGCTCGACGTGACCTGCGTCGTCCACTGCGTCGACCAGGTCGAAATGATCGAGCGGCGCCCCGACGCGGTTGGGCCGAGCGTTTACTTGAAGCTGGACAGTGGCATGAACCGCCTCGGCTTTGCTCCGCAGGACGCCGTTTCGGTGCGGCAGCGGCTGGAGGCAGTCCCCGGGCTTCGGATCGCAGCGCTGATGAGTCATCTGGCCAATGCGGACCGGCGCGAGGCCGGTCCGTGTGACGTGCAGACGCAGCGACGCGCTTTCGAGCGGCTGTGCAAAGGCACCCAGGCGGAGACGAGTCTTTGCAATTCGGCGGGGCTTTTTCTGCATCCGGATCTGGGTGATCGCTGGGTGCGGCCAGGCATCGCCTTGTACGGCTCGTCGCCAGCCCGGTCGGCCAGCGCGGAAGCGCTCGGTTTGCGCCCCGCGATGGCTCTGAATTCCGCGCTGATTGCGGTGCGCACGGTGCCGACCGGGGGGCGGGTCGGCTATGGCAGCCGATGGGCCGCGGCCAGACCGACGCGGGTGGGCGTCGTGGCGTGTGGCTATGCCGACGGGTATCCGCGCAGCGCGCCGGACGGCACGCCGGTGTGGGTGGCAGGCCGCCTCGCGGCGCTGGCGGGGCGCGTGTCGATGGACATGTTGTCGGTCGATTTGACCGGCATCGACGATGCCGGGATCGGCAGCCCGGTCCAACTCTGGGGCGAGCACGTCAGCATCGACGAAGTGGCGCGGCAGTCGGAGCGGTTGGCGTACGAACTGATGTGCGGGCTGAATCCGCGGGTCCGCGTCAGTGACGCGGACTGATGCCCGCCACGTGTCGAATCCACGCACACAATTCGTCTGCAGCGCCTGCGGCGGCGCCACCCTGAAGTGGCAGGGCCAGTGTCCGCACTGTGCCGCCTGGAACACGCTGATCGAGACTCGAGCGGAGACGGGGCAGGCGCGCCGCCGCACAGCGGCGCTCGGCGCCAACGGCGCAGTCGCGATGTCCCAGGTGACGGCCGCCGATCCCCGGCGTCTGCTGACGCAGATCGAAGAGTTCGACCGTGTGCTGGGCGGGGGTCTGGTCGACGGCGGCGTGGTGTTGATCGGCGGCGACCCGGGAATCGGCAAATCGACGCTGCTTTTGCAGGCGCTGGCGCAGATGGCAGCCGGCGAGGCCGTTCTTTATGTGAGCGGAGAAGAATCGGCGGCGCAGGTCGCACTGCGCGCGCAACGCCTCGGCATCGAATCGGCCCAGCTGCCGCGACTGAAGGTGCTCGCCGAAATCGAGCTCGAAACGATCCTGGCGACGATCGAAGCGGAAAGACCGCGCGTCGTCGTGGTCGACTCGATCCAGACGCTGTTTACGCCGACGTTGACGTCGGCGCCAGGGTCGGTGTCGCAGGTGCGCGAGTGCGCCGCCGGCTTGACGCGGCTCGCCAAGCGAAGCGGCGTCGTGGTGGTCCTGGTGGGCCACGTCACCAAGGAAGGCTCCCTGGCCGGCCCGCGCGTGCTGGAGCACATGGTCGACACGGTGCTGTACTTCGAAGGCGACACGCACTCCGCCTATCGGCTGGTGCGCGCGTTCAAGAACCGTTTCGGGGCGGTCCACGAATTGGGTGTGTTCGCCATGACGGACCGGGGCCTGCGGGGCGTGCACAATCCGTCGGCGTTGTTCCTGTCGCAGCAGGGCGACGGCAAGGGTGGCCTCGTGCCAGGGTCCTGCGTCATGGTGACGCAGGAGGGCAGTCGGCCGATGCTGGTGGAGATTCAAGCGCTGGTCGATGCCGCGCACGTGCCGAACCCGCGGCGGCTGTGCGTCGGGGTCGACCCGCAGCGATTGGCGATGCTGCTGGCCGTGCTGAGCCGGCACGCCGGTGTCGCGACCTACGACCAGGACGTTTTCCTCAACGCGGTGGGTGGCGTTCGGATCGATGAGCCCGCGTCGGACCTGGCCGTTGCGCTGGCGGTGCTGTCGTCGATTCGCAATCGGCCGTTGCCGCGCGCGCTTGCGGTGTTCGGTGAGGTAGGCCTGGCCGGCGAGATCCGCCCGGCCGCGCGTGGCCTGGAGCGCTTGCGCGAGGCGGCCAAGATCGGCTTTTCGACGGCGCTGATTCCGAAGGCCAACGCGCCGCGCAAGGCGATCGAGGGGCTGGAAGTCATTGCGGTCGAATCGCTAACCGAGGCAATCGGCGCGCTGCAACTGCGATCTTGAGCCGGCAAGGCGGCAGCCACCGCCAGCGCACCTCAGAGGGCGAGCTCCCAGGTCTGACCCAGCAAGTCCTTGCCGAAGGAATGATGCGCCTCCTGCTTCGTCAGTTGAAACCCTGCGGCCTCGTAAATGCGCCGGGCAGAGACCAGGATGTCATTGGTCCACAGCGTGAGCTTGCGATATCCCTTCGCCCGGGCAAACGCGACACACTCCTGCACCAGGCGAGCGCCGATCCCCAGCCCGCGCGCTGCCGGTTCGACGTAAAGCAGGCGAAGCTTGGCAAGGGTCGCGGACGAGCGCACCAGGAACACTGAGCCCACGATCGCGTTGCCGCGTTCGGCGATCCATCCATTTTCGGTCTGGGGGTCGTTCGTCTTGACAAAACCGGCAAGAATCTCTGCCACCAACGCCTCGTAGGACCCGTCCCAGCCGTACTCTTGCGCATACAAAATTCCCTGACGGTGCGTAATCCAGCCAATGTCTCCGATCCGAAGAGGGCGAATGGAGTACGGCTCGCCGTCGGGCGCTCGCGAATCCGGGTCGAGAACGCCGACCAGGCTTCCCATGGCGCACAGCAGATCGCGGCGTTGTTGCGCCGTGAGCGGATCGATCATCGTCGCGACCTGGTCCCGCGCGGCTTGATCCAGCCGGTCGAACGCGGACCGCCCCTTCTTCGTGAGTTGAAGGTGGCTCTGGCGTGCGTCAATCGAGGATCGTGTGCGTTTGATTTCGCCCCGACGTTCGAATTTGCCCAGCAGTCTGCTCAGATAGCCCAGGTCGATCCCGAGCTCTCGTGCGATTTCGCTTGCCGTGGAATCGCCCCGCTTCGCCAGCTCGTAGAGGATGCGGCTTTCCGTGAGCGTGAATTCGCTCCCGAGCAGCCCCTGATCGAGCAGGCCGAGCTGGCGCGTGTACAGGCGATTGAAGCGGCGAACCGTTTCGATCGCGTCGTTGCCGGTCCGATTTCCCATTGAGGCGTTCCGATCTGCCATGAAACGATCATCCGGCAAATGCTTGCCTCAGTCAAGTATCCCGCCGCCCCGCAATCGTTCCCTGACGCGTGGCCTCACGGTGTTCGGCGCGGTGGCCTCGCCGGCTAGACCCGCACGCCGCGCGTGGCCTGAAGCGGCTGCGAGAGCTCCCGGATCGGTCACTTCAACAGGGCGACGATCGCTCCAAGTTTGTTGCTCTCGGTGTTCCCTTGCTCCGTGGGGTGGGTCTGCAGGAACTCAGCGTACTGCAGCGGCGTACGGCCTTTAGCGTCCCTGGCGCTCACGTCCGCGCGATGCGCCAGCAGTAGCTTGACGATTTCCGTGTCGCCGGATTCCACCGCAAGGTGCAAGGCACTTCCAAACGTCGGCTGCCGTGCGGTAGGGTCCGCGCCAAGCGACAGCAGAAGATCGACCACCTGATACTTTCGTGAGGGTGCCAGGTCGTCGTACTCGATCATGGTCGCCAGCAGCGGCGTCGCGCCCCGAAAATCCTTCGCATTGATCTGCGCTCCATGCTGGTACAGCCAGCGCACCAGGTCGGTATCGCCATAGATCGCGGCTGTGACCAGAGGCTCGTTCCGGTTGGAAGGCGCAACCGCTTCCGCCTCGTTGGTCAGCGGCGCTCCATGCGCCAGCAGAATTTCGGCAATCGGGACGGATGGCCTCGCCGGGTATGGGCCCGACCCGGCGGCCAGAGTGTTCATCGCGATCTCGCCGCACCCTCGGTATCTCGGGTCTGCACCAGCGCTGATCAATGTATCGACAATCTCCTTGTTTCGCGTGGTCAATGCGTAGTCCAGCATCGAGACGCCGGTCGGCCCGGATCGGGGAACCTTGTTCAGGGATCGGACAATGGCTTTCGTCCTATTCACATCGTCCGAACGAATGGCTTCGAACAGACGCGCCTCGACCGAGGCGGGGCGGAAGGTCCCCGGCTTCAAGAACTCAGTGTCCGGCGCGCAATGCTCATGCGCGCTGACCGGTGTTGTCTGCGTGGACGCTTGAGAAAAGAGCCTGGTCAACAAGCCCGAGTGGACGAGGAAACCGACTTCTCCCAGGACAAGCAAGCCCACGATCGTCCATACCGCTGGCCAGAACGCTTTCAAGGTCTGCCCTCCTTTGAGTGGGCATTGGCCGATGCGTCGACTTTCTCTGCGCTGCTACTTCGGGGGAGCGGCGCCTTCCGCGCCGGCCACTTTGCCGCCTTCTTTGCCTTCCCACACCGCCAACATGTCGGGCGAGCCCTGCGACCGCACGCCGTTGTCGGACAGGATCTCCTCGGTCGCGCTGTTCATCTGACTGCGGCGGAAGACCAGGCCTTCGCCGGCGCGCTTGCTGTCGAAGGCGATCACGACGAACTCGTCCTTGAGGTCGCGCAGCAGCGCCACCAGGTGCGCCAGGCTGCGCACCGGAACGCCGTTGACCGAATAGACGACCGAGTCGACCACGTTGCCGTAGCCTTTCGAGATCGGATGCGGGAACAGCGGCGCCGGGATCACCACCAGTTCCTCTCGCTCGGGGGTCGGCTCATCGAAGAGCCGTGTCACCAATGGGCTGGATGCGAGACTCAGCGTTCCGGCCTGCCCGCGCAGGCCGCTCATCAGTTCGAGCGATGCACGCGAAAAGACCGTCGGCCCGTAGATGAAGTAGGAGGGGTATCCGCCCTCGAGCGGCTTGAGCAGCGCCGGCCGATCGACCAGCAACGGGACTTCGACCGAGAGTTTCTTGCCGCTGCGCACCAGGTCCAGCCGGATGCGGCCGTCGCGCGCCGAGTGCTGGATCTGGTAGCGCAGGCTCAGACGCAGATTGCGGTCAACCAGGATCATGCCTTCGTCGTCCACGGGGACGCCGGCGATCGCCGTGATCACATCCCATTCGTGCAACGGGTAGTCGGCGTCGTGGCGGAAGGGCCGGTGGACGACGACGCCGTGCACCGACGGGTCGAGCTTCAGGAAGCTGCGCAGGGCCGGGTTCTCCAGGGTCTGCAGGTCGTCGAACAGCATCGGCTTGCCGTCGTAGTGGCCGTCGGCGATGTCGCGCAGGAACAGCTCGATCTCCTCGTTCGGAATGATGTAGCCGATATTCTGTGCTCCGCCGAGCGAGCTGAACGCCAGGCCGATCATCTTATCGCCGACGGTGGCCGGGCCGCCGCTGTCGCCCGGATTGATGGCGGCGTCGATCTGCACGCGCAGGCCGGCCGCATTCGAGTTGTAGCCGACGAATTCGATGCGCGACACGATGCCCTTGGTGATCGACAGCGAGGTGCCCCCCACCGGAAAGCCGTAGGCGAGCACGGCGTCCTTGATCTGTGGCAGCGCAGCCGACCGCTCGAGCGGCGCGTGGCGCTGGAAGAACGCGTCGTCGTCCAGCGTCAAAACGGCGAGGTCCATGGCGGGCGAGACCGCCGCGACTTTCGCAGCGTATTTGTCGCCCTCGCGGTCGGCCTGCACCTGCAACTGACCGGCGTACGCGACGACGTGGGCGTTGGTGAGGATCCGATGACCGTCGATCACCACGCCTGATCCCGTCACCTCCGCAGGAGGCTGCCTCGTCCACGGTCGAGTCAGATCCGGTCTGCGGGTCGTGGCGAAGATCTTCACGACCGCGCCTTCGACCTGCTCCGAAATCCGCGCCTCGGTTTCCTTCGAAGCCGCCTTGGGCGCAGCAATGGCCGACGGCGCGTCTTGCGCCCGTCCCGGCAGGTGAATGACGGCTGCTGCGAGGAATGTAGCGATCGGCAGCAAAGCCGGCCAGCCGAGGGCGCCAGTGCGCGGGGGCCGGGTCACGATCGAGCAGGTCATCTCGAGTATCTCCAGAGCCTTAACAGACAACTAGCGGAGTTCCTTTTTGCCCCACATCACCACCGAGACCACCGCCAGCACGATTGCGCACAGCGCGAGCGGCAGGAAGGCGAGGGCGGGCGCACCGGTCAAATCCCAGGCTGCGCCGCTGATCAACGCAATGCCGACCGCGCCACCGTAGCTCAGCGTGAACACGCCGGCCGAGGTGCGGGCCACGTCGTCCGGCTGGCACAGCAGCGGCGGCAAAGTCAGTCCCATGATCAGCGCTGCGGCGTCGGAGAACCCGAGCGCCGCGGCGCCGACCAGGGTGCCGAGGCCGGTCAGGAACACGATCGCGCCGATGCTGGCGAGTGACAGCAGGCCCGAGGCGACGTAAGGCCAGGCACGGCGTTCCAGCCGTCCTGCGACGGCAAGCAGCAGTAGCGACGCCGGGACCTGGCCAAGGTTCAACGCCAACAAGGCTCCCGCGATTAAATCCGAGCGGCCCTGGCTCGCCAGATAGATCGGGATGAACGCATTGGCGGCGAAATAGATCGCGTTGATGCAGCAGAAAAGGCCCCCCAGCCGCCAGACAAGACCCAGGTGCCAGTCGGGAAGCCATCGGCGGGAGGCCACCGCCTGTGCCGGATGCGGGCTGCGCGAACGCGGTGCGAATGCGTAGACGGCGACCGCGATGATCGCGATCGGCAGCGACCACGCGACGAGCGATAGGCGCCAGCTGCCGCCGACCAGCGGCAGGACCACCGGGATCGTCAGCAGAACCGCGAAGACCTCCCCGACCAGCAGGCCGTTGGTATAGACGGCCGTGCCAAGGCCGATCCGCGCCGGCACCCACTGACGGACCGTGGTCGGCATGATCGGCTGCATGATCGCGACCCCGGCCGACATGATGATGGTGGTCGCGAGCAGCGCGAGGTAGTTCCAGCTCAGGCCGCGCAGCGCCGATCCCGCGGCAACCAGCGCAAGGCTGCCCGCCAGGGCTTCGGCCACGCCGAGGCGCGCGACCAGCAGCGATCCGGCGAGCGCGGCGAATGCGAACATCGCGGGCGGAATGCTGCTCAATAGGCCGACTTCGGTTGCGCTCAAGTGCAGATCGTTGCGGATCGCCACCAGGACCGGCGGCACCGCAAGAATGGTCAAGCGAAGGCCGTTGCCGGCGAGCCAGAGCAGGGCGAGCGCTTTCCAATCCCCGGATCGAGCGCGCGTACCGGCGCCGGTGCCGGTCGAGTCCAGTGCCATCAGGTACAACGCTTGACGAAATCGGCGAGCAGATCGTGCAAGCGCTCGGGATGGTCCAGGAAGACGACACACCCGGCGTTGTCCAGCATCGTATGGATCCGGATGCCGTTGCCGACGTCGCTCTCTTGCGCGCCGGCAAGGGTCTCGGCCATCACTGCGGCCGAACAGCAAACCAGGACCGAGGCGCACAGTGCGCGCCTGGCCAGCGTCGGCATCGTCATCGTGCACTCTCCATCATGGGCCGCGCGTCATAGGCAGCGTGCCGCCGCATCGGACCCGGCGAGGCGCGCCGCCTCCAGCCCGGACCGTACCGAGCCTTCCAAGGTCGAAGGAAACGGGCTCTCGGCGATGTCGCCGGCCAGGTACAGGCCATCGGCCGGCCGGCGTGGCGGGGGCCGGCGCAGTCCTACGGCGGGCAGCAGCGTAGCGCGCCGTTCGATCACGATGTTTTGCGCGATCGACCGTGGAAGTCCGAGGTCCGCCGAAAGTTGGCGATCAACCGCCGCGCACAGGATGTTGCGATCGCTTTCGATCCGAAGCGCGGGGGCGCCGATCACGACGCTGAAAATGCCCCGGTGCGCCGGATCGATCCGGCCGCGGTCGAACACCCACTGGCCAGGACGACTTTGGCCGGCATCGTCCAGCAGCGCGAAAACCGGCTCGGGCAGGTGTACTCCGTTCGGATATCGCAGGTAGACGGTGGCGATCGGCTCATATTGAAGGCTGCGCAGCTGCGTGATCGCCGGCTGCAGCGCCTCCACCGATGCCGATTCGAGCAAGCGCGCCGCGGCTTCGGCCGGAAGCGCCAGGACAACGCGATCGGCTTGCAGCTGCTCATCGCGCAGGGCGACACTCCAGCCCGAACCTGCGCGCGTCAAAGCCGCCGCCGGTTGGCGCAGGACGATGTTGGCGCCGGCGCCATTGAGGTACCGCAAGGCGGCCTCGGGCATGGTCGCGGAAAGGTCACGCCGAGTCAGCAGCAGGCGGCTGTCGCGCTCGGCCGCCCCCAGGCTCAGGCGCAGCAGATTCATGAACATCTTGCCCGAGGCCAGCGCCGGCTCGGCGTTCATCGCCGCAATGCAAAGCGGCCGCCACAGTCGCCGCACCAGCGCTGCGGGCTGGGTTTCGAGCAGGTTCGCGACGGGGCGGTCTTGCGTCACCTCCCATCGATTGCGCCGCTGCTGGGAAACCCAGGTTGCCAGCGCCACGCGGTCCCGCCACGGCACCCGGCGCGCGCACAGAAGCCCAAGCGCCAGGTGCAAAGGGGCGGGGACGCTGGCTGCGCCCAGCCGCCAGCCATCCGGGTACTGAACCTTGAAAGGCTGCGACAGCAAAGCCTGCTCCGGATCGACGCCGAGGCGCCGCATCAGTGCGGTGGTCTCGGTGCAGGCGCCGAGCAGCAGGTGCTGTCCGTTGTCGACGATGAAGTCCTGATCGCCGATGCGCAGGTCGACGCGCCGAGCGCGCCCGCCGATATTCGGCGCGGCGTCCACCAGCGTCACCGCGGCGCCCTGTCGGACGGCTTCGACGGCGCACGCCAGGCCCGACCAACCCGCTCCGACCACCACCCAGCGGGCGGAGCGCTTGGGCTGCACCGTCATTGCGCGATGGCGCCGCCGCGCGGCGGACCGAACATCCGCGTGCGCCAGGCG
>Ga0210394_10006180_pt1 | contig 13059 bp, 8 predicted proteins | sample IncBWC12MmetaG_FD_160121 | JGI IMG/M metagenome (GOLD analysis project Ga0210394, IMG submission 160121) | Forest soil microbial communities from Barre Woods Harvard Forest LTER site, Petersham, Massachusetts, United States - Inc-BW-C-12-M | ecosystem: Environmental > Terrestrial > Soil >...
AATCCCCCACGGATTCCGATGGCATGCAGAGCGCCGTCAACCACCTGCGCATGGGAACCTCGGGAACCCGCCTATACGACGCTATGTCGCGTGGCATTTCGCTGCTCGAGCAGCGCCCGCCGATTCGCCGGCGAATCATGGTTGTGGTAGGGGAAGCGCAGGACACGGGCAGCGAAAACAAGCTCGGCGAAGTTCTACGCCAGGCGCATCTCGCGAACGTAATTATTTACTCGATCGGGTTGAGCACCACGATGGCGGAGTTGCGCGCTAAGCCGAAAGACACGCCGCAAGTGATCGGGCCGCCGGGAACCTTTCCCGTTCCCACTCCGCGCGGCCACCCGCAAACACCGGAGGCGGAACAGGCGGCTCAGCAGGGCAATATCGATTACCTCGCTCTGGCGATCTGGCTAATTAAAACGGGAAAGAACGCGCTCGGTCCTAACTCACTTGAGATTGCGAGCAAATCCACGGGCGGGCTGCATCTGAACACCATGCGCGACCGCACCATCGAGCGAGCGCTCGATAGCATTGGCGGCGAGATTCACGCGCAGTACACGCTCGGCTACCGTCCGCCGGGCGACGAGCCTTCCGGCTTCCACGACATCAAAGTTGTCGTAGATCGCCCTGGAGTTACCGTCCGCAGTCGCCCCGGCTACTATCTCCCGCCTCCTGACAGCGACTGATCCGTTTTATCTTCAGCGAAGTGTCGCAGAAAAAAGGTCGGTTAGCTTTCCGAACGCACGGTCGGCTTGCTTCTTGTCGTAAACGGGACTGTCAGGCGTGGTCCAGCTGTGATGCGCGCCTTCGTAGGTTTCACTTTCGAATTTGCCGCCCCAAACCTTTAGCGCCTTCTCGAGATTTTCGATCGCGGCTTTCGGCATGGAGCGATCTTCGATGGCGTGGCCGAAATAGAGCCGCGCTTTCACTTGCGGTAGCACGTGATGCGGACTCGTAGGAGCTTCGGTGAAAAGGCCGCCGCCGTGAAACGAAGCAGCTGCCGCAATCTTGTCCGGACGGTCGGCGGCAATTCGCAGCGCTACCGCACCGGTGAAGCAATAACCCACGATACCCATGGCGCCGCCCTTCACGGACTCCTGCGCCGCGAGAAAATCCACGTAAGCGGATCCGTCTCGCGCGATCGCTTCCGGCGTCAGCGGAGCTTTCAGCTCGCTGATGCGATTCATGGTTTTCTCATCGCCCGACTTGAAGGGAAAATCGACAAGGGGCGGCTTGCCGGTTCGGTAGAACGCGTTGGGCATCAATACCACGTAGCCCTCGGACGAAAGGCGGCGGCACATATCGCGCTCCGACGGGCGAATTCCGGCGATGTCGGTGAGATGAATCACGCCCGGCCAGCGTCCCGTGGTTTCGGGCTGGAATAGAAACCCATCCGCTGTTCCGTCGGGCGTTCGAATTGCAATTGCTCGTTCGATCATGTTGCCTCTCCGTGGGAGTAAGGTGTTCTGCGGCTATTGTATTGGGGGATCCGCCTCTGGGCTGCGTTGAACGTCTCGCACAAAGAGAACGCTTTGGACTGCTAGCTCCGTTTGTTCCCCGTACAGAACGGTCGAGTCTGAGTCGGTCGCGAATGGGAAATACATCTCCCACGCCTGGCCCTCCATATGTTCGACGTGCACGAAGACCGCGGGGACTCGCGTGTCGTTCTCGCCTGGAGCTTTCACGTTGCAGCACCACGCGACGGTTCGGCATCCGCCGTCATCGATCGCTTTGCGCAGCGCGCGGTACCAGTGTTCTCGCACGTCCGCGAAGGACGCGTCATCCGGCTGAGATTCGGGAAGCAGCATGAGAACGTCGCGGTTCGAACCGAGCGTGGCGCCGAACGCCTGAAAGCCGCCTTCTTCCTGGAGCTGCGTGCGCGCATACTTCAGCATGATCTTCAGCACCAGTTGTATCTCTTCGCGAGCGTTCACCCCATCGCTCCGGCGCTACTTCTTTTCCGGCTCGGGCGCCGCGGCGGCTTCCTCCTCTTCGAGGATGGCAGCGGCGGCAGCGACGCGGTCGTTTTCGTCCAGGCGCAGCAAGCGGACGCCCTGGGTCGAGCGGCCCGCCTCGCGAATTTCCGCGGAGTGGACGCGGATGACTTTGCCCTGGCCGGTAATGATCATCACGTCGGAGTCTTCGCGCACCTGAAGAGCCGCGACCACCGAGCCATTACGGTCAGTGGTTTTAAGGTTGATTACGCCCTTGCCGCCGCGCGATGTGACGCGATACTCGGCGAGCGGCGTGCGCTTGCCGTAGCCTTTTTCGGCTACCGTGAGCATCAGCGAGGTGAGCGATTCGCGGAGCTGATCGCTTTCGAGTTCATCGAGATTCTGCGTTTCCGCTTTGTATTCCTTCTGGATGATCCCGAAGTCCACCTGAACGGCGTCCATGCTAACGACGAAGTCGCCCTTTCCGAGATCCATGCCGTTCACGCCTCCTGCCGCGCGGCCCATGGCGCGAACTTCCGTTTCACGGAAGAGGATGGCCTGGCCTTCGTGGCTCGCGAGGAAAACCATTTGCTTGCCGTCGGTGAGTTTTGCGCCGATCAGCTCATCGTCGTTCTCAAGACTGATGGCGATGATGCCGGAAGGGCGCGGGTTCGCGAATTCTGCGAGCTCCGTCTTCTTAACGGTCCCCTTGCGCGTGGCGAGGAAGACGTAGCGGCCGGCTTCTTCAAGGTTGCGCGCGGGAACTACGGCGGTGAGTTTTTCACCTTCCTGGAAGCGGACGAGGTTCGTAATCGCTTTTCCGCGCGTGGCCGCTGCCGCTTCTGGAATTTCGTATACCTTTAGCCAGTAGATGCGGCCTTTCGAGGTGAACAGCAAAATGTAGCTGTGCGCCGAGGCCACGAAGAGATGCTCGACGAAATCTTCATCGCGCGTTTTTGCGCCGATGCGTCCCTTGCCCCCGCGCGATTGATGGCGATACACGTCCACCGAGGTGCGTTTCATGTAGCCGGCGTGGCTGACGGTGATGGCCATTTCTTCGTCTTTGATCAGGTCTTCGAGCTTGATTTCCTCGACGCGATCGACGATCTGCGTGCGGCGCTCGTCACCGTAGGATTTCAGCACGTCGCGCAACTCGGCGACGATCACCGCCTTCAGCTTTTTCTCGCTGGCGAGAATTTCCGTTAGCTCGGTGATGCGGTCGCGGATTTCCTTCAGTTCCTTAAGAATGTCGTCCACGGACAACTGCGTGAGGCGATGCAATTGCAATTCGAGGATGGCGTCGATCTGGATGTAGCTAAGCCCGATTCCCTCGGTAGTGCCGATGTTTTCGGCGGTGATTCCGTATTTTTTGCGGTCGAGCTTCACGCCGCGCACCGTGCCGGTGGAAACCTTCACGGACTTGTTCTCGAAGAATTCGTGCAAATTCTCGCGTGCGTTGGCGCGGCTCGACGATCCGCGGATGACCTTGATTACGTCATCGATGTAGTCGAGCGCGATGCGATAGCCGAGCAAGATGTGCTCGCGCTCGCGCGCCTTGCGCAATTCGTATTGCGTGCGGCGGCGGACCACGTCGGCGCGATGCTCGATGAAGAGCTGTAGCAACTGGACCAGGCCCAGCTCGCGCGGCTGCCCGGCCACGATCGCGAGCAGAATCATGCCGAACGATTCCTGCATCTGCGTGTGCTTGAACAGGTGCGCGAGGACGATTTCAGGCTCTTCGTCGCGCTTCACTTCGATCACGATGCGCATGCCGTCGCGGTCGCTTTCGTCGCGAATGTCGGCGATGCCTTCGATCTTTTTGTTCTGGATCAGCTCGGCGATGTGCTCGATGAGGCGGGCCTTGTTCACCTGATAGGGAAGCTGGGTGACGACGATGTCCTGGCGATCTTTACCGCGCTGTTCGATCGCAGCTTTCGCGCGCACCTGGAAGCTGCCGCGGCCGGTCTTGTAGGCCTGTTCGATTCCTTCGCGGCCGTAGATGTAGCCGCCGGTGGGAAAATCGGGGCCGGGGACTAGCTTCATCACTTTCTTCAGGTTCGCGTCCGGCTCTTCGATCAGCAGGATCGCGGCTTCGATCGTTTCTTTCAGGTTGTGCGGAGGGATGTTCGTCGCCATGCCGACTGCGATGCCGGACGAGCCATTGACGAGCAGGCTCGGAATTCTGGTTGGCAGGACGGTCGGTTCCTGCTCGCTTTCGTCGAAGTTCGGTACGAAGTCGACGGTTTCTTTCTCGATGTCCGCGAGCATTTCTTCCGCGATTTTTGAAAGGCGCGCTTCCGTGTACCGCATCGCCGCCGGAGGATCGCCGTCGACGGAGCCGAAGTTTCCCTGGCCGTCGATGAGCGGATAGCGCATGTTGAAATCCTGCGCCAGGCGCACGAGCGCGTCGTAAACGGGCGAATCGCCGTGCGGATGGAATTTTCCGAGCACTTCGCCGACGATCTTCGCGCACTTGCGGTAAGGCTTCGTCGAGGTGAGGCCCAGCTCGTACATGCCATAGAGAATTCGCCGGTGGACGGGCTTCAAGCCGTCGCGCACGTCGGGCAGAGCGCGGCCGATGATTACGCTCATGGCGTAATCGAGATACGACTTCTTCATCTCGGTTTCGATATCTACCGGCGTCAGGATCGACTGATTTGTAGTTTCGTCCGCCATCATTCCCCCGTGATTGCCCCGTAATTGGTAATTCGCGATTCTTTTAGAATTGCTGGTGTTATCAAACGGCTTACAGGTCTGGATTGCAGAAACCGTGATTCAGCGACGATTAGAAAAAGGTTTGTGGTTTGTTGTGAGTGAGTTAGGCCAGTTTCTAATTGGCATGCTCTGTCGATTAGAACAGGACGGACTGCGCTGCCGACTTCCTTCGCCATGCTGCCTCCCGACATCGGGCCTACCTCCTCAGGCGCAAAACGCGCCATGTTACTTCTAACAAAAAGCTCAGGAACCCGCGCCGATCTCCGCCGGCTGCTTCGTTTGCCAAGCACTGCTATGACGTTGCAGATCTTTCCAGCACGAAAGTCTTGACCGACTCGAACGCCGTTGCGTTGTTTGAGAAGCGCGGCGCGCCGAAATGCGCTTCGAGGCGCTGCAAGAGCGCGGCGCATTCGGCTTCACTCGCGCACTCGAACGCGACGCCCTGCTCGTTGTTCGGCGCGCTCGTCGGCGTGGCGCTAAATTCCGAACAGCTCAGCCCCTTCAACCCCGGCAAAATCTTCCATGACAGTTGATAGATCAAAAGTCTCCTCAGCGAGGCGTGGGTCGGATCAGGAATACAGCTCTCTCAGGACGCCTCGCGTCTTAAAGAACAGCGCCTTGCACTGGTCCGCATCTAACTTCTTCTCATCTACCGAACTGGGGTGAATCGTGATATTGGCTCGGATCCGAATTTCATTTGCATCGTCTAATGTCGGCTTCAATTTCCACGACCCAGCGGATTTGGCCAACTCAATTCTTGCCAAAAGACCGTCCTTCTTCTCTTGATCGAGTCGGTCAAGTTCCGTTTGTTTGCCATGGCGAATAAGAAACTCACCGAGCGCAAACTCGAGGGCGCCTCGGCAAATAGCTACGCAGCCAAAAAACTGCCCAAAGACGTAGCACCTCGTGGCCTCCACTAGATATCGCTGCAAGCGTTCCGGAACCTGCACTCGCGCGGGAAGTGCATTGAGCTTCTCGGCGCGACTTATCATCCTTGGGAACTGATCCCCCATCCGCCAGGCATAGAAGTCAGTTACCCGATCGCAGTCTTGGTCCCACTCTTCAATCAGCCTCTCGACACGCTCGGCGTCCGAAGGTCCGAGGCCCTCACGGATTTTTACAGCGTTTGTTGCTGCCTTTAGACCTTCGTCGTGGCGTTCATCTAAGTAGCGAAGAGTTTCTATCGCTATGAAAACAGCATTCTGGCGATCGAATAACTTCCAGGTTTTTCCATCCGCTCCGAACACGGTCAAGATGTCCACACAGAATTTTTCGCCGAGAAAGTGTGCAAGAAACTGCTTCGTGCATTCCAGACACCAATCGTCCTGAAGCTCCGGGATTCCATCAAAGTCAAGCGAGACGCCATGGTGTAGCTGGATGTGCCGTTCCCTCTGTATCTCGGCTTCAGTTCGAACTTTGTTGTCGTCTAGCAAAGGCCCTGGATCGTAGTCTTTGATGTAAACGGAGTCTCCCAGCATCTCGAAATCGTGGTAAGCCAACGCTTGCAGGACCTCGCCGATTCTATCCGCCTTAGAAGCGTGACCCATAGCTCCTCCGTTCCCGAAAGCTCGATACTTGTCTAAATATCCAGGTTCACGACGTCGAGGGCGTTGTCCTCGATGAATTTGCGGCGCTCTTCGACGTTTTCGCCCATCAGCGTGGCGAAAATTTCTTCGGCGACCACAGCGTCTTCGAGCTTCACCTGCAGAAGCGTGCGCGTCTCGGCATTCATCGTGGTGGCCCAAAGCTGCTCGGGGTTCATCTCGCCCAGACCCTTGAAGCGCGTGATCGAGAATTCTTTTTTGCTGTCCTCGAGAACGTAGTTCAGAAGCGCCAGCGAACTTTCCTGCGTGGCCTTGGTGCCGTTGCGCGCGATGGTGAACGGCGGACGGTCATGCTCCCCAATCGCCTGGCGCAGCGTGCGCAGGCGCTTGTACTCGGGCGTGGCCGCGAGCGCCCAATTCACGCGGCGCTCTCCGCCATTCTTGAGCAGCAGCTCGTGCAGGCTATGCTCTTCGTCAAATTCGAATTTCGCTTCAACGTTCAACTTCGCCTTCTCAATCGCTTTCACTAGTTCGTTCAGTTTTTTCTTGTCGGCGAAGTCGGCCTTCTTATCGAGCGCGCTATCGGCCAGCAATTCCACCAGCTTCGGCTCGCGCAGGCGCCGGCCCAATTTCATGGCGACCTGTTCGTATTCCTGAATGTTCAGCAGGAACTGCGTGAGATCTCCGCCTTCGATGGCCTTGCCGTCTTTTCCCTTCACCACCTGCTCTTCGGTGGCGCGCTTCATCAACTCGCGCGCGAACTCGCGCTCGTCGCGGATGTAGCGGTCCATCTTGCCGCGCTTGACGCGATACAAAGGCGGCTGCGCGATGTAGATGTGCCCCTTTTCGATCAGCTCGCGCATGTGCCGGAAAAAGAACGTGAGCAGAAGCGTGCGAATGTGCGATCCGTCGACGTCCGCGTCGGTCATCAAAATCACTTTGTGGTAGCGGAGCTTCGCGGCGTCGAAATCATCTTTGCCGATGCCGGTGCCGAGCGCGGTAATGATGCAGCGAATTTCTTCGTGGCCGAGCATTTTGTCGTAGCGCGCTTTTTCGACGTTCAGAATCTTGCCCTTGAGCGGCAGTATGGCCTGATAGCGGCGGTCGCGGCCGCCCTTGGCCGAGCCGCCTGCCGATTCGCCCTCAACGATAAATATTTCGCAGCGCGCGGGATCGCGTTCCTGGCAATCGGCCAGCTTCCCGGGCAGCCCGCTGGAATCAAGCGCGGATTTGCGGCGCGTCAACTCGCGAGCCTTGCGGGCGGCTTCGCGGGCGCGCGCGGCATCGATACATTTGCCGATAATTTTTCGCGCGATCGACGAGTGCTTGTCGAAATACTCGCCAAGGCGTTCGTTTACAAGCTGCTCGACAAGCCCCTTGATGTCGCTGTTGAGCTTGCCTTTCGTCTGCCCTTCGAATTGCGGCTGCGGCAGCTTCACGGAAACGACGGCAATGAGGCCTTCACGAACGTCATCACCGTTGATCGAAACTTCGTCCTTCTGTTCCTTCAGCATTCCGGCCGAGGTCGCGTAAAAATTAATTGTGCGCGTCAGCGCGGAGCGGAAGCCGGCGAGGTGGGAGCCGCCGTCGACGGTGTTGATCGTGTTCGCGAACGAGAAGACATTTTCCGCGTAACTGTCGTTGTATTGCAGCGCGATTTCGATGTCCACCTGCCCGCGCTTGCCTTCCATATAAATCGGCGAGTCGTGGAGCGTCTGCTTGCCGCGGTTCAGATGCTTCACAAATTCCGAGATGCCGCCGGTGAACCGGAACTCAGCTTTCTTGCCGGAGCTCGAACGCTCGTCTTCAAGCGTGATTTTCAGCCCTTTGTTTAAGAAGGCCAGCTCGCGAAGCCGCTGCGACAGCGTGTCGAAACTGTAATTGATGGTCGTGAAGATCGATTGGTCGGCATGGAACGTGATTTTCGTCCCGGTCTTTTTTGTTTTGCCGGAAGATTTCAGCTTGGTGGTGGGCACGCCTTTTTCGTACGACTGCTCCCAGACTTCACCGTCGCGCCAGATTTCCAGGTCGAGCCAATCGGAAAGCGCGTTGACAACCGAAACTCCCACGCCGTGCAAGCCGCCGGAAACTTTGTACGAGTCGCTGTCGAATTTTCCGCCGGCGTGCAGCACGGTCATCACCACTTCGGCGGCCGGCTTTTTCTCGGTGGCGTGCATGTCGACGGGAATGCCGCGGCCGTTGTCGATCACGGTGACGCTGTTATCGTCGTGCACGATTACGTTGATCTCGTCGCAGAAGCCCGCCATGGCCTCATCGACCGAGTTGTCGCAAACTTCCCAGACAAGGTGGTGCAAGCCCATCTCGCCCGTCGAGCCGATGTACATCGCGGGACGTTTGCGCACCGCTTCGATGCCGCCCAGAACTTTGATGGAAGTCGCGTCGTACTTGTGCCCCGCAATCTTAGGGGCTGGAGCTTCTTTGTCACCCATGAGTGGTGCGTCTCCTCAGTGCAGGCAATGCTCGAGCGATTGCTCGCTCGGCGTTCTTGCGAACGCGCGTTTGCGATTTCGTTTTAGGGAAGGCGGGTCGCGCGGAAGGTGCTCGACGTTTGCCTTGCCCATTGGCCCCAGCAACTTCGCGCTGGGACTCGAAGGGTTCTTCTTCGCTCCATCCCGTCCGCTACTGGCGGACGCGGCGGAGCGTTCATCTCCCCCGGAGGGGACTTTCCGGCTGCCTCGCTGGCTTCGCTCACCCTGGCGCAGGCAAGCACTTCGTGAAGCTAGTTCGGTCTCCGGAAGCTGCGCATTTCTGGAGGAATCCGAGCACTAATTTTACTGGAATGGCAACAATTTCACAAGGCGATTCTGCCGCGCGAATAACGCACTATACTCTTTATTATCATTAGCTTGTGAGGTGACCAAGCGGGCTCTTGAAGCATGGGTTCGTTGAGTATTTCTGGCTCGAAAAAAGTGATTTAAATCACTCGTCCGCGCGTCGTGATATGCCTTTTGACGCCAGCAATCTTATGGCAGTCAGCGCGTAGACGGCGGCGCATTTCGCAAGTTCGGCGATGGACACAAATTCGTTTGGTCCATGCGCCACGGACAGCCGCCCGGGACCATAGGCCAGCGCCGGAATCCCGCGTGCGGAATAGAATCGCGTCTCAAGCAGGCCTGGACACATCCTGAAAGCGGCGTGGCGGCTCGTTATGGCGTGGACGCTCTGCGCGAGCGCTTGCGCCAGCGCTTCGCTTTCGCGCACGGCTGCTGGGAATCCCTCCTGAAGAATTTCCACTTCGAGCTGGACTCCTTTGCGTCGCATTCGTTCGAGAATTGCGAGCAGGCGTTGTTTCTCGACCGCGAGATTCTCTTCCGGATTGATACGACGGTCGACAGTGAAGACGCATTGCGCGGGAACCACATTGAAGTTGGTGCCGCCGGCGACCTCTCCCCCGATCAACAGAATGGATTTTCGCGCCGCCTCGGGTTCGATTCGAAATGACGTTTTTCGTCGGGCGATTCGCGTCTTTTCCGTTTTGAGTGCGCTCGCAACTTCCAGCATGTGCTCGAAAGCGTTGACGCCGCGCACCGAAAGACCTACATGCGCTGGCTTGCCTCGAATCGTCACACGCAGCGAAATGGCGCCGCGACAAGCATTCCAGATTTCTCCTCCGGTCGGTTCCGCCGTGAGCATTCCGATGGCGTCGCGCGCGAATGCGGGATTGTCAAAGAGCGCTCCCGTCCCTCGCTGGCCGCCTGTCTCTTCGTCAGGGACGAACCTGAGCTCGATGCGGCCGTTGAGCTTGATTTTCAAATCCTTCAGCGCCCGGACGGCGTAAAGCATCGCCGCGAGTCCGCCTTTCATGTCCCCGGAGCCTCGGCCAAAAATGCTTCCATTGCGCTGGTGCGGATGGAATTGCGCCGGGCTCGCTGCCGGCACCACATCATAGTGCCCGTGAAAATAGAGCGCGCGCGGACCTGCGCCATGCGAGGCACAAACTAGATAGCGAGGCTCGGCGGCGCGGGTCTTGCCGGCATGCCTCGCACTATTCTTCGGCGGTCTGATTTCTCGCATTTGCGCCGAGAAGCCTAAATCACGCGTCGAGCGGGCCAGCAACTCCGCGCACGCGCGATAGTGGCGCCCCGGCGGATTTTCCGTGGGAATTCGTACCAGCGCCTGCGTAAGCTCGGCAATATCCTTACGGTATGAAGTGACGATCTCTTGAATTTCGCGTCCCAGCGTTTCCAATGCTCCTCCTGAATGGCGTCTTCAGGCACACTCCGTTTCGTGCACTGCAAACGTTAAGAGGAAGCGCTGCCAGATGGAGAGAACCAATTTGGCGGCGCGACGTTCTTGCCCGCGTCCAATTTGGCTGTCATGCAGACGAGTGAATCAGATGCGCATGGGCATTACGACGTAGCGGTAGCGCGTGGATTCGTCGCCGAGCGGGCGCAGCTGGCCGGCGGATTGTTCGTCCTTCAACTCGAAGCTGATCGGGCCATCGGCGGCGGCGGCGAGAAAATCGAGCAGGTACTGCGCATTGAAACCGATCGCGATTGGCTCGCCCTTGAATTCCTTTTCGATGGCTTCTTTTGCTTCGCCGTATTCCGGGCTGGACGCGGAAATCTCGAGGCCTTCTTTCGCCAGCATGAACTTCACGGCGTGCGAGCGCTGGTCAGCAAGCTGCGAGACGCGGCGAAGCGCGTCATTTAGCTCGTTGCGCTCGATGACCACCGTCTTGTTGGCGTCGCGCGGCAGCACCGCTTCGTAGTTCGGGAACTGGCCGGTGAGCTTGCGGCACGTCAGCAGGCGCCCGCCGAATTGGAAGAACAGATGGCTTTCGTCCTGCGCGAATTCCACCTGCGCGTCGTCAGCGCTCTCGGCGGCGAGGCGCTGCACTTCCGTCATCGCCTTCTTTGGCACCAGAACGCGGCTCTCCGTCGTAAATCCCTCGAACTTGTGATCCGTTTCAACCATGGCGAGGCGGTGCCCGTCGGTTGCAACCATGGTGATCGATCCCGGCTTCAACACTAGCAGCGCCCCATTCAGCGTGTAGCGCGACTCTTCGAGCGAAATCGCAAAGGTCGTCTTGGCGATCACGTTGGCAAGCAGCTTCGCGGGAATCTTTACCAATGCGTGGGGGAACACCGGCAGCGCCGGAAAATTGTCCTTCGACATGCCGACCAGTTTGTAATTTTTGCGATCGCAGCTGATGTGCACCCAGTGATTCTCAAGCAGCTTGAACTTGATCTCTTCTTCCGGCAGCAGGCGCACCAGTTCGTGGAGCTTTTTGGCCGGAATCGTTCCCGCGCCTTCCCTCTTAACTTTCGCCTCGCAGGATGTGCGGATACTCAGTTCGAGGTCCGTTGCCGTGATCGTCAGGCGGTTGCCCTTGGCCTCGCAGAGAAGGTTCGAGAGGATGGGGATTGTCGTCTTGCGCTCGACGACGCCTTGCGTGAGGCCCAGCTCTTCGAGCAGGTCGAATTTCTTGACGCTGAATTCCATTTCGGCCATCGTTTGCGTTCCTGTTGTAGGCATTGGTCCGGTTACTTTACTTCTTTCCTTTCTTTATTTGAATATAAATAACAACCGCCGCCGTCGCCGCAAGTGTGGAAATTGCGGATAAGCGCGTAAATCGATTCGCTCGTCAACCTTGCGGAATCGACCGTCCTGTGGATACCCGCGCGAAACGGGGGAAAACTTCGGGCCTGGCGGAAGCTGCCGATGTCTTCCACAGAGCATCCACAGCCGGAAGGGTGCCCGGGGCCGGTTCCGCCTCTTAAACCTATCCGAACGAATCGAGTAGCCTGTTGATCGTTTTGTTCAAATCTTTGTCAACCTGCCGCAAGGTCTCGATCTTGTGTATCGAGTGCAGCACCGTGGTGTGATGCTTTCCGCCGAACTGCCGGCCGATTTCGGGCAGCGAAGCGGCCGTAAGTTGCTTCACCAGGAACATGGCCACCTGCCGCGGGAAAGCGATCACCTTCGAGTTGCTGCGAATCTTCAGATCCTGAGCGCGCATCCCGAAATGCTCGCCCACGCGCTTCTGAATTTGCTCGATGGTCACCTTTTTTTCCTGCGTCTCGATGATGTTCTTCAGCACTTGCTGCGCGGTCGGAAGGTCGATCGCCGCGCCGGTGAGCGATGCGTAGGCCATCAGCCGGATCAGCGCGCCCTCGAGCTCGCGGACGTTGGATTTGATGGCGCGCGCGATGTACTCGGCGACGTCGTCGGGCACCGCAACCCTCTCGTTATCCGCTTTCTTTTGCAGGATCGCGATCTTCGTTTCGAGGTCCGGCGGCTGGATGTCCGCGATCAGCCCCCATTCGAAACGCGAGCGCAGGCGCTCCTCAATCGCGGAAATCTCCTTCGGCGGGCAATCCGATGAAATGACGATCTGCTTCTGCTGATCGTAAAGCGCGTTGAACGTGTGGAAGAATTCTTCCTGCGTCCGCTCGCGCGTGGCGATGAACTGGATGTCGTCGATCATAAGGACGTCCATGTTGCGGAAGCGGTCGCGGAAGTTCGCCATCCTCTCGAAGCGGATCGACGCGATCACTTCGTTCGTAAATTTCTCGGCGCTGATGTACGTCAATCGCAACGACGGATTGCGCCGCTTGAGCATGTGCCCGATCGCCTGCATCAGGTGCGTCTTGCCCAGCCCGACCCCGCCGTAGATGTAGAGCGGGTTATAAGATTTGGATGGCTGCTCCGCGACGGCTACCGCCGCGGCATGCGCGAACTGGTTCGAAGCGCCGACGATAAACGTGTCGAACGTATACCGCGGATTGAGCTGGTGGTTCGCTGAATCGAAATCCAGCTTCGCTTGTGGAGGAGGCGCCGCCGGAGGCGCCGCAACCGGCTCCGGCTCGGCGCAAATAAATTCGAGGACGATTTCCGGCTTTCCA
>Ga0210394_10006181_pt1 | contig 13059 bp, 7 predicted proteins | sample IncBWC12MmetaG_FD_160121 | JGI IMG/M metagenome (GOLD analysis project Ga0210394, IMG submission 160121) | Forest soil microbial communities from Barre Woods Harvard Forest LTER site, Petersham, Massachusetts, United States - Inc-BW-C-12-M | ecosystem: Environmental > Terrestrial > Soil >...
CGTTTTCATTTAATTTCCATCGTCGAAACGAAGAGAAGGCGCATGGAGGCCCCAGGAGACCCCCATGCGTCTTCGTTCAGGAACAACGTTGAGCTCCCGTCGCGTTAGACATCCGCCGTTTCGCGTTGCGGACTAGGGAATCGGCATAGTCGGCAACGGCGGAACATCACAGATAACCGATGCGCAGGGCGGCAGAGGCGGCGTCGGGATAATAGAAGAATTCCCTTGGGTCGCCGCCGTTCCACCATTCATGCAAGCACCGGTGTAGACGTTGCTGTCGGGATAAGGAGTGGTGAAGCCGTCCGTGAGGGTTTCCAAGAAGGCGACGAGCTGATCCTCCTCGGTGTCCGTCAAGAAAAGCTTCCCGATCGTCATGTCCTTGTTGTTGTTGACCTCGGGTTGCGGCCAGCAGTTTACTTTTTCGATGGTTCCCGCCGGACAGTGCCCGGAGGTTACGGCGAACGGGTACACATCCCGGGTGTTATAGAAATGGACCAGCTGTTTCAAGCTCTTGATGTAGCCGTTGTGAAAGAACTCCTTCTGGAAGTAAGGCCCGGGCGCCTCCGTGGTGGGACACTGCGGAGGCACCATGGCGACATTACGCGCGGAGGAGGTCTGCATTCGTCCATCGTTACCTGGGGCGAATTGCGTCCAATCGGAGTTGGGGCTGGGCGCGGCACCGAAGCCGCTACGCAGGAAGGTTCCCAATCCCAAATCTCTGTAGCCGAAGCCGTAGGGGTTCCCCGTGAAGCCGAAGAAATCCGGCGTGGTCTGATAGTAGAAAGCGTCCCTGGGATTCAGCGGCAGGCCGAGATTGGCGGAGCCGAAACAAGTGAACAGCGGTCTGACGCTCGCGGCTTGGCCGGTATCTTCGCTTCCCGGAGCCATCCCTTCGGGAGGTGGAGGCGTTGGCGCGGTTGACCTACCATCCAGATGGCAAGAGTTGCAATTTGCTTTGCCACGGAAGAGGGTATAGCCGGCGAGTTCGTCGGCAGTGAACGTGTAGGCGTTCGCCAGGAAGGCGTCGAATTTGGAGGTAAAGGCGCTTACATCCGTGGAAGCTTCGAACTGGTCGAGAGACTCGCCCCAGTGATCGTACACGTTGTTTGCTTTGGCGCGATCCTCGCGTGAGAGCGGAATCGGCATCGTGTTCGTGCCGAATTTCGCCGCTCCGCCCGGGGTTTCGCAGATCTCCTCGGTGTTGTGCGGGAAATTGATATCCAAGGAGCCGGCGCCCCATACCTGTTCAAACAGAGGCCGGTACTCGGCGGTGGTAAGCCGGAACGCGATGCAAGCGGTGTCAGGTAACATGTGTTCTTGCGTGTCGACAGGAGGGTGCTGCGCCTGTTCGGCGTCGGGACTGCCCAGCAAATATCCTGTCGCGCGCGAGTCCCAGAAATTGCCGCCGAAAAATGCGCCTTGGGTTGTGTTGTAATTCAGCACAGGGAAATTCGGTGCGTAGGTGTATCTCTGCGCGGTGCGCTTGCCGGCCCGAAACGGATAAGATCCGGGATATGCGACCATCGTAAGATTCACCGACGGGATCGGTCCGCTAAAGCCAGCGTACGGCATGTGACAGAAGCTGCAGGCCCTGTCCCGAAAGGGAGACATGTTTTCGTCGAAATTCATGAGCTTGCCTAACAATTGGTTGGCCCTCATCCCGGTGTTCTGGAGGGTTGGCGGTTGACCGGTAAGGGTCGGAGGTGTTAACGCCCGCCACTGTGCCAGGGCCTCGTTCTCGACGGTACGAACCTCGCGCCGGACTCTTTCTATCTCCCGAACTAAATCGGGTGGAAGGATGCCGGGCGGGTAGGGATTGTAAAGCGGAGGAAACTTGTCCTTGTCCTTGCCATTTTTTGCCGGGGACGCTGCATCCTGCGCGGGTAAGCGCGGAGCGAGGAACAGCAAGCCGGACGTAATGATTGTTCCAACTACCACAGTAGTTAACAGTCGTCTCTCTCTCATAGAGTAATCTCCTATCGCGAGCTGCCGGTCGGAGTGGATGCAGTGGTTGCCGCGTCCGATGGACACACAACGAGCTGGTTCGGGGCGTAACCCGGAGCGTTTCGCATTGCGAGGCTGGGCGAGAAGCGTGGTCAGCGTTACTATTTGGGCTGCGCGGGAGGACCTAATTCCAGCAGCATCAGAGGGCGACGAGTTCGGTCTGCTTGCCGAAAACCTCGCGACCGCTACGAAGCCTCAAATTAACCTGGCAAACGAGTTGGCCGACTCCTGCGCCGATTCCTATCCTGGTCGGACTGCAGCTTGCTCGACGGAGGGAACTTACCAGCAGCCGATACCGACAGGGATCAAATGCTCATTGCGGCGACGAATTACGGTTCGGAGCGCAACCGCAGCGCTCGAGCGATCCGGGCGTGCTAGCGAACTCGACGGAATTTGCTGGAGGACCGCGTCTGGCCGATTCCGTTTTGGGACGAGCCGCCTTGACCGAGTTAACACACTGCGATATTGTTGTCAAGAGTAATATCGGGGAATTACATAACTGATTTTTCTGCTTTTGAATCTCGATAACCGTGGCAGTGGTCTTCCCACCGGCCGGTTTCTTTGTTGTATTTCATTCCGCCAACTTCATTAAATCCGAAAGCACAACATTCTTCAGGCACATACGCTTCGCCCGTCTCTTCTGCATACTTTTTGTTCAGCACACAACTCAAATGATGTTTTTCCCACGAACAACCACATACGCATACACCGCTTCTATTCGGCCCGCTATACCGAGGTTCACTCACTTTAAATCTCCTGTTTTCTTGCGGGAATCGACTATATGATTCCCTAATATCGAGTTTCAATTGAGACTTTAAACCTTTTCAAATTCATTTGCGCTCAGCTTAGGGAAGCTGCTGCCGCAAAAGCTCGCGCGCTCGAGATGTGTCTTGATAGCAACGAAAGCATCCATAGGGAGTGAGACAGGTTTGCACACCGCTGAAATTTGAGGGCAAGTAGCAAGGTGCGGCGTCGATGCGAAACCCGGGCGAAGCGCTCCAAGCGTGGTTGACGGGTCGAAGTCGTGGTGCGATCCGCCAATCGGAAGACTCGCGTTCCCAGGAACCGCGGGCAACAGTGCGCGGGGCTCACGTTCGAGAACTTCGTGGAGTGGGTCCTGGCCGGAAGCGGCGAGGCTGCTGCCGAGATCGTGCAGTAAATCTACATCGGCGTCGTGAGTCCTGGCCGTGGTGTCCAGATAACAAGTTGGCGGGGGTGGGCGCGGATGTTCAATTGCAAATTCGAATGCGCGGGATAGGGTTTCTGAGAGGTACTGGGCGGCGCGGGGTTGACATCGCGGCAAGTGGGGGCGCAGCAAGCAGCGCCCCTGCCGTGGCTGCGCGTAGAAGTGCTGGCAGAAAGCAGGCGAGGCAAGCCTCGCCCAGCTCGACCGCGACAAATCTTCCGTTCTCGCGAAAGCGGCGGCCCTTCTGCCCCGATGCAATCGCGGCCTCAGGACAAGCAAGCCGCCGCACTCCAAAATGGGCGGGGCAGGGCTCGAGTTGAGGGCATTTCGGCAAACATGGACAACGGGATAATGCGCGGGCTAGAGTAGTTGCGAATTGGGACTGGGCTCCAGCGGGAAACGGATCATTGCGCTTGTGGCGCTTGTGGCGCTCGTGTTTTTGTGCGCTACGGGTGGCGCGCAAGACGGCAGACTTCAGTCGCTTGGGGGCGCGCGCGGCACCGGGTTTTCTACGTTCGGCCTGACGCAACACGGAAACACTTCTCCGGTGGTTCCTACGTTTGAGGATATTTCCGCGCGAGCGGGGCTTAGTGTGGCGCACATCGCTTCGCCCGAAAAAAAATATATTGTCGAGTCTATGAGCGGGGGTGCGGGATTTATTGATTGCGATAACAGTGGGACGTTGTCGGCGCTGGTAGTGAATGGATCGACCGTGGAACGCTACCGGAACGGCGGTGACCGGATGGTTACATTGTACCGTCAGGTGGCGAATCGCGAGGGCGGAGTTGTGAAATTTGAGGACATCACGCAGACGGCGGGGCTTACGCGCAAGGGTTGGGGGATGGGCGTGGCGGTAGCGGATTTCGATAATGATGGATTGCTCGATATTTTTGTTACCGGTTACGGTGGGAATGCGCTGTATCGGGGGCGGGGAAATTGCACTTTTGAGGACGTGACCGAGAAGGCTGGCGTGCGCGGGGGCGGGTTCATGACTGGGGCGGCGTGGGCGGACTACGATAAGGACGGATTCGTGGATATTTTTGTGTCGCGCTACGTGCACGTGGATTTGAACAGCGTGGCGGCGTTCGGTGCATGCAAATTCCGGGGGATCGTGGTGCAGTGCGGACCGTGGGGAATGACCGGTGAAACGGATTTTCTTTATCACAATCGCGGCGATGGGACGTTTGAGGAAGTGTCGCAGAAGGCAGGTGTGAGTGATCCCAACGGATATTACGGTTTGGGCGTGGTGTGGGGCGATTACGACAATGATGGCTGGCCGGATTTGTATGTGGCGAATGATACCGGGCCGAATTTCCTTTATCACAATAACCATGACGGGACGTTTACGGATCAGGGGATGCTGGCGGGAGCGGCGTTGAGCAGCGAAGGCGATGCCGATGGATCGATGGGTGTGGATTTTGGGGATTACGACCACGACGGGCGGCTGGATATTTTCGTGACGAATTTTGCCGACCAGGAAGACAACCTTTATCACAATTTGGGAGCGAAGGGATTTGATGACGTCAGCTGGAAGGCGGGAGTGGCGAAGCCCAGCTACCCCTATGTGAAATGGGGGACCGGGTTTTTCGATTTTGATAATGATGGCTGGGTGGATTTATTCGTGGCAAGCGGGCATGTGTATCCGCAGATGGACCGGCTGGAGGGAAACGCGCGCTACGCAGAACCGTTGGCCGTATACATGAACAATCACGACGGGACGTTCACGGAATCGGCTGCGGCAGCGGGATTGAATGCGGTGCCGCAGGCGTCATGGCGGGGGACGGCGTTTGGCGACGTGAACAACGACGGCAACGTGGATGTGTTGCTGCTGAATGTGGACGGGCCGCCGACTTTGTTGCTGAATCATGGAGTGGCGGGGAATCATCGTGTGGAGTTCCGGCTGATTGGAACGAAGAGCAATCGCGCGGCGATTGGAGCGCGGGTGACGGTGCGTGCGGGGAAGCTAGTGCAATTCAATGAGGTGCGCGGCGGGGCGAGTTATCTTTCGCAGAATGATTTGCGATTGCATTTTGGATTGGGGAAGGCGACGGCGGTGGATTCGATCGAGGTTTTGTGGCCTAGCGGGGCGCTGGAGAAATTTACGGGCGTTGCGGCGGATAGGCTTTATCTGTTGGTGGAGGGGCAAGGGATTCGGGGGACGACGAACTTGCCCGCGCCGTAAGCAGGTGGACGAGGCGCAGGAGCTTCCAGCGAATGTCCGGTTCGATGAAACTGAACCGGCCGCTACGGAACCAAAAACGGCTGGAGAGGCCGGTGGTCTGAAGACCGCCGCTACAACCTCAACTGCAATGCTCCTGTGGTGAAAATCGCGCCGCATAGCCGGGAGTGGCGGTGCCACGAAAACAGAGCGCGGCGCTGCGGCAGGCCAATCGGGAGATTGGCGTTCCCCGGGTGGCGTTCGCGGGTGGGTTCGGTTCGGCCGTGCAGACCGCAAAACAAAAAGGGCACCCGAGGTTTCGGGCACCCTTTTTTTCTGCACCGTGCGAACTGTTTTTCTCAGAACTGCAGCTTTAGGCCGAACTGGAAGATGCGGGGGTTGTGAGCGGCTTCGGGCTGCAGGAAGCCGTTCCACGCCGCGGTGCCGAGGCACGACGGGTCGGCGGCGGAATTGTTTGCGCCGCCGAAGCAAGTCAGCGAATTATTGGCAACGCCGCCGCTCCCCGTGGTGCTGGACGTCGAATTGTTGCTGGCCCATTGGGTGTGATTGAAGATGTTGAAACCCTCGGCGCGGAACTGCAGGGAAATGGATTCGTGAATGGGGATATTTTTGTAGAGAGCCATGTCGAAGTTCAAGCGGCTGGGATTGTTCAGGAAGTCTCTGCCGGAGTCGCCGAAGGTAAGGCCCGTGGGCGCGGCAAACGCGGCGGGATTGAACAGCAGCGGTCCGCTGCCGGGAACGAGCGATGCGAGTACGGCGGGGGACGGCGCGCTATGGGGACTGACGCCGGTCAAGTCGGCGTAGGACCCGTTGGTGCCCACGCCGTTGCCGACACCAGCGTTGTCGCCGAATATGCCGTACAGGACGCTGAAGGGCTGGCCGGTATTGAACGAAGTGATGCCGGAATACTCCCATCCGCCGAAAACTTTCTTCGACCAGCCCGCTTCGGTAAACCAGGGGATGTTGTAAACGTAGCTGAAGGTGAAGATTTGGCGCTCGTCGAAATTGGAACTGGCGCGGTTGCTGCGCAGGTCGTAGGAATTTACGAAGTTCTGATCGCCCCAGTCGGAGGAGTCGTCAATCGAATGGCTGTAGGTGTAGGAAGCGGAGATGACCAGGGGCGCGATGGTGCGCCGGATGGACAGCTGCAGCGAGTTGTAGCTTGAATTGGCGCGATAAGACTTGGCGGTAATGGAGCCGAAGCCGACGAATGGACGGAAGGGCGACGGATCGTTACCGCAAGCCGTGCTGAAATTTTCCTGTACGCTCAAGGGAGAATTCGTGATCGGAGTGGTTCCATTTACCACGTTGTTATTGCAATCCGACTGGGTGAGAACCTGGCCGGGTTGATACGGATTTTCCGAGGCCGGCGTCGGATGAAGTTGATTCCCATCTAGCTGCAGGGAGAGATTTGTACCTTTGCTTCCCACGTATCCGATTTGACCTACAGTATTTTTGAAGAGCTCCCGCTCGATGCTCAGGTTCCATTGCTGGGCGTAGGGCCAAATGGACTGCGTTGGGATGGAAGTGACGGTCAGAGGATAGGCGAGCCCGCCTCCAATGCAGAGGTAGCCCGTTGATTGAGCGCAGCCGTTGACGCCCGCAGCGATGTTGGGTTGCTGCGGAGTAAGCACGAACGGAGGGCTGCCCTCCAAAGATTCGGAGTTCGCTTCGTTGCCGTTGCCGTGATCGAAGAAGACGCCGTATCCGCCGCGCAGAGACGTCCGTCCGTCGCCAAAAATGTCCCAGGCGAAACCTACCCGCGGCGCAGGATTGAATAGGTGTCCTTGCATGCAAGTGCGGGGAACGCCGGACGCGCCGCATTGCACGATGCCGTTGAAGTTCAGTGGATCGGTGGGCGTAAGCGGATCAGTCAAGCCCTGATCGGCAAAGAGATTCCCGTTAGAACCGACCCAGACATGGTCAGCCTGGCTAAATGCGGACTGTTCCCAGTTGTAAGCATCCTTATACTTTTCGTAGTAGTTGCCAAACAGGCTCAGGCGCAGCCCTACGTTCAACGTGAGCCGCGAAGTGACGTGAAAGTCGTCGTTGATGTAGGGTTCGATGTACTTGTAGCGGTTGTAGTATTTGGGCTCACGATTCGGCTGAGAGAAGCTCGCGATATTGCCAATGAGAAGGTCAGCGAAGGCGTTTCCGCTGGAAACAACGGAATTGGACGCGTCGAAAGTGAGCGAGCCCTGCAGTCCGGTGCTGGCGAATTCGTTCTTTTGAGCGATCACACCGTAGGCGCCCATCTGCAGGGTATGTTTGCCGAAAATTTTGGTGAGGTTGTCGCGAATGGTGTAGGTGGGATTGGCGTTGTTCCAGGGCTCATCGGAAGGATCGGCCGTGAAGCCCGCACCGTAGGCGGCATTTCCACTCACCGCGACGGTGGGAAGTTTTCCGCCAAAGTCAGGAAACAGGCCGGTCATGGTCATGCTGGCGGGGCGCTCAAAGGGACCCACGTTGGTCAGGAAAATGTGGTCGCTGGTGTAGCTGAAAACGAATTCGTTCACGAGAGTTGGTGAAGCGGTGTAGGTCAAGCGCGCGACGGCGCTGGTAGTGGGGCCGACGAATTTCGTCTGGATCGAGGGCAGCGTGGCGTTGGACCATAAGGTGGTTGGCGTGGTGGTGTCCCAGGAGTCGTGGACGTAGTGAAACATGCCGCGCAGATTGCTTGTGAAATTATGATCGACACGGAGAAGCTCTTCGCGCCAGTAGGTCGGCTGGGAAATCGAGGCGTTATAACAGGCGTTAATCGTGGAAGGGCAGCCGGTGGTGCTATTGGGGGCGTTTATTTCCGCCAAAAGGGCTTGACCGTTCGGGTCAATGGTCACCTTGTTGTTGGGGAAGGTTTGATATGAGGTGATATTGGGATTGCTGGTGTTGGCCGAGGCCGCCGGGCAATCTGGGTAAAATGCAGGTGGCTCGGGACTTAGAACGCTGTTGGGATCGCCGCGGTAAAAGGTTGTGCCGGGTGCGGGACAAACGTCGGTGAAATCGCCCCCGCGTTCCGCGGTGGATGGGACCGGAATATTGAAAGTATTGGGGACGCGTTCGAGTCGCCATTCTTGCGACCAGAAGAAAAACGTTTTGCTCTTGTCTGCGTTGTAATGCCCCGGAATGTAGATTGGCCCGCCGAGCGTGTAGCCGAAGTCATTTTTCTTGTAAGGTGGGGCATTAGGAGAACTTTGATCGAAATAATTTCGCGAATTGAAAATGTTGTTGCGATTGAATTCGTACACGTCGCCATGGAAGCTGCTGGTGCCTGACTTCAGCTCGGTTTCCACGGTGCCGGAGGCGTTGCGTCCATATTCCGCGCCGTAATTCGAAGTTAGGACGCGCACTTCCTGGATGGCGTCAACGCTGGGATAGACGTTGAGCGAGTTGTTGCTGCCGTTGTCCATGTTGTCGCCGCCGTCCAGTTCCCAGTTGTTGTTTTCGCCGCGGCCGCCATTCACGGAATAAATGGTATTGCCCATGATGCCGACTGTGCCTTCGTCCTGTCCCGTCTGATTATTGACGCCGGGCGTCAAGGTGATGAGTTGCGCGAAGTCGCGGCCATTTAACTGCAGTTGCGTGATTTCGGACCCGGTGATGGTGCCGCCGACTTGTGCGGACTGCGTCTCGACCTGGGCGAGACCTTGGCCAGCGACGACGACTTCACTGGAGAGGGAGCCGACTTCCAGAGTGACGTCCACGCGGGCCTTTTGGCCGACGCGGAGGACCACGCCCCTGGCCTGGTACATCTTGAAACCTTTGGCGGTGATGCTGATGTCGTAAGCGCCGCTTGGCAGATAGGGAATGACCCAGTCGCCGTCGCCATTGGCGGTGGTGGTTTTGTTCATGCCGATGGTGGCATTGCTGACGGTGACAGTGGCGCCGGCTACGACTGCGCCGGTAGTGTCATGCACCGTCCCGTTCAGGGTGGCGGTGTCTTGCGCGAAGGTGGCGACGGACGCGGCGAGCAACAGCGCGAACAGGCAGTAAGCTTGGCGAAGAAATTTCATTTACGTCTCCAGGTAACGCAGAGTATGCGTGTAAATTGCGAGCCCGAATGCTGGTACCCGAAGCTGCTGGCATTGCGCGAAGCGCGGGGGAGGGGGCAGCACAGCTGGCAGGCTGAGCTGGTCAGGCTTGTGCGGGAACAGCTATCCCGGCAAGTTGCAATCAGAAGCGTTATGGACCCCGCCCCAAAAGTTTTATTAAATTTATTAAAAGTGATTTATATACGGGAGTGCGGATATGTCAAGCGAAAAACTCAGGGGCCGGGGTGGGGGGCCGCGGCGTGGGCGCCCCTCCTGCGGCGGCCGGGCCCTGGTGCGGCCGACAGGCAGTGAAGCCACCAAAAGACAATCGCTCTCCGGAGCGGTGAGATCGAACCGCCGCTAAACACGCAAGTGAAAAGCAGGTGAGGCTTGCCTCGCCCAAGTCCAAGGCGGCGGCGAGCCGTCGGAATCCAAGATGGGCGGGCCGGACACCGCAACAAGCTGAGGCGCAGCCCTTCGTTCCCGTGCGACGGGATCTCAAGATGACTCGCCTTGCGGGGCGATCCACAAGCAGCGCCCCCACTCGGCGTTTCTGGGATTGTGGCTGCAATCCATGGCGGCCTGAAGACCGCCGCTACGACCTCAACGGCATTTCTCGTGTGGCAACAATCGCGCCGCACAGCCTGCTGGCTGTGCCACGGAAACGGAGCGCGGCACAGTGACCGAAGTACTTTAGTCGGGCGATTGGCGTTCCCCGGGGTCGGACGAGCCAGCGCGAAGTGTGCTAGTTTTTAGCCGTGAAGTGCTGGCACAAATTGAGCGGGTTGATGTTGGCGGCTGCCGTCGTTGGTGCGAGCGCGCCATTGCGCAGCGCGGCGGGGCAAGCGACGAGCCATGCGACGGGCTCGGGTCGTGCCGCGAGCGCGTCGGATGTGGCGGGGCTTTTTGCCGAGGGTGAAGCGGCTTTGCGGGCTGGGGAATTGGATCAGGCGGCGGGCGCGTTCAAGAAAGTGCTGGCGGCGGATCCTGGGGCGGCGGGGGCTTATGCGAATTTGGGAGTGATTGCGATGCGGCGCCAGCGGTGGGGGCAGGCGTTGGAGTTATTGCAGAAGGCGGAACGTTTGGCACCGACCGTGGCGGGGATTCGATTGAATATCGGATTGGTTTATTACCGGCAGAACGATTTTCGTTCGGCGATTGCGCCATTTGAATCGGTGGTGCGCGATCAGCCGGAATCGGCGCAGGCGCGGTATCTGCTGGGGCTTTGTTATTTCTTTACTGAGCGGTATGGCGACGCGGTGCAGGCGCTTGAGCCGATCTGGGCGCAGGAATCTTCGGACTTGAATTATTTGTATGTGCTGGGGAATGCGGCGAACAAGGCGGGGCAAAACGACTTGGAGGAACGGGCGTTGACGCGATTTGTCGAGCTGGGGCGCGATACGGCTGAGTATCATTTGTTGATGGGCAAGGCTGCGCTGAATCGCGAGGAGAACGATAAGGCGATTGCGGAATTACAGGAGGCAGCGCAGCTGGATGCGCGGCTACCATTTGTACATTTCAATTTGGGGCTGGCTTATTTGGCGCGGGCGGATTTTGAGAAGGCGCGCGACGAATTTTTGCAGGATGTGGAGATCGAACCGGACGTGGCGTTCAATTACGACCGGCTCGGCGTGGTTTACGCGTATCTGCAGGACGACGTAAAGGCGGAGGAAAATTTCAAACGGGCCCTGCGATTGGATGCGCATCTGGCTAGTTCGTATTTTGGTTTGGCGCGGGTTTATCAGCGGTCGGGGAAATTTTCGTTGGCGCTGGGGACGGTGGATTCGGCTTTGCGGCTGGATGCGAATAACGAGAATTATCACAATTTGAAGGGGCAGATTTTGACGCGGTTGGGAAGGTCGCAGGAGGCGCAGAGGGAACTTTTGACCGTTACTGATTTGTTGAATGCTAGCCGCGAGCGGCGACACAATGAGTTGAACGAGGGGGAATTGCCGCAGCCGGAATTGAGCGTTGAGCCCAAGACGCAGTGATTTGCGGACGGCCGTGCGCGCGAAAAAGGAAGATAGAAAACAGAAAATGGAAAATGCGATCCCTCTGTTCGTCCCGCGGCCGCCAAACTACGGCGGGCAAGAAAAAGCGCGGGACTCCGTTCTCCTGGCGGGACTCGCTCGGGGCAGGCGCGATGACGCGCGCATATTTTGCTGAGCGGTGACGGAGTGCCGCAGGCCGCGTCCCTCGATCTTTTATTTCTGCGAGTTTAAAAATTTCGTAACTTCGCGGGCGGAAGGCAGGGAGGGTTGGGCGCCGTTGCGCGTTACGGAGATAGCAGCTACTGCTGCGGCGTAGCGGGCGGCTTCTGAGGGTTTTTTGCCGGAGAGCAGGCTGACCGCCAGTCCGGCGTTGAACGCGTCGCCGGCGGCGGTGGAGTCAATCGCTTTTACTGTGAAGGATGGAGACATTTGGCGAAGTCCGTCGGCGGTGGCGAGGTAGGCGCCCTGTGCGCCCATTTTGATTACGACATTTTGGGGGCCGCGCTCGAGCAGGAGACTGGCGCAGCGCGCTGCTGTTTCGGGCGTCACGGGCTCAGTCGGTGGCAGGCCACAGAGAATGCGCGTCTCGCCTTCGTTGGGAGTGATCCAGGCGGTGACCTGGAGGAGGCCGGAGGGCAATTCGCGTGCGGGTGCAGGATCGAGCATCAGCGGGATATTGTGGCGGTGCGCGAAGGCGCCGAGAGTTTCGAGAGTGATGAGCGGGATTTCCAGTTGCGCGAGGATCATGCCGGCTTTGCGCAGTAGCGCGGAGTGCGCGGTGATGTCTTTCGGGAGAAGTTTGCCGTTTGCGCCGGGGACCACGACGATGTTGTTCTGGCCGTCGCTGCCGATGTTGATGAGCGCGATGCCGGAAGAACCTTTTACGGTGCGGACGGAATTCACGGCGACGCCGGCTTGGCGGAGGGCGGCCTTCAGCGCGGAGCCGAAGGAATCGTCGCCGACATTTCCTAACATGCTGACGGGGTAACCCAGTTTGGCGGCACCTACCGCTTGGTTCGCGCCTTTGCCGCCGTGGAAGGTGCGGAAATCCTTGCCGATGACGGTTTCGCCGGGGAGCGGGACGTGGTCCGCGGTGGCGACGAGGTCGAGATTAATGCTGCCTACTACGACGATGGGTTTGCGCATTTTGGCGCGCGCCTCCGGGCTCACATGGTGCGGAAAAGCAGATCCCTCTCTGCGTCCCGTGCCCGCCACCGTGCGGCGGGAGAAGCAAAAGCGCGGAACTCCGTTCGGGATGACATACCAATCATTCATTGCGCGAAAGACTCAGCGGATAAGGCTATCACCAACTGGCGGGCGGCAGGCAAGCGGGTTGTGGGATTTTCGAGGGAGTGGATTGATGCCTCGCGGCGGCGCGTCGTGCTAATCTTTGGTGAGTTTTCGCGCGGTTCTTCGAGCGACCCTGCCCGGGTGGCGGAATGGCATACGCGGAGGACTTAAAATCCTTTGTCCTTAACGGGACGTGTGGGTTCGACCCCCACCCCGGGCACTCTTCAAATCGCCATTGTTTTAGACGGTTTTGTATTTCCTGTTGACTTCTGACGTGACTGGGGTTTTTTGTACCAGCGGGAGTGAGAGAGAATTCACTCTGGAGGGAAGCTGGTATGCCGATGAAGAAATACAAGCCGGAACAGATTGTGACACTGCTTC
>Ga0210394_10006182_pt1 | contig 13055 bp, 16 predicted proteins | sample IncBWC12MmetaG_FD_160121 | JGI IMG/M metagenome (GOLD analysis project Ga0210394, IMG submission 160121) | Forest soil microbial communities from Barre Woods Harvard Forest LTER site, Petersham, Massachusetts, United States - Inc-BW-C-12-M | ecosystem: Environmental > Terrestrial > Soil >...
ACCAGACGGGGATTCTGGACTGGTACACGGTGCTGGTGGGCGTGTTCGCGCTTGCGGCGTTGGTCCTGCACGGGGCCCTGTGGGTGGGGATGAAGACGGTGGGTGCGGTGAACCAGCGCGCCGGACACTTGGCTGCGCGGGCGTGGTGGATGGTCGCGTTGCTCACGGTGATCGTGACCCTGGTGACATTTGTCGTGCAGCCGCAAGTGCGAGCGAATTTGTCCGCCTGGCCCTGGGGTTTTGTCTTTCCGCTGCTGGCTGTCAGCGGCCTGGCCGGCGTACGCTGGAGTCTGGCGAAAAACGACGAAGCTAAGGCGTTCCTTACGTCCTGCGCTTACCTGGCCGGGATGCTCGCGAGCATCGTATTTGGCGTTTATCCGATGGTGTTGCCGGCGCGAGATTCGGCGCACTCGCTCACCGTTGAGAATGCAAAAGCGGGCGCGTATGGACTCAAGATCGGACTTGTCTGGTGGGCCGTCGGCATGATTCTGGCGGCGCTGTACTCCTCGATTGTCTACAGGTCATTCGTGGGCAAGGTGACCATAGAATCGGACGCGCGGGCGATTACTGGCAACAAATTGCCTTGATCGTCCGCGCGTCCGACGATTCGTGCCGGCACAACGCCCGCCCGCGTTCGGCTACTGCATCCCGAGGTACTGCACGTGGACGTATGTGCCGAGCCTCGTGTTATAGGCCAGGTACCAGCCGTCGTGGTCCGGATCGGGATAAAGGACGATATCGTCGCTGTTCCAGAGCCAATCGTTGCAGAAATCGAAGTCGTACGGGGCAACGCTAAAGTAGAAGCCGCCAAACCAGAAACGCCCCGGGCCTCCGCCTTCAATCCGGTAAATATGGCTGCGGCCAATTTCGCCGCCAAAGTGTCCGTGTTCCCAGGGACGATCGAGATGGTAATGGGGATCGTTCCGGCCCGTGTCGTGCCCGACCCATTGGTTGGTTTCGGCGTGGACGTGAGGCGCCGCGGGATGCCCGGCCTGGTCAGCGCGAAAAGTGCCGCGAGCGTTGTCCGGCTGCCCGCCGGCGTTACCGCGATTCTCGGGACGGGCAGGCGCGCGATTCTCCGCTGCAGGGGCAGGCGCTCGGGCGGGCGCGGGGCCGCGAGCAGGAATGTGCCCGCCGCCGACGTGAGAGGCGCCACCGCCGCGGGCGCCACCACCGCCGCCACGGGCGCCGCCTCTCTGCTGGGCAAGCACGGGCATTGATGCGATCAAGAGCATTGCGAAAAGACCCATGAGTGTTTTCATGCCAGCCTCCGCGGAAATTCTACCATCCTTTAGCCCTTCGAACTCCCGACGCCGTCCGTTCAACCACCGGCGCTAGGCGTCACGGCATCGAGATGTGGCCGGTATGAAACAGGCGCGCGGTTGCGACCAGCATGATTGCGCCGATGGTGGCTGCAGCAAGGCTTCCCAAGAATCCATCGGCGAAGATTCCGAGTCCGGCGAAAATCCAGCCGCCAATTACCGCACCGACCAGGCCGAGGGCCAAATCCATCAATATTCCGTAGCCGCCTCCCCGCATCACCCTGCCCGTGAGCCAGCCTGCGATGATGCCGACCGCGATCCAACGCAGCAACGACAAATCGTGGAGCGGATACATGTTTCCTCCCGGGTACGACGCCCTGCGGCCGGGGTCCGTGATTGGGTGATGCAAGAATGTGGCCCCGCCGCGATCGTTCTCCGAACCCCTTGGTCGGATGAGAGTTAGGTGAGAAAAGAAGGAGCTGCATGGGATGCCGAATCTGCACGAAGTACGGAGAAAAGGGCGGCGTCGCGGCGAAATTTACTAGGCTAGGACCCCGGAGCCGAACTGACCTGCCGAGCATGCGGATGCCCGCAGGGCGTCGAGACGCGCGGTCGCGCCCCGCTGACGAATCGGCGCTGCGCGATCAATTCCCCGGGTTTGCCGCCGGCTGAGTCGACTCGATAGCCGCGTTCTTGATGGCATGAACAACAGCTTCCTTGGCGACAATCTCATTGACGCCGTGGTTGGTGATCGAGTCGTAGAGCAGTTGCGTCGGTTCGGGGTTCAACTGCTTGCTATATTCATCGGTGATCTCGGTGGCCATTTGTTGCAATGCCTTGCTGGACTCGGCGGCCTGATCCGTGCCGGTAATATCGATTTGCCTGCCCATGTAGCTCGCAGCGATCTGCGCGGCGAGCTTGTCGGCCGTCTGGTAGTAATATTCCGAGATCTGGCGATGGCCGTCCTCGTGTTCGATGACGTGTTGGCTTACCTCGGTCGGCAACCAGATGGTGACGTTGAGCTGCAGCGTCATCTTGACGTGCGTGATCGTGACGGTCGCGCGCGTGGCATCTGTTTGTCGAGTCTCGCCGCCGATGCTGGCGCTGGACAGGAAATGGGAATCGCACTCGGCGTATTCCCCGAAAGCCAGTGGCGGCATATCGGGCGGCGGGTTGGCGGGATCAAACGTGCGTTTCGCGAAATTGACGGGCTGCTTGTCGATAATCGATCCGGACGTTTCGCCAAGCTGCCGGCGCGATGAGAAGTCGCGCCACCCGAGCCAGCCGAGGGCCAGCACTCCGAGCGAGGCGCAAAGCACGATGGACCGGCGCAAGGGCAACACTACCTCCGCCTTCCATTCTCCGAATAAGGCGGCGCCGGAGCCATGAGTTTGTGGGCGGTGGATAACGCGAAAGGTACGCTCATCGAGAGCTCGGGGTCGCGCGTTTGCTGGAACGAACGCCTGCAGGAAACCGGCAAAGCGAGTCGAGCTTTTGCGGCAAGAGAAGTGGTACCTTGAACCGAGGCCCGCATGAGCGTTGAAAGCATTCAGGTCACCGCGCGCTCGAATCCCTCGCAGCGCATCATTGCGATTGGCATTGTGTTTGCCTTTCTCTACTGGGCTTCGAGTGTGGTGATCGCCGTCCTGCTGGCTGTGCTGATCGCTTATTTCCTGGATCCCGTCGTCAAGTTCCTCGAACACATTCACATCCCGCGGGCTCTCGGAGCGCTGCTTGTTCTGCTCGCCACCACGGCGGCGCTCGGCGCCGTGGGCTATCTGGTGGTCGACCGTTTGGATACGTTCGCGACAGCCTGGCCGCGTTACGACGCCGTCCTGAAGCGTTCCGCAAACGACCTGGACCGCAGACTCAGCAGTTTCGAGAAGCAGGTCTCGGAGTTTACGCCCAGTCAGGATCGCGGGCGAACGGCCGTGCAGGTCGGGGATACGCAGCCGGTGCGCACGCTGCTGCTCCGTGGACTCGGCTCGCTCTATTCGATCCTGTTGGTTTGGACTTTCCTGCCGTTCCTGATTTTCTTCATGCTAGCGGCCAAGCGCAGGATTTGGCAGGCGACGCTCGAGCTTTTTCCCGAGCACGAGAGGCGAGCCGTGCGGGAAACGCTCGATCAAGTCAGCCGAATGCTGCGCAGCTACGTAGCCGGCAACGCGCTGGTCGCGCTGATTCTGATCGCGGCCTGCTATGCCTTCTTTTGGGCGATTCACCTTGATTACCCGTTCCTGACCGCGGTGGTTTCAGGGCTGCTCAATCTCGTGCCGTACCTCGGCGCGGTGCTGGCCTGGTTGCCACCGTTCGTAATCGGCCTCACGCAATGGAAAACGGCCGGGCCCTTCCTCGGCGTGGCCGGCGCGCTGAGCGGCCTTCATCTGATTGCCATGAATGTGCTCATGCCCGCGATTGTCGGGCGGCGCGTTCACCTCAACGCAGTGGCCGTGACGATCGCGCTCCTGTTTTGGGGCTGGATGTGGGGAGCCGCCGGGCTGATTCTGGCAATTCCCATAACGGCGACGCTCAAGGTCATCTGCGACCACGTTCCGGCCTGGCAGCCCGCCGGCCGCTGGCTCGGCGCCTGAGTTTCCGCGAGATTAGCGAATTTTACGGAGCGTTGCGGCGAGGTCGGCGCCGTCCTGAAACAATCGAATGGCGGCAATCCCGGCAGCGCCCGCCTGCAAACACTCCCGAGCGTTCTGCGACGTGACGCCCCCGATCGCCAGCACGGCAACAGGGACGGCGCGGCAGACCTCGGCCAATCGCGTGAGCCCCTGGGGCGCGCCAAACTCCGCTTTCGACGGCGTCGCGAATACCGGCCCGAAGAAAATGTAGTCGGCCCCGTCGCGTGCCGCGTTCGCGCTGGCTTCGAGCGAATGACAGGAAGCGCCGACCACAAAATCCCGCCGGGGGATTTCGCGTTTCGCTCGCACCACTTCGCCGACAGGCACAGAGCTTTCTCCCAGGTGCACCCCGGCCGCTCCGCACGCCCAGGCCACGTCGAGCCTGTCGTTGATCAACACCTGTGCGGCGGTGCCGTGGGAAGCCGCGATGGCCGCGCATCCCAAATCGAAAAGCGATCGCGCCTTGAGATCCTTCTCGCGAAGCTGAATCCAGTCTGCGCCGGCGCTCGTGGCGGTCCGGATCCGTTCGATCAACGCGGCCTCGCGACTGCGGTCCGCCGGGATTTCCAGCGAGCGGCGATCCGTGACGTAGCAGACGATGGGTCGGTGCATTGATCTCCCGGCAGATTTGCGAGGCTGCCGTTCGACTCAGGCGCGGGGAGTCTCCACGGTTGGCTGCTGCCGGCGGAACATGCGCGTCGCCAGAAGTATGTCGAGCGTCCCCAGGCCGCTGATCATCCCTCGCACGGCGGGCTGCAGCAGATAGGGCCGAAGCACGGGGTAGTGGCTGAGAAAGTAGTTGGAGTCCCAGGGCCCCGGAACGATCCAGGGCAAGATGAAGAGGGTCACACCCAACTCGAACAGGATCAGCATCCAGAGTACGCGGAGCAGGGTATGCATCAGGCGCTAGTTAGCGTTCTTTTCCGAGCGCAGCGAGACGCTCGGAGACGTCGCGGTAGTCGATATTCATGCCGTAGACTTGCGAGAAGCTTTTGCGGGCGGCTGAGGTGTCACCGGCCAGCTCCTGCGCGACGCCCAAGTCATACCTTAAAGCGAGGATGGTTTCCGGGTCAAGAGCGGCGGTTTCGAGCGCGCGCTCGTACCACGCCGCGGCGATCGAAGGTTCTCCTCGTTCCATGAAGGCCAGGCCGAGCAGCGTGCAGCATTGCATCGCGTAGCGGAATGGCCGGCCCTGCTTGTCGGCCTTGGCCACTTTCTGGAACTCGCTGATGGCTTCCTCGAGGAGCCCCATCTCGCGATAAGCGATTCCCAGGTTGTAATGGGTTTCGAGGTCTTCTTCCTCCGCGGGGTGCTCTCCCATCTCCGTGCGGAACTCTTCAAACACTTCGCTCAGTGGACCAGCTGGTTCCTTCGCGGGCGGTTGCGCCGCGGCGGGATTCCCACCGTTCGCGGCTTCCGCGGGATTGGCCCGCGATCGCATCGCCTGCGCGGCCGGCCCCGCCCCGGTGATCGCAGGCAGGGCGTTATCGAATTCGGCCGAGAGCGCTTTCAGAATGTCATCCGCGGTCCCCGCGGAGGCATTCGAAGCGGGCGTCTCCTGCACGGGGTCCAGCTCCAGCACGAAATCGGGCATCGCTTCCGCTGAGGCGGCAGCGACCTGTTCCTGGTCGGCTGCCCAGTCTTGTTCGGTCGAATGCGCCGCGACCGCTGCGGCATCCTGTGCGGGAGAAGACTCGGCCACGCCTTCGATTTGGCTAGCGAGGGTCGCCCACTCGTCCGATAGGTCCACCTCATGAACGGAAGATGCCGCGGCACCCCCGGTCACGGAGCCCGCCTCCGCGCTCGCTGGAGGTTCCTGCACGGGTTTGGCCTCCACGACCGGTATGGAGAATTCCTGCGGCGGCGTGACGGCGGCTGAGGCGGCTGCGGCTGGCGCCGCGCCCGCAGCGCGCTCGAATCGGCGGCGAAGTTCGAGGAACCGATCGGCGGCCGTGGCGTCGCCGCGCTCCCTGTGAATCTGCTCGAGCTGCGAAGCCAGCTTGGCCGTGCGCTGGTCGTCGGCGCCGCCCAAAGAAAGGTCGAACAGCCGTTCGAGTGCGACCGCGTGGCGTGGCGCGCGCTGCAGAACTGTTTCCAGCAGGTCGATTGCCTTTTGCGTCAGGCCATAGCTCGAAAACAAATCCACATCGGTAAGCGCCTGGCTGACGAACCGCTCCGTTTCTTCGTCGAGGGATGGCTCGCTCACCTTTGGCGCGGCTGGCGATCCGAATGTGGTAACCGGGCTTGCCGGCTCGGGAATCGGGGGCGCTACCGCGGCGCTGAGCCCCAATTGGGCCCGCAGCTTCTGGCACTCTCGGCGCGCCGATTCATTTTCCGGATCGCGGTCGAGCAGTTGCTCGAAAACCTGAAGCGCCTGCTCGAGTTTGTCCGCGGCCTCGTAAGCCTGGCCGAGGTTTGCCAGCGCGTCGGGCAGGCGGAAAGAATCGCTGGTGCGCCCGAAGAGGTCCACGAGCCATTGGAGCGGCTCCAAGCGTCCGGGCAATCGTTCGGTCGCTCGCGTGAGCGACTGGGAGAGGGATTCGTGCTCGCCCGAATCGGTCATCGGCTCGCGGATCAGATCGAGCAGAGTCAGTGCGTGGTCGGCCTCATCCGCTTCGAGCAGCGCCGAGGCCACGCGATGTGCGGGAGCAAAACTCTTCGCATTCGCGGCAAATATCTTGGTAGCCAACTCGGCCGCTTGCGGAACGTTTCCGGCTTCGAGATAAAGGTCGAGCAGCAGATCGGTGGCTTCGCCGCCCTTCTCGAGATTCGGATCCGCTTCGAGCAGGGAGACAGCTTCGGGGCGCTTGCCGCCGGCGGCAAGCACGCGGACCTTGAGCATTTTTGCGCCGGCATCGCCCGGCTCCGTCTTGAGCGCGCGGTCAACGTACTTGATCGCTTCGTCGTGGTCGCCGCGCGCAAGGAGCTGGCGCGCGGCCGCGCAAAAGGCGGCGGCGGCTTCTTCCTTCTGCCCCATGGCCAGCGACAATTCCGCCAGGCGCGTTTGCACGCGCAGGTTGTCGGGTTCGGCCTCGAGCAGCTTGCGCAGCAGAGCCGCCGCTTGCGCGGGCCGGTTCGCGCGCTGGTGCAGTTCGGCGAGCTGCAGATAGATGGGCCGTGCCTCGCTCAGCACTCCCTGCTGGACGTACAGTTCCGCAAGCTTCTCGACCGGCCGGGTCTCCTCCGGCGCGAGCTTGGCGATTTTTTTGTAGATGGCGATGGCCTTGGTGACGAAGCCATCGGCCAGGTAAATCTGCGCCAGCCGTTCAAAATATTCGAGGGCCTGAAAGGTGTCGCCCTGGCGGACGAACAGATCGCCGACGGTCATCAGAGTGATCTGATCCTTCGGCTCGTGTTTGAGAATCTGTTGGTATTCGCCGATGGCCTGGGCCATCTTGCCCTGGTGCAGGTATTTCTGTGCGGTCTCGACGTACTTGGTCTTGTTGTAGGCCATCAGCGATGCTCTAAAGCGCCTTTCCCGTGGGGAGGGGACCCAAACGGTCGCGGCAGAACCACGGGCTGGCGATACCCAGGCGGACTCGCAAAACCGGCCCGCCGCAGCCTCCGGCGACCGGCAGGGCTGCAAAATCAGCAAGGACCGCCGGGAAAAACGGTACGAAACGACGCTAGCACGCGCTCGGAAGCCAAGTCAACGGAACGTAGACGGGCGCGTTCGCGCCAGTTATCACGGGTACTCAGGCGGCGGGGGCTGGCCGGAAGAGGTGTCCGCAACTGGCCTGGCGAGTGGCAAGGGCTGCTGCGTGGCGCCCGCCGACCAGCAGCCGGCCTCGCGCACCGGCGCGAAGGAAAAGCGGTGCAGCGGCGAGGCGCCGTGCTGCCGCAGAGCCGCGAGATGATCGGCCGTGGCGTAACCTTTGTTGGAGGCCAGGCCGTATTGCGGATACTCCAGGTCGTAGAGCCGCATCAATTGGTCGCGATCGACCTTGGCCAGGATGGACGCCGCGGCTATAGAGACCGAGCGAGCGTCGCCCTTGATCAGCGGCTGCTGCTCGACCAGCAGATCGAGGCGCAAAGCGTCAATCAGCAAGTAATCGGGCTGGATCGACAGGCGCGCCACGGCGTCGGCCATGGCTCGCCGGCTGGCTTGGTAGATGTTCCAGGCGTCAATCGAGCGAGCGTCCACCTGTGCGACGCACCAGGCCAGCGCGTGATTGCGAATGCGCTCGGCCAGTACTGTGCGCTTTTCCGGAGAGAGCTTTTTCGAATCGTCCAGGCCAACGATGCGGCGTTTGGGGTTCAGGATGACGGCGGCGGCGAAGACCGGCCCGAAGAGCGAGCCGCGTCCGGCCTCGTCAAGGCCCGCGATGCGTTGCCAGCCGTGCTGCCGCGCCGTGCGTTCGAACCGGGAGGAGCAAAGCCGCCGCATTCGCGCGGATTCTAGCACACTGCCGGGGACGCGGCGCTTGGCGCTCGAAGAAAAAAGAGGGACGAGTCCGGTTTAGGACTTCGATTCGGCCGCGGCGGCGTGTTCGACCGGCTGTTCGCGGCGCTTGATACGCGCGGCCTTGCCCTTGCGCCCGCGCAAGTAGTAGAGCCTGGCGCGGCGCACGCGGCCCGCCTGGAGAATTTCAATCGAGCTGATCATGGGCGAGTTGATGGGGAAAATGCGCTCGACGCCGACGCCGAAGCTGACGCGGCGAACGGTGAAGCTGGCGCCGGCAAGCTGTCCGCGCCGGCTGATCACCACGCCTTCGAACGGCTGGATGCGTTCCTTTTCGCCTTCCGCTTCCTTCAGCCGGACGTGCACGCGCACGGTATCGCCCGCCCGGAACGCGGGGACATCTTGGCGAGCCTGGCCCTGATGGACCTTCGCAAGAATGCTATTCATGACGGATCACCCGGGCAGACCCACTACGGCGGGGCCAGCGCCACAAGCAGAAGCTGCAATCATACGAAATTTCCCGCCGTTTGCCTAGGGGATTGCCCTCTCGGATCTCGAAGAACGTCACCGGACCCGCTACCCTAGTTTCCCAGGCGAAGGACCTTAGCTTTCGGCGGGCGAGCCGGAGAGGCCGAGGAGGTCGGGGCGGTTGCGGCGGGTTTTTTCTAGGGCCATGCGTTGGCGCCAGAGGCGAATTTCCTCGTGGTTGCCGCCGAGCAACACTTCCGGCACGGCCCAGCCGCGGAATTCCGCGGGCCGCGTGTAATGCGGGAAGTCGAGCAGAATTGTCCCGGCGCCCGGCGGCGCGGATGCGCCGGTTTCAACGCGAGGCACGGGGGGCAAGTGCTGTTCGCGGGTCTCGCGCGATTCGGGGCTTGGCACGGCCGAGAACGACTCACGCAGCGAAGAGTCTTCGTTGCCGAGCGCGCCGGGGAGCAAACGCGTCACCGCGTCCACCACGAGAGCCGCGGCGAGTTCACCGCCCGATAATACGAAGTTGCCGATGGAGAGCTCCTCGGTCGCCAGATGCTCTGCGACGCGTTCGTCCACGCCTTCGTAGCGGCCGCACAGCAGGATCACCCGTTCGAGCGCGGCCAGGCGGCGAGCGTCGGCCTGCCGGAAGAGTTTGCCGGAAGCGGAAAGCAGCACAACGGCGGTCGACGCGGGGCGCGCCGGCTGGCCCAGCAGCGATTCAACGGCTTCAAAAAGCGGCTCGGGCTTGAGCACCATGCCTTCTCCGCCGCCAAACGGGCGGTCGTCCACGGTGCGATGGCGGTCGTGCGTGAATTCGCGCAGATCCTGAATCCGCACGTCGATCAAGCGGGCTTCTCGCGCCCGGCGAACGATGCCGTAGTCGAGCGGGCCGGTGAAAAATTCGGGGAAGATGGTGACGATATCGAAGCGCATGATCGTGTGTCCGGGAGATCGGGCCGCTGCCCGAGCAGAGATTACACTAACACCGGTTAACGGTTCAGTTCGCGCAGGCCTTCGGGCAAACGCACATCGATGCGGCGCGCGGACGTCTCGATGCGCGTGCAGATTTCCGCGGCGAGCGGAATGAGCAGTTCGCCCTGCAGCGTATCCACGACCAGGTACCAGGCTTCCGCGGTCTCGCTGGCCGTGCCGGCGTTTTCAACGTCCCGCACGGTGCCGAGCGGGGCGTCCGCGCTGTGTTCCCAGACCGCGCAACCCACAAGCTCGGAAATGTAATGGCGGCCGAGCGGAAGCACAGTGCGCTCGGCCAGCGGCACCTGCACTTCGAGGCCGCGCAGGAGCTCGGCGTCGTTGATGCTGTCCACCCCGGCAAAGTGGATCACGGCCTGGCCCAGATGCAGGCGCGTCGAAAGAATCCGCGCGGGCCGCGGCGGGTTTCGGCCGTCGCAAAGCCAGACTTCGCGCGGGGTCTTCAATCGCTCCGGAAAATCGGTGAGGATTTGAGCGGCGACTTCGCCGCGCCGGCCCCAGGGACGCAGAACGCGCGCCAAGGCCAGACCAGGTGAGGATTCCGCGGCCACTACTCGAGGATTTCGAGGGTGAAACGCTTCTTCAGTTTCATCCCCGCCGCGCCGAGGATGGTGCGGATCGATTTTGCAGTGCGGCCCTGGCGGCCAATCACCTTTCCAAGGTCGGTGGGGTGAACGTGCAACTCAAACACGATCACCTGCTCACCCTCGACGACGCGCACCTGAACCTCTTCGGGATGGTCCACAAGAGCTTTGGAGATCGCTTCTACCAGATCCTTCATGACAACCCTCCACATCTACCGGAGTCAGCAGGGCGCTTTGCCTGGAACGTGTCCACGAGTCCCGCTGGAGGGTTAGAACGCCTCTTTAAAATGCGACGCCTCAGGCGATCTTTTGGTTGCGTAGGAAACTGCGGACGGTGTCACTGGGCTGGGCACCGTGCCCCAACCAATATTTGATGCGCTCGGCGTCGAGCTTTACTTCCGCCGGCTTTTTCAGCGGGTCGTACGTCCCCACGATTTCCACGAAGCGGCCATTGCGAGGGCGGCGCTTGTCGATCACCACGACCCGATAACTCGGCATCTTTTTCTTGCCAATTCTAGCCAGACGGATAGACAGCACTCAACGATACCTCCGAAGTCATTCTATCCCGGAATGGCGGATTCGCCAACGGGCCATTCGACGCGCCAATTCGGCGTGCCGAAAGCATTCCACGGAATGGTCATTTACCATTCCGGCGGCCTGCATGAAGGCGTAGCAGATGGTGGACCCGACGAAGCGGAAGCCGCGCTTGCGCAGGGCGCGGCTCATGGCGTCGGATTCAGCGGTGTGCGCGGGAGGCGCCTGGCCTTGGCGACGGCGATTCACGCGCGGCCGCCCGTCCACGAACTGCCAGATGTATCGCGCGAAGCTGCCGAACTCCTTGCGGATGGCGAGAAACGCGCGCGCGTTGGAGATCGTGGACTCGATCTTGAGGCGATTGCGGACGATACCCGGATCGAGCAGGAGACGCCGGACCTTGCGGCGATCGTAGCGCGCGATCTTGACTGCGTCGAAATCGTCGAACGCCGCGCGGAAGCCGGCGCGCTTGCGCAGGATGATTTCCCAGCTCAGCCCGGCCTGCATGCCGTCGAGCACGATGAATTCAAAAAGTTTGCGATCGTTCTTGAGTGGAACGCCCCATTCGCGATCGTGGTACAGGAGCGACAAGTCGCTCGAGGGCCACTCGCAGCGGCGGCGGCCGTCTTGCTGGCGAGCGCGTTTCATTCCTCGGGGACTTCCGCGGTGTCCGGGGCGTCTCCTTTGCCCTGGAGCGCGTCTTTCAGCTTGCCGATGCCGCGCAGGCGGCCCTGCGCGGCCAAGGCGCCGTACTGCTTCATCATTTTGCGCATCTGGAGATATTGCTTGAGGACCTGGTTGACCTCCTGGACGGAGGTGCCGCTGCCGCGCGCGATGCGCTTGCGCCGCTTGCCGTCAATCAGGCCGTGGTCGTCGCGCTCGCGGGCGGTCATGGAGTTGATGATGGCCTCGATGTGCTTCAGGCGCGATTCGTCCACTTGCGTGTCCTTGGGAAGATTGGCCAGCGGGCCGATCTTGGGCAGCATGCCCAGCACCTGCTGGAGCGGGCCTATCTTGCGGACCTGGCGCAACTGGTCGCGGAAATCTCCGAGCGTGAATTCGCTGCGGCGCAGCTTGCGCTCGAGTTCGGCGGCCTGTCTGTGATCGATAGTCTGCTCGGCGCGCTCGATCAGCGTCAGCATGTCGCCCATGCCCAGCACGCGCGAAACGATCCGCTCGGGATAGAAGGCTTCGAGCGCGTCGTATTTTTCGCCCACGCCGACGAACTTCACGGGCGCCCCGGTCACCTTGCCGATCGAAAGCGCGGCGCCGCCGCGGGCATCGCCGTCGAGCTTGGTAAGGACGACGCCGGTGAGGCCGAGGCGGCGGTGGAACTCCCCGGCGGAGCGCACGGCATCCTGGCCGATCATGGCGTCGGCGATGAACAGAATTTCGGCGGGCTGGAGCTCGCGCTTGAGCTGGCCCAGCTCGGACATGAGGTCATCGTCGATGTGCAGGCGGCCGGCAGTGTCGACGAGGATCACGTCGGAGGCGGAAAGCTTGGCTTCGCGAATCGCGCCGCGCACGATCTCGAACGGCTTGTCGGTGCCGGCGCCGGGCCAGATGGAAACACCGATGGCCTTGGCAACCTGCGCGAGTTGCTCGCGCGCGGCGGGGCGATAGACGTCGGTGGAAACGACCAGGGGCCGATGGCCATGCGCGGCGAGCCACTTGGCGAGCTTGCCGGTGGTGGTGGTCTTGCCGGAGCCCTGCAAACCGACGAGGAGCCAGACCGAAGGAGGGCGGGAGGCAAACAGGGGCTTGGCCTGTTTGCCGAGCAGGTCGAGCAGTTCGTCGCGCACGATTTTGAGCACCTGCTGATCGGGCGAGAGCTGGAGCAGGACTTCGGAACCGAGAGCCTTGGCGCGGATATGGGCGAGGAGCTCATCGGCCACGTCGACGTTGACGTCGCCGTCGAGCAGTGCCTCGCGAATGCCGGCGAGCGCGGCGTCCAGGTGCTCGTCGCTGAGCTTGCCCTGGCCGCGCAGGTTCTTGAAGACGCGCTGAAATTTCTCGGTAAGGTTTTCAAACACGCTTTGGTTTCCGCTCTCGGCGGCGGCCGCCAGATTTCATTCTAGGAGACGCATGGGCGGCGGTCAACGCGGCGTCGAACGTAGCGAGACGCCGCGCTCGCGCCTTACGGCAAACTCAGGAATTTCGGCAAGCTCTCGGCCGCGTC
>Ga0210394_10006183_pt1 | contig 13055 bp, 20 predicted proteins | sample IncBWC12MmetaG_FD_160121 | JGI IMG/M metagenome (GOLD analysis project Ga0210394, IMG submission 160121) | Forest soil microbial communities from Barre Woods Harvard Forest LTER site, Petersham, Massachusetts, United States - Inc-BW-C-12-M | ecosystem: Environmental > Terrestrial > Soil >...
GTAAGGTTGCCATATATGTCTACGTTCTGGTTCGGTAGTTGCACAAAATTGCCCGGCCTCACCCCCGCTTCAGCTGGAATGAACAAGCCGCCTGCCGCCGCTTCAAAGATCGTTACAGAAACGGTATCACCGATTCCGAACGTGATATCTTTCGGTCGTGACTTGTCCGGGAATGTGCCGGCCAGCGCGCCAGGACCATACTCCTTCAAGATTTCGATGACACTCGGGTTGAGTTTCACGAGCCCGTATTGAGGACCTGAGGCTGTCACGCCAGACTTAACCGAGAAGTCCTGTGGACCGGAACTCGGCATGATCGAGCAACCCGCCGAACCCAGCAAGATGGTCAGCCAAACGCCTATCGTATAAAAGCCCCGCCCCACACCAACATCCCCACTCAATACTCTAGTCTACGCTCAACGAGTGATGCGAATATCCAATCGTGTCAACGGCTTTAATTAAAAAGCCGGGCCCCCGATCAGTTTTTGCATCGCAATAAGCAGCCACAATCCCGCCATGAAGCTGCTTGCACTCCATTAAAACTCTCAAAAAGCGTTATTTCTGCGCATCACGGCGACACAGGTGAGCGCCATTATCTTGAGATCGAGAAGCAGACTCCAATTATTAATGTACCAGAGGTCGCAATCAATTCTCCCCTTCATCTGCTCAATGCGCGCCGTCTCGCCGCGGTAACCCTTCACTTGCGCCCAGCCGGTTATCCCGGGTTTGACATGGTGCCGGAAAGCGTACTCCGACAGCAGATCGCCGTAGTGATCGTCGTGCGCTAGCGCGTGGGGTCTCGGTCCTACCAAGGACATGTCTCCGAGAATGACGTTTAGAAGCTGAGGCAATTCATCGATACTGGAACGGCGAAGGATTTTACCCACCCCAGTAACGCGCGGATCGGACCGCTTTGCCTGCAACACCGCAGGTCCGTCTTCCATGACGCTCATGGTCCGGAATTTGAATATCACAAATTGCTTGGCGTTAAATCCTTTGCGTCTTTGGCGAAAAAGAACAGGACCGGCAGAGTCGATCTTGATCCCAAGCGCCGTTATCAACATCAGCGGAGAAAAAATAATCAGAGCCAGGGAAGCGCCGGCGATGTCGACAACGCGTTTCGAAAATTGCTCCACGCGCGATAGCGGTCCGCGCTGAATTTCAACGGAAAGGGATTTCCGGAGATGGAACGATGGATTTCTCGCGAACGAGCGTATTCGGCGGTCGGGTAATAGCTCGACTGGAAGGGGTGAAGATCTGAGCCGATCTCTGATCAGCTCCAGCTTGCGCGTATCACTCCACGAAAGCGCCAACACGATTTCGTCAACACTGCGTCCACGCGCAATCTCAATGGCGCGGTCCAACGATAAAGATTCGTTTTCGGTCAGCGCCAGATTGCCGCTTTTTTCGCCGGGAAACGCAATGCGGCTGACCTCCGTCAAGCCGAACCTTTCCAGCAATTCGGAAATATCAAGCCCGGCAAGTTCTTCACGCGTGCCGAGCAGCATGACACGGCGACCTTGCACGTGCCCCTCCGCCACAGCGGACGCGACCAGACGTTTGGACAAGCGGCGACATACCAACAGCGATAGAAGCGCAAGCAGGCCGGAACACACGATAGAGCCGCGGGAAAACACCGGGCCTATTTTCATCAGAAAGGCTAGCAGGGCCAATAAAAGAATAACGAACGACCAATAGGCAAATACGCGCCCGAAATCCCAACGCTTCGAGAAGACCGATTGAAGGTCGTAGAATCCGGTGATCCCGCCAATCAAAACATACAACAACGCTGAGGTCACACCTACCCCTAGCAAGGGTTCGCCTAAATTTCCATTTGCGAAGGTTTGATAGACGGCCCCGCCAACGAGGCTGGCAAGAATGATCAGGATGGCGTCAGCACATGCCAAAAAATGCCGTAAGGCGATATACGGCAATTTTAGCTTTGATTTCCTGAGCGCGGAGGAGACGTCTGTCTGGCCGAGCCGCCCATCCAGCATGCGCGGTCCAGTTCCGCTGGACTCCGATATTAAGCCGCTCGCGATCAATTCGTTCTGCGAGCCAGTAGGTACCGAACTCTGAGGGATCAAGCTCGCCTCCAATTTCCACCGAATAACGTTGGACTAATAACAACGCTAGATTAAATACGCACACGAATACGCCCATTTAATGATGCGACGCAATATCCGGATTTTTAACTATAAAATGGAACCAACAGCAGCTTGCCAAAATCAAAAATAATGGGCACCGAGTCTATGCAATCACAGCTCTTTAAAACTCTGGGAAGTTTCGAACCACGGTTTGGATTTATGAGAACCCATCGCCTGCTTCAAACGATAGTCGTTTTGGTGCTTTCAGTTTTTCAAGCCCATGCCGCCCTCGCGCAAGCTGCGCCTGCGCAGGATTGCTCCGCGATCTCGAACCCGCGAGATAGACAGCGGTGCGAAGAGAGGTTCTCACAGTCCGTGAAAGCTTCAAGCCGAGCATCGGATCTCGACGGTGGATGGCGCCTGGTTAGAACGCCCAATCCCCAGGGCGGCCCTGAAGCCATATCGATTATGCATGTCAGCGACACTTCCAAATCAGACTTCGCCCTTGCAGGCCTAACCTTACGTTGTGGCGGTACAGGTATTGAGCCCCTGCTAATAGTGTTGGAGCCCTTACCCGGAGGCTCACATCCGCGGGTGATCGTGAAGGCCGGTTCAACTCAGTCTGAGTTTGAAGCATCGGCAATTCAGGGGGGACAGGCGCTTCTTCTGCCTCAGGTAGCTTCCAACTTGGCGGCTGGCCAATGGCAGACTGCCAATGAATTGTCTGTCGAAATTGCCGTCAAACCTGTCCCGATAAGGGGGGTTCTGCCGATCACCGGGCTCTCCGGGGCCTTGCAAACGCTGACCCAAACCTGCGCCGTTCGATAAGGTTGGCACTTGCAAAATTATTGAATTTGTTCACGATTTTTCAGGAACGAAAATGGAAGGTTAGTCTCTGGAGACGAAATGATTTCAGCGGCCATCCTCACATTTCTAATCGGTGCCATATTGGCATGGGTTTTGGGGTCTGGATTCTGCTTCCAGTCACGCTCCTGGCGTCCTTCGCTCGAACTCATCGTTGACACGAATTTTTTAAGCGACGGTCGGCATTAGCCTCGTGCTCGGCTTGGTACCGCAACGCGGCTACGCTTTTGGTCTGTTCGCGCGCAGTGCGCTTGTTGCGCTACGGCCCACCCGCAACGCCCGGACCGGCGACCTCGGGAACGAGCGCCCCGTCGAAAGCGTTTGATCCGTCGTCAAGTTGCATCCCGGATTTCCACATGGTCCGAGAGCGTTTGGCGTGGCGGTTTCTCTGTGCGATAATTGGCCACTTTCTAGCTTTCCGATACCATCTTCTCTGATGATCTCGCCGGACAAAGTTTCTTGTCAATTGCTTTTCGCCTTCTGACAATCCTTCTCGCCGCCACGCCGGTTTTGGCATTTAGCGACAGCGCGCTTGGACAAGATGCGTTCGCTGTTGTGACGGCGGCCATGCTGGTTGTGGCGGCGATGGCGCCCCCGAGCGACATCAAAGACGCAATTCGGCTATTGCGGGGATTTTCCATTGCGATCCTGTTTCCGATTCTCTTCATGGTTTTTCAGCTCGCCCCGCTCCCCTTTGCCTCGTTGACAAACCCCATCTGGCCAACCGCGGCGGTTGCATTGAACGAACCGTCGCTATGGCGACACGTCAGCCTCGCTCCGGGAAATACGCTGCGAGACTTGATGCTCTATCTAGCTGTTTTGTCGTTAGTGATCGCTACTGTAATTATTACGAGAGACCGGCAAAGGGCCCAGACAACGCTTTTTATCCTATGCGCCGTGACCGGACTGATGTCGGCCGAAGCTTTGCTTGGTCAGCTTGGTTTGTTCGCCGGCGTTTTCCCGGTCGGAGGAACTGTTGCTGCGACATTTGTCGCTGCGAGCGCGATGGGAGTGCTCGTGAATGCGGCAGCCATTGTCATGGCCGCCGAGCGACATTTGAGGCAAGGTGAACCGAAGTCATCGCATTCCAGCCCGCTGTTCCTGCAGCTCTTTCTGGGTCTGGCAGGTGTCGCGATATGTCTTGCCGCAACGACCAGCCTGGCACCAGGCAGCGTCACGGTCACGACCGCAATTGGGCTAGCCCTCATTCTTCTTGTCGTCGTTGCTCGCCGGTTTGCGCTTTATCCCTGGTCTATCGGAGTTTTGTTGGCAATCCTCGCAACCGTCGGGATGGCGATCGTCGCCCAGCGTTTTAACAATTTTGCGGACGGCATTTTAGGGTTTGCTGCATCAGCCAGTCCCGATTCCCTTACTCTGGCACGCCGAACACTCTCCGATTCCACCTGGCTCGGAAGCGGAGTCGGGACATTCGGTTCGCTAGCAAATGTGTACCAAGACTTTGGAGCCGCGCCGATCCTGGATCCTCCATCCACGATAGTCGGTGTAGCGGTCGAATGGGGGCGACCGGCACTCCTCGTCCTCGCGATATCTGCAATACAGCTTTTCGCCGGCACACTGCTCGGCGCATTAAGACGTGGGCGAGATTCATTTTATCCAGCGGCCGCCGCGGCTTGCGTCGCAGTCGTTTTGTTCGAGGCATTTTGCGACCCCAGCCTGATGCATCCAACGGTTCAGACCATCTTCGCGGTCATTGTCGGACTGGGGGTCTCTCAAAGCGCCGGGCGGACCAGCGGCCTTCAGAGTTAGGCCCACGCTCCACGATCGCGGCGACAATATCCTTGTTGAGCTCTCAGGAGGTCATCCCATCGTTCGGCCGCCGCGAAGCTTCATTTTTGTCCGGCATTAACTGGGTGCAGGCCACCGGTGGCGGCGTCGCGGCGTCAAATTTATATGTTGGATATCGGACTGGAGGCACATGGACGTCCCTGGCAGTCCCGCGCCGGCAGGCGAAAACCCGGCAATCAAAAGCTGCGGCGATTCTGGCAAATTATTTACTGTACGGCTTACCGGAATATGGTGTGGTGTTGGAGGCTCATTATTGAGCTGCAAAAAGGGATTAAAGTCTGACCAATGTTGGGACTATCCCGATCAAGCGGCGGAATTCGAAAGCCTGGCCTGCCAGACGGATTCCGCATCTACGCCATCAGCGATATACACGGCTGCGCCGACTTGCTTCAGCAAATGTTCACCGTGATCGACAAAGATCTGGCGACCATCGGGTCAAGGCGGGCCATCCATGTTTTTCTTGGAGACTATATTGATCGCGGACCGAAGTCCCGCCAAACCATCGACCTCTTGATCGACCGAGGCCAAAAACACGAATCGGTTTTCCTTAAGGGAAATCATGAAGCGTTTCTGTTCGACGTCTTAAAGAACCCCTCACAGCTCCAGGACTGGAAGAAATTTGGCGGCCTTCAGACCTTGACTTCCTATGGATTGCGCCCATCGCTTAATCCTGACGCAGAAGAACAGCTAGAGCTGATACAACAGCTCGCGCACGCGATCCCTCCCCGTCAGCGGAGATTTTTCAATAATCTAAGACTGCGCTTCGTGTGCGGCGACTTTTTTTTCGTCCATGCCGGGGTAAAGCCGGGAGTGGCATTATCCATGCAACAAGAGCAGGACCTGCTTTGGATACGCGAGGAATTTCTTACCAGCGAAGAGCATTTTGCAAAATATATCGTTCACGGGCATACTCCTGTCCGCGAACCGGATATCCGCTTCAATCGGATCAATATTGACACTGGCGCCTACGCGACGGGCAATCTCACGCTCTTGACTATTCAGGGAAGCAGATTGCTTGCATTGTGAGCACCGCGAGTTCTCGCAAGTCGTCTGCACGTTGGTCGAAATCCAATGAATTCCCTGAACAACATTCGTATCGCCTTGGTGGCCGTTTCCCTGACCGTGGGAGTTTATTCACTGGCGTCGGTTTTAGCGGAACTGGGTTCTCCCGCACGACCACGGTTCCCGTCAGATCCGACCAAGATAAGTTCGCCTTCCGCAGGGGAAATACCGGGTTGGCCAAACGCAATTTCGCCTTTTCGATCTGACCTGGAAGGCAGTTACGCATTGTCCGTCGCGCTCCAAGCACTCCAGTCTCACAAGGAGAGGCCGGCGAAGGGCCAAACGGATGAAAATGTTCGCGCCGAGGCCACGGTGAAGCGGGCGCTTTCAATCGTTCCTTATGATTCCGAATTATGGCTGGCTTTGGCGCTTCTTCAGGCTCAGCGCGACCCGCGCACTCCCTTGATCGCGGAAGCATTGAAGATGTCCCACTTCGTCGCCCCAAACGATCCGCAACTAATGCCGGTGCGACTGGACACGGCCACCTTGTTCGATGCTCTGGCCGACCCTGACCTCAAAGAACTCCTCCTCGGGGATCTTCGGATCATGCTGACGCGAAACAATGATTTGAAAACGGCGGTCGTCTCAGCCTATCGGCGGGCATCGAGCCTCGGAAAGAAATTTCTGGAGGATTCCGCTCAGTCGATCGACCCGGGGTTTGTGCCGTCACTTCGCGGCCAAAAGCCCACCTGATTTGATCGGGATCGTAGACGACTTGGCAAATCGACCAAAATGCTGACATCCGCGAGATGTGAGCATTTAAAGGTACGTCGATTGATGGATAAAATGAGCGCCTCGAGCTATTGAACGCCCCTAGTGGATATTGCCCGGTTCGCTTCGAACGTTTAGGATAGCGGAACACTCCGGGGAACTTAGCCATGTCGCGCGCTTTGCTGGGTTTTGTCGTATTTGGCTTGATTGGCATCACGCAGGCTATGCCTGCCGTTGCTGCTGACTACACGGTCCCTCCAAGAGAGAGACATGCCACCACTGACCGCGGACCGAACCCGTACTGTGGTCCTCGCTGCGGCTGTCCAGCCGTAACCTTCGTTCGGCATAGAGAACTGCGACAATCCTATGCGTCCAGTTTGGATCCCCGCGAAAGAGATGAACCTCACTATTCTTATGGCGCCATAAGAACTTACGCGCGGTTCGAGAATCAGGTTGAGCCCCAGGGGTATTGGGCCAAGTAACAGCATTTAAAGAACGCGCGCTAAGCCAACCGAGTTAAAGCTCGCGCAGTCGGCTTAATGCTGTTATGCACAATGCCATGGTGAAATCGTGGATCTTAATTTTGGTGGGTCTCGCCGTTTTTGCGTCGTTCAATTTTGCTGCGACCGCAGCGTCGGAACCGTGCAAGGATTGTAACCCTGAAGTGGGCCTCACAGTCAGAGAACAAATCAAAGCCGACCGCGCTCGCGAGGTCGATCGTGTTGCCAAAGAATCTGCCGATCGACCTTGGGACAAGGACTTTGGTCAAGCCAAGCGAATAGGCGCCCGGCCCGTTGTTCGTTAGAGCGTTTTCCACTTTTTGTGAATCGAAGGGATTCCCATCGGCCCGCGACTAAGATTCGACAGCTTTCCCAAGCTGCGGAGGCTGCGCCTCCGATATCCTGATCTCTTGAGGAACGGAACGACGAATATTGATTGTTGCAAAATTCCAGCGACCCCAAGCGTACGTTAGCCGTGCGCCGACAGGTCGCTTGACGCGGTCGGCTTAAAGTCCGCGAACCTGCTCAAGAGCGCCGTCCGCAAGAATTTGAAATGCGTGATAGAGGTCGCGAGTTCCTTGAGCCGGCGCTGGCCGTTGGAAATCTCGCTGCTGAACAAGTCCTGATGGTGGCTGTCGAGCGGCTCCCGCTCCAGATATTCGTCGGTTACGTTTCCAAGGGTCACCGCAGCGCGCGCCAGGACGTCTTCGACCCGCCGGTTAAGGCCGGATTGCTCCAGCTCCGCCGCATGCAACGCATGTTCGATGACTTCCAGAATGGCGCTGACCCGAGACCGGTCGGTTTCAGCGTCCCGATCGACTGAACGCGCCCGAAAGTCCTGAGCGCCGAGGCGGGTTCTGAGGTAGTTATGCGCGCGCGCCCGCAAAAATAGCTGAAACATCAGGGTATGTCCGATCCAGGGCCACCGCCGTCGGCGCAACATATGCTTCAAATCACTCTATCTTGGTTAATAAACCCTAAACCTCCGCGACGGTCCGCGTAGGTTTCGGCGAGCCACTGCCTCCACGCCCCGTCGTGCTGGCTGTAAAGTTCCAGCCAGCGTTTTTCCCGCGTGGTCGCGGGAATTCCATTCTGATTCCAGGCAATGTGGTCCCCGCTCTCACCGAGCGCCGGCAAACTATCGAGGGTTTCGAATTCCGACGTTTCCTCGACGGTTAGACCAATCAGGACGCGCCGTCCGTTCTCGTCGACGAAATACCGCCGCGGCGAGTGCTCCCCAAAATCAGTCATGCTGCGGCTTTTCTCCTGACCGCCAGGGACCCCAATTAAATACGCTATAATTCAATACGCGATCATTAAATTCGAGACCGCCAAAGTTGCGCTCTTGACACCCAAGAGCAAGATCTCGATTCCGCATTGAAAGCGCCCCCTTTTGTTAGTCAACCTGTTGATCAGGAAGTAGTCGCCAGGCGTGTCGGGAAATCGTCCGCCCCATACTGCTCACGCCGGCGACCAGCAATTCCCACCCTACCCGGCCACGACCCGCAGCGGCGATCCAGATGTTGAGCCTGCAAGATCTCCGCCACCTTGTTAGTCCGCCATCACCCTCACGGACATCCAACCATTGCACCTTGCTTCGATGCCGGGCCGTAAATTCAGAATGCCCGGCGGGCATGCCCGAACGTCGTAGAACGCGACCTCGCAGTATAGGGCGAATACATCAGGTGCCGTGAGCGACGCTTGTACGAACGCCAGGCACGAGTTGCGTATCCAAGACCGAATCCGGCGGCGAAGATCAGTGAGAGAATTAGAATAGGAAGCATAGACGTGGTCCCGTTGTCGCCCCGGATTATCTTCATTCCCAAGTTGTGACCACATCATGGTTTCCGGCGCTGAAACTTGCGCCATTTACCAAAAAAAATGTGCAGCCGTGCGAAACTGAATTAATCACCGCGCAGTTTCGTTCGCTTTATCGGCGGTCATGCTTCAAGAGAAGCACCAAAGCACGATTTTCAAAACGATCGAACTGAGCCAGTACATCCATCCGGCCATTGCCAGCAAAGCCGTTGCAAAAAAGGCCAAGAAGAAAGCCTTCTCCCTGACCTTGGCCAGTAGCGAAACTTTTTCCTGCGGGAAGAGCATGATGGAAGAGAGATTTCGAAGATTGGAGAATCTGCCGTACGAATATCTGCCGCACAAATACGGGAATCTCGTGGCGCATTTGCAAAAACGCGATTTGAGTCGCATCGACGCGAGCGAAACTTTGCGGATCCGCAGATATGTCAGGCGTGTGATATAAATTTAAATGGATGATTTATTGATGGCTGGAAAATCCACTCGATGATTTAAATCTAAAAACCTATCGGCCCATCCAGATAAAATATCCGATTATTTATGCTGCAGCAGAAATTCTGCTTTGGAGGATTCCTTCAAATAGTTTTTACGATGTCAATTCTGCTCGGCGCCGCCAGTAGCCGACGGCTGGCGAACAATCTCTCCACGGACAGGTCGCGCCGGCGATCTTTCACCTTGCGAGGAAGCGCGCCGTGATTGTTCTGTTTGCGATCTGGGAGCAGATTGTGCCGAATTGGCCGAAGTGACGCGTATCTCACGCGGCCGGCCCGGTCCCCGCAGGCCATACGCAGACGTCCGTGGAACCTTCACGGCAAAACGAAAAATGATGGCCGGCTGGCGGCTGGCGCGTCAGGCTGACCGGCGCTTGGGGCGATTTATCAGAAAATCATTTATCTTTTTTCCAGCCTTGAGCTGGGAGACCAACCAACGGGGCTGTTTGCCCCGACCCGCCCACGTTTCCCCGGGGTCGGCCGGGTTTTGAAACTTGGGAAGCACGGGAGGATATCTCCGGCGCGGCCGCCGCGCATCGGTTTGCAAGACCGCCCGTTTTCCGGTCGCCTTGCCGGGAATCGAGATTCTATCAGAAATCGATCCGCGGTTTAGCTTCGCAAGCCGCTTCTCTAATTCGCGTTTTTCCGCAGTAATTCTTTCCGACAACATTGCCCCGACTTCTTCATGAAGCTTCCACAATTCATCGATAGACAGGGACGACAGATTGAACTTGCCCAGCTTCACGCTCTCTTCTCCAATGGGTTGCCGGTTCGTCAACGTAGCAGACCATGCCAATATTATAGGCTGTCCGGCTTTTCAATACTACAAATTAATGAGTGATGGCAGCGTTCCGGGCGCCCGTCGGGTAACGAGCGGGCTGGCTGCACAACGGTCGACGGCGGCATCGCGCCCAGCAGATTTGCGTCAGAAGTGGCCCGGGCAATGGCCCGGGCCATTCAAGCAAGAGTCGCCAGAACCATCCAGAGTCGCCGGGGTCATTTTCAACTGACCGAAAGGCGATCAGTTTTTCTTCCGCCGGCAATCTGAATATATCAACGGCTCGCGCGCCGCTGACGAACGTGTGCATCACCCCAATGCGTCAGATTACGCGACCGGGCTCGAGGGTTGATGTCTCTGCTTACCAACAGCCGACGGATCAGGTTATATTCCGCTAGCTGTATCGCGAGCTGAGAGCGCTCCTCTTCGATTCTCCCAAGCGAAGATTCATGTCCGTGAATCTCACGCTCGATCCGTAGGCGCGCTGCATATCCGGCTGCCAAATGTGAGCTCATTCTATCTTCCCCGTTACTCGAACGACATATTGGCCTAAATTTACGACAAGCCCGATACGCCCCCACCGCACCGCTGAAACAGCAGCACCACACATTCATTTCCCTCTCAAATTGAAGTCATTTTATGTTCGGCAGCACATAAATCATATTTGCCGGTTCCCCCTTCACCTCGCAGCACGATGCATGCCAATATTCTTTCTGCACCATGCGCTACTTTCATGATCACGTGCGGAAGAATACGAACCAGACCACACCGAGGATCAATACCGCGAGTCCGACGGAGACAAGGAGGAGAGCAAGCACTGACGGCCCAGGCTCGGCCAGCCGCGCTTCCGTTGGCGTTTCCACGATGTGGCGTTGTTGTTGTGTTGCCATGGTGCCCTCGATTCCTTGAGATTGCGCCAAAGCTGTCGGTGCTTTCGGCGCTGCGTACCGGGAGCAAACGCACGATTTCGGATGATGTTCCGGAATTTTAGCGGCTTGCAATTTTAGCGGCTTACGATGTCCGGTCGTGTTGGAAGAAGTCAGCTATGCCGGCCCCCGCCAGCCCATAGCCCCACGGCGGTTAACGCCGTTCGGAGATTCCTCAACGCGGCTTATTTAAAACCGGGTTCCCCGGTGCTATCATCCAGGAATATTTGTTGCGTTTTCGGAGTATCCCATGGCTCCCCGTGCCAACTGGAAGGGCTTTTTGCGCCTTTCGCTCGTGACCTGCCCGGTCGCCCTGTTTCCGGCGACGTCGGATACTGAAAAAGTCAGCTTCAACCAGATCAACCGCAAGACCGGCCACCGCATCAAATATGCCAAGGTCGATGCCGACACCGGCGAGGAGGTCGCCGCCGAAGACATCATGAAGGGCTACAAGGTCGACACCGATACCTATATCGAGGTCTCGAAAGACGAACTCGACGACATCGCGCTGGAATCGACGCACACCATCGAGATCGATGAGTTCGTGCCCAAGGCCGATATCGACAGCCGCTATTTGATTCGCCCCTACTACCTCGTGCCCGATGGCAAGGTCGGCCATGACGCTTTCGCTGTCATCCGCGAAACCATCCGCAGCATGAACAAGGTCGCGATTGGCCGCGTGGTGTTGACCAACCGCGAGCACATCATCGCGCTTGAACCGCTCGACAACGGACTGATGGGGACGCTGCTGCGCTATCCTTACGAGGTGCGCGGCGAGAAGGAATATTTCGAAGATATCCAGGATGTGAAAATCACCAAGGACATGCTGGATCTCGCCAAGCATATTGTCGAGAAAAAATCCGGATCGTTCGAGCCCGACAGGTTCGAGGATCATTATGAATCCGCGCTGATCGATCTCATCAACAAGAAACGCAGCGGCATCAGCATCACTGCGAAAGCAACGCCCAAATCAAGCGGCAACGTCATCAACCTCATGGATGCGCTCAAGCGCAGCCTCGCCGGCGAGAGACAGTCCGCTCCTTCGGCCGCCCCGGTCCCAAAAGCCAAGGGCAAAAAGCCCCGCAAAGCCGCCGCCGGCCAGCGAGAGATGTTGTTGCCGATCAGCGGCAAGCGCGCGGCCAAGGAAGAACCTAAAGTGCAGGCGCCGAAAAAGGCCGAAAAACCGTTGCGCACGCCCGTCCGATCAAAAAAGGCGGGATAATGCCAAAACGCGTGCGGTGGCGCGCGGTTACTCCGGATCAAGGCGACGCCGCGCCACAACCCGCGCCGCGCCTCGCCTGAGATGCCGTGGTCGACGCCGTTCGATGATCCGATATCGCTGCATGGCGGCCGCAGGTTGGCGACGCTGCAGCACGCCGCCGATTACATCATGCAACTCCCGGAAGAGGTCCAGAAGCAAGAGCGCTGGCAAATAGCGGTCGAGAACCTCATCAACGCGGCGGAGATCGGCGGCGGCTGGCTGATGTTTTCACGCATCGCAGTGATGCGGGCGCTGAACGAGAAGCCCCGGTAACCGAGGTCTGGTTACCGGCGACCGGTCGGCTATTTCGGCAGCGGCTATTTCAGCGACGTATTGACCGTGGTGAACTTGGTGCTGAGGTTAGTGCCGATACTATTGACGGCGGCCAGGATCACGATGCTGAGGCCGGTTGCGATAAGACAATATTCGATCGCGGTGGCGCCGGACTCATTGCTCAGGAATCTTGAAAACAACTGTCGCATTCAAAACTCCGGTGACGCTCCAGGCTGTGCCGCGCCGAAACTAGGTAGCATTGGTTGCAATCGTGTTGACAAACACGCTAAATGACAGATTAAGCCAATTGCTCTCAATTCACATACTTGGCGTCACGACTTTCATCCGGGATCGAGAGTTTCCCTCTGATTTTGCGATGGCCTCACACGAACGGTGACCGGCGTCCCGCACCTTGCCGAGGGATGAAATCGACACCCGGTATGCCGACTGACCCGCGAACTTATGGCTTGAAGAAAGCGGGATC
>Ga0210394_10006184_pt1 | contig 13055 bp, 6 predicted proteins | sample IncBWC12MmetaG_FD_160121 | JGI IMG/M metagenome (GOLD analysis project Ga0210394, IMG submission 160121) | Forest soil microbial communities from Barre Woods Harvard Forest LTER site, Petersham, Massachusetts, United States - Inc-BW-C-12-M | ecosystem: Environmental > Terrestrial > Soil >...
CACCGAGCGCGCAACGCTTGCCGATCCGCAGGCTCCGTCCTGGTGGCGCGGCGCGGTGATCTACCACATCTACCCGCGCAGCTTCGCCGACTCGAACGGCGACGGCATCGGAGACCTGCCCGGGATCACCGCGCACCTGGACTACGTTGCCGCGCTCGGCGTCGATGCGGTCTGGCTCTCGCCCTTCTTCCCGTCCCCGATGAGGGACTTCGGCTACGACATCAGCGACTACTGCGACGTCGATCCGATCTTCGGCACCCTCGCGGACTTTGACCGGCTCCTCGCGCGAGCGCACGAGCTCGGCCTGCGCGTCGTCATCGACCAGGTGCTCTCGCACACCTCCGACCAGCATCCCTGGTTCCGCGAGAGCCGTATGAGCCGCGAGAACCCCCGCAGCGACTGGTACGTGTGGTCCGACGCCCGCGCCGACGGCACGCCGCCGAACAACTGGCAGTCGCTGTTCGGCGGCTCGGCGTGGACCTGGGACGCCCGCCGCCGCCAGTACTTCATGCACAACTTCCTGGCCCAGCAGCCGGACTTGAACGTGCACAACCGGGAAGTACAGGGCGCGCTGTTCCGATGCATGCGTTTCTGGCTCGACCGCGGCGTGGACGGCTTCCGTCTCGATGCCATCAACCATGCCATGCACGACCGCCAACTGCGCGACAACCCGCCGGCGCTGCCGAGCGGCCGGCTGCCGCGACGCTCCGCGGACTTCCAGCAGCCGGTCCACAACAGATCGCAGCCGGAGATGATCCCGTTCCTCGAGCGCATCCGCGCGCTCGCCGAGGAGTACGGGGGGCGGTTCACGGTGGCCGAGATCGGCGGTGAGGGTGCCGAATCAGACATGCCTGTCTACACGCAAGGGACGCGGCGCCTGCACACCGCCTACGGCTTCAATTTCCTGTACGCCGAGCGGCTGAGCCCCGTGTTGGTGCGACGGGCAATGGACGCCTGGCCGGACACGCCGGGCACCGGCTGGCCGAGCTGGGCCTTCTCCAACCACGACGCGCCGCGCGCCGTGTCGCGCTGGGCGGCGCCCGAGGAGCGCGCGGCCGGTGCGCGCTTCGCATTGCTGCTGCTGCTCACCCTGCGGGGCAACGTGTTCCTTTACCAGGGCGAGGAACTGGGATTGCCGCAGGCGCAAATCGGCTTCGACGACCTGCGCGACCCGGAGGCGGTCGCCAACTGGCCGCTGACGCTCGGGCGCGACGGGGCGCGCACGCCGATGCCCTGGCTCGCCGCGGCACCGCACGCCGGCTTCACGACCGGCAGACCCTGGCTGCCACTCGGCGGCGGCCACGCGGAGCTGGCCGTGGAGGCGCAGCAGCGCGACGCGCGCTCGATCCTCAACCTCACCCGCCGACTGCTCGGCTTCCGCCGCCAGCACGCCGCGCTGTGCACCGGCACGCTCCATTTCGTCGATATGCCCGAGCCCCTCCTCGCCTTCGAGCGCGGCGCGGGCAGCGAGCGCTTGCTTTGCCTGTTCAACTTCGGCGAGGCGGCACAGCCGGTGCCGGTGGCACTCGCCCGCGGCTGGCAGGCGCTCGAGCAGGTCGGCAATGCCAGCCTCGAAGTCCTGCCGCGCTGGTCGGGGCTGATCGCGGCCCCCTTGGGGTGAGCACTAGTGATAACGGACGAACACCGCGGTCGTGCGTGCCGGCACGGTGAAGGTTCCCGCGGTCGCGCTCGAGGTGAAATTCCAGCCTGATAGCAGCGTGGAATCGGAACCGGCCTGCTGCACCGGATGCAGCGACACCTGCCCACTGCCCGTGCCCTTCGCCACGCCGGCGAAGGACGGCAGTGAGAAGGACTGCGCGCTCTTGCTCGCGTTGTACAGCACGACCGCGCTGTCGTAGCCGGAGGTAGTCGCGCCGACGCATCCGACGCCCTGGAGCTGCTCGACGATCAGGCCGTGCACCTGCCGGCCCTGATCGGGGAAGCTGACGCAGTTGTCGATGTCGGTGGCACTCGCGAGGCGGAACAGGTCGGTCGTGCGGCGAACTCCCAGGAACTCCTGGAAGCGCGCCGCGACGGCCGCGATCGTGCCGGCATCGGGCACGGGCCTCGAGTTGAGAAGAGGCCCGAGCGTCGCGGCGTTGGCCGCATTGTTGCCGGTGTTCTGCGGCGGCAATCCCACACTCCAGTTGTTATTCGCCGAGCCGTCCCAGTAGATACGGTTGAAGTAGTCTCCGGAGTCGAAGCTGTTACTGTCGCCGGACTTCGAGCGCAGCAGATCATCGGCGCCATGCACGAAGGCAACGCCCTCGGCGAGCAGCACCAGTGAGAGCCCCACCACCTGGGCACGGCCTGCGTCGGCGACGCTGACGCTGGCGGGGTGCTTGTACTGACTGATGTCAAACAGCGTCTCGTTGTCGTGGCACGCCACGTACACGAGGTTCTCCTGCGGCTGCTGCGTGTAGCCCGTGGGACGTCCGAAGTAGTCCACCTGCGCGCCAGTGACACCTGCGCGCAGCGGAAAGCTCGCGAGGTTGCCGGCCAGCCCGACGCTGATGCGGTTCTGCAGTTGGAACAGCGCATCGCCGGCATCCCCGCTGCAGTCCGCCGTGTCGCTGGCGTTCAGGTCGTAGCACAGACCGTTGATGAACCCCTGATGGGCGGTCAGCGCCGGGCCGCTGTCGGAGGGGCCCCCGCCGCGCACGGCGTCGCGCAGCCGGTCGTTGAAGGTCCCAATACCCGTGCCGGCCATGTTGGCCTGCGTCGCGGGAGTAATCACCGCCGCCACGGCGCTGTTCGGCGTCCAGCCCTCGCCGTAGAAATAGGTGTAGCCGCGCCCGTCCGCCGCTGCCACGGCGTTCACCGCCGTGAGTGCCTGCGCCATCGCGGCCTTGGGCGTCATATCCATGATGTCGAAGCGGAAGCCGTCGACTTTGTACTGAGCCGCCCAGCGCACCAGAGTATCGCTCATGAGCCTGGCCATCATCGTGCGCTCAGTGGCCGTGTCGGCGCAGCACGAGTAACTCTCGACCGCGCCGTTGCCGTCCAGCCGGTGGTAGTAGCCCGGAACGATCTGGTCGAGAACGGAGTGCGGATCCTGCCCGCGGGCGCTCGTGTGGTTGTAGACCACGTCGAGCACGAGGCGCAGGCCGAGCTTGTGCAGCGCCTGCACCATCTGCCGGAACTCGAGCACGCGCGTGAGGCCGTTCGTGGCATCCGAGGCGTAGCTCGCCTGCGGCGCGCCGTAATGGAAGGGATCGTAGCCCCAGTTGTAGCAGTCGCTCCCCTGGGCAGCGATCACCGCCTGCTCTGCGGCGGTACCGTTGCCGGTCGTCGCCGGAATACTCGGATTCACGCAGGTAAGAGCGTCGATCGAGGCGAAGTCGGTGGCCGGCAGCAGGTGCACGTGCGTGAGGCCGGCGCCGGCCAGCGCCGCCAGATGCTTCATGCCGTTGCTGGTGAGGTCAGTGAAGGCGAGAAACTTTCCCTGGTGCGTCGCCGGTACGGTCGAGTCGTTGACGGAAAAGTCGCGCACGTGCAGCTCATAGATGACGCTGTCGGTCGGCGTGGCACTGGTAGCGGGCAGGGCTCCGGGCCAGCCCGCCGGCGTCGCTGCGGCGTCCGCTAGGTTGACGACCATCGCGCGCGTGCTGTCGCCGTTGAGCGTGACCGCGTAGGGATCGCTCACCGTGTTGGTCACTACGGCTCCATAGCCGAGGCTCGAAGTGGCTGCGCGGCTGAACACGCGCACGGAGTAGGTGTAGTACGCCGTGTTGGTCCAGGATGCAGCCGCAGCCGTATAGCTCCACACACCGCTCGCCGGGTCCTCCGTCATGCTGAGCGAGACCGGGGTCTGCGACGCGGCGTTGGCGTAGACGTTCAGCTGAACGGTGCTCGCGGTCGGCGCCCACAGGCGGAGCGTCGGCGCATCCGTGCTCCCATCGAATGACACACCGAGCGGGACACCCGCGGCGCTGGCGCCGTACACGCTGTCGAGCACGGGACCGATCTGCACCTGGGTGCCGTTGGTCGGCGAGGAGCCGGAGTATTGAACGACCGCCAGCTGGTCGCGCAGCAACGTACCGGCCTGCGAGACGGTCCCCGCAGGCACCCCGAGCGCAATCGCGCCGGCGTACTGCGGAAAGGCGGCCTGCTGGGCCGCCGTCAGGGTGCCGATGGAGAGCGCCACGCCGCCTGGATTGTCGTTGCCGGTGATGTCGCTCGCGCCCGGCGCGAGCGCGGCGCTCGCTGAGTAATACAGCTTGTAGCTGTGTGCCGTGTCCGCCCCGGGCCACACGATGGTGCCGCCATCGAGCCAGACCGCCTGGGCATGGCCCAGCAGGATGGTACTGCCACCGCCACCGCCGCCACCCCCGCCGACGCCCGGTGCATCGCCGCCCCCACATCCCACCAGCAGCAACAGCGCCGCCAGGCTCGCCGCAGGGGAGGTCGGGGGTCGAGCTCCGCTCATGGGTGCCGATTATCGTCGTAAGCCGCGCGCCGGAAGGCACCGAATACGTATGCATGTGCAGCTTTCTTTGAGCCTATACTTTCAGGGTTGGGGGGACCGGTTGAGCAGCGACAAGGCTCATGGACGTGCGCCTGGCAAGGCGACGTCATTTGACATTGCATTCCAGGCCGGGGTGTCCCAGCCGACCGTCTCGCGCGCGCTGCGCGGCAGCCCACGCGTCAGCGAGGAGACCCGCAAGCGGGTGCTGGCGGTCGCGGAACAGCTCAACTACCGGGTCGACAAGAACGCCTCGAACCTGCGCTTTCAGCGCTCGAACACGCTGGCGCTGCTCATCTTCGAGGACCCGACCTCGGATGACTCCGCGATCAATCCGTTCTTCGTCTCGATGCTCGGCTCGATCACCCGCGCCTGCGCTCAGCGCGGCTACGACCTGCTCGTGTCGTTCCAGCAACTCGCGGGAGATTGGCACCAGGAGTACGAAGACAGCCACAAGGCCGACGGTCTGATCCTGCTCGGCTACGGGGACTACCTGCTGTATCGGGAGCGCCTCGAGCGCCTGACAAGCCAAGGGACTCATTTCGTGCGCTGGGGCGCGGTGCAGCCCGGGCAGCCGGGATTGTCGATCGGGTCGGACAACTTCCAGGGAGGCTACGAGGCGGCGCGGCACCTGCTCGGCCTCGGCCGCCGCCGGCTCGCCTTCCTCGGTGGAGTCTCGGGTGGCTGCCCGGAGTTTCTCGAGCGCTACCGCGGCTTGCAGCGCGCCCTCGCCGAAGCCGACGCACCGAGCCGTGCGGCGCTGCAGGTCGACGCCATCAGCACCGAGCAGGCGGGTTACGCCGCCGTCGGCGAGCTGCTCGCGCGCGATGAGCGGTACGATGCGATCGTCGGTGCGAGCGATCTGATCGCGCTCGGCGCCATGCGCGCGCTGCAGGACTGCCAGCTCGCGGTTCCGGCCGATGTGGCCGTGGTCGGCTTCGATGACATACCGGCTGCCGGGCTCGCCAACCCGCCGCTGACGACCATCGCGCAGAACACGCGGCTCGCCGGCGAGGTTCTGGTCGAAACTCTGCTGCGCCGGATCAGGGACGAGCCCGCCGAGGAGCGCATGCTGCCGGCGCGGCTCGTGGTGCGCCGCTCCTGCGGTGCGCGGGCGCTTTAGTTCACGTCCGCTGCGCGCCCGTCGCGGGCTCGGGTACGCGCAGCACGAGGACCCCTGCGACCAGGAAGCTCATTCCTCCCAGCACCAGCGCATAGATCGGCGCCCCGCCGAAGAGGGCATGCAGCAGGAAGCCGAGCACGCTCGCGGCCACCATCTGCGGGATCACGATGAAGATATTGAAGACGCCCATGTAGAGGCCCATCTTCTGCGCCGGCACGCTGTCCGAGAGCAGCGCGTACGGCAGCGACAGCACCGACGCCCAGGCGAAGCCCATACCCACCATGCTGGCGAGCAGCCAGTACGGATCACGTATCGCCAGGAACGATAGCAGCGCTGCACCCCCCAGCCAGACATTCACCAGGTGCGTGAGCCGCAGTCCGAGCCGCCGCACCATGGACGGAATGATCGCGGCAGCGAGCGCCGCGAAGCCGTTGTAGGCCCCGAACAGCACGCCTACCCAGTTGGCGCCGTGGTTGTAGGCCTCGGACTGCGGGTTGGTGGCACCGAAGTGCACCTGCGCCACCGCGGGAGTCGTGTAGATCCACATGGAGAAGAGCGCGAGCCAGGAGAAGAACTGTACCGGAGCGAGCCGCCACATCGCGAGCGGCATGCGCACCAGATCGCCGGCGATGGTGGCAAGCATGCCGGCGCGAACTCCCCGCTCGACAGCGTGCCCGGAACCTTCCGGCAAGGCGTCGTCGAAGGCGAGCAGCTCCTGCGGCGGATATTCGCGCGTGACGAGCGTGGTCCACAGAATCGCCAGCAGCAGCACCGCGGCGCCGATCTCGAAGGCGTAGCGCACCGTGTCAGGGATGGCGCCCCCGGTGCCGGCAGCGGCGGAGTTACCGACGCCAGCGCGCTCCAGCAGCCACGGCAGGAAGCTCGCCACCACCGCCCCGGCGCCGATGAAAAAGCTCTGCATCGAATAGCCGGCGGGACGCTGCTCAGGCCTCAGTTGATCGCCCACGAAGGCCCGGAAGGGCTCCATGGAGGTGTTGAACGCGCCATCCAGCAGCCACAAGAGCGCCGCCGCGACCCAGAGACTCGGCGCGCGCGGCATGAGGACGAGCGCGGTGGCGGCGAGCAGCGCGCCCACGAGAAAGTACGGGCGCCGCCGGCCGAGCCGCGTCCAGGTGCGGTCGGAGAGATAGCCCACCAGGGGCTGAATCAGGAATCCGCTGCAGGGGGCGGCAAACCACAGAAGCGGCAACTGGTCGCTGCTCGCGCCGAGGGATTGAAAGATGCGGCTGGCATTGGCGTTCTGCAGGGCAAAGCCGAACTGCAGGCCGAGGAACCCGAAGCACATGTTCCAGATCTGCCAGAAGCTGAGGAGCGGTTTCGCGTGCGGCATTTGCGCGTACTATGCGGGCAGTTTGAGAGCAGCCGGGGGCGGCGCGATTTATGCACACAGTCTCGAGTCGGTCAACGGTCTGCGCTCGCGCGGCGGCACGCGCGTTGTTGTATGTCGCATCGTGCCTGGCAGCGGGCGCGGGCGTGGCGAGCGGGCAGGAAGCCGCGCCGGCTGCGGTGCCCTGGTGGCGCAACGCGGTGATCTACGAGATCTATCCGCGCAGCTTCCAGGATTCCAACGGCGACGGCATCGGCGATCTCAACGGCATCGCGCAGCGGCTCGACTACCTCGAGTCGCTCGGCGTCGACGCCATCTGGATCGCGCCCATGTATCCCTCGCCGCAGGTCGACTTCGGCTACGACATCTCCGACTACCAGGCCGTGGATCCGCAGTACGGCACGCTCGCCGATTTCGACCACCTGCTGGCCGAGGCCGGCCGCCACCACATCCGCGTCGTCCTCGACATGGTGCTCAATCACACCTCGGACCGGCACCCGTGGTTCGTCGGGGCTGCGAGCTCGCGCAGCTCGCCCCACCATGACTTCTACGTGTGGAGCGACGGCGGCACCGATGCCGCGGGAAAGCGGCTGCCGCCGAATAACTGGGTGAGCCTGTTCGGCGGCTCCGCCTGGCAGTACCTGCCGGCAGTCGGGCAGTTCTACTATCACAAGTTCTATCGCCAGCAGCCGGATCTCAACTGGCGCAACCCCAAGGTCGAGCAGGCGATGTTCGGCGCGATGCGCTTCTGGCTCGACCGCGGCGTGGCGGGCTTTCGCCTCGATGCCATCACCGCGCTCCTCGAGGACCCGCAGCTGCGTGATGAGCCCGTGCTCGGCGGCACCAACGCGCAGGGCGACCCGAACCTGCGGGAGATCTACACCAACAACCTGCCCGAGAACCACGACATCATCCGCCGCATGCGCGCCATGATCGACACCTACCCGGGCGAGCGGCTGCTGATCGGCGAGACCTACGTGGCGCGTACCGCCGAGCTCGATCCCTGGTACGGGGGCGCGCGACACGATGAGCTGCAGCTGCCGATGGATACGCTGGTCGGCCTCGGCAAGCGCCTCGACGCCGGTCTGTTCCGCCGGCTGCTCACCGACATGCAGACCGAGCTGCACGGGTCACAGCCGCTGCTGGTGTTCGACAACCACGACCAGGTCCGCAGCTGGGATCGCTTCGGCGACGGCGCGCACAATGCCGAGATCGCGCGCATCGTTGCCGCGCTCCTCCTGACGTCGCGCTCGGCCGCACTCCTCTACCAGGGCGAGGAGATCGGCCAGACGACCGCAACTCCCGCGCGGATCGAGGATGTGCGTGACCCGATCGGCGTCACGGGGTGGCCGAAGGAGAAGGGCCGGGACGGCGAGCGCACGCCGATGCAGTGGAGCGATGCGCCGCAGGCGGGGTTCAGCACCAATCCGCACACCTGGCTGCCGGTGACGGCAAACTACCGCACCGTCAACGTGCAGACGGAGTCCGCCGATTCGGAGTCGCTCCTCAACTGGTACCGGCACCTGATCGCCTTGCGGCGCAGCAGCGCCGCGCTGCACGACGGACGGACCGTGATGCTGGATCCCACCAACAGCCACGTGCTGAGCTACGCGCGCGTGGCCGGGGACGGCGAGGCGGTCCTGGTCGCGCTCAACATGTCGGCGCGGCCGCAGACGATCCGGCTCGCCCTCGCAGCGGCGGGCCTGCACGGATCGCAACTGAAAACGTTGCTCGCGAGCCCGCGGCCCCTGGCTGCGGGCGCCGCGGACGCCGAAGTGACGCTCGAGCCGTACGCGGCCTGGGTTGCGGCCGTGAAATGAAGGAGCGGCGCCGCCGCGCGCGTCAACGGCCGGCGCCGAACAGCCACGCGACCGCGCGCGGGAATTCGGCGCGCCAGGCGCCTTCGTCGTGCCGCCCGACGGGATTGACCTCCACCGCGAGACTCCGCGGCGGCAGCCCGGCACGCTCAAGCAGCGCCACCATGCGCTTCATGTCGGGCACCATGCTGTCGCTCTCGCTGCCGCCGGCGTAGAAGTAGAGCCGCGCGGCGGGCGGCGGCGGGTGGGAGGCTACGTAGTCAAACACCTGCGGTGCCAGCCAGTACGCCGGCGAGAAAATACCGGCGCCGCCGAACACCTCTCTGTAGCGGCTGATTGCAAAGCTGGAGATCAGTCCGCCCATCGAGCTGCCCATGATCGCGGTGTGGCGGGATTCGGGCTGCGTGCGATAGCGCTGATCGATCCAGGGCTTGAGGACATCCACCACGAAGGCCATGTACTGCTCGCCCTCGCCTTTGCCGTATTGAGTGTTGTCCCAGGGGTTCAGCTCGTGGACGCGCTCGGCGCCGCCGTGGTCGATCCCGACGACGATGAGGCGCAGACCGCGCGATTTGGCGAGCGCATTGAGCGTCTCGTCGACGCCCCATTCGCCGGCATAGGCCGTCGCGTCATCGAAGAGGTTCTGCCCGTCGTGCATGTACAGCACCGGATAACGCCGCATGCTGCGCTCGTAACCGGGCGGCAGATAGATGCGCACGGTGCGCTCGCGATTGAGTCCCGGAATCACGAACGGCGTGGGCAGCACGTGGACGTTGGGCTGTGCGGTACTCGGTTTCGATACCTGCGCAGGCACGCTGCTCCAGTCGCACAGTGCGAGCAGATTGCACGCCACGGCGAGACATGCGTATTTTGTGTGCCGTGAACGAGAGGCTGTCATCGGCGGATTTTAGCCCGGTCACTGTGCAGGTGAAGGATGAGCTCTGCGTCTCGGGGCTCCTCGCCGCGCCGGCTGCGGGCCGGGCCTGTTATGTGCTGGCACACAGCGCCGGCGCCGGCATGCAGCACGCCTCGATGCGCGCGGTCGCCGCCGGGCTGGCGGACTCGGGCATCGCGACGCTCCGCTATCAGTTCCCCTACATGGAGCGCGGCTCGCGCCGCCCGGATCCGCCGCCGCTGTGCCACACGACGGTGCGGGCCGGGGTGGCCGCGGCCGCGCGCCTCGCGCCAGGGCTGCCGCTCCTCGCCGGAGGACGCTCCTTCGGCGGCCGCATGACCTCCCAGACGCAGGCGCTCGAGCCGCTGCCGGGGGTGCGCGGCCTCGCTTTCCTGAGCTTTCCGCTGCACCCCGCGGGCCAGCCGTCCGAGCAGCGCGCCGAGCATCTGTCGCGGGTGTCGATCCCGATGTTGTTCCTGCAGGGCACGCGCGATGCGCTCGCCGAGCGGGCCCTCATCGAGGCGGTCGTCGCTCGTCTCGGCGCGCGTGCCGCGTTGAGCCTCATCGAGGATGCGGACCACTCCATGCACGTCCCGGGGCGCAGCGACGCACAGGTGCTCGAGGAGGTGCTGCAGCGGCTCGTCACCTGGATCGACACGCTCATGTAACATGCCCTGACCGTGCCCAAGCGCGCCCTCGAACGCTACTCCGCCAAGCGCACCTTCACGCGCACGCCCGAGCCGCCCGCGAAGATCGCCGGAGAGCGTCGCGGGCCGCTGCTCTTCGTAGTGCAGAAGCACGCGGCGCGGCAGCTGCACTACGACTTTCGGCTCGAGCTCGACGGCGTCCTCAAGTCCTGGGCGGTGCCCAAGGGCCCGTCCCTCGATCCCGCCGACAAGCGCATGGCGGTCGAGGTCGAGGATCATCCGTTCGACTACGCCTCCTTCGAGGGCGTGATCCCCGAGAAGCAATACGGCGCCGGTAACGTGATCGTGTGGGACTGCGGGCTGTACTCGCCCGATGAGGGCGGGCGGTACTCGTTCGCCGATCGGGAAGATGCCGAGGCGCGCCTGCGCGCGGAGCTCGCCGCCGGGAAGCTGAGCTTCTTTCTGTGCGGCGAGAAGCTCAAAGGGTCGTTCACGCTCGTCAAGACCCGCACCGGCAACCAGTGGCTCCTCATCAAGCACAAGGATCGCTTCGCGCAGCCGAACGAGGTGTTGGCCAACAGCGCCTCGGTGGTCTCCGGAGTCACGCTCGACGAGATGGAGAGCGGAACGGTCCCGGCGCGGCTCGCGGCCGCCGAGATCGCGCCGCACGGCCCGCTCGAGCGCCTGCCGAGTGCGCTCAAGCCGATGCTGGCAGAGAGCGGCGATGCGCCGCCGCACTCCGACCCGCAATGGCGCTACGAGCCGAAGATGGACGGCTACCGCGTGATCGCGTTCGCAGACGGCACGAGCGTACGGCTGCAGTCACGCCGGGGCCTCGATCTCACGCCGTTCTTTCCCGAGCTCGCGAGCGAGCTCGCAGCCCAGCCCGGCGGACAGCTGGTGCTCGACGGCGAGATAGTCGCCCTCGATGCCGCCGGGCGCCCGTCCTTCAATGCGCTGCAGAATCGCGCGCAGCTCAAGAGCGCCGGGGAGATAGCTGCCGCGCAACGCAGCTCGCCGGTGGTGCTGGTGTGCTTCGACCTGCTGCACTTCGCGGGCCTGAATCTGCGCGCCGCCCCGTATCGCGACCGGCATCGTTATCTCGCGCAGTGCCTCGCTCCGTCCGCGCACCTGCAACTGGTGCACAGCTCCGCCGACGCCGAGCAGCTCTACAGCGCGGCGCTCGGCCGCGGCTTCGAGGGCGTCGTGGCGAAGCGCCTCGACAGCGCCTATCAGCCCGGACAGCGCTCCCGCGCCTGGCTGAAATTCAAGGCCGCGCAGTCCGCCGAATTCCTGATCAGCGGTTACACGCGCGGCAAGGGCGCACGCGAGCCCCTGGGCGCGCTGCTGCTCGGCTACTGGCAGGGCAAGGAGCTGCGCTACGCCGGGCACGTCGGCTCGGGCCTCGACGATGAAGTGATCGCCGACCTGCTCGAGCGCACCGCGAAACTCAAGCGCCAGGACTCGCCGTTCGCAGAGCCGCCGCCGCTGCACCGCCCCACGACCTGGCTCAAACCCGAGCTGGTGGCAGAGGTCACCTACAGCGAGTGGACGCCGGCCGGAGCACTGCGGGCTCCGGTCTTCGTGCGGCTGCGCGGCGACCTCACTCCCCGCAGCATCCGCGGACCCGCGGCCGGCCCGGCGGGGGGCGTCGCGCTCGAGGCGCCCGTCGACGACGACGCTGGCGCGGCGCGCGGCGCCGCCGCCCCAGCCGATGAGCCCGCGAGCGTGCTGCAGCAGCTCGAGAACCCCGCCAAGCGCCTCGACATCGAGGTTGGCGGCGCGCGCATCAGCCTCACCAACCTCGACCGCGTTTACTGGCCGGCCGCGCAGGAGCTGCGCCGGCCCGCGGTGACCAAGCGGGATTTCCTGCGCTACCTGGCGCGCGTCGGACGCTTCATGCTGCCGCACCTCAGGGATCGCCCGCTCACGATGATCCGCATGCCCGCTGGGATAGACGGCGAGCGCTTCTTCCAGAAGCATTGGGAACAGCCGTTGCCCGAGTTCGTCGAGACGATCACGGTGTTCTCGGAGCACAAGGACGAGAAGCACCGTTATCTCCTCGCCAACAACCTGCCGACGCTGCTGTGGCTCGGACAGATCGGCACGCTCGAGTTCCACGTGTGGCACTCGCGCGCCACCCCGGGGTCCGACGCCCCGGACGCGGGCACCGACTACGCGAGCTCGATCGCCTCCCTCGAGGCCTCGATCCTGAACTACCCCGACTACCTGGTCTTCGACATCGACCCCTACATCTATTCGGGCAAGGAGGCGAAGGGGGCGGAGCCCGAGCTCAACAAGAAGGGCTTCGCGGTCGGCAAACGCGTCGCGTTCTGGCTGCGGGCGCTCCTGAAGGAGATGGGGCTCGAGGCCATCATCAAGACCTCGGGCAAGACCGGGCTCCACATGTTCGTCCCGATCGAGCGGACCGTGACCTTCGATGAGGCGCGCCACATCTGCGAGACGGTCGGACGCCACGTGCTGCGGGCTCACCCCAAGGACATCACCATGGATTGGGCGGTCGAGAAGCGCACCGGCAAGATCTTCATCGACTACAACATGAACGTGCGGGGCAAGACGCTCAACGTCGCCTATTCCCCCCGGGGGGTCCCGGGCACGCCGGTTTCCATGCCCCTCACCTGGGAGGAGCTCGAAGCGGCCGAGCCGATGGACTTCACTCTCAATAATGTGCCGGCCCGCTTGGAAAAGAGGGGGGACCGGTGGCATGATGTACTCGAGCTAAAACAGAGCCTTACGAAG
>Ga0210394_10006185_pt1 | contig 13053 bp, 10 predicted proteins | sample IncBWC12MmetaG_FD_160121 | JGI IMG/M metagenome (GOLD analysis project Ga0210394, IMG submission 160121) | Forest soil microbial communities from Barre Woods Harvard Forest LTER site, Petersham, Massachusetts, United States - Inc-BW-C-12-M | ecosystem: Environmental > Terrestrial > Soil >...
GGGGCTGCTCGATGTGCTGACCATCCGCACCCACAAGCGCCGCTTCGCCGGCCTCAAGGTGGCCATCGTCGGCGATATCAAGCACTCGCGGGTCGCGCGCTCGGCGCATCAGGCGCTCACCACGCTGGGAACGACGGATCTCAGGCTGGTGGCTCCGGAAGCGCTGCTGCCGGCCGAGGGCGAGTTTCGCGGCGCCGCGCGCTTCACTCGCATCGAGGACGGGATCGCCGGAGCCGACGTCGTCATGATGCTGCGGATTCAAAAGGAGCGCATGGCGCAGACCGCATCGCTCGACGATGCCGCCTATTTCCGCGATTTCGGTTTGGATGCCAAGCGCTTGAAATTGGCCGCGCCCAGCGTGCTCGTCATGCATCCCGGGCCGATGAACCGCGGCGTGGAGATCGCGTCGGACGTGGCGGATGGCCCGCGTTCCGTCATCCGCGAGCAAGTGAACAACGGCGTCGCGGTGCGCATGTCGGTGCTGGCGTCGATCGCCGCCACGCTCACGCGCCACCGCCGGCCTTTGTAAATGGGCTTCGCCCAGAATCTACGGGGTCGAAGCGACCCCGACTGAGAGGCTCGCGGAGCGAGCATGAAAGAGGGAAGCGGTCAGACAGCGTCTAGCCGGCGGTATTGCCGCCATCGACCAGCCAGGCGGCGCCGGTGACATAGCTGGCGGCGTCGGATGCGAGGAAGGCAACGACCTTGGCGACCTCGCCCGGTTGGCCGACCCTTCCCAGGGGAAACTCGGCGCCCAGGCGCGCGAGACCGGCGGCGATGTCCTCGCCGCCGGCTTGGATGCCTTCCAGCAACATGGGGGTTTCGACGTCGCCGGGGCAGACGGCATTGATCCGGATACCCTGGGGTCCGTGATCCAGGGCCATCGCCTTGGTGAGCTGTAAAACCGCTCCCTTCGAGGCGCAGTAGACGGCTTCGCCGGTCCCGGCGACCACCGCAAAGTCCGATGCGATGTTGACGATCGTGCCGCGACTCACCGCGACCATATGCCTGAGGGCTGCGCGCGAACAACGCATCAGTGCCGTCACGTTCACGTCCATGACGCGCGACCAATCGTCGTCGCTGGTTTGAAGAATGCTGCCGCGATGCGCGATACCGGCATTATTGATGAGGATGTCGAGGCCCCCGAACGCCGCCAAGGTCGCGGCGATCAAGCGATCCGGAAAAGCCGGCTCGACGATGTCGCCCGCCAGAAATCGCCCGCCCAGTTCGCTCGCGAGCGCGGCGCCCGCCGCGCGGTTGCGGCCCGTCAGCATCACATTCGCGCCCGAGGCAGCGAGTTCCCTTGCAATGGCGCAGCCGATGCCCGACGTCGCGCCGGTAACCAACGCGGTTTTCCCCTTCAGCATGGCTGTTTCCGTTCCTCAAATGGCGGCGCTGCTGCCACTGTGTAGCCGCTGCCGCAACCTTTGTAAAGCGCCGCACGAAGTCCGCCGCGGCGCCGCCTTCGCCATGGTGTCCGTTGGGAGCGCGAAACCGGTCGCGGAAAACGGTTCGTTGCGGAGCGTTTCCTTTTATATTATTATCAAAACAATATAATAAATTGCCGATTCATTTCATCTGGGAGCAACGTGATGAACTATGGGGAAAGACGGGCGCCGAAGCGGATTGCGGCAGCACGGATGATCGGATTGTCGGCCATTTGCGGCACCGCGATGCTGGGCGGCACACGTGCCGATGCCGCGGGCGAGTCGGCGGCGGCCGATACGGAAACCTTGGAGACGATTACCGTGAGCGCGCGCAAGCGCGACGAGTCGCTGGCCACCGTCCCGGTCAGCATCACGGTGTTCACCGGGGAGGCCTTGGAAAACTACAACATTCAGTCGTTCAACGACTACGCCACCAAGACGCCCAACGTGTCCTTCAGCTACGGCGGCGGTCCCACCGGCATCGCCGATGCACGCACCGTGGCCATCCGCGGCATCACCGGGCAGAACCTGTACGGAACAGCCGGGGCGACCGGGTTCTACATCGATGACACGCCGGTTCCGGGTTCGGTCGATCCGCGCGTTTTGGACATCGACAATATCGAGGTATTGAAAGGCCCGCAGGGCACGCTGTTCGGCGAAAGCTCCCTCGGCGGCAACGTCCGGCTCATCACCAAGAAGCCCAATCTCTCGAAGGATGAATTGAGCTTCACCACCCAGGCCGGCTGGACCGACGGCGGCGGCAGCGCCGACGGCGGCGCCAGCATCATCGGCAACCTGGTGATGGTGCCGGACAAGCTGGCGCTGCGCACGGTGCTGTTCTTCAATCACGACGCGGGCTATCTCACGCGCACCTATCCCGATCCCGCCAGCCCGGCGGCCGGCGACCCATTCCTCTCGGTGCCGCGTACCAGCGTCGGCAATCAAGGGGCCGCGAGCACCTTCGGCGGATCCGTGGCGGCGCTGCTGAAAGTGACGGACAATTTCGACGCCACGTTGCGCGTCATGTTTCAAAACACGGCCGATCACGGCTTTCCGGCGACCTTCGCGCCCTTACCTTCGTTCACCCCCGTGTATACGCTGGATCGAGCCTTCGATGTGCAGCCGCGGGCCTCCGACGTCTGGGCCCTGCCCTCGCTCGAGCTCAAGTACACCGGACAGGGTTGGTCGTACATCTCCTCGACCAGCTTTTTCTATCGCCACACGGCCGATATCGAGGACTCCACCTACGGCACGGAGCAAGTCCTCGCCAGCTCTTTCTACAATGTCAGCGGTCTTCCCAATCAACCTTATCTATGGGACGGTGAGCACTTCCACGACCAGATCACCGAAGAGATGCGGCTGTCTTTTGACCCGACCCACGATCTTAGCGGCACGGTCGGCGCCTTCTACTCGCGGACGCATACCAAGTTCTACATCCCACCGACCTTCGCCAACGGTCTGACGACGGCCACGGTGACGACGCCCACGGGGCCGGTCGCCGCCTGGCCGAACGATGAGATTTGGACGCAGACCAACCCGGCCATTCAGAAGGACACCTCGCTTTTCGGCGAGCTGTATTACAAGTTCTTCGACAAGTACACCCTGACCGCCGGCGCCCGCAAGTACTGGCTCTCGCAGGAAACGGATTTCACGGCCGACGGCTTTTTGAATGGCGCTGCGACCCTGAGCAACCCGCAGCGCAATAGCCAGACCGGCACGGACCCGAAAGTTGGGCTCTCGTACCAAGCAACCGACGCCGCCATGATCTATGCATCCGCCTCCAAGGGCTTCAGGGCCGGCGGCGCCCAGGCCGATGTGTCTTTCTGCGCTCTGCCGACTCTGCCGGTGACGGATATTACCCAGCTCAAGTCGGACACACTGTGGAGCTACGAGTTGGGCACGAAGATACAGCTGCCGCAGCCGGGTCTCCTGGTGTCGGTGGCTGCTTTCCACATCGATTGGAAGAACTTGCAGCAACAGATCGCCCTGCCCTGCGGATTCTATTTCGATATCAACGGCGGCAAGGCGACCATCAACGGCGGTGAGATCGAGATCGACGGCCACCTCTCGAGGGCGCTGCAAGTGCGGTTCGGCGTAGGCTACGAGAAGACTGACATCACCGACCCAGGCGCTCTTGCCATCGTGGGCATCAATTCCGGGTCGCGCATTCTCGGGACACCGGCCTGGAACGCGTCGCTCGGCGGCGTCTACACGGTGCCTCTTACCAGCAGCGTCGACGGATTCGTGTCGGCCGATTACAGCTACACCGGCAACAGTGTCGCGCTGCTCAACAGCGGCGGCGGTGCGGAATCCACGCGGCCCGACTATTCGCTGGTCAATATGCGTTTCGGGGTCAACTACCAGACCACGGAAGTCTCGCTCAATGTTCACAACCTGACCAACGCCAAGCCCAATCTGGGCGATATCGGCTATGTAGGTTATGCACAGTTCAACGCGGCGGGCAGCGTCATTCCCCAGGTTGCGACCCTGCAGCCGCTGACGGTGATATTGCAATACAAGCAGAGCTTCTAGTCTCGACACGGTCGATCCGCATCAAGGGCCGCCCCATGCGAATGGGGCGGCCCTCTTGAATCCCGTCGCAGAGCGAGGCGCCGCGCGGCGCAAATACCAGGATGGTCGAGCCATGCTCGAACCAGCCCATTTCGTCCCCCCGGCGCAGCGCGGCGTCGCAGGGGATGACATTGGGTCCGCGATAGCGAAGGTGCAGCAAGACGTCGAGAAATTTGAGACGCATGCTGGCGACAAGAATCGCCGCCACGGGTACGAGCGTCACCAAGGCGCCGTGCTGCGGCAGCCGGCAGCGAATGACCGCCCGTTCGTTCTTGCAGAACAATTGCTCCACCCGCTGCAGCGCGATGGGATTTACGTTCCACGTGTCGCCGGAAATGTAGTTGACCTCTTCCACCCGGCAATCGGCCGGCGCATGGAAGCGGTGATACATGCTCGAGGTCAGACGCAGCGTCACGTACTGGCCGCCTTGGTAGTAACGCACCAGCGCCGCATCGCCGAGCAGATCCCGTAGAGGATAAGAATAGCCCTTCGCCTGCAGCGCCGATCCTTCGATCACTGTTCCACAGGCCCCGACCAGGGCGTCGCAGGGACTGACCAGCACCCGCGGGTCCGGATCGATGGGGCGCGCACCCGCTTTGAGTTCGCGCGTAAAGCAATCATGCAGGCTCGTGAAGCGAGTCTTCTTCGCGTCGCTCAAATCGAGATCGGAGAACAACCGCCATAGGGCCATGCCGACGGTGCAAACCCAGGGCTGCTCGATCCGGCTCAGCCACCCCATGAAATGCGTCAGCACGCGGCGCGGAACGCGGTTTGTCAGCAGAAAGTTGATGTCCTCCTGTTGAACCACTCTTGTGATCAGGGAGCGTACGGTCATCTCACTGTCATTCGTTTGCAATAGAGTTTGCCGCCAAGAGATTCGATCCGAGGATTAGGGCCATTACCATATTCTTGTTTGCGTTGGGCGGCTTCGCGCTCGTCATGGTGCTGCACAAATTGCAGATGCGGCTGCAGCTCTCGCGTGCCAAGCATCGCTCGTTGAGCGGGCATTCGCGCATGGCGCGCCGCTTCGCGTCGCTGGTGCCGTTCTACGAGTACGGCGAATCGCTCTTCTTCCGCGTGGATGCGGCTCCCGACGACATTGCGGCCGCGCGCCGCGCGGGCTTCATGCGGCTGGCCGCCGTGTTTGCCGAACGCTTTCGAAAGACGGCCGAGCTCACCCGCGAAATCGCCGGCGGCGTCTCCGATCTGCAGTTCACTTCCCGCTACCGCGTGCCGTTTCAATTCAGCGGCTTCGTGCGCCGGCACCTCACGGCGGGCGCTTTTCTCGAGTCCTCCTCCGGCGTGACGGTGACCGATCTCGACGGCAATCGGTCGTACGATTTGACCGGCTCCTACGGAGTCAACGTGTTCGGCTACGATTTCTACAAGGAGTGCATCGAACGCGGCAGCGAGCGGGTTCGCGCCTTGGGACCGGTGCTGGGCGCCTACCATCCGGTGACCGCCTACAACGTGCGGCGCCTGCTGCAGATCTCCGGACTGGAAGAGATATCCTTTCACATGTCGGGCACCGAAGCCGTTATGCAGGCGGTGCGGCTCGCACGCTACCACACCGGGCGAACCCACCTGGTCCGCTTCTGCGGCGCCTATCACGGCTGGTGGGGCGACGTGCAGCCGGGCGTCGGCAATCCGCTGGCGGCCCGCGAAACCTACACCTTGAAAGACATGCACCCGGATAGCTTGCGTGTGCTGCGCCGGCGCCGCGATATCGCCTGCGTGCTGGTCAATCCGCTGCAGGCATTGCATCCCAACAGCGGCGCACCCGGCGACTCGACGCTCATCGACAGCGGACGCGAGGCGCATTTCGACCGCGCCGCCTATGCCGCGTGGCTCGCGCAATTGCGCGAAGTGTGCAGCGCGCGGGGCATCGCGCTGATTTTCGACGAAGTGTTCGTCGGCTTTCGTCTCGGCATCGGTGGCGCACAGGAATACTTCGGCGTGCGCGCCGACATGGTCACCTACGGCAAGACGGTGGCCGGCGGGCTCCCGGTCGGGGTGTTGTGCGGCCTCGCCAAATTCATGCGCCGCTTTCGCGAAGAGCGGCCCGCCGATATCTGCTTCGCCCGGGGCACGTTCAATTCGCATCCCTATGTCATGGGCGCCATGTGCGAGTTCTTGACCAGGCTCGAGACCGATGCCGTACGCAGCCTCTACCGCGATCTCGACACCGTGTGGAATGCGCGCGCGCAGGCGCTCAACGAACGCTTGGCGGCCGCCCGGCTGCCCGTACGCGTGGCCAACCTGTCCTCGATTTGGACGATCTACTACCCGTCGCCGTCGCGTTACAACTGGATGTTTCAATATTATCTGCGCGCCGCGGGACTTTCCTTGAGCTGGGTGGGGACGGGACGCCTCATCTTCAGCTTGAATTACACGGATGCCGACTTTGCCGAGGTCGCGGAGCGAATTCTGTCGGCGGCCGGGGAAATGCACCGCGATGGATGGTGGTGGAGCGCACCGCAAGTCACCAACAAATCCATCCGGCGCCGCGTATTTCGGGAAATGATTCAGGCTCGATGGACTTCGGCTTCGGCCACGTCGCCCATCGGATCGATGAGCTCGCCGCGCATCAAGTAAAGAGGCGCCTTGTAGTAGGTCTTCACATCGTTGAACGGGTCGGTGATGATCTTGGTCAGCCATACGAGCCCGGTCTGAACGCCCCTCAGGAAGAACAGGTGCACGGTACGCAGCAGCAGCGCGCCGATGCCGACGATGAGCCAAATCTCCCCCACGTGGCGCAAGAATTCCTGCGCGTTGGCGTGCGGCTGGAACAGCCCGAAGAAGGTCGGGTCCAGCCACAGCAGCGCCGGGCTCAACGCCCAGACGGCGTGCAGGATCACCTTGCGCTTGAGGTTGTAGCCCACCTTGATCCTCTCCTTGTACTCGTGGCTGGCGCGGTTGACGGCATCGTAGCCCTTGGGCTCGAAGAAGAAGTGCCCGGATTGCCGGCTCACCATGGATACCAGCCAGCCGATCAATGCCGACTTTGCCGGGTCGGTGAACGCCGTGACATAGGCGATGATGAAACTGACCGCACTCAACAAATGCAGCGACTGATTGATGCGGCTGTGATGGTAGTAACGATGATCATCCCAGCGCTGTGTGCGCAGTTCCGCCCAAAAGCTTTGCATAGTGTTTCCTCGAGATTGCAACATAAGGCCGCTATGAAGCAAATATAGGAATTCCGTTACAAGCCTATTACAAAGACGGGTTTCCCCGCCGGCAATGCGCACGGCGTCGCAGGATTGCAAAGACATCGGCTTCCGGCGGTCATCGTATCGTCATCCCGTCATGCGATGGTTGCCGGGCATGAGAGTCATGATCGTCACCGACGCGTGGTTTCCCCAGACCAACGGCGTGGTCAGTACATTGGCGCAGACCGCCGCCTGGCTCGGCCGCTTCGATCATGAAGTCAGGATCATCAACCCGGGCGATTTTCACAGCGTCGCCTGCCCAACCTACCCGGAAATCCGCCTTTCCATCCTGCCTTACAAGAAGGTGGAACGCAGCATTCTGGCGTTCTCGCCGCAGGCGCTGCATCTCGCGACCGAGGGTCCGTTGGGCATGAGCGCCAGGCGCTTTTGCGTGCGCCACGGCCTGCCCTTCACGACCTCCTATCACACGCAATTCCCCCAATACCTGCGGGCGCGCTTCCCGATACCGCTCAAGGCATCCTACCGGGCGCTGCGCTGGTTTCACGGCGCGGCCGCGCGCTGCATGGTGAGCACTGCCTCGGTGCGCCGTGATCTCGCGGCGCACGGCTTCCGGAATCTCGCGACCTGGCGCCGCGGCGTGGATACCGGGATTTTCAAGCCTTACGCCAAGGATTTGCTGGCGCTGCCGCGGCCGATTGCCGCCTACGTGGGGCGTGTCGCCGTCGAAAAGAACATCGACGCATTCTTGAAAATGGACTGGACCGGCAGCAAGATCGTCATCGGCGACGGTCCGGAGCGTCCGCGGCTCATGAAGCAGTACCCTCACGCGACTTTCTTGGGCTACCGTTTCGGCGAGGATTTGGCGCGCCATTTGGCGGCGGCCGATGTCATGGTGTTTCCGAGCCGCACCGACACATTCGGCCTGGTCAACCTCGAGGCCATGGCGTGCGGTGTGCCGGTGGCCGCGTACCCCGTGACCGGTCCGATCGACGTCATCGAGGACGGTGTCACGGGCGCCCTCGACACTGATCTCGCGGCCGCGGCGCGGCGCGCGCTCAAGATCAGTCCCGACGCCTGCCGGGAACACGCCCTGAAATCCGGTTGGGAAGTGTGCAGCCGGGAGTTCGAGCAAAATCTCGAGCGTTTCGAGATCCAGCTTCAGCCGAAATTGATCTTGGCTTCGAGATTGGTGCGCGAATCCGCGCTCGACAGCGCTTCCTCGAGCTCGATCCGGCCCTCGCGCACCAGATTGTAGAGCGAGCTGTCGAAGCTCAGCATGCCGCGTTCCGTGCCGGTGCGGATCGCCTCTTTCACGCCGATCACGTCACCCTTCTTGATGAGGTCCGAGATATACGGAGTATTCATCATCACTTCGGACGCCGCCACCCGCGAACCGGTCTTCGAGTGGACCAAACGCTGCGAGAGGATGGCGCGCAGGTACTGCGACAGATCCAGGAAAATCTGGTTGTGCTGGTCGCGCGGAAACATGTTGATGATGCGGTCCAGTGTCTCGGCGCAGTTGTTGGCGTGCAAGGTGGCGATGCACAGGTGCCCGGTGCCGGCGAGCGCAATGGCGGCCTCCATCGTTTCACGGTCGCGGATTTCGCCGACCAGGATCACGTCGGGCGCCGCGCGCACGGCGCTGCGCAGGGCGCGGGCGAAGGACTTGGTGTCGAGGCCCACCTCGCGCTGATTCACGATGGATTTCTTGTTGGTATGCAGAAACTCGATCGGGTCCTCGATGGTCAAAATATGATCGGACGAGGTCTCATTGCGGAAATTGATCATGGCGGCGAGTGTGGTGGATTTGCCGGCGCCCGCCGCGCCGACCATGAGGATCATGCCGCGCTTCAGCATCACCAGTTCCTTGAAGACGTCCGGCATGCCGAGATCCTCGAGCCTGGGCATCTCCGCCGTGATGTAGCGCAGCACCATCGCGGGATAGCCGCGCTGGTAAAAGACGTTCACCCGGAAGCGGCCGAGTCCCGACTCCGAGATCGCGAAATCGATTTCCAATTCCTCGTTGAAGTGCTCGATTTGCTCCTGCGTCATCAGCCCGAGCGCTGCTTGGCGGACGGTCTCGGGACTCAAGACTTGTTTGTTGACCGGGAATATCTTGCCCTCGATTTTGATCTTGACGGGCGCGTTGCAGGTAAAAAACAAGTCCGACGCCTTGCGCTCGACCATTAGCTTGAACAGCGGCTTGGTGTTCATCACCTGAGCCGGAACGTCGGGCGACGCAGACATGGACTAGAACACCTGGCCTTCTTCTTCCTCGACAATTTGCAGCGATTGACCTTCCGCCTCCGGGTTCTTCATTTCCCGCTTGCTCTCGAGCTTCACCCGCAGACGCAGCTCGTTCTTCGAATCTGCGTTGCGCAGCGCGTCTTCGTAGGAGATCAATCCCGCCTCGTACAGTTCGAACAGCGCCTGGTCGAAGGTCTTCATTCCGAGCCGGTTGGAGCGCGCCATCACTTCCTTGATCTTCGAGACTTCGCCCTTGAAGATCAAATCCGAGATCAGCGGCGAGGCCAGCATGATTTCCATCGCCGCGATGCGGCCGGTGCCCGCCTCGCGCGGTATCAGCCGCTGCGAGATCAGCGCGCGGATGTTCAAGCTCAAATCCATCAGCAATTGCTCGCGCCTTTCCTCGGGAAAGAAATTGATGATGCGGTCGATTGCCTGATTCGAGCTGTTGGCATGCAGCGTGGCCAGCACCAAATGCCCCGTCTCGGCGAATTGAATGCCGTATTCCATGGTTTCGCGGTCGCGAATTTCGCCGATCAGAATCACATCCGGCGCCTGGCGCAGCGTGTTCTTCAGGGCAAGGTGCCAGCTTTCGCAGTCGACGCCGACTTCGCGGTGCGTGACCACGCAGCCCTTGTGCGCGTGCACGTATTCCACGGGGTCTTCGATGGTGACGATGTGGCCGCGGGTCTTTTCATTGCGGAAGCCGACCATCGCCGCGAGCGACGTGGACTTGCCCGACCCGGTGCCTCCCACCAGGATCACGAAGCCGCGCTTGGAGAGGACGACCTCCCGCAAGATCGGCGGTAATTCCAGCTCCTCGAATGTCGGAATCTTGGCATTGATGGTGCGCAGCACGGCGCCGGTAAACCCCTGCTGCACGAAGGCGCTGACGCGAAAACGGCCGATTCCGGGCGGTGCAATCGCAAAGTTGCATTCCTTGGTGGCATCGAATTCCTTGGTCTGCCGGTCGTTCATGATGGCGCGGACCAGGCCGGCGCTCTGCTCGGGGCTCAAGGAACGATCGGACTGCGGACGGATCTCGCCGTCCACCTTGATCGCGGGCGGAAAGCCGGCGGTGATGAACAGATCCGAACCTTTCTTCTCGACCATGCGCCGAAGCAGATCCTGCATCAGCCGAATTGCTTGTTCGCGTTCCATAGTTTGCTTGTCCTTATCTTACGGCGCGCCCGGCGCGCCGCCCCATTGTCGGGGTTCGCGCCTCGCGAACCCCGTTAAGGGGTGCGCGTAGCGCATCAAATAGAATCCTTGTTCTGAGCTTTGTACTTGGCCTCTTCGCGGCTCACGACGCCCTTCTGCACCAGATCCTGCAGGCATTGATCGAGGGTCTGCATGCCCTGGCCTTGGCCCGTTTGAATCGCCGAATACATTTGAGCGATTTTGCCCTCGCGAATCAGGTTCCGTATAGCGGGGGTGCCGATCATGATTTCGTGCGCCGCAATACGGCCGCCGCCCACCCGCTTCATCAAAGTCTGCGATATCACGGCGCGCAGACTCTCGGACATCATGGCACGGACCATTTCCTTTTCCGCGGCCGGGAACACGTCCACGATGCGGTCTATGGTCTTCGCAGCGGAGCTCGTGTGCAAGGTACCGAACACCAGATGCCCGGTTTCTGCCGCCGTGAGCGCCAGGCGGATGGTCTCCAAGTCGCGCATTTCACCCACGAGCACGACATCGGGATCTTCGCGCAGCGCCGAGCGCAGCGCCTCGCTGAACCCCAAGGTATCGCGGTGCACTTCGCGCTGGTTGACCAGGCAGCGCTTGCTCTCGTGCACGAACTCTATGGGGTCCTCGATCGTGATAATGTGGTCGGGACGGTTGTCATTGCAGTGATTCACCATGCCGGCAAGCGTGGTCGACTTGCCCGACCCGGTGGGCCCGGTGACCAACACGAGACCGCGGGGAAGCATGCACAGATCTTTGAATGTCTTGGGCGCGTTCAGTTCGTCCAGGGACAGGATGGTGGACGGAATGTTGCGGAACACCGCTCCGGCACCGCGATTTTGGTTGAACGCGTTGACGCGGAAGCGCGCCAACTTGGGAATTTCGAACGAAAAGTCCGTCTCGAAGAACTCTTCGAAGGCTTTGCGCTGCTTGTCGTTCATGATGTCGTACACCATGCTGTGCACTTCTTTATGCACCAGGGCAGGCATGTTGACGCGCTTCATGTCGCCGTCCACGCGAATCATCGGCGGGACTCCGGCCGACAGGTGCAGGTCCGACGCGTTGTTCTTCACCGCAAAGGCGAGAAGCTGCGCGATATCAACCGCCATTTACGGCTCCTAATTCGGCTTCTTAAGCCACTAGAGTATATAAGAGGGTGTCGCCACCCAATATGTTAATTGGTCCGCAGAATCCGACGCTTCATGTGAACCACGTCCGGTCTCGGATACGTCAGGCGGCCGTTGCCGCCGGACGGGACCCGGCCACGGTCGCTTTGGTTGCCGTCACCAAGGCACAGACTGCCGAAACCATCAGGGGCGCTGCCACGTGCGGCGTCACGGATTTCGGCGAAAACTACCTGCAAGAGGCCCTGGAGAAGATGCGCCGGCTTGCCGACCTGCCGCTGCGCTGGCACTTCATTGGTCAAATCCAATCCAATAAGACCCGGGCGATCGCCGAGAGCTTCGATTGGGTGCACAGCATCGATCGTTTGAGCATCGCCCGGCGACTGTCGGAGCAGCGGCCCCACCACGCGCCGCCGCTCAACCTGTGCATCCAGGTCAAGCTGGTGCCGGAACCGAACAAGGGCGGCGTGGAGCCGGGACAGGTCGGCCAACTTGCGGCCGCCGCCGCCGAACTACCCAAGGTCCGCCTGCGCGGGTTGATGTCCGTACCGCCGCCGCAGGCGAACGCGGCTGCCGAGCGCGCCGTGTTCGCGCGCCTGCGCATTCTGCTCGAAGAGCTGAACGCGAGCGGCCGGAAGCTCGATACACTGTCGATGGGGATGAGCGGCGACTTCGAGGCTGCGATATTGGAAGGTGCGACCTTGGTCCGTATTGGGACCGCGCTATTCGGGCCGCGCGCGGCCTGAAATTGAGAGCCGGGCATGACACAAACGGGGACGACATGAACAACATACGCAGGCTTGCGTTCATCGGCGGCGGCAACATGGCCGCCGCACTGATCGGGGGTTTGACCAAACGCGGCCTGCCGAACGAGCGCATTGTCGTTGCGGATCCGAGCCATGAGCAGCTGCAACGGCTGGTCCGTGAGTTCGGCGTCACGACCGCCCCCGACAACGCGGCCGCGGTGAGGGGCGCCGAGGTGGTGATACTTGCCGTCAAACCCCAGCAAATGCGCGCCGTTGCGCTCGGCCTTGCGCCGCACATGGCCGAGACGCATCCCCTGTTGATTTCGGTCGCGGCCGGCATTCCCCATGCAGCCCTCGCGCGCTGGTTCGGACCCCGGGTGCCGGTGATTCGGACCATGCCGAATCGTCCCGCGCTCAACGGCTTCGGCGCCACCGGTTTGTATGCACCGGTAAGCGTCGGCGCCGCCAACCGGGCACTGGCCGAGATGATCATGGCCGCCGTCAGCGCCACGGTGTGGGTGGAACATGAGTCGCAGATGGATACGGTCACCGCGCTTTCCGGCAGCGGGCCGGCGTC
>Ga0210394_10006186_pt1 | contig 13052 bp, 14 predicted proteins | sample IncBWC12MmetaG_FD_160121 | JGI IMG/M metagenome (GOLD analysis project Ga0210394, IMG submission 160121) | Forest soil microbial communities from Barre Woods Harvard Forest LTER site, Petersham, Massachusetts, United States - Inc-BW-C-12-M | ecosystem: Environmental > Terrestrial > Soil >...
AGTGGAGTTCAATTCGAATGTCGGGTCCAGAGAGGACTGCAGGATAAACTGATCCGCCGCAGACGAGCCGGTCCACTCCAGGACGGTCCGGGCGCGGTCCGTCAAGAGAACGCTTAAGTCCGGAGCAGCCAGTAAACCCGGGTCGCACAACTCGAAAGGCCCGGGAGTGGAGGGAAAAACAAATGTCACGGACCAGGGGCCGGGACCCAGCAAACCGTTTGCGCGGGCGCGGTAGTAGAAAATGGTCGTGCACGTTTCGGGAAGCGTCAGTGGATCTGATTGCGCAGACGTTCCCGTCCAAACAGAAATCGGGTCTGTGAAACGCGGATCAAAGGACTGCTCGAGCAAATAGCTGATTGCTCCCGGCGGAGCGCCCCAAGAGGCCACGACGGTGGTTTCTCCGGTTGAGTGGACGGACAATGGGTCGGGCGCGCCTAGAATTTCTACGTTCGATTTCGTCGGATTCCACCCACGGTCCGGGGCATCGGGAACGGACAGTATGCTCACCTCATCAATCGGGAGAATTGCGTGAATGCCTTGCAAGGGCTCGCCGGGCGACGGTGCAGTTGGGTCTCGCTGCAATTGATACTGTTTGTGGAACGCCTCGGCCAGCAGTGCGTCCGCAGTGGAGTCACGGAGATCGGGGTCAAGAAACAGGTACGGAGAAAAACTCGACAGGCCATCCCGATCGAGCGCGGAGCCTGCAAGCGCAACGGCTTGCGCGTAAAAATCTTCGTTCACCAGCCCGGGCACACCCAGCGGAACAAACAAAAGATCGCTTGCATCGGACGTAGGCGCCGCCAACGCAAATCTGGGATGAGTTACGTCATCGATGAGCGTAGAGTCTGCCGCGATTGGCGAAGAAGACGTGGCGGAATAGAGTTGCGCGTCGGTTGGCAAGGTCCCCACATATCGAGGATCGAGTCTGGACAGTCCCAGGTTGGAGAGGCGAAAGACTTGTTGCGTGGCATCGCGAACCCATAACTCCAGATTCACGATGTCGGCGCTCGCGATTGGATTGATGCTTCGTTGCGCTGCGGTCGGGGCGTCTAACTGCCACCAGGCTTGCGCGGCCAGGATTTCGACGAATTCATCCCCGGCTGGCGGAGACAGCAAGCCCGAGTCTACGACAGTTCCCTGTACCTCCTGAACCTGAATGAGAAGGGCGGCTGCACCGGCGCGCACAGGCGTGATGAATTCCGCGCGAAGCCAGGATCCCGGCCGTATCTGCTGGGCGTCACTCCGCGAAGCAAGAAAGAAAAATTGTCCCGTTTTGACTCCCCACCCCGCCGGCGTGATTTGCTGATTTTCTTGCCTCGTTAAGAAATCGACCCGGTCAGGCAAAGGCAGCCATACAATTCGCGAGGAATCTGCAGGTGGGCTGGCAAGGAATGCGGGGAAATCCTCCGGAAACGCGGCGTCGAACCACGCGCCGCCTCCCGTAATCACAAATGATGCTTTACCCGGCGGCGAATATGCTGGCCGTGTTTCGAGTCTCTGAACAGGAAGGTACGCAACCGTGTCCCTCCCACCTTCGGGAACGCTGCTGGTGTTTTGAAAAACGACCTCCAGAACGTCGCCCGGATCAGGAGTACGCGGCGACGACGGGTCTGCTTGAAGCTCAAACCCGTCCGCTCGCGCGCGAGCACAAACAACCTCGATGGCTGAATAGCTGAGTGTGGCGTTGACTTCCAACCCATCGGACCAGCTTCCTTCTGAGCGTGCTTCGAGCCAGGTGGCGTCGGCTGTCCCACTGGGGCCAACCTGAAGAAGGCCCGGCACAAGGAATTCGTTGGAGACGGCCTCCTGCGACTGCGGTGGCCCGACGATGGAAAGAGACTTTTTAGCCACCCGCACAACCCAGCATCGGCGGCCACCATTTTGGAAGAACATGCTTACGGCAGGATTCAATTGTGCGCTGACCATTTGGCCGCTCGCCGGATCCCGGGCCAGGACCTGGCCGCTCCCGAAAATGTCGAGGAAGTAAGCGAAATCCTCCACGACGACGGGAACGTGAATCGGCCCGGAGCCGGCAAATCCGACGAATGCCGGAATGTCCAGCCGAGGGAGTACTTCAGGAACTGCCGGGATGGCAGTTTGGAAGTAGACACCCGGGAGCAAAGTGGTCGAGTTCATTGGAACCGCGTATCCCCTCGGACTAGGTCACTTCGATGTGCTCACAAGCCAGGACCAGCTCCTCGATGGCGACGTCCGTGCCTTTGCCAGTGAGAGCAGGACCGGTGTACTTCAGCGGCCGCGCATTGGTCAGCGTCCATGACTGCACCACGGTCGTGCGGTCTTCGCTTAGTAGCTCGACCGTGACCGTCCGAAGAACGTCTGTTTGTCCATTGCGCAGCGCCTTCACCCAGTCGTGCAGCGTGGCCAGTTCTCCAATCACGCCTCGCTTCAAAGTGACGTCCGGCACCTTGTAAGAGCCGTTCACTTTGAGCGGAGAGTTGTCCTTGAAATTCCCGGCGCGGTATTCCGCCATGTGGATTTCAGTCCCCAGGCCGCCAACCTCCTGAAAGCCGGCGTTGACGTTCTCCCCATTGTCGGAGTCAATCTTCACGCGGAAATTGAACTGGCTATAGGGACGATCACGCTGTACGGCCATGTTTTTCCTCCTCGCGCTCTGTATCAAAAAGACTCATTAGGTCTGGGAGCCCACCCACTGGCCGATTCGGAAGATCACAAATTCCGCCGGTCTGACGGGCGAGACACCGATCAGGCAGATCAAGCGCCCGTTGTCGATGTCGTTTTGCGTCATCGTCGAGCGATCGCACCGGACGAAATAGGCTTCCTCGGGTTTCGTGCCCATCAGGCGGCCGGACTTCCACTCGTTGAAGAGAAAGTCCTCGACCGTCTGGCGCACGTTCGCCCAGAGCCCTTCGCTGTTGTTTTCAAACACAACCCATTGCGTGCCGTTGTCGATTGAGTGCTCGAGGTAAGCGAAGTACCGCCGCAGGTTCACGTACTTCCATTCCGGATCGGAGCTGATTAGGCGCGCACCCCACAGTCGGTATCCGCGGCCTTCAAAAAAGCGGAAACAGTTGACTCCCTCCGGGTTCAGCACGTCCTGCTGCCCCTTGTTCAGCATCACTTCGAAGCGGTTGGCGAGTTGCACGACCTGATTGGCGGGGGCCTTATGCACGCCGTACTTGATGTCGTTGTCGGCGTAGAGCCCAGCCACGAATCCGCTGGGCGGAAGAATGGTCTCTTGATCGAGAATCGGATCCACAACGACGACCCACGGGTAGTACAGGGCAGCATAGGTGGAGTCCAGTTGCGCCCGATACGCGCGCACGGTGGTGATGTCCATCTGGTCCGAACTGTCGAGAACCGCAATCCGGTAGCGCATCCGCTCGCAGTGATCGATCAACAGGCTGGAGACTTGTTGGATATTGGCTTGGCGCAATGTTGTGTCACTGTTGCCTACAAAGGAATAGCCCGGCGCGGCGACGATCGAGATGTCGGTGATGTCCTCAAAGCACTTCAAGCCTGTCTTATTCTGCGGATCGAGGTCCAATCCTTCATACTCGGCGGGCGTCGGCCTTTGGCCGTCTCCGCCGCCGCTCAGCACGGCCGTTACTTGGCGATCGATGTCCGAAAGCTGATCGAATCCCAGCATCCCAAATACTGAATTGTCCGCCGGGACAGGAGTTGGAGAGAGCAATCGAGCAAGTCTGCCCGCTTCAACTGCCGTTGGCAGTTGCGAAAAGAGCACGCGTCCAACCTTGGGTCCGCCCTTGAGGTCGCCGTTTGGATCGAAGATCAACGGCACGGTCAGCTCTTGCGCCCGGTTGCTAAGTGTCTGGTTAAAGAAGCTGCTGAGCGAGCGGGGCTGGTCGGGATGCAGCCCCAGGTTTGAGAACGAATCGATTCGTGTGACCTGCCCGGGATAGGCGATGACCACGCCGACTGTGACGAGCCGAACGGCCTGTCCGCCGGGAACTAAATCGGAAAGATTGAGGGGCGTTCCAGTTTCCGGATGAAACTTCCAGGATGGCTGCTTGCTCATCGGGTCCGTCGTCGATTCCGCCCAATAGAGAGAACCCACGGTGGATTTGATCGAAGGGACGCTGGACACCTGCGAAATCCATACCGTGTCGTATTCGTTGAGGCCACGAACGGCGGGATCGCTGGGGCCGGTGGGATTTGTAGGGTCGTGGGGAACAGCAGCTAGCAGATTCTGGCCAATGTGCGCCGTGAACGTCACGGTCAGATCCCCGTAGCTCCCGGGCCATCGCGCCCACAGCGTGAGCGAGTCGGGGATGCTAGACGAAGTGCTTAGCGTCGCCCATGCAACGTCGCTGGCCCTGCCGGAGTTCTTGTCGGCGCCATTGCCGCTCGATTTATAGGTTCGCGCTACATAGAGCCGCTGCCCGCCGTTGCTGAAGAAAGCTCGCGCTCCGTGAGCAAGGTAGTTGTCTGTCGCGCTTTCATTCACGAAGTTGGTCTGGTCCAGCCCACCGTAAATCCGTTCGTAGTCGGCAAAGCTCGTCAGAAGCTCGGGCACGCCAGATGGGGGGCCGAACAGGGTGGGGCCGACAAATCCCGCCGTGCTCGTGCTCACGCCCTCAATGCTTTTCGAGCGAAAACTGGTTTCTTCGACGTAAACGCCAGGCGATAGATACTCAGGCATGACAAGACTCCTTCTTCCGCGTTTTACGGTGCTGGAGTAATCAGCAGGCTCCCGGAAAATTTCTCGGTCACGATCGCGCCCGTCCGCAGAACTAGTTCTGCGCCGTACGGCAAGGTGGCGCTGAATGTCACTGCCGGCGGGCCCGCTTCCGTGTTCCAAATCGTTGCACTGCCCTGGTCATTGAGAACGCTCTTCAAACTGGGAGTGGCCATCCAGGAGACGGGGAGATTGGTCATTACGCCCAGCGGAAATTTCAGGTGGGACGGCTGTGACTGGATCTGCACTGAAACCGGCCAAGTGGTGTTGTAGATGTTTCCTTGGCCGCTTCCCGGCGGCGATCCCAGGCTCAATTGATCCAGTGGAGGATACGGGAACAGGACGGCCACGGCTCCGTTCTGATCGGAAATTCCCGTCCAACGATTTCCGGCGATGGATACTTGCAACGCTGCAAACTTCACGGGGGCGTTGGCTGCCTTGTCCCACAGTTGCGCGCGAATCGCCGCGCAGCCGGAGGGGACCGCTCGAGTGGGCGCAGAGAACAGGTAAGCTCTGGCAGCAGCTCCCGGGGGGCTCGTCACTTCATTCGACAGAAAGATACCTCGATATGGCAGCGGCAGCTCCAGAGTGAATGCCTGGGGAAGATAGCGATCCAGCAAGTCGTACGCGAAAATGACAAATGGAACAGCGCGTGGAGGGCTGGTCAGCGAATTCGAATTGCTCGGCGGATACTCCACTTCCCGCAGTCCGGGCAAACCCTGAAATGCGTAGATACCGGAAGCTGTGCGTGTCGCCGGAATGGGGTCAAGGCCCGGGACGGGCGACACCGCATAAGCTGCCAGCCCATCCTCGACGGTTCGATCCTGCGCGAAGTCCCAGAAGCGGATTCCAAGAGGCGTGAAAATCCTTTGCGTCTCGAGAGGGGCGAGATTTTGAAAAACTCCGCTGGATGCTGTTGCCATCGGATTCGAACCAGATCTCCTCTATGCGGGCTGCCGATAATCCAGAATCCGGTCTTGCACGGGAGGACCGGCGGGAATCACCAGGTCCGACTCGATTTGTAGGAGCCGCGCTTGGTACGGCACAGACAGCTGATAGACGTGATTGATCATCACTTCCCAGATGTGAAACATGTCCTCGACACTCAATTGCGCAGGCGCGATCTCTACCGCCTCATCCGACGGAAACGTCCCGGGCCTGTAGGCGTTGAGCAGATTGGGAGTGAGCATGGGCGTATCTTCCAAGATCCTCATCATCCATCCCGCAATTTCATGCTGCAGCGACGCCTTCTTGGCCCAGGCCGTCAACAGGAAATGTAAATCCACCGGCAATTTCGTCCGCTCCCGGCTGCCGTCCGGCAGAACCTTTCCGGAGACGATTCTTTGCGTCCCGTTGTGGTAGATCCGGTAGAGGAAGAGCGAAACGCCTTCATCCATGGGCCGTACGAAGTCGTCCGCGACGTACACCTGAAAATCGAGCGTTGCGCCGCCGAAGTCTTGCGGATTAAATCGCGATCGCAACAGCCGGACAATGGCCTCACAGGTTCCTGCGATGGCATGCGTCGACGCCATGATTCACTCGCTCTGACTTGCTTCCGAGGCGATCTTTTTTTCGTTCCGCGTCAGAAATGACGCAATCTCGGCGGTTTTTTCCGGGTTGAGCCGGTACAGCGTTCCCGAACTGATCCTCGACTCTTCAACCAGATACCCCTCGGCGACGAGCCATTCCACGGCCGATTGGGTCTCCTTTACGCTGCGGGAAATCTGCTCCTCCAGCAGACGCCACCGTGCGATCCCTTCCAAGGTGTCCGCTGCTCCCGGGTTACTGTCGAAGTAGCGCAGGATCTGTGGAACCACCTTGGGCGCCTTGGTTTGCATGGGTGGCGCCAAGTCAACCTCGATTCAGTTGTGGGTATGCACATTGCGCGCCACATTTCCCAGACGCGACCTATTCAAACTAAAGAAGTTGTTAGCCGCTCAAATACACAAGCGCTCTTGGCCTGTCGCACCTACACACCTGCAACGAACGTCGCACGGTTACAATCTTGAATATTTATAAGTAGTTAGCAGTGCGTTGCGCGGTGGGTCGAAAGCGTCCCACTGGTGGGCTACAAGAATCCCGGTCAGGCAGGATGTCTGCGGTCGATCTGGTATTTGCAGACAAGACGCCCTACTGAAATCACACGCCAATCCGCAACCGACATCTCTCAAAACAAAACTAGCTTGATAGGACAGTGTCCCGTGTACCCTCACTTGTGGCGGGATTCTTCACCGGCGGTAATCATAATGTTTACGTGAACTCAAGTTGGAGCCCCATTGGCGGCTAAGGCCTTTTCGTGCCACTTCCAGACGAATTTCACATAATGCTTGCCGGGAATATTGACCACACTCCAAGTAGCCAGGTTTTCTCCGTCGCGGTCTTCACTGAGCAAGACGGGGTTGTCGCGGGACAGTGACATCACGCCGTCTTCGCCCTCGCGGAACACCTTCACTTCGGAGACGACTTTCTCCTTTGGGAACCGAATCCAGAAAGATACGAAGCGGGTGGGGACCTCAATGTCTGCCCGCCAATCCTCTTGATCTTCCTGCTGAAATCCATTCCAAATGGTGAAGGTAATCGAGATTGGCCAAGAGGAGTCGCGCGGCTGCTTTCCGAGAGGGGCGACGAAATTGTAGGTCTTCCTTTGGTCCGCGTCTGAGACCTTCTCGAAAGTAAGCTCGACGCCGCTGGGGGCGCGCAAGAGCTCCTTGTCGATGCCGGCGCCGGTGGTCCAAGGTTTGAGGACATAGTCGTCGGTGGAATCGGTGAGCTTGCGGAGCAGGTCGTTACGCGTGAAGGTGGCGGGGGAGACTTTGACCGAATGTTGGTCCACACCTGGGAGCAACCGTTTCCAGCCTGACATATCAATAAAAAACGTGGAGTAATCGCAGCTGTAGCCAAAGCCCCGAAGGTCGAGACCGCTGGGCATGGCGCTGGTATTGGCGGTGCTCTGGAAGGCGGCGCCGCCCAGCAAACCGAAGGCAGCCACCACCAGAGTAGCCACGAAATTGATAGTCCCGAAGATCTGGATGGAACGTAGCATAGCTGGGCGGGGCGGGTCATGGCGCTGCTCGGCATAGAATAGCCAGAAGCTAAGGAGAGCGAAGAGAAACACCAGCCCAGAGAGGCCGTACTTCAAAATCTCGACCACATCCACGGACTGGACTTGAGCGAGAAGCGTCGCGAGTGAAGGGCCTGTGAACATTGCTTCTTCTCCGCCTTTCGAGATATGCCGAAGAATATAAGCGGCAACGGCACCTATTTCATTTAGGGGGTCGCAAACCCTTTGATACAGTTTCAAGGTAGTTTACTTTCGGCAGAATCAAGTGTAAAGGGGAGGTGCAACGACTGTGCAAACAAGATTCGAAAGCAGAACGGCCACAGGGCTGCACCGTTTTTTCGTGTGGTCAATGAGGGCTCCCCCGGCGTTCTTGGGGCGCTCGCGGATTAAGCTTTTTGCGTACTCGAGTCTGTGAACTATTCGGTCGGCACCTCAGCAAGAAAATTGGGATGTAAGGGAACTAAGGGCGCGTGCTACATTTTCAAATGCTGTGCTACATTCTCCGCGTGAATTAGCCTTCAGAACACATCGATAAGATCGGGCTTAAAACAGAATTCCGATAAGTGCTATGTTTGCTGCGTCCGAACAAGGCCAAGCAAGGTGGCACAAGGCTCCGCATTGAATGCGTCGAATCCCCCCCTCTCCGCCATAACTCAACACACCAATAAAAACCAATGTCTTTATGTCATGCTACTCGTAGGCTGGTGTATTTGTGCATTTGAGGCAGAACCCGTGAAACCGCCTGGCAGCGAATCAAAACGCTAAGGGTCTGGACTCCTCATCAAAGGAATCAGCAAACCGCTCCAGAGCATCAACCGTTGCAGTACGACGCAGAGAGCCTTCATCAGCCAGTGCTTTGCTTTAAGGAATTCGGCGAACTCCTGCCACGGATTCGGTCTCGTTGTCACGGTATCGGTGCGTCTGGTGGGCTTCTTTACCGCCTTCCCATAGGTTGCTAGTTACACCCGGGAAGCCCGGCAGCATCGAGGTCTTCTGCAAGCGGTTACCGACCGCGTCGTACGTGTAGCTCACCGCGCCGTTCATGGCGTTCGGATCGCTGGCGACGGTTTCGTTCGTGAGGCGATAGATCGTGTCGTAGCTGTAGTTCACCTTGCGCCCGCTCAGCTCCGTCACCGACGTGCGATGCCCCGCCGCGTCCAGCGTGTAGGCATAGTTGAAGAGTGCCGGACTGGAAGACCCCGGCGCTACATTCAAACCCGTCAGCCGGTTCCGCGTGTCGTACGTGTAGCTGTGCGCCACGCCGTTCGGGTACGTCACCGTGCCCAGGTTCCCGACCGGATCGTAGGCGTACGCGGTCGCTCCGTTGGCGTCCGTCACCGTGCTCAGCCGATCGAGCGCGTCGTAGCCGTAGGCCATGCTCGCTCCGCCCGGGTTCGACGACTGGATGGTCTTCACGTCGCTCGCCGCGTCGTAGCTGTAGCTCAGCGTTCCCTCCGGCGTGGCCTTCGTGCTCAGGCGGTCGCGCGTGTCGTAGGTGTACGTGGTTGTGCCGCTCGCGTCCGCCATGGTGGCCCGCTTGCCCGTGGCCGTGTAGGTGAAGCTCTCCGACGCCGCGCCGATGTGGTTGGTGACGAAATAGGGGTCGGCGGCCTTGGAGAGCACGCGATTCACCGTGTCGTAAGTATACGTCGTCGCGCGACCGTTGAAATCTGTCCGCGAGGACAGGTTGCCGTTGGCGTCGTAGGCGTAAGACTCGGATTGCCCCGCCGGCAGGGAGCGTCCGATGCGGCGCCCGCGCTGGTCGTAGGCATATTGGGTGGTGTGATTGTTGGCGTCGGTCCGGGTCAGCCAGTTGCCCACTTCGTCGTAGGTGTACTGCGTCAGGAGCCAGATTTTCTAGCGGGAATCAAACTTCTTGCGAAAAGAGCCAAGGCTGATCCGGGACCCAGAATAATAACGGCACTCCAAATCATATCCCGCCAGAGATACTCCCTTGCCTCAGCCTGTGGTATCTCCCATGTGCCCGCTTTCGATACCGCAATCCACACAGCGCCAGACGGGCGAACATACAGTGCGTTCCAGCTGAAAAGGACAAGCGCGACGCAGATAACTGCAACGGCTTGCAAGAATCGAAGTTCACGATCAGAAAACCGCCTGACACTGCGCTCCTGGTGGGCGCGCTTTCGTAAGTATTCAATCGTTAGCCCCATTTCCAGGTAAAATGCAACAAAACCAAAGGTGGCTGCACTCAAAGCCTTCCACGCCCGGTATAGTATTCGCAATTCTATCGCCGGCCTAACAAGTGACACAGTGACTGCAGCCAGGGCGCAGGTGACACCAATAATGCATACAACAAGAACAAAGATGCAGACTCCGCGCAGCCGAACAATATTTGGCTTCATGTCGTTATCGTGGTTTACCATAAGTGTAATGCACCTACAGTGATCCCAACCCGGCATTTAGTGCCGGAGCAGCGGCTCCGGCCGCCGGATTGACGACACCTTTTGATGTCCCGATGTTTATAACCGAAAAAGCTGTCTCGGCAGCCGCGACTTGTGAAATCATGGCGCCTTCGGAAACCATGTGCCCTTCCGACAATCTCACGTCACTTCCATAAATCCCGAAAACGCTAAGGTCGAGATGGCGATGGCCGTCGCGCCCTTTGCCACTCCCAGAGCCGTCAATCGGTTGCGCGTGTCGTAGGTGTAGCTGTGCGCCACCCCGTTCGGGTAACGTCCAGCGGACCGCCTCAGTGGGAGGACAGCCAGACGAACTCTACGAGCAATGATGCGGCGGAAATTGCTACGCACACAGCAAGGTAGACGCAAACCTTTGGCCACTTCGAGGCTAGTTCAGGCCTAAACAGGAATGCGCCAAAGGTCAGCGGTGCTGGGGTGACAGGTATCGCGACGATCGTAAAGTAGCTCGGCCAAATCGCACCTAGAACAACCATTGCCACAGTTATGAGGAGCCCGCCAAGCGAGAGTAGACGCACGTGAGTGAAACTAGTCGAAGGCACCAATTGGTCTATCCCCTTATTCCGCCGCACACTTCGAGAACATGGAGGGGCTCACTCTGGTCACGCCTCGTACTTGATCAATTCTTAAGTAGCCGTCTCGCACGCTGGGCCCGGACTTCGCCTAGCCATTGCTTCCATTCTTCCTCTGCCTGCCGCACCTCGTCTCTCGAAATGCCGGGATCCAAGTCAGTGAGGAGGCCCGATAAAGAAGAAACCATAAACCGACAATACTCACCGATCAATTCCGCAATTCCTTGCTCATCGCCTGGTTCGGATAAGTCCCAGGCGCTGGGCCCGATTCCAAATGCCCGATGGAGGGAAAGCTGGCGATCCAAGTGGAGGTCGCCCATGCCAAGTAAGACGTCAAATTCAAGATCAACTTGAAAGTCCGATGACGAGGTGGAAATCCGAACAAGAATTTTCCATGGGCCAGCGCAGGTTTCGTACGACCATTCCCCTGGCTCCGCAGGATCAGTTTTCTCTGTGAAGATCGGCGCCAAAATAGCTTTTGTCGCTGCGTGGAGTTTGCGCCGATTCAGCCGCGGGACCGGCGTCGAAAGCGGCAGGAGCCCGTTCTTGATGACGTCGGTTCCAGAAGGATCGATGCACCGATTCAGCAGTGGCGGCACCTCGTCCGGCGAGAGGGTTGGTTGCCCAAGATGAGTGATAGCCCATTGATGTCGGCAAGCATGGCGGATGAGGAAGAATCGCATTCGGTCCTCTTCGCCTGTTTCGAACAATTTGTGCAGGTTTCTTATCACACGGCTGGGCACTTTCCAGAACAGGGAAGAATCATCCAATGCCTGCTCGTCGAGGATCCCGAGCGACCAACGATAGAGTCGCAATCGAAATTCGGCCCGAGCCGGCTCAAGCCGGAGGCTCAGGCTGCGCATCAGCGATGTCTTCGGTGACCGGGGCACGATTGCGTCAGGCGGCATCAGAACGGTTCCAGGGCCGAGCGACACCACCAATTCTACAAAGAACGCTCCCCTAGCTCTTCAAGAATCAGTTTGCGCTGTTCAGGCGATTGAATTTTCTTTGCCACCTCGACGGCTTCGTCACGATGATCCCACTTCGAAAGAAGGCGTGCACAACCAGCCAGCGTTTTCGACGCTTCAAAATATTGCGGCGGTCGTTCAGCAATTCCTATTGCACGATGGAGAAGTGCGACTGCCTCCGCTTTTTCGTTCAAATTCCACAGCTCCTCGCTGACCTGCAGAAGGATCGCTGGCACTTCCCACGCACCGGGATCTATTGCGGCCGCAGCATTCACCGCCTGTCTGAATGCATCCTTGGCTGAATCCAAGAGCTCCCTTTTTCTCAACTCGCGGGCAACTTCGAATAGCGCGTCAGCGCGCTCCAATTTGTCGTGGATTGCAGCACAGAAGCCTAGCGCGTCCTCTATGCGCCCTTCGGAAGCAAGCAGGCGCGCTACTTTCAGAAAAGTGTGATCGCGATAGTCTTCTCCCTGCAAGGAGTTTATGTACTCATAGGCTGCGGTCGTTGTCTTGCCGTTGATGATCAAATCTACTGCTTCCGTATAGAAAAGTTCGTACTTGGTTCGATATTTGTCCATAGGTTTTCAGTTCGGATTACTGAGAAAACGACTTGGATCCTCTCTTCTTATTCGCTGGGCCGCTTCTGCAAATTGTTCTTCGTATTGGGGCGCCGTCTCCTGCGTCACCGGAACGGACCAATGTCCTTCGCCCCCGACCCTTGGCGAATATATTATGGGAATGTTGAAGAGCTCCGGTTCGGCGAACCCTCCAGGTGTGCCATCATGCTTGATGCCGCTGTACTTGGCTTTGAAGCCAACCGAAAAGTCTTTGTGCGCCGGGTTTCTGAACGGAGATTCGAAGAACGACAGTCCGTCTGGGTCTTTGACGGGGCCGCGCCATCTAAACTCACGAGCCTTTGTGCTATCCACATCGCGGAATAGGACAATCGAAAAGAGGTCGTCCTGATTTTGCCGACTAGCTGCAACATCCGGGAGTTCACCGGGTGACGAATTGAAGGCCTCGTAGACGGAGGCTATTGAGACTGCTACGGCCGTTAGAGCGGCAACAGCCCTTAACAGTAGTGTAGGTCGCTCCGTTCGCGTCCGTCACGGTGCTCAGCCGATCGAGCGCGTCGTAGCCGTAGGTCATGCCGGCCCCGCCGGTGTTGGATGACTGGATCGTCTTCACGTCGCTCGCCGTGTCGTAACTGTAGCTCAGCGTTCCCTCCGGCGTGGCTTTGGAAGTCACCCGGTCCTGAGCATCCCGACCTCGTAGCAACTTAGATCGGAAAACTCTTGTGAAAGGCTTTGATTGGTAAGACTACAGCGATGACAG